>Ga0179593_1668393_pt1 | contig 12426 bp, 17 predicted proteins | sample CZODoug2_1_08_16_FD_185931 | JGI IMG/M metagenome (GOLD analysis project Ga0179593, IMG submission 185931) | Vadose zone soil fungal communities from Angelo Coast Range Reserve, California, USA - CZODoug2_1_08_16fungal (PacBio error correction) | ecosystem: Environmental > Terrestrial > Soil >...
GGGGGGCGCCATTTGGGTCGGCCTTTCTAAAAAATCCACTTTTGGGGGGGAAGGGCGGACAAAGGGAAACCTCGACAAGAGAGTCAGAAGTAGGTCTCCTTGTGGGACCGGGTGAAAATCGCACCATAGAAGAAGAGAAAAACGTAGTCCCTTGAAAGGGAACGCCTGAGAATCACTTGGGTAGGTGGGGGAACATGGGGAAACAGTAAGGGATCTTGATCCTCCTAAACAAAGGGCAAGGGAGGGGCCGAAAAAAAAAAAAACGATCTAAGGGTTTCAAATCGAGCCAGGCAAGGGCGAAAAGGGCGGCACGCCCAACAAGAAGAAAAGCCTCCAAGTTCCCATTGCCGCACGAAATCGGAAAAAAAAAACAAGAAAAGGGACCACACACGAACTTTGGGGGTTTGCCAACCGATGACCAGGGGCAGGGGAAGGAATCAAAAGGAGACAAAGATTGCAAGGAAAGGAAAAAAAGAAGGCGACGAAAAAATGGGGGAACAGAAAAGGCCTGGAATGTTGACAAAAAACACCGGGCCTCAATAAGGAGTGGAGGAGACTAAAAGCTGGAGAGCCAAGAGGCCCCGAAAGAGTCAAGAAGTGTTAATACTCCTTCTTTCAGAATGTGTTCGAAAAAAAAAACAGGAGAGAAAGGGCGGGAGGTCGATCTTGACCGAAAATAGACAACCGCAACTTTGCAAAAAAAACGATGAGACGCAACGAAAAAGGAGAGGAAAAAAGAAAAACCAATGGGGCAAAAACCCAGGGGGGAGAAAAAGGTGAAGGCGCCTATCGGACAGACCGAGGGGGTAGAGGGATTGGGACTCCTGGAGTATATAAGGAGAGATCAGGGTAACCTGGACTGCCTTCCTATCTGGAAGGAGAGACAAGGGTTGGGGGTAAAAGGAGTCAGGACAAAAGCGAATTGAATTGTGGAAACTGACAAAATCGAATGTCGAAAGGGAAAGCACCATGGGGAGGACACGTCAGGGCAAGGACTAATTTTACATCTTCGGGAATCGGGAGGAATCAGGACTCCCCCACCCCCCCCCCCATCCAATTGAGCTAGAAATAAGAACAAACAGAGAGAACCGCCTCACGAGCCTTAAGGGCTTTGGGGGGGGAAAGAAATTAGCGGGCAGGAGTCCTATCGACGTAAGTTCAAGCAAGAAAAAAAGAGAAAAGCGTCACAGCAACTACCGTTCCAAAGACAAAAGGATAAGGGAAGCAGTTTGCAGTTTTCCAAGAGGGACAAAAGGAACTGTTTGGGGAAAAGGGGCTTGAGCTGGGCAAAACAAAAAAAGATTTTACAAAAGGACCGTTGAGGGCTCAATTTAAGTACGGGACACCCCAGCGCCAGGGGGTACGCTGGTACACATTAATCTCAATCCATGGTGGAGTAGAATGGTGTACTGAAGAAGAGAGGTCCGAGGATGTTTTCATAAAAGAAAAAAGGGGGGGGGGGGTCAAAAGGGGAGAAAACAGGCCATGAACTGTTTTAAAAGCTAGAGAAGAAAAAGGCAGTCCATGTCATTTCCCAGGGCAATCGACAATTGGACACAAGGACCAGAATGTTCGCACAAGGGACTTTTACCTAGAATATCGAAAATGCCGGGCAGTGAACAAAAAGACCTGTAACAAAAACAAAAAAAAAAAAAAAAAAAAAAACAAAAAAGGTAAAAAAAAAAAAAAAAAAAAAAAAAAAAAAAAAAAAAAAAAAAAAAACGGCGTTTGAGAAGGGGGGCGTGTAAGTTGAAAAAAAAGGTCCAGAGCGCATCGCGGGGGGGGGAAAGGACTTCAGAAGAACCGGGGGCTGAAAAAAGAACTGATCAAAAGCAGAGCTTGTTAAAAAAAAAAAGGGGGGGCGCGGAGGGTGTAGAAACAGAAGTAACAAACAAGACCTGAAAGGTTCAAAAAAAGAAAGGTTGCATGATCAACCCGTGAAGGTCTTGGAAAAATAATCCCAAAACAATACAAAAGTGAAAGGTCCCGGGAGGGCTGAAAAAACGATGTCGTTGGGTGTGTGTTGGGAGAAGGGGTGCGAAAAGAGGGGGAGAAAGGACCGAAAGTAAAGGTCTGCTGGTCAACCAGGGGGGATCGGGATCTAGGGAGCACCTCAACACAAAAAGAGTGTAGAGAGATAAGCGGAGGAAAAAAGAATTAAAAAGAAAGGGGGTCCAAAAGGAGTGAAGAGAAGGTGATATCCCGATACGGAAAAGCCCAAAACCAAGGACGAGGATGTCCGACACCTCACAGGGTACGTCAGGAAACACGGGAAGGGCCGGATGGCGTACAAAGAAGAGTGGAACGACTGAAAAACTAGTAATGCGGTTTAAGTGCAAGGGCGTGGGGAAAGGAGTGCAACGTTTCAAGGAACGAAAGAGGGGTCAAAGGGCGAACCGAATCCTCTGCGATCAAGGTTGAAAGCGGAAAAAAACTCAAAACAGAAGCCCAGGAGTTAAAATCATATCTCGATAAAAGCGGAAGGACCCGACTGAAAAAGTAAAAAAAAGCCGAAGTGGTGTTTTTGGTCTTTGGGTGGAACTTCGTTGTTAAAGGTGGAGGGGGGGCGAGTAGGGGAAGGGGGGGCAGGAAATTCGTGGGACAAGGGGGAAAAAATGGAAAAAGGGAAAAGGGCCTGGACTGATAATTTCGGCCGCAGTCCTCGAGGGGTTGAAAGAAAAGAAGGGGGGCAACGTTTGTTGAACCACACGGAGGTGTTGGGGGTGTGTTGAAAAAAAGTCGCATAGCAACTGCCAGAAACACAAGAAGGGGGGAAAGATATTGAGAAACCGGGGGAAGAAACGCGAGTCAGAAGGAGCCAAAAAAGGCCGGAAAAAAAAAAGGATTCAGTACAACTTGGGAAAATCATTTGGGGGGTTGGAAAAAAAGAAGGCGGGGACAAAGGTTTCCTCCCACCAAAAAGGAAAACATTGCAAAAAGGAAACAATTTGGTTGCTGTCTCAACAGGGAAAAAAAGAGAGAAGGGGGGGGGGGGGAAACACGTGTCCGGGAGGGCCATGCGGAGTGACAAAAAAGGCGCTGAAAAAACCCACCCCGGAAAAATAAACATTATAAGGCTGCGGGAGGCGAAGTCTAGGAGGGGTCTGGGGGCTCAATGCGAATGACGCCCTGTCGGAGGATCGCACTACAGAAACGTCCAATCGGGGAAAAAAAAAAAGAATAAAAGGGAAGACAATCGAACATTTTTGGAGTCAAGAAAAAGGGTGGGCCAGACCTCCAAATCGCTGTGTTGCCAACAGGGAACCGAAATTTTCAGCGGCCAAAAGAAGGCCCGGCGTCAGGAAAAAGATGAGGGACCGACGTCCTGAAAGCAGGCAAAAAACGGGGGGACCCGAGAAACCCCTGAGGAACCGGGAAAAGGGGTCTGAGGCAATGGGGAAGACCTGCAGACGCCGGGGGATAAACGTTGTGTGTTGGGGAGAAGCCCATGAAAAGTAAAGGGAGGCGTGTAGGGGCCGGAAAAACCTACGTTGGACCACGGCAGTTGTCAGAGGGTACAAAGAAACCGACAGGTTCCCCGGAAACGGGTGGGTCGCCAAGAAAGTGAAGCAAGGGTACCTACCAAGAGACGATGAAGAAGCCAAACAGAAACGGTTTGCCGGAGCAGGAATCAGAATAATGCATGGGCAAGCCAAATGAAGTTTCAAAGGCCGGCGAAGAGGGCCTTGGCCAGTTGTGGGGGGAGCATCACCCTCCTCGTGAAATTAAGGGAAACGGGGCGTATCTAAGGTCAGCCAGGCGTCAGGGGTGGGCAACACCGAAAGTGTTTGAGGGTCGTGGGAAGTTGGTTAAAAATGATCGGGGGGAAAACCAGCGCGGTAAGAAGTGATTGAAAGCTCGGGATCGCGTTCGAGAATCACAGCAAAACGTAAGATAAAAAAAATTCGGAGAAAAACGCGAAAGGGGTACTTGTTTCAGGGGATCAGGGAAAATCGCAAGTCGGAAACCGCCAATGTTAAACACAACAATAAAGAATCAGAAGGGAGAGGACAGATGGACACCACTGTGATCTTATGCGAATGAAGACATCACAGAAAAGAAAACCGGTCAAAACCAGAAGACTTATTAATTTATGGAAGATGGTTCCAAAAAGAGCCATCCCAAACAAAAAGGAAGGAAAAGGTTTGGGGTAGGCCACCAAGAAAAAAAGTGCACATCGTTCTTCGGACAAAAAGGGGAAAGGAGGAGGGAAAAGAGGCGGGTTGGTCGAAGCCTAAAAAATAAACTGTTGGTGGTTGGAAAGGACAGAAACCAGAGGGCAATAAGTCATCGTATTGAGATGGGGACGGGGGAAAGGACCAGAGAGAACCTGGTCACAATGCCTAAAACCGTAAATGGGCTGTGGAGGGTCACCGTGCTCGTCACACATCATGAGCAGAAGAAAAAAGTACAACCCTGTGTGGAAGAACGCAAGAGGAACGTGTGGTCCGGCGCCTCTGCACAGTCAAGGAATGGGCGAAAAGCACACGCCCGTTCAAAGAAGGACTCGGAAGGGGGGGGGAAATGGGAAGTTAAAGGGAACCGAGTCAGCGAACCCACGTCCTCACACTGAGAATGTGGGGACAAAAGAGGTTCCGGACTTGTGAAAGGTGGCAACCGCTGGGGGCGAAGGCCAGTAAAATCACACGACGAAGGGACTCACAGAAAAAAATGGCAACAGGTATTTTTACGGCTTGTCAGCAAATGCCATCTTCGAGAAAGTGAAAAAAGGCTAGAGAGCCTTCAGGCACGTGCTCATCCGGTCAAAAAAAATGTGTAAAGCCTGCCCTTTCCAGTTAAAGGAGGGGGGAAAAAAGATGGGAGGACGAAAAAACTGTACGCGAAACCAACAAAAATTGAGAAAGGGGTAAATGGAGAAAAGACTGTCGCGGAAACTAAAAAAAACAATTGGGCACAGAACGTAGCCAAAAGCCGTAGAAGGATTTCACAAGGCGAAGGATTGCCTAAAGGTCGCGGGATACATGGGAAAAGAGGCTTTATCTAGAGGATAGGATCGGAGAGTCGAAGGGGTTGACAGGGGAAGCGGTCGAGGGACTACCAAATATGGGGGTCGTCCCACTGGAGGGAGAACAAGCGATTGGCATGGTGGACACTACAGCCTGAATTAAAGGGGAGGGGTCTGGGGCGGTCATCGGTTGACGATGCATCACGTTGGGGAGCTGAGGGTACGCTCGAGCACGCATTTCGGATCGAAAAAAAAAAGCCCACGATAGAAAAAAAGGCGCAAAGACGAGTTCCCAATACTTTGATGGGTGTGAAGGTAGGGCGGGGGGGAAAGGATTCACCGAATGCCACGGAAAAGAGTGAAGGGAGATCACAAAAGTCAAAAAAAAAAGAGGTGTCGCTGCAACCAAAGACAAAAAGAAAAAGGAATGGGTACCGAAAAAAAAGGGGGTCCATGGGGGTGTAACCCGGAAAAAGGGGGGGGGTGTGCTAGGCTTAAACCAAATGATTGACAAAAGTTAACGTGTAGAGTAATTGCACAAGTTCCCGGAGGGTGGTGCAAGGGATGAATTCTAAAAAAGGGGGAAAATGATGCGCAAGGGGGGGGTCTCAAAAGAGTTTGCTGGGAATCGGGTGACCGGGGCAGCACCCGATAATTTGTCATAAAAACACAAAAAAAGGGGGTTTCCGAGGAAGAAGTTTTTCAGGGTACTATAACCCCTGACGACCGAGCCAATCAAGGGTCCAAAGAGGCAAAGAATTAGTCCACCCTTTCCAAAACGCCACATGGGAAAGAAAAAGAAGGCTGAAAAAAAAAAACAAAATTAAAATTTCCCACCTACAAAAAAAAAAAAAAGAATCCCGGCGTTTTGTTTTAGCCGTTCATTCATTGGCAGACGCGACGATCGAATGGGGGAAAAGGTACTTCACCAAAAAATGGAAAATGGTGAAGAAGGCGTCTTTGGTGGTGCCAGGGAAGGAAAGTCGTCATGGAAGACGTTTGCCGGGCCCCAACACGCCCTTCCAAGGTAAAAAAAAATTTTGAAAGCAAAAAAGAAGAAGGGAGGTGGCATAGATCCCCAGGCGGAGGCTGTACCAAACCACTTGCCGGGGAGGACAAACGAGTTGGAGAAATGGTTGCACCAGAGGAGCGGATATCAAAAAAAGGCCGAAGGAAAGCACGGGCCCAGGGCTGGGCCGACAATGTGGTACGCTTTATCTCTCTGGGTTCAACACAAAAAAAAAGAGGAGAAAGGAAGGGACTACTAAAAAACCTGGTCGAAAGGAAAATGGACAACGGGAACAGTCGGCGGTGGTGTCCCGCTCGCAACCACACAAGAACGGAGCTTGTCGCCCTCGCAAGAATGGGACAACGGTGTTTGCGTATCCAATGGCTTTTTACGGGAGGAAGCAAGTTCGACTGGACATTCGACGAGGACGATGTAAAACTGTGGAAAAGGGGGAAAAGGGGGTGGGTGGGTGGCGTCCTGAAACCGTACACCGTTTCAACTGTGAGAGAGGAGGGGGGTCAAGGGGGGAAAGGGAGGGAGGCAAGTTTCACAGAAAGGGACGCCCCTTTATCCTCTTGGTGCTAAGTCTAATTCACACAGGTACCTTAAGGGACTAAAAAGGAGAAAAGCGGGGGTGGGGGGGGTGGTTGTATGGTGGAACTGCGGTGGGGGGTTGGGAGGGGGTACGCCTTTTGGTAGGGTGGGGGGGGGACGGCTAAAATGCGGGTTGCCAGAGGGCCCGAGGTACCAGGAGGGGGAATCGTCCGGAAACTCTCGTCTTACATCTGTTTTCAGTCAACCCGTTGGTGGTGGGGGGAAACTGGGGGGGGGTGTTGGTTCTGCAAAGGCAAATCAAGGGAAAAAAGCAATTGCCAGTAAACAACGTGATCGACTTGCTCTCATGGGGGGAAAAAGGAAACGGGGACGACGCGGAAAAAAAAAAAGAAATGGGCGCCCAACGCCGAACTTGGGTTAAAGGGGAACGGGGAGGAGGGGGGGGTTGGAAAGCCCTCTTGCCAAAGAAGCACAGCCAAAAATTTTTTCACGGGGACACGGACAACGCAAGAAAAAGGACTTCAAAAGGGGAAGACGTCATCTTTTGTTGGAACCAAGCGCCAAACAAAGCGGTTTGCCGGTGGAAAAGTAAGAATTGTGGAAAACTCTGATCGAAGCTTCGTCGGTGATCAAGGGGATCATCGAGAAGAAAAAAAGAAAAAACAAAAAACCAGGGTGACACTGGGGGGCGACAAAAAAGGTGAGGCCGAAAGCTATTCTGGTTCTGAGGGCCTGCTAAGGCAGGTCCAATTGGGAGGAGAGAAAACTCAAAGAGAACAAGGGATGTCATCGTCCAGGAAAGATCCATCAAAAGGCAGGACGAACAATTTTAAAAAAAAGGGTGCAAATCCAGCCAAAGCTTTTGGGGGCGGGGGGGGGGGGACAGAAACGTGTTATCCGGCCGAAGGAGGGCTGTCAAACATAACACTCGGGACCGAAAATAGGAAATCCCCCTCGAAAGAGGTTAAAAACAAAAAAAGAAGGGAACAAAGAAGGAATTGTTAGAGCTAAAAAAAACTGTCGACTTATTACTATACGTTTTTTGGGGGGGACTGGGGGAACATTGGGTAAAGGGAGAAAAAAAGGTTCGTTGCGCCACTTTTAGTTCAGGTTGTTCTTCGTACAAAAAAGAGACCAAAAAGAGATTTTGCCAATCGAAACTTGAAGGGGACAGATATGACGATGAGCCGGCACCGTTGGGGGGAAATAGGGGGAAAGGCGGGCGCGCTAAAGAATAAACATGGGCGCCAAGGCGGCCGTTCCCATGAAAGGGGCCGAGGGAAAAGGGTTTGGAGGGGGACATCTTCGCTTGAGGACGAAAGAAAGCGGGATGCGAATGAAAGAAAAAGGCCAAAAAAAGAAAAAGATAGGGTGGGCAAAACCCAATGGCCGGCACCTCGTGGAGGGTGTGCTGAGAAAAAAGGGGGAAAAAAAAAGAAAAAACAAAACGATCGCGTGGGAAGGACAAGAGTGAAGCCGTGATCGCTGAATGCTGGGGGGCAGGAAGAAGAAATGGGGGGAAAGAAGGAATCAGGCCGAACAACGTAGATCAGATGAACGGGACGCTCCGCCTTTGGGGGGGGGGGTTTGAGTCATGAAACAAGCAAACCGGCCGGATACTGCCATGGGGCGAATAGAAACCTGAGTTGGTCATGGGGGGGGATAAGGGGTCTCTCTGACGATTGGATTAAGGTCACAAAAGAAGGAGGGCCGAATGGTTTCCTGATTCGCCGCCCAGAAAAAAAACCAAAGAATGGCCAGAGCAAAAGGGAGGTGTCTGGACCCATAATCTACTCTCACACACAACGGAGAAAATTGGGTGGTTGGGGGGGGGGGGGGGGGGGGGGGGGGGGATCTGGGAGGGCCAGGCCAAAGCATAACAAAGGGACTTTTTTGTTTGCATGGGACTTGCTATTCAGAAACAAGGGAGTACGACATAAGGATGTCTAAGGGTTGACCCGGGTAAGGCAAGGAAAAGGAGAAAAAGAAAAAAAAAAAAAGTTAGTCCCAAGGAAATAAACCGCCTGATAGTGTTTGGCTGGGTGTGCTTTCTCAAGACTTGAAATCCAAACCAAACCATACACGTCAAAGGGCGAGAGCAAAACAAAACGGGTCGAGAGAGTGGTTTTCGAGGAACTCGGGAAGGAAAGGAAAGGGGAGGAAGAAAGATTCACTAAGACTCACTGTTCCGACGCCGCCCGTGGCCCTCACGAGGAAAAAACCGGTGCAAGGAAACGGTAAAAAACTAGGGGGGGTTTTAAACCGGTTGCGCATGGGGGAATTACGAAACGCCCTGAATTTACCGTGTCAAGAAAGCAGGTAAAAAATCAACACATGAGGGCAGCAGAGGGCACGGAATGTGGAACGGCACAGCCCTTGGGGGGAAAAAAATGGACGTATAGAAAAAGGGGCAAAACGTCCCAACCGGGAGCTGGACGGAGATTCATTGCCAAACTGAGGATACTGCAAGGATGGAAAGGGGCGAGGTCAAAAGTTAGGGCAAAAAGAAGAAAGTCGGCGATTGGTAAACGAGACACAAGCCTTTGCCAATCACCCGATTGAATGGCACAAACACGGGGTCCTCTTCCCCAATGGCCGTCGAACAAAAAAAGGAATCAAGGGAGGCCGAAGGGAAGAACAAGGCCTTCTTTTGGGGTCTGGGGATCGGTAAAAAGGAAGAAACGAGAAATAGAGTGATCGTCGAGGGGGAGGACCTTCCTTCCCTCTCGGGCAGACAAGTTGTCCAGTAGTTCCAAGCAATCGAAGGGGGCTGGGGTTCAACGATCGAAATGGGGAACCGGGAAAAAAAAAACTTAAAAAAGGGGTCACATCATCTATGTGCCGGGAAATCCGGTTTCGCTGGATCGCCAGCATCGCAATTCGTAGGAAGACCTTACAGCTTTCCGGAAAAAATAAAGGGAAATGGTTGAGTTAGGAGCGTGAGGCCGATAAACTAATGTCCCGCCAACAAGAGTGTAAAAAAGTTCGAGAGTCACCTGCACCGTTTCGAAAAAAAGAAAAAGAAGCCAACAAGAGGGGTACAAAGTGGCGGTTGACAAAAAACTTTTGGCTGTGCCTTGCCAAAGATGCTTTTGAACAAACAATGGGAGGTACTTTTTGTCGTAATAGACGGAGAGGGAACTTGGAAAAAAGGATGTCAGGGCACTGGTCTCAAACATGTAATGATGTGAGGGGCAAGCTTGGGGAAGGGGGGGGAAGCGGGAGAAAACGATTTTCGAAAAAAAAACAGAGGGTTGTCAACAAAAAGGGATGCCTGAAGTTCGCACCCGAAAACCAGACCGATCAAAGGAAATGGGGGTGGACAAAGGAAGGGGCAAACCTTGGCACACCAGAAATTTTCAGACAAAAATTCCCCAGGGGCGGAAAATCCAAAACCATTCCCCACCAAAAAAAAAAAAAAAAAAAACCGAATACGCGTTGGGGGTTTTACTCCGGCGTCCCATTCAGGTCACGATCTTAAAAAAAAAAAAAAAAAACTTCGCAGAGGATACGGGCAGGCAGCTTGGGGGGAAAGAAGGACCAAGGGGATGACGCCTTTCGGAGGTTAACGGTGTAAAGGTTGCGGGGGGGGGGGGGGGAAAAGGGGAACCACACGCCCTTTGGGGCCAAGCCCGTTTGGCATCGTCGAGGCCGGGGAAAAAAGGCCATAGGAACGAAAACAGTGGGAGAAAAGAGACCGTTCCTTAAAAAAGGTCAAAACACAAAAAAGGCGAGGTCGTTCAGGTTGCCCGGGTCGGACGGATCTCCCAGCCGAAGGTCAAACAGCGTGTCCGCTGGTCAAGAAAAAGGGTGGGGGGTAGACTAAAAAAGAAAGAGGAAAAGAGAAAACCCACTGAGTAGAGGGAAGAAATATGATAAGCACTACTACAAAAGTACAAAAAGACCAATGGGGAATCATGAAACCTTGGGAAAAAAAAGGCGGGGGAAAGGGACGCAAAACCAACCAGAACGAATCGATGTGTCGCCCCATAAACAAGGAAAAGTGGTGGAAGTGGTTTTCCCGTAATCCGAATGGGATCTGAGGGCCAGAAAAAGATGAGAAAGGGAAAAACCGAAAAACGATGCAAACTTCCGTTTGAAGCCCCCAAGGTCCGGTGTGGACGCAGTCACACCTTTCCATGACGAAGACGGCAAGAAAAAAAGCTTGGAGAAGAGGAAAGCGACCGGAAATCCGCTTCGAAGTAGCAGCTCACCAACTCAGACCCCGAAAAAAAAAAGAAAACGGAAGGGGGGTGGGGGGGGGGGGTGGGGGGGGGGGTAGGTTGGAAAGGACAACAGGGTTCAAGGTGGTGGAGTTGTTGCAGGAATCTAGAAAAGTGCGTGGGGGGGAAAGGGGTTGAAGAGGGAGCGGACGCAGGGTGACCCAAAGAGCTGGTGGTCAAAAAGGTAGACAACCAAGTTTTGTGGAAACACTTTTTTTTTTGTGTTTTGGTGGGATTAACATGCCAATCGTCCGCACTGGGCCCCAATCTGAGCAAAAGAGAAGTTCAAAGTCAGAAACCAGTTTACGACGGCAACTGAAAAGGATGAAAGAAGAAAGTAACAGCGACAAAAACTTTACTGTTTTAAACTTAGACATGTGGGTGGGGGGGTGTTTGGGGGAAAGGATCTTGGCGCAAGCAAAAAAAAAAAGTGAAAAAAAATGGACCCCGCCACGGGAAACCTCCATCAATGTTTCTGTGAGGAGAAAACAGGGGTAGACAAAAAGGGTGCCTCAAACGAAGTTTTTGGGCCGGACGGGAAAGGACTCACGAAGTCTAAGACTCAGTATGGGGAATCGCGGCGGAAGCGATCCGTTGGGCTGGTCTCATACAAATGCCGATGAAATTGCAAAAATGAAGATCAAAAGCAGTCGAACCGTATGGGAATCCGTCAGGAGAGACACGACCGGATGCTGCCTCGTGACAGTTCGGGAAAATCAAAAAAGGGACTTTTGCCAATCAGCAAGACGCTTGCAAACGGGCAGGGGACCGGACAACTTTAAAGACCAGAATGCCGTCGTCAGGAAGAAAGGGACGAAAGACCCCGAGATAGAAAGATCGCCGGGTTATCAAAACCACCCGAATTAATGGGCATGTTGGGGGTCTGCACATACAACGGCCGCCTCTAAGAAAGGGGGGGGAGGGGGGTGAAAAAAAATCCCATTTGGGCAAAGGTCCCGGGCCTAACTGGCGCAAAATTGAGGGGGAAAGTCTGTGTTGTGTCAGGGAAGAAGAAAACGAAGGGAACGACATTTCGACGGGTTGGGGGGGAACCGTCCAGAGAACGGGGGTTAAAGAAATATCTACAACATCGTCGGGTACGATGAGAAAAAAATAAAAGAGGAAAAAGTTGGACCGGCTTCGGATAAGATGCCAAGGGCGCCAAGGGCCTCCCGTGCACACCCCGGTTCATGAGGCCAGAAAGAAGGGGGGTGGAGGTAGGTAATGATACGGGAACGAATTGGGAGCGAATGCCAAAAGCATGAAATATCGCCGGTGAAAAAACCCAAGTGGCTCCGTGGAGGAAGCTGATCCTGCCACCGGACCCAAGGGGAGAACAAGAAAAAGAGGCAAACAGGGGAGGCGTTTATGGCCTGGGGACAACATGCATCCGAGGGTGAGAAGTTCTAAACACTTGGATAACGGAATCAGTTTGTTGTAGGCCCGAGCCGTACTTTTCCGTATTATGGGGGAAAGGGGACACCAAGTCCGCATGGAACCGCCACGATCTCCGGGAGGGGTTCTTATTAGGGAAAGGGGAGATCAGGGGGTAGATTTGGCTGGGAAAATCAAAAAACCTGTCAAACCAAGGGGTGAATTTCGATGGGGTCAATCGCCGGTTCCCACAAAAAAAAAAAAGTGGAAGGAAAAAAAGACAAGAAAAAGGAGGCCCA
>Ga0179593_1671274_pt1 | contig 12426 bp, 16 predicted proteins | sample CZODoug2_1_08_16_FD_185931 | JGI IMG/M metagenome (GOLD analysis project Ga0179593, IMG submission 185931) | Vadose zone soil fungal communities from Angelo Coast Range Reserve, California, USA - CZODoug2_1_08_16fungal (PacBio error correction) | ecosystem: Environmental > Terrestrial > Soil >...
GCAGTATGGACGGGAACAGGCTGTTTAAGAGGATATCACCAGTACCCGGTTGGGGTGGGATTGGTTCGCAACGTAATTAAGGAGAGAAGGGGGAGCCCAAAGGGATGGCGGGTTCAGAGAAGCCGGCGCGGGGGGAACTAGGGTGTATCGGAGATTGGGTTGGGGGGGGGAAGATATTTGTGCCACGGGGAAACGGGGAGGTCATTCGCGTCAGGAAGGTGCTGGTTTGGTTAAAGACGAAAAGGCCGAACAATGGTGAAGAGGGGTTGGGCGCATTGGCGGGGGGGAGGAGGAACAGTTCTGGTGGCGGGAGAGGGGAATGTGTTACGGGGGAGGAATAGTAGCGAGAGGAAGAACGGTGTCAAGGAGATGACTGGAGGGGTGCCGAAATATTTAGGAGGGGTGAAAGCGCTTGCGGATGTACATGCCTAGGTAGGAAGGAGGAAATGAGCCGCGCAATTGAGGATGATCCTTGAAAAACTAGTGGGATGAGGGAGGATCTCTCTGAGAAACCGTTGTGGATTGGGTTAAAAGACAATGTTGCAAAAAAGGGGGAAAGAAATAGGGATGAGGACCGATTATTCGTGACCCTCCTTCCTTTAGGGAAAAATCACGTAAAGAAAAGGGTCAAGAGGAAACACAGAACTTTCGGCGAATTAGATCGGGAAGAAGCGCAGGAGTCAGACTTTCGTAGGGATGTTCTCCCCTAAGGGTAAAAAGGAAAAGCAGAGGGGAAAGGTACGGAATGCGAGGGCTCGTCAGGCAGCTGCGGTGTATCAAATCCATTATAAGCGGCCTCTGTGGGGAAAGGGGGAAAACCGAGAAAACTAGTGTGGTGGACGGGAAGAATATTATTCAATCATGCGCGCAGCCTCAAAAAGGAATAAGAAAAAGGCGAAGAAGTTGGAAAGGGAAACAACACCACACCGAAGAACCGTCCCGAGGGTTTTACACGAGGCAAAGAGAGAGCTAAAGGAGGAAGAGGAAAAAAGGGGCCATAGCAGGTTCAACTGCTACTCAATGTGGGTGCATCACGAATCATGCACGATACCTATCGCCAAAAAAAAGAGGAGGATAGGAGTGAAAACGCTGCGGAAAAAAAAGCATGAAAAGGGAACGTTAGGAAATACGACGCCCGTAAGGAGTGAGAGAAGTCAGGAAGGGCAGGAGATGTAGCAACGGGCATCTTGTGATGAAAGAGACAAAAAAGAAAACTGTACGGTTGGAGACGGAAGGGAAAAGAAGAAAAGAAGCTGATCCGCTGGTGGTGTCTCACTTCTGCTACAGGATCCGATCCACGAAATAGCAACAAAACAAATTACAAAAAGGGAATAAAAAACGGCTGGTGTGCGACGTATGAGGCGGTTGGTGTTCGGGGACTCTTCGGGAAAATGATGTGGAGGAAGAGAGGAGTTCCGTCATCTCCGTGACAGGCAGACTCGCTTACTTGGGTTTGAAAGAGGAAGCGGCAAAGGGACCGAGTTTTCTTAAACCATAAAAGACGGGAGTCCTCCCAAGAGAAAAAAGAAGGGGCGGCCTTTTGGGTCATACGGCAACAAAGATAAGGAACGCCACGTCTTGGAGAGGGAAGGGGGGGGTTTTGTGAGGGGAAGAACGACGAGGCGCCATTGCGATGGTGAGAATGCCGCTGACGGCATGTAGGTGAGGAGGACGTGGGAAATAAGGAGGACGGGATGAGGGGGAGCAACCCCCCTGCGGTTTCAATTAAGTCGACACACAAGAAGGTGATGAGAAAGATCGGAAACAGAGGATGTTCGCTCCTCGGAAGAAACCATGTTATCGCAAAAGGAACGCTCCACTAAGAAGGGAAGGAATGCTCCCATCGCAGGGAAGGGAAAGCCGGCTTGGGCAGCAAGACACAAAAAGAAACACAAAACGAACTCCGGGGGGATCGCCTAGTATCTTTTGTCTTATGCCTATTAAGGAACAGCGAAGCCACCACATACCTGGAGCGCCTGAGGGGTATGGTCCGAGGCAGGCTGGAAGGGGGATCACCTGTTGAAACGTAGCCGCCGCGCTCGGAATGACGGCTGGGAAAAAAAGGAATTAGAGAGCAAGCCGCAAACCGATTTCAAAACTGCCATGATCATCGCAAAAAAGCTTACTCAAACCCGAAACAAGCACATCCATAGTTCTGGGTAAGCCCAATTTGGTTTGGGTGGGAACGGGGAGACGGTTTTAAACGCCTATGGGGGGCATCGGATGACGGACGAGGGCCGGATTTCAAGTCTTCAGCGCACAGGTCCCACAGTGATCTCTGTAAAATCTCAAAAAGAGCAACCGTAGCTGAACTTCCGGTGCCTCCTCACCGCACGCAAGACACGCGCGGTATGGGGAAAGAAAGGTCGCCGTGCAAGAGGGCTTTCTCTCCTCGGTTGAGAAGAATAAGAAAGTTACGCGGCTGGGGCATCGTTGATGGGAGAACCTCTACCTTTAATTCAGAGGTGCCACCATCGTAGGGGGGGGGACCTTTGCACCCCCGTCTAAATTGTGCTTTAAAGGGGTTAAAAAAAGGGGGGCGAGGGGAAAAGGGGGTCCTGGGCGGGGGGGGGGGGTAGGGTTATACCGAAAGAGGGTCGCGGGGGTGCTGACAAGTCCTCTGAGCGCCTGATTGGAACAAGAAACGTCGCAAGCTAAAAAAAAAGAAGGGGAGGGGGGGTCCGAGGACACCTGGAAAGGGGAAGTCTTGGAAAACTACACCGGCGAGCTGAGAGGGGCTCCTGCCTATCCTGGAATTTTGTAGTGGGAACTGCCTGAACGTTTGGCAAAAACCGGGGGAAACGAATTCCCTACATTGTTGAAGGAGGAGGATAATTCTCGGGGGAGTCCTTAAGTAGTGGTACCTAAGTAGAGAAATTGGCGATATTACTAACGCATGTATGGGTCAGGATTCCTAACGAAAAGGGAAGGCAGCTCTGCAACCGGAGGGGAAACCCAACTCTATGTACTCATAATCGCGCATTGGGGGGTCACATCAGAAATCGAACCTAAATCTGTAAGAATCATCGCGGCCGCCAATGAACTGCGGGGGGGGAGTAATTACAACAGAAATATCATATAAAAAGGGGCAAAATAAATAAGGCACACGGCCACCTGAGATCAAGCGGAGGAGAAAAAAGGCGGATCCTCTTGGTAATTGACGCAAAGGAAAATGTAATTCGCGCCGGGAAGCAACAGGTGTAGACCTCCAACAGGGAGCAGGCACTACCAATCTTCACAGATTTCGAAAGTCTTCTTAGAAAAAAAGAAGAAGGGGGAAGGAGAATGAAGGATCGCCCCGCCTATCCCAGATAGAAAAGGGTCATCAACACAAACCCATCTCCTGATAAAACAATCGTTAAAGACGTATCACGTATGAAGGGGGAACCGAAACTTCATACGCTCGCAATAGTATCACCTCATCCCGGGACAAGACCAAAAAAAGTTGTACTTGGGGGGGATACCGGACAACGAAAACATCGTCACATGGCCAAAAAAGATCCATATCCATTTCACCCAGAGAGAACCCCCAACACCGCTGGAGGGAAAAAGAGAGATGTGCTAATGATCGTCCTGGCTTACGGACTGGGGGGAGGGAGGTGAAGGTCACCATAACAACGGTGGTGTGGGTTGTGCTCTCACTTCTTTAAGGGACGGGGAAAAAAGGGGGGGGGGGGGGTAAGCGAGACCGGGGGGCGCCGCCTATACTGGAACGGGGATGGGACCGGAGTTGGGTTTGGGGGGGGGAAACACTGGTAGCTTCTTCTGCTTTTAGGAGGAAAACGACAGAGGGGAATTCAAATAATAGGGGTTGGGGGAGGGTGGAAGAAAAACGACAGATGTGAAGATGGCGAAAGGGGGGAGGGCGGAAGGTCCCTTGGAAAAGGTGCGAGACGGAATTACATTTTGAAAGCGGGTCCAAGGATCGAGAGGAAACCGAAGGTGGAGGGGAAAAAATGAGGTCGACGATGTTTCGTCGGATGAATCGAGAGGGAGGAGAGCGAAGCAGAATGTTCAGAAGCGCAGATCCAGGATCATAGGGCGCAGGGAAATGTCGAAGGTAGTGCAAACGATTATAGGAATGATTGGTGAGTTTTTCTTACAAGGGGGGCCCGCGACCGGGAAAGCAACTGATTCTCGGGGAGAGGGGAGGAAAAAAATGAGCTCATAGCCGCAATTGCTAGAAACAAGTACGCCTACCGTAAATCTATAAGAGAGGAGGGAGGAAAAACGGACGTAGGAATTCGTTTCTAATCACACGTTCATGAAACTACAAACGGAAAAACTGGCTCGGCAGGACACCACCAGGAATCGCTGCTTGGAGATAAAATAAATTTGCATACTTTGCAGAGTTGTATTCGGAACCATGAAAAACGGAAGGTTGGTTTTTCAAGGGGGGGCGAAAAGAGTGTGTACAAGCGCCATCTCCTCGAGAGAAAGGTCATCGCGAAAAAAACCATTGCCAGGCAAAAAATTAAGAACCCAAGCCAAGGACCATAAATCACAGTCGAGCGGGGTTTGGTGAAAAGAAAAAAAAGGAAAAAGGAGAAGCTAAGCGGGTCCCACCGGGGCAAGGATGTGCACAAAATACCCGAAAGAGGTGAGGTTGGAACACTCCAGCAGAGAAAGGGTCGCACGCGGAGGGGATGGATTCCTGAGGCAAAGGCCAAGAAAGAAGGGGGAAAGTCTCCGAAGCTGAAAAGGCGTAGGCTTTAGAGAGAAACGCCCGGAAGGGGGGGCAAGAGATAAAACCTGTCAAAAGGGGGGGGTTGAAAAACGTCAATGAATGGTGTTAAGAATGACCTGAAAAAGGGAAGGGAGGAATTTCACATAAGGGAGGTGGCGTAATCCATAAAGGAAAATAAATAATACCGTGTCAAAAAAGGAGCAAAACAAATGGCCGTAATCCAGAAAGGTACTGGATGTTGACCTGGGGGAAAGGCGGGTCATGTTTGAATTTTTTGAAGAAGAGGAAGATGGGAGAGTCTGGTCCGGTGCAGAGAAGGGTACTTGATATGCCTTCAGAGATGAGGATTGAATTTACATTAAGGAGAGGGAAGGGAAAGCGGTTAGTAATACAGGAAGAACACTATAAATAATTTGGGATTCGGAAAGGTAAAGCGAGGCCCAGGAAGAAAAAATAGAAGGGAGCTATCCACTTTGGTGAAGTTGTATGTTGGGTTGTTTATTTCTTTTCGGAAGAAAAAGGGAAGTCGGATCGCGAGTTTAACAGATGAACGTGAGGGAGGCGGGGTGGGGAGGAAACCGAATTCCAACGGATTTCGGGAGAATCAACCAAGGCTCTGAGATCTCTCCAACAAACACGTAGGATGAAGAGGAGGGGGTTGAGGCTCAGAAGGAAATCCGTGAAGGTCGTTCCACACGGAAGCCGCACCCAGGGCCGTTCAGCTTCTGAAAAAAAATCAGCAATGGTCTGATCAGAAGTTCTCTTCCTCACCCGGAAGGGAAAAAAAAAAAAAAAAAAGGAGACGCGCAACATCACCTTGTTCCGGAGGGGGGAAGGACTCGAAGCCGCCGCAAATCTCAGGTACGGCGCGTCTTTTGCAGGCGCTAGGAAAAAAACGGATGGAAAACTTGAAGAAGGGTGAACCCTAAGCGCCGAGCAATTCTCAGACAAGGTACATTCTCAGCTAAAACAGAGGCGAAGAAACATCTTTCATTAGCGGGACGCTTCTAAAGGAGAGCCAGACAGCCGGGGAGGGTTACGCCAATTTTTGTGGGGGCAGATTCACGTGAGAGGGGGTAAGTTCTGGCTGGGGCATGAATGGCTTACCGAAGCGAAAATCGTATTTAGAGGGCATCCAGCAACATTTACGGGGGGCGAGGTCAGGGTTCAAATCAAAATGCCCGGCTACATCTGAAGGGGGAAATTACGGCGTCTCTGCCGCAGCTCATCGCGGGGGATTTTCCGTGCCAGCGGGACTCCCTCGGGGTTAAGAAGATCAGTAGTTGCGGGAGATTGCTCTTCATAAATAGGGGGGGGAGGGGCGCAGAGATAGCAGTTGACAAATACTCTTGGGGCCCTTGTGTACAAAACCGCTTTGGGAGAGCCTAGGCAAAGGGCACACATGGGCGGGGGGGGTAAAAACGTGAAGAATTGCATGGGGTCTGGGGCCTTTCTTGCAGGGGATGATGCCTTTGCTGAGGCCAGAGGTCTCATCGAGAAGGGAGGGGGACAGAATATTCGCAAATCGGGAACACCAAGCCTTGTTTCTCTAAGAAAAAGAGCAGGAAAGGCAGGGAATTGGGATCTGCACCGAGAGAGGGACGGAGTTAAATCCCTTCAAAAAGAGGGGGGAAATTGGGTGTACCTCAACCTTAGGAAATTTTCGTTAAACAATTCCCTAATTGTGAGGGGAGGACTTGCGCGGAGGCGATCCCGAGGACGGGAGGCCGTATAGGCGATATTAGAAGGGGAGAGGGGGGGGGATGAGTGACGACGGGGCAGTTAAGCGATACAGAACCGACTTCCCGGTCGCGGTAAACATTAAAAAGAAAAAAGAGATGGAAACAGGACTCGCTGAGAAGACAGAGACGGACACATAGTTGTCCATGAGGAGACATAGCCGCTCAGAGCCTGCATTACATCCAAAGGGGAATATCCGAAGAAAGAAGAATGCACTACTCCTCAATAAAGGGAGTAAGGGCAAAAAAAAACCTGCAACCGGCGCTTTCGGGTGATCAGAGAGATACGGTAGTCATCCACGTACTGAAAGTCCACCGAAGAGAGAAAACCAGGGGTAATCCTACAGGGCGGCGGGGGGAAACAATTTCAAAATCTGTTGACGGAGTCTTCTTAACCGAACCAAAGAATGGGCGAATGCGAGGATCGTTTTCGCCAAAAAAGCCGCAAAGCTACCATGTGTATCCAACAACAAAGGATCGAAAGGATCCCATAGTTTCCGCGCCGCCTTGGGGACGGACCAGAACTTCACAAGAGCGCTAAAAAAAATTGGAAGGGAGTCAAGAGTCACACAACTACATAAAAAAGAAAGAAAGAAAACAAACACGTGTGTAAGTACGCAAGCAGGAAAAAAACAGTGGGCCCACCGCGCCTACATACAACCTGAAAAAGGCCGATAACAAAAGGAGGCGTAAAGTAGATGAAAGGGGGAAAAGAAGCGGGACTAGGGTGGCTGGGATCAGCAGCAGTGGGGTGTGGGTTTGATTTACTTCGCACTGCTGGAAGAAGGATAACTACAGGGGGGCGTCTATACTTCAATGAGGAAGAACAGGAAGGCGGGATCGCTAACCTAAATTTCGAAGGGGGGTGGGGGAACAACAATGGGGGAGCTTAGGCGGCGCTGGCGGAAAAAAAAGAAATAAAAATGCGCAGAAATCGGGACGGGTTCAAAGGAAAGAAGAAAAAAGTGAAGATACTGTGCTGTAGCCAATGGTGGGGGAAGGCGCTCGGCAAGACTTTTTAAGGGGATGAAGGCAAGGAGTGCTCTTAATCCGCCGATTCGGGGAAAAGAGGGAAGAGTGGGAAGGGCCTAATATGAGGCGTCCAAGGGATCTCCTGTGGGAGGAAATCAGATGGGAGAGAAGGACCTCGGTTGAGCATAAGAGGGGGAAGCATGGAACTAATGGTGAATTAGAAAATTATAATCTATAGGAAGAAGAGGGAGGGGGGTGGGGTTTGGATACTGAGTTGCCCGAGAACCCGGGGAGCTTAGGGAAGCGGTTACGGGAAAAACGATTTAGTCATCGAGCATTTTCAGAGATTCCAAGCCTTACTTCAAAACGAATAGATCGGATCCGCTAGATCATTTCAAAAGGACGTATGGGGAGTGACCCCGAGGGGGAGGATTCAGGGGTCAGTTATAAAATAAACGAACCTGCGGCTAGGGCAGGAAAGACCCACAGTCCTCAATAGAGAATAAAAAGCCAGTATTGTTCCCTCTGTATTCGAAAAAACGGATGTTGGGTCCGAGTTGCGAGATATTTGTGCAAGAGGCGCGCAAGATACTCTGGAATCGAGCAAAAATTCATCTCGAAAAAATTGGAAAGGGAGTGAAACATAAAAACCCCCTATGGGGACCCGGGACAAAGGGAAGACTATGTTTTCCACTATAAGGACTAAAGCTGTGGCTAAACGAGTGGCAACTCGAAAGAAATGTAGAGGAGGGGCTAAGAAGTGGCAAGGTGGGAGAGGGAGAAACGAGGATGAACGAACAATAAGGAAACGGAATTCCTCCATATAAGAAACGCGCTGACAAGGCGTAGGAGGAATATCAAACGAAGGGGAAGTCTTTAAAGGGGGAAATTGGGAACCGAAGAAGGTGGAGCAAGAATGCCTAGGAAGCGGAGGGTTTGGACGGAAGCCAGGCTACATCATAAAAAGGAAAAGATAAAAGGAAAGAATACCACACACAATGGGGGGGGGGGGGGGGGGAAGGGCCAAAAGGTGATGGACTTCGGCGGCGTATTTGATCTTCTTAACTTCGTCCCTCACCTGGGAGGGGTGGGTGTTGCGGCGGCGCCTTGCAGGTGGAGAAACGATCCGAGCGCGCGGTGGGGGAGAGAGAGGAAACAGGAAAAGCGTAGCGCAGGATGTGAAAGCAGAAAAGGGCAGAGGCCACTGAGAATGGGGGACTTTAAAGGGGGACAGAGGGTACGGAAGAAAAGCATCAACCACAGATCATAAAAAGAGAAGGCACGCGATCTGTAGGGGGTTCTTTGCGTGTAGACGGAACGACGATTCGGTGCGCCAACATGCGAGAGGGGTTGAGCATGCCGAGGGGACGGCAATGTCGTTTTAGGGCGGGTGGGGAAAATGAGCGATCAAAAAAAAATGTGGGCAGGAGGAACAGGCGTTTTAAGATCAAACCACACAGGTATGGAGAAGAGAAGAGAAGCGAAAAGCGCAGGGTTGCCTCCAAGACAATCCAGTGGCAGAGGCTTAGAACACTCCGGACCGCCACCGAAATGTTCATCTTCATGCGAAACCAGAATCGGGAAAGTTCTGGCCCGCTTAGTTCCAAAAAAAAGAAAAAAAAAAACCCCCATACGAACGAGATTGCTCGCGAAGAAGGAGCTTTGGTCAAAATTACAGGGGGGGGACCTCACATCCTCGGGAACGCCGCCTCAGTGGGAAAGGGGATGTGGAGCTGGCGCGAAGACAAAACTCTTTGCGCGACGCTTTCCGTTCCTAAACTTTGGACATGAGTAGCAAAGGGAGCCCTGGGCCATAAAAGGGGTACTTCTCGGCTAAAGAAAGCAACACAGGGGTGGGTTTTTTGAATCCGGCATCTGAAATAATCTACTTCAAACATCCTCAAAGCCACGAATTCCTCAATCCAAGGGATGGGTATTAGGACAAAATGGTGTTGGTTCGAAAAATTGAAGGGCGTATGAGAGCAAGCTGGTACCCTGACTGAAAAACTCGGGAAAAAAAGGGGGGGGGGAAGCGACTCGCCCGGGGGGAGGACGTGCATCCAAGGACCGTGATGTTTGAGAGGGTAAAAAAGAAAAGAGACCGGCGAAGCAAAAAAAGGCATTCCCGGCGTTCGAGAAAGGGGAAACAAGGGGCAGGGGGAGGAGTAGGGAAAGTACGCCATCGGCTTGCGGGAGAAGACTGTTGACTACATAGCACGGTGCGCGATCGAGCGGGAAAAAAAACAGAATTTATTCGCAGTGCAACTCGCGCTGGGGGAATGTTCTCACACAAAAAAGATTTGGGAGAGAAAGGGTGCGGTGAAACAAGGAAGGGGATGGACTACGTTGGTTCTGTTGGACATACTTGCCATTCTGGGGTCGAGAGGGAGGCTCGGAAAAGCTCTTAAAAAGGCGACGGAGGGGGACACATAATAACCGAATAAACCAAGTCCTTTGACGGAAAAAAGAGGAACGACAGTATGCACGGAAGTTTTATAACCGCGAGCTGTAGGGTGTCCTGAAACCAGGATTTGGTCTTTCCGGACCCATTAAGGAATTTCGAAAACTAGAAAAGGACCACCCCAGACCGAAGGGTGAATTACGACTCGCGGAGACAATTCTCATTCGGGTGCGGTCAAGGGAGGGTCTGAGGGTAAATGGACCGATGACTACTTCAAGTTAGGGGTAGGCGAGATACGATGTCAGAAAAAGGCTTCCCGGTCGGTAAACCAAAGAAGAAAAAACAAAATCACCCGAAATTCAGATATCGCATCACGCTCCCAATCAAGGGAAACCAGGGACTAATCCGCGGAAGAAACTCAGCTGTCATTAACAAGTGGCTTCGTAACGCAACCGAGATCCATCCGACGCAATCAAGATTTGAAGGCCAAATGAACCTCAAAATTCAGTAGAAGCGGAGGAGACAAAATCCGGGGGGCATGTCGCATACACTTCATTCGAAAAACATCAGGGAAATAAAAAACCAGTGCGCTGCAAACAAGGAGGAACTAGGTTTCGGCGGTTCTTAAAAAGAAAGAAAGGAGGCGCAGAGAGGAGGTCCACGAAGCAGATCACGCATAATCGAACCATTTTGTAAGAATAAACAGAAAAACAGAACGGGGCGCCCGTCCCTCACGCATGACCAGGAGGCGGGAGATAACAATGTGGCGATCAAAAGTCATTCAGCCGGGAAAAAAGACACAATTGTACTGGGAAAAAAGCACGCGCCGAACCAAAGGGGGAAACCGGATCTCGATCAGTAAAAAATAGAGCACAAAACGAGAGGGAGGGAGATTAACATGATATAGAAAAAGAGAAAATCTGAAGGGGGTAGACGGGGGACGATTAAAGGACAACTGTTTTGTTGAATTTGCGAAGAATACGGAAAAAGGGGGGGGTAGACGGCGAGAAAAAGAGTGGGCCGAAACAAGTCGAGGAGGAAAGTTGGTCAGAGAGTGGGTTTGTGGGGAAACAACCTGGAGGAAATGGGGGATCATGTGAGAGAGGGAAAAAAAGTCACCATCGTGACTATGGGAAGGGCCCGAAAAAGATGGGAAAGAGGGGGGGGGGGGGTCATCTCCTTGGTTAAGGAGGATTTCCAATTTATGGGGGCGCTAGGAGGATTCAAATTTACTGAAATGGGCTAAATCGAAGAAAAAAAGGGAAAAAGGGAAATGGAAGGGTGCCCAAGTATTTTATTGAGGCAACTGATCTCGGGCTTGCGGGATTAAGAAGATTTTCATTGGCTAAAAGAGATCAGAGAAGATTAGAAATAGAGGTGTGATTATTATCAAAGCAATTCGGGTGGGGGGGGAAGGGAGACTGAGGTGAAACGCCCAGGAAGGATTATTCCTAGGGAAAGCAGGAAAACCGAACGAAGTGGGAGGAATCACGAGCCATGGGAGGGGGAAAAACTGAACTACTCAACGATGAGAATCGCATCAGAGTTAGGAATCAAGGAGGAGGGGGAAGTCTTGATCTCCAGAACGACCGTTCAGGGAAGAACAAACTGGACCGGATCTCTTCATGAGCAAGCAAAAAAGACGCGGGAAAGATAAAGAAAAAACAGGGAAGGAGACCCTTGGATCTTGAAAAGCTGTGGTGGAAAGAAGGAGTATGTTGAAGACAAGACCTTTGGGGGGAATCAGGGCGATTGGCAAGGGCAAGGAAACAGCCACCATGAATTGCCGCGTAGGAACCGTGACCGGTGAAACAGATGAATATGAAAGGGACAGGAAAAAGGGAAAAAAAGGGGGACAAATGCGAATAATGTGAGGTTGTCGGACCTCAGAATTCCAAAAAATCGGGCAGCACAGGGTAGATCAACAGCAAGCCAAAAAAAGTAATTTCCACGGAAAAGACAAAGAGGGCGCTGCCAAGGGCGTCGTTAGGAAGCAAAAAAAAGGGAAAAAAAGGGGCAGAGGGGGGGAAGTGGGGAAACCGAAGAAATACTGGCTGGAGCCAAGAAGGAAAAGCCACGAGGTCATTCATCCATTTGGCGGAAGCCATGCAAACAGCTGAAGAGAAAAAGCAAAACGGGGACAGAGACACAACCACAAAGTGGGGCCGGTAAAAAGGGGCGGGGGAGGGAAGTCGGGCGTGAGGAAGTGTGAAGTTTTGGTTCAAATAATAAGGAATAGGGAAGTAAAAAGGGAGGGGGTGAGGGAGGGAGAAGAATAGTAACAGGTTGAATGGCTAAGGGACTTTCTACGGAGAAACAGGGAATCGGGGGGGGAGACAGAGTTCGTGAAGAAGACCAAGGAAACGACTTCTAAGTCCAAACTGAAGAATAAGTTCTGAGTGGCCCTTGCAGCGAGCCGGAAAAAACCAATTGAGAGAGCGAGCCACGTCGGGGGACTCAGTTTATTATGGTTGGGTGGGGGGGCGGGTGGAGGGGAGGCCGAGAACGACAAGGCAACCAGTGAATGGTGAAGCATTTGAAAAAAATGAAAGGGGCAGGAGGGGGGTGGCAAACGGCGTTGGGTATAAACCCGGATTTCGTAGGAGATCCAACAACTCTCGGTTCCG
>Ga0179593_1365849_pt1 | contig 12425 bp, 19 predicted proteins | sample CZODoug2_1_08_16_FD_185931 | JGI IMG/M metagenome (GOLD analysis project Ga0179593, IMG submission 185931) | Vadose zone soil fungal communities from Angelo Coast Range Reserve, California, USA - CZODoug2_1_08_16fungal (PacBio error correction) | ecosystem: Environmental > Terrestrial > Soil >...
AACTCTTATGTTGCCGAGTTATAACGGGGGGGTGGAAGAAACGTGATTAGAAGTTTAGCCGTGCCTTGGGGTTCGAATCGGGATTGAAGAGAAAGTGTCGGAGGAGCTTAGACACAGGAAGGAAGGAATATACATGCCACCTGTATTTAGTGGAATCACCCCTTCCGAAATGCAAGTAAAAAATCCGAAGTGGTGTAGCGGAGTGGTGCCTTGATTAAAAAGGAAAATGGGACGACAAGAGTTTGTTATGGCGAAAATCCTAGGCCCAATATTAAATAGTCTGGGGGTTTCAAAGCAGTGCAAAGGAATGATGGGGGGGAGCATAGGGGAAAAATCACGACCTAAGACCCGTTCTCTACGGGGGTGTAGGTGGGAAGTATCGTCGAGAGACATAAGGGGGGCGTCGAAGAAGACACTAATGGGGTGGGGTAAGTATCCTGAGGGACCAGTGAGGACACATCAAGAGGAGTCTTTGCCTGGTACTTTTCAGGAAGGGAGAAAAGTGGGGGTGAATAGAGGGTGGGGGGGGAGTTCGAGAAGGGATCCAGTTATGAGGATATCTGGAGAGAAAACTACTCTGGAGCTAAGGAGGTTAAGCGACCGGGATTTTTGTCAAAATCAGTAATTCAATTTGGGTCGTGAATAAGGGGAGTTAACAGGGGGTACAGAAAAAAGGAGTGGGGCTCTTATTAATTGGTAGAAATTGAAGTGTATTCTCAGTGCAGGGCATGGCGGGTGGCAGTGGGTGGGGGGGGGGGTTTGGTGTGGTGTGTGAGTGATATTTCCTATAAACTGATGATGGGTCAGGTATGTAGAGGTGGGAAAAGTTGGGGTGAGGATGGGTGGTTCGTTGAAAATTACCACCAAAAAATGAAAAGCGGCAATGGGGCAGAAGATAGTCTCTCCTTAGGTAATTTGGAAAATTTGTAAGCCAGGAGGGGGAACAGTCTGGGGGGGGGCGGGAAAAAAAAAAAGGCAACAAACACCGAGCCTCGGGGGATAATTTCTTAATGCTTAATATTACTGACCAGTAGGCGGAAGCTCAAAGTAGAAAAAGTAATTACAAAGGGAGGCACCTTTAAAAAACTGCAGCGGTACGTACTAGGCCGGGCAAAGGGATGGCAACTTCCAAATCGATAAGTTACATGGGAAACTACAGCAAAAATAATGTCGTTCCAGAAAAAACAAGGTAGAAGATTTTAAGGGAGAACTTCATTCTGGTTAGTAAAGATGACGCCGGGGGTGGGAAACACGGGGGCCGAAAGGGTGAGGGCCGAATAGCTATCAAAAAAAGGGAAAGGGCATGAACCAAAACCGTTCGATGAATATTAAAGTTGGGGGGCAATAAGCGACCTAAAAGGGGTGGGAGAGAACTTCAGGCTCCTCGTTGCGTTTATTTGCAGGGAGGCCTAAGGACCTCCGAGGGGGGGGGGGGGGGAGTTTGTGTCAGAAGGGGTTGGAAAAGAAAAATGATAAGGAAAAAAAAAAAAACAAAAAAAAAAAAAAAAAAAATAAAAAAAAAATTAAAGGGATGCGAAATACAGGAACTGGGAATCAACCCAATACAAGTAAATTGTCTAATTAAAATTAAGGAAACTAAATAAAAGAGAATGAAAGAGGATGAGCTGGGTTTCTTCTTTGTCTGCTGCCGGGTGGGGTCGTGTCAAAATGGAGCGCGTTTTGTGGGGAGGGGGGGCACGGGGGGGTCAAAAAAAGGTCCGAAGGGGTTGTTAAAGGAGTTTTGGGGGAAAACGGGATAGAGGGTCGTAGAATAAGGAAGGATTTGGTGTTGGTATATTTGGTAGACGGGCTCAGGTTTCGGGGGGGGGGAGGGACGGTCGGGGAGGAGGAGAGACGGGAGTGGTGTTCATCTGGCGGGGGGACGTTGAGCAGGAGTCTGCGGGATGAGGAAAGGGAGGGGGGGTGCGTGTCGGGACTAGGAACCCGTAGCTTTAACCGCGACTTCGCGCGGGGAGGGCAAAGAGGACAGAGTTAGATACGCTAGGGGGCCTACCCCGGGTGGTCTGTACGGCTCAAAAAAACAAGCGGGGAGGTACACTTGAAAATGGAACAACTCACTTGAGTTTAAATCCCTGCCCCAGGGGCGCAGGGATATATCAGATCTTGAAGTTGACGGAAGGGGGGGAGCGGAAGGAACTCCAACTGGTTGCCAAACCTGGACCACATAAACGGCACCTTTCCAATGTGGCGGGGGGGACAGGAAAAAGCTGACACGCCTAGCAAAAGGGGCCTTAGCTCTGGGAACTCTGGTGCTAACAAAATGCGGCGGTGGACAATTGTCTGCGGTTAGCTTCTTTAGCTGGGGGGATCGAGACGCCGGTTGGGGGAGGCGGGGAGTGTAGATCAGGAGGTGAAGTGGGTTGCACCAGAAAAAAAAAAAATGCGTCCACAGAGGAGCCTGGAAAAACGGTTTCGGCACTGTAAAGACTACAACTGGCAGAGGCAAACCAACGAATCCAGACGTAATCAATGTGGAAAATCGGGAAAAAAAAAAATAGTGGCGGGGGCATAAAGAAAAGGGCACCAATTTGGAAAAAAAACATTGACGACGAGTGCCGATGTAACCCGAAAGTGATGTCGGCGGTAATAGCCGCAACTGACGACAGCGGCAAAAGACGAAGGATAAGTCGGGATGGGAAAAGAAGTGGCAGGGAACCTGGTCATAGGGGAGTCCGTTAATGAACGCTGCAGTGGTGAGAAGAAGTCCCATAGGGAATAAGTAAATAGGTCAGGGAGGGGTGGGGGACGGACCCATAAGGGGCGTACGGACTAAAGACGAGATAAGTAGGCCTGGAGGGACAGGTACCAGCAGGGGAGAATACCTCGCGAATCTGAGAATTGAAAACGGCGAAATGATGGTAAGGCGGGTCAGGAGAGCTGGAATGGTTCAATAAGCAGTACACACCCCGGAGGGAGCAAAAATGTGAAAAAATCAACGTCTGTGGGTCAAAGCTGAACAAAGCGTAGAAAACGAAAGGCGCTCCTGGGTGGGCACAAGGGAACGATTTTCCAAAGAATCAGGAACGCCAGTCAAAGGGGAGGCAGGGGAGGTTGACTACGAGATTTAGTAGCTATACGAAAGGTCATTATGCCAAGAAATGCGTGTCGGGAACACCGTGGGGGGGAAAAGCGACTGAAACCTTTTTTCAGGAGGAAGGGGGGAAAAATAGGTTACCTGGGGGTAGGGGTCACCCATATGGGAAGGGGGGGTCAAAATCGTGAGCTGGCACAAAGAACGCAAAGGGATGCGGCTGGGAGTAGAGCCCTCTAAGTACTAGTTTCTAATATTGCAATATCGACGACAAAACGGGAAGTAGACAACATTGAGGGAAAGGCGGCGAGGAAAGCGATGTAGGAAAGTAGAAAAAACCTTTCATAATGTCTCTGTTGCTAAAGTGCTTGGAAATTCTAGTGAAGAATTATGCGGTGGAGATCAAAGAATCACTTGCTAGGGGATCAAGGAAGATCTAGACAAACACTAGGAGTAAAGAGAGATTGGCTGCTGAGCAGAAAAGTGAAGTCGGTGAAAGAACTTGAGAATAAGGCGGAAAATAGAGGATTACCCTCAAGGGCGCAACAGAATCAAAGGCATGGTGTCTCTGCACGAATCGCGGGAAGAGGACCGCGAGAAGAAGAAAGTGGGGTGAGAAAACTCCTAGAAAAGTTGGGGTGGTATGGAAACTTAATTTCAATATTCACAAAGGCATTGAACACGCCGGGCAAAAGGGCTGCGGGAAGGGGGCATCAGATTTTGCAAAAAATGATTGCAAATATTTTACCTACTCGAAAAGGTGCAAATTAAAACCATGAGATCAGAAAAAAAAAAGGGGGAATAAATCGTCTGCCCCCGGGGGGTCCCCGAAAAAGAGGGGACAGGCGCGGCAACGTATCAGTCAGAAAATAAATCAAAGGAAGAGGTGATTGGGGAGGGGGAATCGTGCTGAATGAACGGAACTACCAACGTATCTATAGTTGACTTTCGACGAAGTGGGTAGAGAAAACAAAAAGAGGGAATGCTTAAAAGAAAAGAAAGGCAAGGTATTAGAATCCTATAAGGAAAAACCCTTACTGATATCAATTAAAAAGGAGAGATAAACAAAGAAGGGCGGGTCAATGGGTCGAAGATCGGTGGCTTGACCGGGAAAGAAGGAAAATCATCTGGGTGGGGGGGGTGGGGGACGGCGAAAACTTATGACTAGAAGAAGGTCAGACACATAAGCTTGAAAGGCGTCCATGCGGTAATAATACGAACAAAAATTTGGAAAGTCAGGGGAACGGGAGAACGAAAGGACAGTTCAAAAGGGGGGGGGAAGGACGATGAATGAAAAAATAGAAAGTAGAGCCGAGTACTGTAGGGTGAAGAGAGAAAACGAATCATAAAAAGATGTCATCTTCCTATACGTCCAATTTTCCAAAGCGAGGGTGCCGAGTTTGGAAAAAAAGGGAATACAAAAACTCTTTGTGTTTTCACGAGGGAACTTGAATGTTCACGAAAAACGGGGCCGATTGAAAAAAGGGGGAAAGATTTAAAAAAGGTTCAAATGGGCAAACCCATGAAGTATCACCGGGTGACGAACACTTCTAATTGTGAAAACGGAAAGAAAATCCTCGAGGAAAAGACCAGACCCAAAGGTCGTACCGCGGACAACCTCGTAAGGAAACCTACAAACTTAACGTCCTATCCAAACCTCTCACGTGGTGAAAAAAAAAAACTCGCTAAGGATGCAACGACCGTGTTCGCGGAGGAGTCAGGAAAGAGAAAAATGGGAAAGGGCCGGTGAACTTCCGTGTTCCAACGAGATGGCAATTAGAGGAAAATACGCGCAATTGGAAGTCGAGGAAATACAGGCGGAAACCTGTTACGACATGCGGGGGTTTGGAAATCAAAGGGAGACGGTGTTCCAGGGAGAGGTGAGAAACGGAGTGTTGGTTGACATACAGAAATACTGTTCAACCCGAGAGGCGCGTGGGCGAGGGCAATCATGCCCATTTTTTCAGGGGGGAAGACCCGAGCGACGTCAGAAAGGGGGACCAGCCCTTACGAACTGCCAATACAACTAACACCCCAAAAGGGAAATAGATATACTCAAAGACTCTGGGGTCATCACATTTTACGGAACCGGCATCCAGAACACAACAATCGCAGGTAGAGAAATAATGACAACCGGAAAGTAAAAAGTCGAAAAGGAGGGTCTCAAGAAGAGACAAAAAAAGTCACAACGAGAAAAACGGTTCGGGGGGGGAACAAAAAGGCGACATCAAGCAAAAAGATCGCGAAAGTGGCGATCCCCAATCGGAAAAAGTGACGCAAAAAATACCACCAGCAAGGGAAGGGGAACAGAGGTATGGGGTAAGAAGTAGTTAATTAGAGAAAGCTGCAGGAATCTGGGGGGCATGGAGGTCGGGGGGGTGGGGGGGTGGTTTGCTAAGTATACAGTAACAATCCAAAATGGATCCAAACCACAAAACCAGGTACACTGTAAAAGGTGGTTCCGGCAAAATAAAAGAAAAAAGGCGGGGACCCGCAAAAAGGAGCAAACCACTGCTTCGAGGCAGGTGGTGGACAACAAAAGAATGAATCTTAAATCAAGTGCGTTCGATAAGTCAGGACGGGGTCGGGTGCAGGAGATATCAACAGAGGGCATTGGTTCAAACCCAGTAAAGCAAAAACTCTCCGAGGCAGTACCCGTTCTATGGTCTGTTCTTACGGAAAAGAAAAGACAAACGCGTGAAAAGGCATGACCTGGAGTAGTAAGATTTTGAAAATCTGGACAGAATAGACGTAACGAAGGGTCGCAGGTTGATCTTGGGAAGAACTTTTGGGAAAAGAAGACGGGTAGGGAGAGTAATCAAGAATGGTATGAATAATAAGCAAGAGAAAGGAACTTAGCACCTACGGGGACCTGTGCCTAAAGTAAGGGCGAAGGAAGTTAGAAAAAAAGTACAAACGAAAAGGAGAGACTATCATTGGAAAGGAGGGAACCAAGGAAGATGGGGCAAGAAGACATTTAGAAATGGAGTCGACGACGAGGGGCAAAAAGAGTTTAAACAATGTCCCGGAAAGACAAGGGGGGGGGGGAAGCCGGAGCCGGAGAGGGAAATTCAATGTCCAGAAAGATCAAAAAGGAAAAGGAAGAACAAGTTAATAAGGAGCAAGGAAGAAAGGGTTATGCTACTAAAAGTACTCTCCCAGGGGATCCCCTTAAGGAGGTACTACCCAGTTGGGAGTCCATTTGGAGACGGCCTAAGGGGGGGAGCGTCAACAGTTCAAGGAGAATAAAGAATCAGGGAAGAAAACAAATATTCCCGATGCAATGTAGGGATACATCAGAGAAGGAAGTAAAAAGCAAAATCCGAGGAGGAAAAACCACGTTTGGGAAGCACAGTAAGACAATGCGACGGAAACATCAAAGAGGGGGGAAGGATTGAGAAAAGAGAATCAAGAAAGGAAAAGAGTAAAAACTTAGAGAGATGATTCCGGCAGTGAAGAAGCCTACGCTAACATTTAATCATGAAATACGAAATTGGGAGTGATCGAGGGGGGAGAGGGGTAAAGGAAAAGAGGAGAGAATACATCAATGAGGCGGAGAAAGGAGGGCGATCTAGAAAACCTAAAGACTATTTACTATGGTGCCGAATGGATCGAACAACAAATATGTCACACTGAAAAAGGGGGTCAGTAATGAGAAACACAGACTACATTCACACAAAGGGAGGGCTTCAATAGGGGGAAGGAGGGTACAAGGTATCTTTATGCATGAAGACGGGCCATGATATGACAACTCCGAGAAAGTCTAGACCACAACCGACACTTTATTTATGGGAACGAAAACGCCTACTACGACCAAACAGGAAACTGAGGGGGGAACAGCTTCAGAAATAAAACGGTTACTCAAGCAATATTGGGGGGTCTACCGAGCAAGTGCAGTCAGATAGAGAAGCTCAATGAAAGGGGAATGGTGGAAGAAATATGCAAAACAAGAAAGGGTGGGAATAGAGCACTGACTATGGAGGAGGAAAAAAACGGGGAACTGTAGAATCTGCTCGAAATAAACAGAAATACATACATATATGAATCGGAGGTTGGACTTCGATTTAAGAAGAGGGGATGGGAGGGGAGGAGAGTGAAAACCGCATACTGCAACTGGGGAAACCCTGCGGGGGGGAGGAGGCATCCGAGCAGAGTCAGGGTGTCAAACGGCAGCACAGGAAAGGAAAAAGAAAATGAAAAGCTTTGGAAGTCGTACAAAAACTGTCGGATAACTGAAAAACATGGTCTCCTGAACCGTCGAAATGTTTAAAAAGTCAACGAAATCGATCTCAGAAGACTTAATCATAAGGGGAGAGGTGAAAAAGAAAACGGACAATCGGAAGACTAGAGTAAATTTGGAGATATGGTTGGGATTCCGGACATTTAAACTCCTAAAATACATCACAAGGGGACGAGGCGGGGAACGGGAAGAGGGAGATATGAGGGGGGGTCCTGTTCAAGAGATGGCAGGATAAAAAATTTTATTAGCCGAATATTAAATTCCTTCTGAAAGAGGTGCCGCCGGAAGAAAGATTGACAAAGTGGAATAAAGAATTCAAACCTCCCGATTAGGATCCCTCATTTGAAATCGAAAAATGAATGGCGAAGCAAAGGGGGGGGAGGAGAGGACGTAAATGAAATGGAAGACGAGCTTTAAAAAGTAGCGTTGCAAGGGATTTTGGAGAAGAAGAGTCTGTTCAATGGAGGGGCAAGTTTGCAGTTGGAAAAAAGGGGCTAGGAAAAGGGGGATACTAAAGCGAAGCGTCGAGTAAGGGGATTTATGGAAGGACAAAGGATACAACTGTTTTGGAGGGTAGATGAAGGAAGCAAAGAAAACACAAGGAGAGAATTCTTCAAAAACGGGGGGGAAAAACAGTGCGTACAGAGGAGGCCTCAGAGAGAATATTCGGGAAATGGGAAGCCAAGCATCATCTAAACCCAACAACAAAGAGTGAATAATGAGGAGGATAGAGCGGAAGTAATTTGTGATCAAATAGGCTCCAGGCCAGAATTAACAAGTGGGGTCATTTGGCATTGAAACTGGGAAATATCGAAGGACCGAGGTGGGGGGGTTTGGTCCGTGACTGGGAACAACTATCAAAAACGGGAAAAGTAATAAAAAAAAACTCCTGGCTCGGAACGTCTCGCGTTAGGGAAAAGGTACTTAAAGGGAAAAACGGGGAAAGCAAGGGGTGAAATGAGCAGGTAAAGACGCGAAAGGCTCCAATCCCTTTAAAGATCAATATTGGGGGAGCTATTAGTCCGGGGCAAAGACTGCCTTTCGACGTTCAAGACAAGGTTAGAACCTTGTATGACCGGAATTCCGAAAAGGGGGGCGTGAAAGATTTAATAATTCTGATGACAGAGAAAAACGGGCATGAGGAAAGGGAAGACTGGCGTCTTTCCAATGTGAAATATTGAACAAGTCATTCCCAAAATGAAAGGCCTTGGTGGAAGTAGAGATCAGGGACGAATTGACGTGCAGGAGGGGATGCAAAGCATAGTCGAAAGAAAAGGGACCTCCCGCGAAGTTGTCTCGGATTGGATAGGGAATGATTATCAACCATAGCTCAAAGCAGTTGAGAGAGTCCGGAAGTGCTTGTAAGAGCGTCAGGGAGGATGTGAGAATGATAAGAGTCCCTGAGCTCGAGTGTTCTGCTGTGATTGGGAACATTTCCGAACTTCAGCATTGTTTAATGGAAAAAGTTTGGGTACAGAAGTCAAAGTGATGATGGGGGGGGGAACTTTCCGGGGAGTGAATAACGGGACTCAGTGGAAGGATTGTATACCAAGGACATAAGCGGGTGACGGGACGGGGCAGGTATGCGGTTTGGAAAGATAATGCATAAGCTAAGATCCAAGTAAGACCGGATCGGTACGATGATGCTGCCGAGCGAGGGGCAAAGGAAGAGTTCAGACTCAGTGTGGCCAAATCGGGGGGGAAGCCATAGGCTAGGGAAGGGGGAAGTAAAATCGAGGGAAGATTGCGAGACATGAAAAGGACAGGGAGGAGCAAAGTATATGGACCGCGGTGAGAAGATTGGGGAATGATGGAGAAGAGTTAAAAGGGTCCAGTGTGGGGGAAAGTAGGCGGGGGAATAAAGAAGTGGGATTTGAAGGGGCTTAGCAAAATTACTAGTACGGGGGGGTAGAAAGAAAGGCAAAGGTAGGGGGGAAAAACTAAGGGACGAAAAGATTGAGAAGAACGACTGGGGGGGGAGGTCGTGGTGGATACAGAGGACAGAGTGCAGTGCTGACAGGTTTGGTGGAAGCGGACCCGAAAGGGAAAATCGAAAGTAGGTTTATCAGCCGAGGAAGCTATTGGTCGGAGAGGAAAAGTCTGGACCAAGAAGAAGCAATAGATCAGCACATTGGGTCTCTGACTTGGTAATGATTAAATGTCTCAGCTTTGAAAAAAAGAATTGTCGCATCAGAAAAATGGGGAGGATCTCATAATCTATGGACCATCGGTCTAACTCGTCGACTGAGGGGTAAGCGGGGAGGATGTGCCGAAGGGGAGTCGAAAAAAGGGGGTGCGCTGTGAAGAAGGAAAAGCCATTAGGAGGGCATCTGCGGTGACGGCAAGGGGATGAATGAATAAGGGGGGGAAAGAAAAATGGAGGATGTGGAATCCTCAAATGGGACCTTCCAAGTGGGGTCATATCCTCGGCTGTCCCCTTGGAAGAATAATCTCGGAGGGAGCATAAAGAAGAAGTTAAGGGGAAAAAAATTTAAGCCTTGGGGAAGAGAGACGTGGCTAACAACCAAAAAAGGAAATTGGTGGAAGGACGGCTCGAAAGGGGGAGTTCGGGGATGGAAAATTGGTGCCCCAGTGGAGTCGTCGGTGAAATAGTAATTGGACTCAATCGGTCCTAAGGAGGGGTGGGGGCGCGCCTTGGGGAGGGGGAAGGGAAAAATTTTGAAGGAAAAGGTCACTTGAAAAAGCTGAGCGAGCAAGGAGGGGGAAGAAGGTCTCTGCTGGCTTGGAGTAGGACAAGTAGGAGGAGGACGACTCAAGTTACCCATCAATCCATGGGGAGAAAACCAAAATACAATGCAAGTTTCGTTGCGAAGGGCGGGAAAGGAAGGAACGTAAAAAAGAGATAAAGTTCAAGTCAAGGAAAGCGCAAAAGGGAACGCGCTTTCGTCAGAATAAATGAAAGGCTTTTAAACGGAAGGGAACCGCGGGGAGTCCGAGTTTTGACCTCGACGAGCCTCGTGCGGTCAAACTCAATTCCAGAAAGGAATGCTAGAATAACACACAAACTGTCGAGTCGGGTGCAAGGATGGTGGGGGCAAAAAGGATACGAAGATGGGGTAACGGCGTAATATCGGAGTGCGCCATCGCTCTAGGGAGTTTGAGGTTGGCCTAAAGAGGGAGAGAAAGGTACCCCGAGTTGTGGGGTGGGTTTACGAAAGGGGATGTGACTTATGTATATGAATCAACAATTCCTGTATTGCCCCCCCCCGATTGCACAAGGAGTTCAGAATTAAAGTACTTAACGCAGCAACGACGTGGAAAATAAGGACTTCTGGTGGGGACTGAGAAGGGGGGAATGCACTTTCCAGGTTTTTTATAGGAAAAGGGGAGGAGGAGGTATGGGGTGTGGAGGGGTCAAGAAGGTTGTGAAAAGAAACCGAAGAACGAGGTGGCGGCGGATGGGTGGGTGGACGGCTCGAGACAGGGAGGATTACGAGACTGTACCTTACGGAAAGATTGCGCTAAGGGAGATGGGTTGGGGATGGGATGGACGTGAAAAAGAGAAAAAGGTGATGAAAAAGTTCTGAGGATGGAGAGGAAATGGGTTTTCGGCAGTTAATAAGGAACACCAAGGTAGAGTAACCAAAGACTTCGCTCAGGAGGCTTCGTGCAAAAGGGGATCTTGGAGAAAAAAAAAGCAGCAGGGTCCGACCCCCATTGGAGGCGGGTCTGTCAAAAACAAAAGCGCGTTATAGTCCTCGGGAATGGACCACGCGACGTAGGCCCCCAGGGTCCTGAAAATAAAGTGACACGCCGGGTAAAAATCATAGAGGTCAGTTCAGGAGTAAGGGGGGAAAAGTATGAAAGAGCAGGGATTGGCAAAAGGACAGGAAACTCTAACCGGCACCTTTCCCATGTTGGCTGTAACGAGCAACACGGAAGCTCCAGGACAAAGCGTCGAGGAGATCCACGAACTGAAAGGGGGCGGACCTGGAAAGTTGCGGTGTCGGAGCGGGTATGGTATCGGGGAGGATAACCGGGAGGGAAGTAGTTGGCGCTCATGAGGCTGGAGGGAGGGGGTGCCAAGAGATCCTCCTGAAAGGAACAGATGATTTCCTGACTGACAACTGGTTTTCGCCAGGTGTAAGAAACCCCGTCAAATTCCCCATTGACTCCGGGGAGTCAGTGGGGGAAAATCGTGAACCCAAGAGTTGAAAAAAAGTCAAAAAATAGCAAACAGGATGGGAAAACTACTGAGAAAAGGTGAACGAAAGGCCAAAACGGCCAAGGGGATTGCGTGGACGTTAAAAGTAGTGACAAATAGAAGCAAAGAAAAAAGGGCTGATGGACTTAGTCGTAAGACAACGGGCGTGGGGAACAGGGAATGAGGGGGAGACGGGCACCGGGAAGCAAGGGGGGGAAAAAAAGGAATGAAGGGTGCAGAGGGACTCAAGTCAAGGGAGACGGGTCCAAACTGGGGAAGTCCAGAACTCCCTCAGTGTCGGAAAAAGCAAAAAAACCCCTCGCTAGGGGCTTCCTTGCTTTACCGGTACCTCAGTTAAGAAGGAAGAGATCGAGAGGAGCCAATTGAAAGAAATGATGTAATAAATATGGGGGGCTGCACTTCATGTAGAGCAGGATAAACAAAAAAAAAGGAGGCTCGGCAGGTAAGCCTTCGCTTTGAAATCAAGCGGCATCTACAATGGATCACCTGGTGGCCACATTGCAGGATGGAAGAGATAGAGGAAAAGACAAATCACCGCTTCAGGTGGTTTCCTGGTCTAGGTAGTACGGGGACAGATAAGTGGTGCCAATCCTAGCGTTTAGGATAAACTGGGGGCAAAGGCTTACAATTTTTTCTTAGCGAGGGGTGGAAAGGGGTACGGAAGTCAAAATTTTTCCATATGTGGGAAAAAAAAAAAGAGTGAGGCTTGAAAGAAGAAGTGCGGAGTCGGGCTTAAGGGCCTCGCTAGGAGCGGGGAAGAAATTCAACATCAAGATATAACCCCTTGGAGGGAGGAAAAGGGAAAATCGAGGTCGCTTCAGAGGAAGGGAGTGGGAAAAAGTCAAAACCTGTCCTCATTGAGGGGTAGGAAATTGAGATCAAATCTATTGACTCATTATCTCAGTTGGGAAAGAAAAAGAAACTTTAAAGGGCTCGGAAAAGCAATA
>Ga0179593_1396125_pt1 | contig 12425 bp, 7 predicted proteins | sample CZODoug2_1_08_16_FD_185931 | JGI IMG/M metagenome (GOLD analysis project Ga0179593, IMG submission 185931) | Vadose zone soil fungal communities from Angelo Coast Range Reserve, California, USA - CZODoug2_1_08_16fungal (PacBio error correction) | ecosystem: Environmental > Terrestrial > Soil >...
AAGGGGAGTAGATCTATAAAGGGTACCCATGGGTCGATTGTCAGTCCTAAAAGAAGTGATCCGGGGTTGGGACCAATGCAATCACAGAAGTGGACGGCAGAATTTGCTGCCCGGGTGCCTCTAGAAACAGTCTGCGCAAACTTTGAACGGAGGTCCCGGCGCAAGCGGGAAATCTAGTACTCAAACACCTGCCGCATCATCGGGCCGAAAACCTGCAACAAAAAGTCATAAACTCGTCGAGTCAGGAGAAACGGAAGGCAACGCAGGGAAAACAGGGGCGGAGCTGAACAAAACCCCACCTAATGTCGGGCTGCACCCGTCTGCAGGGGAACTCCCGATATCCCGTAATCGGGAGGAAAAAAAACAACACAAACAACAAAAAAAAAACGCCGGGGGGGGACGGCCTCTTGCAAAGGCAACCGGTAGAAAGGGCCTTCGATGAACGAGTCCGCTCTGCTACCCAAAAAGGAGGCGCTGCTTCGCTCGGAGCCAAGGCAGATGCATCGGGTTTGATCAAAACGGGCGCACATTTGATAACAAGGGGCGGGCCCAGGTGCCTGGCAATCCGGAGGGGAAAAAGGATGATGGAGAGGAGCCACGAAAGGAGGGTGAAACTAGACGAGTGAAAGGGAAATAGGCGATACAGGCCGGAGAAAATAAATCAGGAAACAGACGGGGAAGTCCAAGCAACGCGTTTTGCGTGAATAAAAGGCGATCAGCGCAAAGGAAAAGAAAGACGCGCTCAGCTGCGAAAACAAGCGAGACAACCCACAGTCAGCCAAACCATTCAGATCGAAAATGTCAATCAACAAATGGGGGGAGGTAGGACGCTGGGACAGGGGGGAATAAGGGGAGCTGGAAAAAACCTGAAAGGAGGGTGAAACTGCGCGGGGCAAAGGAAAAACCAGGTTTGCAAAGGAAAAAGAAAATTTGGAAAAAATCGGTGGAGATCAAAGGGCACTACATATTACCAACCTGATGGGGAAGGGGGTCTCTTTTGTCGCCGGAGAGGGGGGGGGGGGAAGCGAGTAAACGGTCCAAAAGGCCCTTAGGATCCGTCGAGGGAATTAGCTTTGAGGGAAGGGCGGAGGGGTCAGAGGTGATCGATCTATGCAATAACCGGATTTTCAAAGGGGGCAACAAAAATTTCCAAGAACACTTCGGAGGACGAATTAACAGACGAAAAGATAACACCCAGGGAGGGGGGACTAGAGGGGAACTTGGTGAGCAAACCATACGAAAACTCCCTGACATGAAACTGAAAAACTGAAGGAAACGACCAGAAGCGGCTCTTGACGGTAGAACAGAAATTATCAAGGCTGATCATAAAACCGCAGAGCGGGGGAATCCGGAACTAAAAAAGAGCGGGGAAAAAAGGCGCGTCTCAATGAAAGGACTAGACCCCAATCAACCGGAGACGGAGAAGAAGGGGGGAGAACAACCGCTAAAATTCCAATACACTATAAAAATTTCTTAGGATGCAAACAGCGAAGGGGGGAACAGGACAGGGAAGAATAACAAGGGTCGGAGAACAAAGAAGGGTAGAGATTGCAGGGGGACGCGCCGAAAAAGATTTAACCGCCGTGATCACCAAAAAACGACTCCGCGTACTAGGTGTGTCCGACGAAACTAAGGTATCGCCAAGTGACGAAGAAGAAGGGGGGCAACGCAGAGTCAGCCGTCGCGAAGGGGAAGGAAATAACGCGTGCCTGGCAGGAGGCGGGAGGCAGCTTGCAAAAGGACGCAATCGTTGATCCATCACGTATCGATGGCCATCGAAAGAGGGCTAGGAAGGGAAAGCAACCTTCTAGGCACCGATCAACCAAAAATGAAAGAGGGAGAGCGCACTGGGGATAAAAGGCGAAAAATCACGGATGGTTGAGAATCGGGCAGGGGGCCGGAACCATTCTTTAGTCAAAATAAAGGGAGAAAAGCAAGGAGGAAAGACGGACCACATCTAGCGCAAAGACCGGGAGAAACGATCCAAACCTTTGAAAAAAGCTCGCCGGAGCAAAGCTGGGGGGGGGCCGAGGAAAATTTCTCTGATGGCTAACATCGAAAGCAGAAAGGGAATACGGCACAGTGAATATCGCACGCATTAAAAGAGAGCAAAAAGGCAAACACAAGGAGCGTAGTGCCGAGTTGAAGGAAGCGGGGGCCCCCTCACCCAGGTCACGGAACGAAAAAACTCTATGGAAAATTTAAATGACTGTCATCAATCACGAATCGAGAAGCTCGTTGCTGATAGGGAAAGTTTGACCGAAAACGTACGGTCCTTGATGGAACAAGCCTGTGGCGTCGGGAATGGAATCTATCGGGGGAGCTCCCCCCTTGGAACCGGCAGGGGAAGGATGACAGCAGGAAGGATGAGCCGTGGAGAAGATAGGCTGGCGTACGAACACGAGTCAAACTGCGCTGGTCCAAATGCGCTGGGGTGAAAGGATCGGGGGGGAGAAAAAAATGTCCGAAGGGAACAGCGAGCGCCAAACTTGACCAGAAGATTTCACGGTTCTGGGAAAAGACACAAAACAAAGCGACCCGCTCTCTCCCGGAAGAGAACTCGAACGGAATCTTTGCTTCGATCAGGCCTCGAACCGCACGAATAGAACGGCAACGTCGTAGACGACTGAGGGGGATCAACAATTCGTTGAACAGATGTTGCCAGACGGTCGCCATTCCAAATCAGCGAAGAGAGCGGCTACGAACCATGGTATCTAGAGAAAAACAACACCAGGGAAGATACAGCGGCATCGGAGGAGATACCAGGAAGGGATGAACGGCGCGGGAACAAAAGCCATGTTCTCCGCGAAAAAACACTCAAGCCGCGAACTGGGGGATAATCGGGGTTGATCCTCGGCCATAGATCGGGCTTCTGAAGCAAGCTTCCGTTCACAGCAGGATTAATCGGGGGGGAAGCGCGATGCCGAGAAGCGAAACACCAAAAACCCCCCCCCCAAAAGAAGGACTTGACTGATGCGATCCTTTAGGGGGACGACCTGACGGCGAAAATGAATCTATCTACCCGCAAAGTGGCTGTAAAAGGGGGAGCAAGAACCGCACGTGTCGTAAAGGAAAAGCATCTCGCGGTTCTGGGGACTCCAGGGAAAGATGTTTGGGTCACGAAATACCGGGACAAAAAAAGCGCGGGAGGCTAAACATCAGATCTCGACGGGGGGAAAAAGGTCGAACCGTGTTAAAATGCGTATACCCGAAATAAACCAGAGTCCTCGATCTAGGATTGCTGAAGATCTGGGAAGGAGGCTCGCAGGCGTGGGGCGTTCGCAGCTCGCCTTTGTAGAAAAAAAAAATCGTGGCTCACGGCCGGAAAAAAGAAGAAGAGGGGGGCTCTTTGGTCACGTCAATACGTAAAATCCTCATGGCGAGGGCTGGGCCGGTACTCCTCCAGGAAAGAGCCTATCGCATATAAGCTGAAAGGTAATTTTCAAAGAAGAAAAACACAGAGTTCATCCAGAAGAGAAGGGTGGAAAGGGGGGGGCCGGGGAGCTCTGAGCAACGATGATTCCTATTAAGACGGGGGGGACGTAAACATCTGAATCCTCTTAAATTGGGAGAGCCAAGGTGCGCCTCAGCTAAGTGATCAGGGGTTGAGATGAGGGAGCCAAGAAATTGCTCAGCCTTACTCGGAAAAACGAAAAAGAGATACGCTGAGTGCTCAAAAGGGAGTGCAATGATGGGAGAAATCCCTGGCTGAAAGCGCTGGAGAAAAAAAAAGTTGGGACGAAGCATAAACGGCAGAAGGGGGGCGAAACCTGGGTCGTTCGTCGAACCATCAAGCGGAGTCGGCGGAGCCACTTCTGGGGGGGGTAGAAGACTTTACTGCGCGCGGCAGAGCCGGGCCTGGTTTGCGCCGGAACTTTGGCTGACTCGGCGGGGGAAAAAAACTTTCTCGGGAAAAAGCTACTCAAAACGTGGGCACGTCAGCGGAAGGTCAAGGGCGCGAGCTCGTGCTTTAGTGGGGGGGGAAATACAGGGGGGAGAAGACTAAAAACTGTCACAGGAGGAGTTTCCGGGGGGGGAGCCTGGACTCGCGAAAATGCATTTCAGGAAGGATTCTCCTTTCTTTTTCCTAAGTCACAGAACGAGACCTCGATCAAGTCACTAGCAAAGGGACTGTGAGGATTGCGACTATAATCCTTAGAACCACAGCAGCAGGGGGCAGCTGTAGAAGAAATGGGTCCTCACCTCATCAGTGATGGGAAGGGACACCGGTCGACCCGTTTCGCGAGCCGAAACGACCCGTTCAGAAAAAAAAAAGCCGGTTAGGAGAAAAAAGCAGCAATAGCGAATTGGCCTCAAAATGCCAGGGAAGAAGCTTTATCTTTAGATCGTCCAAGCTCGGAGACCATCGACCAAAAACAAGGTGGGGTCTAAAGGTCGGGGACCAGGGTTCGTGCCCGACAGCAGGCAGGAAAAGCAAATCGACCCTAATACAAGAGAAAATAAGAAAGAGTTACCTAGCTTGATGGCATGAGATGTGGAGTCGCATTTAAATGTGATCCGCTAGGGGCAAGTAAGGGAGGACTGTAAGCCCTCCCCAAAGAAATAAAGCTTACCTAAAGCCTGGGAAAGTAAGGGTAACTCAAAGATCTCCGGGCCTAAAAACGATCATCGTGGTCATTCAAAATAACCCTGTCTTTCGAGCAGAAATCTGCCGATTTCCCACCAGAGAATCAAGCCAACGGCGAAAAAAGGCGGTCGAAAGGGAGACGTCTCTTAAAATCTCTGAACTAAAAAGGAGCAACGCGCCTAAGATGCCCTCCGGGAAGGTCGGGAGGCTGTGACTCGGGACAGAAAGCGCGCGCCTTAAACTCGAGTCATGCTCCTACATATTAAGAACAATGCATAAAGACTAAAGGGGAGGGGGGAGCGGGGGGTCTTCTCAGGAAACCTGGGGAGAATCGACATTAAGGGAGTGCTTCTACCGTAGCCGAGGACCTGGAATTCCGAAAAAAACGGGACGCAGGCAAAATTAAATTGTAGTCAAAGTTTGACGAAAATCTAGTTCGTCGTGGCCTGACTTCAGCTTGCGCAACTGGCATTGGACCCAAGTCTGAGATGGAATTAAGGTCAAACCCCAGTATCAAGGGGGAACGCAAACATGATCGGGAACAGGGGGGCTCTCAAAGGTCCTGCACAACAACGTTTATGGGGAGAGAAAGTTCATATTGAGAAAACCGTTTTCCCATATCATGTATTTCTGGGGGGACCGGACCCCGTACTTGAGAGAAGTAACGCAACTCCATCTTTGAGGGCAAGAGAGGCGGTGCCATCAGCATTAGCAAGACGTAGGAGAAAGAAAAGAAAAGGGGGAAAAAAAGGTTCAACAAGCAGACGGCAGACCGCAGCACCAAAAATTCCAGTCAGGAAAAGGCGAGAAACTAACAACTTCAAGGGGCAAAAAAAAATCTTGACGAAAACGCTGCAACGACAACACGGTGAGCCAAAATTATGTTTACCACGCCCAAAATATTCAAAAAATCGTCATGACACAGAGAGAAGAATGATCAGAGAAAGCCTTCGATGGCAACGTACGTCCTCGGCGGAGACCATCGGGGAAAGGCTCTAGACTCATCGGGGACGCAAAGGGCCGAGATGTTTGGGCGGGAGACCCGACGAACGGAACACCCCTTGTCCGGGATCCAGGTCCGACTGTGTGGGGGCAACTATGGATTTTCCTCGAATTTAAACGGAGCCTGGGCTGTAAACAGAGAGGAGGTCCTTTCATATAACGCAAGCGACCAACTCTAATTAAAAGGAGTCGCAACTCCTAAGCGACTGGTGCGAGGCCTCGATCCGATCCCTGGCCTAGAGGGGCTCAAGACTAATCGAACACGCAGCAAGGGACATCAATCGTCATGTACTCCAGGAATCTCTGTTCCTGGTCGGTACTAGAGGGACCGAACAGCATCGCTGGGCACGAAAATTTCAACTTTAGACCCAAATTTGATGAGTCTCACGAGAGGAGATAAAGCGTGGGGCAAAGAAAAATAGAGCACGTTACGTCGAGATAGGAAACTGGAATAACGGCGAGCGGCGCACAGGTCGAGAGTTGAGGCTCGCGAAAACGGAGTTGGCCGAATTGGGAAAGCCACGGAACGGCCGAAGCAGTGCTATCCCGAGCACTCGGAGAGAGGTAATGGCGGTAGAGGTCAAAACCAGGGCGTGACAGAAAAAGGCAGGCGCAGGAGGGGAACCACCTCCGTCTGACGGAAGGGAAAGACCAGAGGAGCAACCTTGCTGGCAAATTATATATTTAAAAGAAAAAATAAACTATCTCGTTGAGATAAAGAAAACTCTGCCAAATGATTCCCCAAGCAAAAACAGAAAAGCTAAAGAAGACGGGCGCTCCGCGGCCGAGGACACCGAGTTAGGCGAGTCAAGGAGAAAATAGGAACAGGATCGCGAAAGAAACAGGATGGGACTGGACCTCAAAGCGAGTCCGCGCGCCATTACATTTGGGGGGGGGGAACCAGACCAAAGTTAGCCGAACCAAGAAACTCCGAACTGTGGTCCGAAAGCAAAGGTGAAGAAATGAGACCCGGACCGAGATGCTGGGAAGCGAGAGAAACGGGAAGGGTGGACGATGTCCTCAAGCGAGCAAGCCCCACTTCGAACAGACGCTTCCGGCGTGCACAGGGGGGGAAGACCAATCCGTATCAAGCATCGGAGAACGAGATCACATACGTAAAACCCAGAATCGAAGCCCCAACGCATAAGCTAGTAGTATCTATATAACCGGGGGGCAGGACCTGTCTTCAGCATTAGGTTATAGGACTTGCTCAAAAATTAGGCAATTGGCCGTCATTGTATTTCATACAAAAACCGAGCGCACTCGAGGGAGGATGAGGGGCACTCTGTGACAGCGTAAGAAGACGGGAGAAAACGCAGCAGCTTCTCTGCGAATCTCGCCCCGGATGGGAACGACACAGAACCTGAAAAGCGAAGGGGACGTCTTGAAACAAATCGCGAGCACAAGAGGAGATAGGAAGGCGTATCCAGGCCACGTCCCACCTCCACCCGCAGGGCAGAAAGAATGGGAGCTGAAAAAGGAGAAAGTTCATACGCAGAATCTAATCTGAAAAACGCTTGCGGAGTTTATACGCCACTGAAAAGAGGGGGCCTTGGGCTTTGCAACAAAGTGCGCGGTCGGGAGGACGATCGGTTCGACTCACAGTAGTTCCCAGGCCTGGTCGCCTGAAAACGTCCTGTAAACTGAATACCGCATTACGATTCGGTTGGGACGTTAAACGAAGACGGGGAGTCTGGGGGAAAGCACAAGAAAGCTGACAGATCATTAACGCGGTCAGCGTCACCGCATCTGCCCGAACGGAGCCATAAGATTTTGGGGAACGACACGCCGGCATTCAAGAGGAGCTCGGGGAAGGCTTGCTGAGAAAGGAATGACTACAAGACGTGCTAGGGATCTTGGAAAACTACAAGGCTGACCAGGGATTCGGGAGGACTGGAAGGGGAAGAGTGGGGACAAGCGCCGTTCGCCATGTCAGGCAGCAGCGGCAGGGGGGAAAAATAGGCAAAACCACTTATAAAAAAAGGAAGAGATATAGGGAGATACGCGAATCGGGTCCAGCGCAGGGGGGGAGGCTCAGGTATTCTCAAGGGAGCTGTGGAATGTTTCAAAGGAAGGTGCTCGCCGAAACTTACCTTTGTATGAGAGAGCGGCCCACCATTTTCGATCGCTTTCGACAGAGAGTCCGTTCGAAGCGCTGGAGGGGGAAAAGAAAGACGCGTCGATGAGCAGGGAAAAGCTCGCTGCGGACAGAAACCGGAAAAAGGATGGCTGGCGAAAAAAAACTTCGTGGCTCTAGGAGGGGACGGAGGAGACAGGATCGGATGCAGGCGCAGCTGGGTGGTAATGAGGCAAGTGGTGGAGAAAGCACAGAAGGGGTGATTCTTTATCCTATACGACAAGGAAGTCTAAAACCGCAGCTAAACCATCGCGGAAGGACACTCGGACTTACGCCACGGGGGGGAAAGCAAGGACTCGCCCTATGGGAAGGAGAGAACAGCTAGAGCTGCCTCTATCTAGAGGGTCTTAGGATTCTTGATGTCGCCGCTCAACAAAGTTGCACAAGCGGCAAACCAGTGAGAGGGCATCACGCCGGCAAATTTCTGTAAAAGATCGGAGGAGGGGTTGAAAAGGATCGATCCCAGCATTCAGGTGCCGTCGGAAACGAAGAGCCATGGAAAGAAATGATCCGTAACAACTTGTCAGCAAAACGCTGCACGAGGCATCCCTATCCACGGCTTGGGACATGGGAAGGGGAGGTCCAAAGTCTTGCGACCCTGATAAAAATCTAGGACCTGGAGGAAGCAGCGACCCCACCTGCACTGCAAGGCAGGGGGAGGGAAAAGTGTCGGGATAACGGTTCAGAACAGGTTGGATGCGGGTCGACCCACCAAGGGCTCATGACAATTCCAGGATCGTTTCTTCAAGGGGAGCGAAAGCGATACGAGGGGCTCAGCTGGAGGGGCCGGAAAGAAGTTGAATCGACAAAGGGGGCAGAAGCAGCCGAAAAAAGTCGGCGCGCTGGGACGCAGCCTTCGGGGCGAATCACAGTTGCGTCGTCGGCACCATCAAGTAGGGGGGCTCGGGGGGAGGGGGTGACATTAAGGGTCCTGGAGGGGCAGGGCAGAGAGGAGAACATGACGGGTCGCAAGAAGGGGGGAGGAGCGCGATGGATTCGGGAGAGGAGGGGAAACCTCGTGAACCGCGGAGGCGCACGCATCTCGTGTGCCTTCTTGGGGGATAGACATGAACGCTAGGGGACTTAGGAACCAGATCTCTCCAGTCAAAAATGGACAGAAGCAAAGAACCGAATCATCTGATGGTTAACTATCTCTGAAGCTCCCTCGAGCCAGCCGCGCAGGTCCTTTGAGGTGGGGGGTGTTTTTTGGTGTTTGTTTTGTGTTTTGGGTTTTTGGGGGAACGAACTATAAAGCCGAGAGCAACAGACGCGAATTCTGGAGGAGTCGGCCTTAGGAATCTCATGGATTGGGAAAGGCGGTCACCGTTCTGAATCAAGGGAAAGCGAGAGACCAATCAAGAAAGCTCCGGGAACCAGCGATCCTTACTAACATCAAGACGAAAGACGGAAGGGGATCAGCTTTTCTCTAAATCGAGGAGCGGAAAGAGAAACAGGGGGGGAATGTCGTGACGGGGTTCGGTCCAGCCGACGCTGTTGGGCCTGGAAGATCAGATAGGGGGAAAAAACCCAGGACAGAGAGTTTAAACGAGATGAGGAAAGGTGTCTGCGAAGTAATGTGAAAAAGAAAAGAAACCTTACAAGAGGGAAGCCTTCTTCCCTAAAAAAGACAGAGTGAAGCCCTTTTGACAGACAGGGGGGGGGATCGCCGCAGCAGAAGACCTCACAGTGCACTCCGGATCTCCGGGGTCACAAAAGCCCCCGGCGGATGCAACGTCGAATGCGCAATCGCCGCCTGGCCCGCGACAAGGAGAAGCAAGGCGTGCTGGAGGAAAGGTAAAAAAGAATTTTTAAAAAAAAAAACCACACCGAGAAAATCATAAAGGGCGAACCGAGAGAGGAATTCGACCAGGGTCCCGGGTTCCAAAGCTTTAGGATCGAAGCCTTTGGGCAACGGCCTCAAAAAAGGGGGGGGAGACAGTCGATTCAAGAGAGGGGAGGGAGACGAAGACAGATCGTGGGAAAAGAAGCCAAGGGGCTGGGGGTTGACATCTAACAAGCCGGTCGTGCAGGTTATTAGACGTCTCAAGATGGGATTCTTCAGGGGCGCAGGCGGGCAAGACTGAATGCGGAAGCAGTGCGGGACTAGGGGATGGGAAGAGGCTTAGAGTCAATCTTGCAAAGAAGGGAGGGGTCTTACGCACACCACAAAAGATATATATAAACCACAGATCAATGTCAGGGGGGAAACATCGGGGGAAAACGGTATGTATCCAGAATGAAAAGGTAGCATCAACAAAAGAGACGTAGGAAAATGAGGGGAGGGACTTGAGTATGAGTATCAGTTAAGGATCGGGTGGCCGAAAAAGTTTATCCTGGGGGGGGAAGCGCCATCCGGAGTGAGGGGGAGGGGGTAGCAGAAAAGACAGACGGAAAAAGAGGGACTTCTCCCCTCGAATCTATTTCCTTAAGGGGCGAAGGAAGAAAGGAAAAGATAATTACAAGGGGAAGCGGCAGTGTCAACAACTGACCCAGTCGCACCCGGATGCAGGAATACAAAAAAAACACGACATGCCTTCTAAACGAACTGGACAGGTGAAGGACGGGCAAGCCCCGTAGGGAAGAAGAATCTCTTCCAACCCGTTGGAGGCAAGGGAAGGGCGTCACCGAGAAAGACTAGAGACAGTAAGAGGCGGAAATGGGCAACGTAATAGGGAAAGCGTTCTTCGATCTCCCATATCACGGGTTGAGGATGTGAGCAAAATGGTGGCGACCCATTCAGCCGCCTCCGTGGCTCAGATTGTGCTGGGGCAAGGCCAGATGGGAGGCAGGAAGGACCGCCTGGGGACTGTACAATCTTGAGGCGGCCATAGGCAAGAGGGCCTGAGAAAAAGACGGGAAACCCTTTGCTAGAACACAAGGGGAAGGAAGAATGCAGATAATAAGACAGTACAGGACGCGGCTCAAATTCTTCCATGAAAGTGACAAAAAAACCTCAGAAAGTTGAACTCGTAAGGGTTAAAGAGGGAAGGTGATCTGCTCGTTGCCGTAAAAAGGAAGAGTCGCTGGGGCACGAACAACAGTCAGACATTGAGAAAAACCTCACGTTGGTTGTCGAGAAAGAACGTAGCTTGACTAGAGGACCATGCCCTTAAGGGAAGGAGTCGAGATGAGAGAGGACGCTGGGTGAGGGAAATAACGATCCGAGGTTTATGACGGGGGGAAGCATCTCGCTAAAAAGGGAAGGGTTTTACCCGGTAAGCCTTTTAGAAAACCTTAAAAAGACGAAGGCCAGATCCCATGGGACCCCAACCACCCCAACATCGAGAAGGGTTGAAAAGGGGGCGTGAATAAGAACTCCCAAGGACTTGCTGCGCTCAGACGTAGGCAACAAAAGCTCTCGCAGGACCAGAAGCGGAAGCTTCATTAGAAACTCGCGCGAAAAAAACTAGAGCGGTGACGCAGGTCTTCGATGTATCAAAAAAAGAAACGAGCTGCTAGCGGTGCTCTAAAGGACCGCAAAAAAATCGTCAGGCCACGTGAAACAGGACTCAAATAGCTACCAACAGTGGCGGCAAAAAACACGGGTCAGGTAGAGAAGGGTGAAAAGGATCCCGGACCCTGGGACCAAACCCCGGGAAAAAAAGAAAAAATGAAAGTCCTGCTGTGTAAAGGGGGGAACCATGCCTAAATAAAATGAAAAAAAACTTTAATAATCCTAGATGGAGAAAGAGCTCTGCAGCCTTACTTGTTCAGAGGGGATGTCTAAACGATTTCAAAATGTAGGGGAAAAAAGGGCGGTCCACGCAAAGAGGTTATAAGGAAACCAATCTCAGGAAGAGGAAGGAAAAACTAAATCAGGTTGGAGCACTGGAGGAGATCCTAACCAAAAACGGGCGGAAAAGCGCGACCTGGGGGTGGTCTACCACGGCGAATCAGTCTTGAAGGAAGACTTCTTCGTAAAAGGGCAAGGAGGATCAAAGGGGCCCGCTGAAAGGGAAACTCGCGCAAGCAGAAAGGGACTGACGCTGGGAAAAAGACGTTCAAGGAAAAAATCTTGGAGCCAGTAAGAAAAAGAGGATCGAGAAATCGGCACGGCGAAAGGGATGGTAAAAGGCACAAGGGAAATAGCGCAACTGGGCTTCAAAAATAAGGGGCAAACACATCTTTGCCGACTGAGTGGCCAAAATCGGGGCACCCCATCCACAGCGCGATTGCGAAAAGCGAAGGGGTATTCTTATCATAAGCTTTCCAAAGGATATCTAGGAAGCAAGCTTGAGGGATATTTGATATACGCACTGAACTCGGGCCGTTCCTTGTGGTCAACAAAAGGAGCGAGGAAAGATAGCTGAGTGAGAAACCAAAGAAAAGCGACCCAAGGCCTCAGGACAACTGAAAGAAGGCGAGGTAATCGAAGGAAGGGTGCGGACGAACAAGGATCTGGAACGAAGGGGCCAGAAATATGCTCGGGGACGATACGAGATTCTCAATGAGCGACAACGAAGAGATAAAAGACTCGAAAGAAAAATCATAGAAAAAAAAAAGGGAAACAGCCGCGGCACGCGACCCATGTCTGAGCTAAGGGATCGAGAATCTGCCTAGAAAAGAAATGCGAGGAAACTCCGGAAAGATAGGAACCGATCTAAAGTGATCAGGACGGGCCGGACGAACAACTTCTGTTCATGGGGGAAAGCTCGGCTACAAAGGCAAAGCAGCGAAGAGCGGTAACGAAAAGACTGT
>Ga0179593_1559681_pt1 | contig 12425 bp, 16 predicted proteins | sample CZODoug2_1_08_16_FD_185931 | JGI IMG/M metagenome (GOLD analysis project Ga0179593, IMG submission 185931) | Vadose zone soil fungal communities from Angelo Coast Range Reserve, California, USA - CZODoug2_1_08_16fungal (PacBio error correction) | ecosystem: Environmental > Terrestrial > Soil >...
GGGGGATTCGGGCCGTGTTACAAAAAGCCCTGCAAGAGGAAGAGGGCTTGATTTGGCAAAAGTCACTGGGCCATGACTCGCAGGTTGGGAATTTTTGCTAAGCCTGTCATTGGAAGAGACGATAAAAGACAGCTGGCAGCATCGCTGCTAAAAAAAAAGTGACAGAATGTGAGTACGAAGAGGGAAAGAATAGAGTGTGTGGAAGGCGTGCCGCACGGAATCGCGGAGCCCCCCGCAAAAGAAAAAACCCTTTGTTGTGATAAGATAAGAAACCTGTTCAAAAGAAAGAAGCGGTCGAACAGTATGGAGGGTCCCTAAGAGGCCTCTTTTGTATTGCAACAAGACACCGAGGAAGCTCGTTTCGAGAAAAGCGACACATTGTCTCAACGGAAGAAGGATAAGGGAACCGCGAAGAGTGATGAAGGGAAACTCGTACAGGGGTTGAGACCTGATTTGAACCGTTTTGGCCCTATGCGAGGGGGCCTGAATCCGACGCGGCCGAATGGCGGGGTTGTCCACTAAAAAAAGGGGAGCACCCACACCGGCACAAGTAACCGGGATGCCGTATCGTCAAACCGTGGACGAATACTTTCCGTAGGCGTGAGGTCGAAAGAGAACGGAAAGTCGGAAGGAAAGACGGTGCCGGAAAAGCGGTGCTAGTATTCCGTAATCTACTTCAACTACCTGGAAAAGTCAGTCCTAAAAATCCGAGATGAAAAAGCCACCTGGTAGAGGAGGGAACTCACTTCAGGGCACAAGGTCCAGAGTCCAGACGAGACGTGAGGACATCAAGAAAAAGAAGCTCAAAGGGTCTATCACCAGGGAGGGAGGAAGGTACCTGGGGCGAATGAAGGGAGCCGTGTCAGGGGGGCGTCGCCCGATGCCAAGGGAAGAGGGTCGAGAAGAAGGGCGGTTGGGGCGTGGGAAAAGAATGCAGGTACTAGGGGAAGCCCAGAAGGGGAGAAGAAGGAAATGGAAAAAAGTTCGACGAAGATTGCCGTGAAAGGGAACGTGGGGAGATGGCGCCGCATAGGAAAAGTGAAGGAGAGCGTCATTGCTGGAAAAAGAAAATCCGACAAGGGAAGAAACGTAGTAGAAAGACTTATTCCACACCTGGAAGCCGCCCTCACCAAGGGGGCGTTATACAACCGGGGTAGGACCCGTTGGGGAGGGGGGAAATTCTCTTCATTTTTAAGTGATAGATGGAAGAACTTCAAAACGCTGAAGAATCTCGGTATTTTTTAGCTCCAGTCCTTAACGAAGAGAATGACTAGGAGCAGGGGCGCGTTTGCAAACTAAGAAGTGTTTGAAACTTAATCAGAACGTAAGGCTCGGAGGAACCTATATCTGGCAGAGGAAGGTCACCATGCGAGCGCGGTTTGAAAGGAAATTTACTAGCGGCTGGAGAATGCGACTCTCAAAGAAGAAGAACCTCAAAGAATTCAGGCCAAATGGGGAAAAGCTCTGCCGCGGGGGTTGCTGTCAAAAGGGTAGAAGCGCCATCTCAAAAAAAACAAACGGACAAGGAAGATAAAATAATCTATCTTCTTCCGAAAGAAAAATTGGACAGAGTTAGAGGGGATCTGGCCCTTGCCCAGAAGCGCTTCTATAGAAGTTGACTGTCTCAGTCTATAGAATCTCTTACCCTTGAAAGTAAAGTTGTCTGCAAACGCACTGATGAGGGCGTCGAGTTACAAGTTGGCTAAGAACCGATTATTTGAAAGGAAATAGGTACCTTGCTGATTGATGGACTGGGTGAGATGGAGTTTTCCACTGCAGCAAGTGCGGTTCCTGCGAGCCAGGCCCACCCTACGAGATCGGAGACTGTGAAACGGAGGGTCCGAGATAACATCCTGCATGGAAAGAAGAAAGGTTCGAAAAAAGGCACCATCTGACCTAAGGTGCCTGGCGGAAAGTAGGGTTGGGGCAAGCTGGATGAACAAGGGGGAGATCATACCAGCTGTGCTACCGGAAGAATCACACCGCCCCCGGAGGCCAGAACAATCCCAATGAGGCAATGTCGCGACAAGGGCAATCGGGAGATTCGCAACCCGGCGCCAGTTCGCAAGGCGGGATACCCCACTCGTAGAAACGGACCCAACTACCGCGCCCGCAAGGGAAGAAATGGGCTTTTAAGCAAGCGGAAGTTGTCTCCGGCATCGGGAAACGGGCGCTCACCAGCCTCAGGGAAAAAGGAATGCCGAACTCGGTGATGGAAGCCGGTGGGTCTAAATTCTGATGCGGAGAAGAGAGTACGGAACTTGTGGGAACTTTGAAGGGACTGGTTAACTGGGGGCAGGCAAAGGGGGGGAGACCAAAAAAAAAAAGAGAGACAGAAGCGCCTGCGTGGAAGCGTTGCCGTCGATTACTGAGAAAATATCATAATCATTACGCGCCGTCAGAACGAGGGATGCCACACTCTGCCGCCAGGGTCAGCCGACGGAGGTATTGAAACGGCCCGGTCGATCCGTCAAAAAGGTGAGTAGGTCTGCCTGGAAAAAAAAAGCAAGGAGGCATCGAGAAACAGATGCTTGGCATCGGAGGAAGAGACGGAATGACCATGAAGATGGAAAAACGGCGTATCTCACCAAAAAATCCCTCGAATGGTCACTGCTAAAAAAGAAGCCGGAGCAAAGGTGGTGAAACGGATCGAACTGCGTCCTAACAGGCCAAAGTTTCTCGGTGCAATACCACGAGGCCTCGCACAAGGAGAGAAAAACACTCCTGCGTTACGCCGCGGTCGTTCTTTACTTGATAGAAAAAAAAAGGGGGTGAGCCAATGATAGTGAAGTCTGCCGAAGGTTACCGGGGTGGTAGAAACCCAACGGATCGTGGTGCAGAGAGGAACGTTGCACACCTCACCAAGAAAATGAAAACCTCTAATACTTTCGTACAGTGAAAGCTGTTATAGGATCATAAAAATTGCCTGAACAGGAGAAATGAAGCTTAGAAAGGAGAAACTGCGCGTCGGGATACTTTCCTTCCTACCAAGAGGGTCCAGGAAAAAGGGAGGGCAACCTGGCTCGACCCAAAGACGGCAAAGGGTTGTGGGGGTTTGTGCTGCCTACAAACTGCAGGTGGGCATCCGGGTTTCCTCCGATTCGTTAGGAGAGAAGCGGAAACACCTATGCAAGGCATCATCCGGGAGCCGGAGAAGAACAACGAATGCGTGCTGATAATTATGGTTTGTAGGAAAAAACCCATGGATGGTAGAGAGAAATAGAATTTCAAAAAAGAGACGCTACAAGAATCGCGGTCCGAGCCTGTCGAACAAGAGGAGCTTACTTCTAGGCCAGGAAGAAAGGTTAGGGGAAAAAAATCATGGCCTCGAAGACAGACCTAAAAGAACACTTTGGCCGATCGGAAAACTATTGCCAGTAAAGACAGCGCTGTAAAGCCGCAGGGAGGGGGTTCGCTTGCGCGGAGAGGAGGCGATTGTCCATGCAAGGGGTTTCTCATAAAGGGGGGATGGGACCAGGCATGGACGGTCGAAAATATTTGCGATCGTCCACCATGGAAGAGGTGGGGAAGTCAAAGATTGCAAAGGGGAGCTTGGCTCGAAAGGGATCAGTTCATCGATTGAGCTCAGAAGGAAACCTCTGGGAGAAAAAGGAGGAGAATCTTCCCTGACCTCGATGCAGAGGACCGTCAGGAGAGAGTCTATGTGCCGGAGAAAGACCTGCTCCACAGCTGTAGAAGGGGGCGGAGCCAACTCAAAAGATCCCCCTACCATCTGGGGTATTTCTTTGTAAGGCGGGGGGTCTTCCTCCGCGCTTCAAACGCTTTTTCGGTGGTGTCGGACAAGGGAAAGGGGCGCTTTTTTACGGCAGAGATCCGAGTGGAGCATTGACTGCGGAGACGAAGAGCGTTGAAAGTCCGAGAAAGAAGTCTCTGCAATCACGAGAAACTCAGGGGAGAAAGCGGAAAAGCGGAAAAAACGGAAAGAACCGAAACTTGTTAGAAAAAAACGCGTGTGGAAATCTTTAACCGGTCCTCCTGCTGAAAAATGATTCAGAGGGGAAGAATAGTCATCAGTGAAAAGAACCTATTCTAGGTAGGAGCAGGGGGAGCCAACGGCACGCACGTTGGGAAAGAAAGAATTAGAAGACGAGAGAGGGTTGGCTTGCACGGCAACGTTGCCGAAATTGAGGGAGCACCTAAAAGAGGCAGAGGGGGGGAGAAAGAGAAGACTGCGACAAGTCTAAAAACGTAAAGGAAGAGGAGGAGAAGATGAAAAAAAAGAGGTACAGTAGCGGTGGTGGGAGGGGCGTTTTGATTTGCCGGCGGCCAAGAAAGACGCCAGGGAAACAATCGAGGACACATCCTGAGTGGCAAACAAGGGAACAGGGAGGGGATAACAGAAGAGACGGTCTTATACCTTGGACGGAGACGAAGGAAAGCAGGGGGATCCTCAAGCTAAACGCGTTTGTGAAAAAGAGTCTCTCACACCGTTAGGGAAATTAAGGGTTCCGGAGGGAAAATCCACGAACTCCGGGAAAGAAAAGGGCCGCGATCGCAGCCACTCTCTTAGCTCTGAGAGCAGCAAAACATGGGGCCTCATAGATGATCAAACCGCGTGAGGATGTCCAAAAAGATTCTGAAGCTTCAATCGAAGGACGACCCTAATCCGACCCTATCCTAAAGTGAGGGGGTATTTTAGGGGGGGCCAAAACTCTCAAAAGGGGAGGAGTCTTACTCAAATAAATACCTCTATCAAAAGGGAATTCCTGGGAGAATTTTCAATATTGCGAGAGGGGACGAGCCCATCCCTCTTAGGATGAGCGAAAAGTCTTCTACCGTGGAGTTCGACATTGGGAAAACGAAGGAAACATGTTTAAGAGCATAGGGAATCTTGAGAATTCCCAAGGAAGTGCAAGAAAGAAGGAAAAAAAGACCAGCATTGCAAGGCAGAGGAAAAAACCCCCACCCCCAGAGATACCTCTCACCCAAAAGGAGATCTCTAGGAGAGAAAGAAAGCATAGGGGGAAAACGAAGGGGGGACAATTGGGCAGGGGGCGCTGCAAATGTATGGAAGGCTTCAACCTTATAAACCCCTATGGGAAAAAAAAATCAGGAGGTAAAAAGGGAGGTGGATACCGCCGCCGCATTAAAAGAAGGTTGAAGCCCAACTTTTGTAAGGCGAAAACCGTCCAATAAAAGCGCGCGAAAATAAATAAAGGGAAAAAGCTTTCATAGCAGGGACCCTACCCAAGCAAATTGAAGAAGCTCGAGCAGCACAACCAGAAAAAAGTAAAAACCAGGAAATGCTTGAAGAGCGCCCGGCCGGAAACAATTCGTTCTTTATTTATAAAAGGAAGAGACGAAAGAGGTGGGCGCTGGGGAGTGGGAGTCGGAAGTGTAATAACGGGACTTCCTCATTCAAGATCCCAGAGTTGGAAGCGGTACCGTCGTCAACGGGCTTTTGGTCCTAAAGCGGGTAGCCCCAAAACAAAAGATACCAAAGTGAGAATTTCACAGAAAGGAAAGACGCGCTCAAGACGAGAAATACGAAAAATGCGTTTGCTGGCGAGGGGGGGAAAAGGACGCGTGATGTTATTGCAAAAACCTTGAAAGCACGGGAAGAAGAGAAAAGAGGTCTCCGAAGCAGCTGCGGCGGGAAAGAAGCCCTTTATTCATCGAGAAAATTTAGGAATCATTTGGGGGAAATGAGGTGGGGAAAAGGAAAGAGTCATGGTAAAACGCCTACCGAGGGCAACATCTTAAAAAAATGCCGAAAAGCGGAGATCAAACACAAAAGCGTACTCACCTTGCCGAGAGACGCACCAGGGGGGAAGAAGGTCGAACAGAGCGAAGGGAATGAAAGTTGCAAGTTGCCCGCACGAGGCGAGGTGAGGAGACCGAGGGACGTGAGAGGGCCTTCCTGGCACGGTAGGGTGGTAGAAGGAAAAGCCCCTGCGTTTTCTTGAAGGAATTTCAAACCAAGGGCAAAAACCGAATCTCCAGCAGAAGAAGATCCTTGAGAGAGGGCCGTTAACTTCAAAGGTCAGAACCAAGGGCAATGACGGGGAAGTAGAATTAGAAGAAGTGGGAGGAGGAGCCCGTATGATGACGCGCGCCTTCGCTAAAAAGGAGAATGGCGACGTTAGGGAAAAAAAAGTGGGAAAGACGATGAACGCAAAGGGTTATCAATCGATACTATGAGGATGGCTACACGGGAAAGACATTGTCCATATTGAAATACGGGAAGGAGAAAGAGTAACGGATACAGTAGCCCCTTCATTGGAAAAAACCAACGCTTCCCGGAGGCGACAGCAAAAACAGTCCCCAGAAAAGAAGATTGGTTTCGGTCTCCCAACGGGTGAACCTGCTCGGCAGTTGACGAGACGGCCGTCAAAGAGGAAGGGGATAGAGGGTTTTTAAACTCGCCGGAAGTTGAAAACGGAGGGCAGAAGGTGGCCAATACTACCGCATTTCCTTAGAAGTTAGTAAGAGCCCTGCAGCCTAACTATAGATGGTAGGGAACACCAACGATTCAAAAAGATGACGCGCCAGTTGAAGACGCCGTAGCATTTACGAAGGAAGAGGGGAAAGGGCGACGAGACCCATAAAAGAGAAGTATCTAGCTCTAAACACAAAATGGAAACGACGCGGGGTGGGGGGTGGAAAAACGATGAGGGCAAATCGATATCAACACCAACACCGTATTATGGGAAGTATTCGCTGGAATTCTTAGCGCAACAAAAAAAGAAAGAAAAGAAAATCTAAGTGCTCGGCTCGAGTACAGGCAGTAAGGGTCTAGTTGACGAGTCTGGAGAAACAGCTCGTCTCTAGAGGACTGTTGATGTCAGCCGATCAGTCAAAGGGGGGTGGGAAGGTTGAAAGAGGTCGGCGAGGAAAAGAGAAAGTGCTTGGATGAAAGACGGTAGGTCCGATTAAAGCGGTTCCAAGGACCAAAAACCGCAGATCGAAGAGGGCGGCTGCGCACGAATCTATCAAGACCCATCACTATCCTAGAGTTCCAACGGTCAAACGGGATGGAAAGAAAACCCCAACAGACGGGTCGGAAGGAATTTTATATTTCTCAGGAGGATCCGGGGAAAGACCGGGTCGGAGGGATGAAAGGGACGGAACCGACCGTAAGAGCGAAGCAGACACCTTCACTTAGAATCGGAGAGGGAGACCATTAGTCTATGAGACAAAAGAGGGAGGAACTCGGCCCATTAAACAAGGGCGAACTACCGGGGCCCGAGAAACTGCGTTTAAGAACGAGGGAAGCATAAGAGCAAAAAAAAGGCGCGAAAAAGGCTTCCGATCGCGGTGATCGCACATGAAAGGACGGCCGGTTAGGGAAGTACCTCCAAGGCGGACCGGGCTACGGAGAGACTGGTGGAAAAAAACAGGGACGTCCAGCGCTTCACCTGACTACAGCCGGGGACACCAAGAATAATAGGGCGGGGAAGGAGGATTAGGCAAGCGAAATACTGCTCCTCCTGTCTGCAAAGTGACGAAAAAAAACTACACCCGTCCGAAGGGTAGAAAAATCATAAGATCCCTGTCAACGCCCTTTCTATCCTAAACGGTGAGTAAGGATCAGGCCCTTGATCCATAAGCGGAAGAACCTTAATCGGTGCTTGGAAACTTTGCATCGCGGTCCGCGGAATAGGACCATTAATATGCATAAAGGGGGCCAATTCATCACGGTAACAACCGGAAGGTCAGAGACCTTAAAAGAAAGAGTCAGGAGGAGCCCTGCAGGATCACGTGGGAGACCCATGTTTCTCAGCGGCTCGACTGCGAGGTGGCCCCAGGGGTGTGAAAAAAAAGGGCCTCGAGAAGGCTACATCCAGTACCGAGACCTTCGGGACGGGCGAAACTCGCGGAAGAGGTCTTAAAGGAAAAAGGGGGTTGGGGGAGAAATGAGGGGGATGATGTCGGAACGTTGCGCAAAAAGAAAGAAGAGAAGCACCTCTAAAGTGCAAGCGGGGAGAGGGAAGCTTTCGGCCAACGAAAATGACAAGCGAGCAGGACAGGCTTCGGGACAACCAAAACGGGAAGGGCAGAAGACGGCCTACCAAATGTCCGAAAAGAAAAACTCTGCAAAAAAAAAAAAAAGATGGACTTGCGAAGATTTGCGAGGGGGGGGGTGGGGAAAAAACGGTCTTTCCCTCCGGAAGGCTTTCGTAATCTTCAAGTCAAGGCCAGACGAAGGCCACGCCCGCGCTTCTCTTAAATTTTGGAAAGGGACACTCATTGGTCCCGGGACACTGCTGGGGGAATGAAGGACATCTATGCAAGCCCTCAAGGGCCGATAAAATCGACGGGGGAGAAAAGAGGATTGGGGAGGGGGGATGAGGGTTTACAGTGTTCATGGGACGCGCGCACTGGCGAAAGACCTGCAAAAACGCCGATCGAAAAAATCAAAATGAAATGGGGGAGAAAAGCCGCCTTGAGGGGGGCAGGCGGCGCTTGCAATGCGCACACCTTTCGTAGGGGAAATAGCGTGCTTTGTCTCGCATCTGGGAATTATTGGGGGGGTGGCTTTCGGCAAAGACCCCATCGTGCTGGGCTCCATTGAGATGGCTCGCCAAAGCGATCCTCATACGGGGGGGGCCCCGCGAAAAAGGATAAAGGAAACGCGAGTCTGCTCCTCAGAGATGCTCCAGAAGATCCTTGGGTAAGTGCGGAAACCGGGGAAAGACTTTTGGGCACTACCCTCCAGAAAGTCGGTGGATGAGTAGGGGGTGAGATCGTCCAAGTCGCGTTGCCTCGGACGGCCCGTGCCGTGCTCGGCCAGGTGTGTTTAAAGCCGGATGGTGGTAAAGGTTTGCTTGCGCCGAATCCGAATTACCTGCCGGGAAATCACGTTCATAAATACTCCGGCTGCGCCGTGGAGGAGAAGCACGGAGAAAACGACCAAAGGGTTGGAAAACTCGTTTCACCTAGGGGAAGGAAAGCTTCGTATCGTGATGGGCGATCTCGCATCAGGAAAGTGGCCCCGATCACAAAAGAGGGGTTGGGGAAAAAGACGGAGAAGAAATGTCCAAGGAATGACCATGACGCTGGCCGCGATCGGGAATAAACTAACTATGCAATGGTCGTCTTAACCGACGGAAAATACGAAAAAGCATCAACCGCTCCTGGGGAAGGAGAAATGGTCTGGAGGAGAGCGACGAGAAAGGGATATATAGAGGGATGCCTCCTTGCCAAGGTAGCGGTTGATTGGAAGGAACTGAACGTTTATTTTGGGAAAAATGAACGTACGCCCGCGGCATTTGCAGATACGGGAGACCGAATCCTGGGAGAGGAGGGGAAGTCTTCGCATCCAAACCTAGATCGTGTTTATCTGGCTTGGGAGAAAAGCGATGCAGATTCGAAAGGACAGCAGCGGGGCAGGAAACCCGATGAAAATTGGAGGACTCCCATCCGTAGGAGGAAAGGCCTTCCGGGGTTGGAGCGGCTGCTTGCAAAAGCCGCCGATAGATCGAGGGAAAAAAAGGGAAGGATCTCCGACAAACTCGGCCGCCTTCGGAGCAAACGATTCGTCGAAACCCGGCATCGACAACTCAAAAAGGGCGCGGAGAAAACACCCAGCCGGCCCAGCTGACCGAGGACGACCAGCAAAGAACCTACCTCCCCCCTTGGGAGTTGAGGGTGAAGAAGGACTGGATACCAATAACAGAGGAAGGGGACGGCCCGGGAAGAGGATAAAGAAAAACGATTTCCAATCGCGGAGAAGCCCAAGGAACGCTGAAGAGAAGCGGCGAGCCATTCCGACATGACAAACGATGGCTCCGACAGGAAAGCATGGACGCAAATAAGTCGGGCCCCGATGAACAGAAAGCAAAGCTCATGAGAAAGCTGCCCTCATGGCAAGAAAGCAGCTCCCATCGCAGCCTCCCAAAAGAAAGGACGGGAGGAATCAGGGGGCCAAGTGGTAGGGGAGGGGAAGAAGGGGGCCATGAAGTGGAAGCAACAGAGGAGCAGCAGCAAAGCCGCTTTTCGCCGGGCACCGCGATGAAAGGAAAAGGCCTAAAACAGAAGCCCAAAGGTGGGGGTACATTCTAAAACCATAATCCATAAAAAGCAGGCGCTGGACCGTAGGGGAAAGCTGGAAGGAACTGAGAAATAAAGTTAGGACGAAAAAGGGATAAATGATCTGCGAATAGTGTAAGAGCATCAAAAAAACAGCGTCGCAAGGACCTTGAGAGGTTTGTAGGGGTGCGAGAAAAATTCTTGCTTGAGGTAGGCCCGCCCTTGCAAAAGAGGGCTTGGTGGGCGAAGGGGACATAGAGCAATGGATACTAAACACTTAAGACTAGGGCAGCCATAAACGAGAAGAGGAAAAAGTCTATTTGCTATGGAGAGGAGGGGGGTTTGCTGTCCTCAAACTGGTGGTCTCGTGAGATAAAAAACCCTACAAACCCTTTGGGGACAAAATCAACATCACTCCTCGTGTAAAATGTTCTACAAAGGCTAAACAGGGGAGGCGCTGGTCCCGGAAGTCTCGTAGTCCCCGATACCAAAGGGCACCAGGAAGCATCGTAGGGCAATCGACACATGGGTCTCCTCCACGTGAAGCAGTCTGTCGCGGAACCGTTCGAGGTGAACCGACCTCAAGAAAGGGGGAAAAGTTTTTCAGGGCCGGCCGCCGACCGCGATGAAATCTGGTGCCAATACTATTCGAAGGGAAAAGGACCTGTCAAAACGAAGACACCGTGGAAAATTTCCTTTGGCAGGAATAGCCGTCCGCTTGAGTCTAAAAAAACCATCGTCAAGCCGTTTCCGTAGGGAGAGGGGGGGAGCGGGGTGAGTCACAAGAAAATTCCTGCGACGTATCAAGGGGCCACCTCCACAAGGAACATGTTAATTGGAAAGGGAGGAACAAAAAGAAGAAATAGCGGAAATGTTCCATGCATCGCGCCTAAGTGAGACATCAATCAAAGAGGCACCTTCGGCATCCTTGGAGGAAAGAGGATGTTGCGAGGGGGACGAAGGGAAAAAATGGGCAGCGGAAGAAAGTGGGCGAGATGGCGCTGGGGAAGTCGAGGAAACGGGGCCGAATGCAGGACGAGGGAAGGGCAACCGTATAAACTCGATTAAACTCAGGCTCCCTACATTGAAAGGCGTGAATGTGATGGAAACGGTTCAGTAATTCGTAAAACATGAGAATCCGAAAAAAAAGATGCGCCAAAGCCTGATCCCTCCAAGATGACGCCAGAGGCGACAATCCAGCCCGGTTCAAGGGATATTAAAAATGACGGAGAAAGGGGAAACTTGAAAAGCCGCCGTCAAGGGAAGATGCTATCTCTTATTTGGGAGCGAACGTCGGAAACAGAACGGGGGCTTAATGAACGTAATAAAATCAAAGTTCTGCGATTTCATCGCAAAGGACCGCCACGCGGCGACGACAGAAAAGGAGTTAACTCCAAAAGAAGGAAGAAACTGACGAGCTTCAACTCGACCCTCAGAAAGGTCGAAGCGCGCTTACCGTTAAGGCCAAACGCAAGTGGCTGCAGGAAGGAAAAACAAACCAAACCAAGAAACCACCGGAGAGATTTCGCTGTTTTGTGAATCTTCTTCAGAAAAGGGTCGTCTCCGAAAAGGTCCGCGCGATGAGATACGGGTTCGGAGATGGGAGCTATAAAAGGAGGGCGTTCTGACAAAAGAAGGGGGGAGACGGCAGCATTGTGACCTCGTGGAAGGATGTCGGCGATGGAGGGGGGATTGATGCTAAAACAGAGAAAGGCAAAACCGATAGGGGGTCCGACTGTCCGACGCGTTTGCAATACGTAAGGGCTGAGGAGAAAGCGGATAAAGAAACAGACAACGTGTCGAAAAGGGAGCCCGCCCCCACTGCAGGAGGGCGGCGTACGTCAAAGGGGCTCTTAGCGGCTCCTCCGGGGGCACGCGGTCGGCTGAGTCTGAAAGAAGAAAAGAAATCATATCTCTATGTCGGGCAAGCAGAGAAATTCCCGCATCTTGGAGAGAACGCGGAAAATGAGAAATATTCATAGAGCGAAAATCGCACGTCCTGAGTCGGCCATGGTAAAACACATCTCTAAATGGGCGAGAGCTGAAAATCGGAAAAAAAGGTCACAGCCTCAAGGCCAACGGCATGCCACGGAAAGGACGAAGGTCATGCGTCCAGAGCAAGACGCGCAAAAAAGAGAAGGGCCTTGGGTTAGGAGATTCACCTGTGACGCAAGGAGGCGGTGGACTATGCTACAATCGCCTGCGGTCAACGTCGTTGACGGGAGGGAAGGGCTCAGCGCCGGAACGGAAGGGAGGGCAGGGCACCACTTCTCCGCGAAGGGGGAAATCAGCCGGCTTCTTCGGAAGAAAAATCCGCCGAAGGCCGGGTATCCGAAGGGATAGGACCTCGAAAAAGGAGGGAAAAAAGATGACATCGTCAAAAAAAAAGGGCCCACCACGGCGCCACATCATCCGTCAGAATCTCAAGAGGG
>Ga0179593_1299788_pt1 | contig 12424 bp, 8 predicted proteins | sample CZODoug2_1_08_16_FD_185931 | JGI IMG/M metagenome (GOLD analysis project Ga0179593, IMG submission 185931) | Vadose zone soil fungal communities from Angelo Coast Range Reserve, California, USA - CZODoug2_1_08_16fungal (PacBio error correction) | ecosystem: Environmental > Terrestrial > Soil >...
TGACCCGGGGGAAAGACGATTTCCGTATTGATGGGTTTGAGAAAGAATTAGGGTTGTTAGCCAGCCACGGGTCCCAGTGCGAAGGGGCAAAGGTCAAAAAAAATAGGAGCTGGCAGGAAGGGGCGTGGGGGGCTGTGCGTGACTGACGCGAAAAAGGCATTAGAAAAAACATCAACTATACGGGGGTCCATCTCTAAAAATCCGACACGGAAAACTGGGTGGGGGGAAGTATATCTTAAAGAAAGAGCTACGAAACTACCGTTACATCTGACAGTAATGTTGTCGGAAAACTAGCGGAAAGCAGGGGGGGGACAATGGGGTTGGTTCAACGAAAACTACTGGGGAAGGGTGCCCAGACCATGAAAAAAGCTTAACAGCCTAGAAACTCTCAACGAAAATTTCCGGATTGACGAGCCAATTCAGGAAGGATAAAAAAAGGGGTCTGCGGGGAATATCTTCAAACACTCAATACGAAATCGGGGAAAGGCTTCACAAAAGGGAAAGGCGAAGATTGGGGTTTTCAGTGGGTCGAAGAGGACAGGACCGTCATAACACGAATTTGTTTGTGGGGGGGGGACGTTAACGGAAATGATGTTGCTAAGAAACATGGCTCTACGGGGGATGAGACGGGGTCACAGTATCTGGGGGAAGAAAGGCTTTTGCTGGAAATCCCGGAAAACTAAATTTTCCCTCTCGGATTTTACCGCTGTGGGCACAGGGGGACTATAGAAAAGGACCTGCTTTAGGGGTGTGGGGTTATCCCCGATGGTTTGAAACCATATAAAGTAAGGTGCAGTTAGGGGGGGATCTAAAAAACCAACAAAGAGAGATAGTAGAATGTGCAAGATCTTCTCCAAGTAGACACACGTCGCCTAGAAGGGAAAAAAACACAACAAAAAGCAAGGATTCGGGGAAGAAAACCGATGCGTCTTCGAAATCCTCGCGCATCGTCTGAAAAGCGCGCCAAGTAAAGAAGGACGGGGAGCGACAGTGTAGATGAACTGGGAAGTTAAGGGGCCTCGAAGGACTGAACGCTCGCGAAAAAACGCATAAAGAGTTCGCAAGGCTGGAAAGAACGAATGTTAAACGAGACCTCACGGCGAAAACTTCAGAGACTTGATTATAAAGAAGGTGCGTTTGGGGGGATTCACGAGGGCAAGGCTGGGGAATCACTTTAAGATAAATATGCGCCTATCGTAAGTCTAAAGGGAGACTTGCAGAAAGGGGGTATGACGGCCACATAGGGGGAGGGACGGGAAGAGAAGAGGTCGGAGGAAATAGCCGAACCGGGCGTTGTGGGAGAAAACGAAGAATGGTCACAAAAAAGCAATAAAACCAAGAGTCACAAAACATTAAGGGGTGAAAAAGGGGGGCGGTCACTATTGGCTAGGGCGCCTGATGCACAACAATGATGGCTGAAATCTAAAGACGAAAAAAAGGGAGTGATGCCAATTCCGAAGGGGACAAAGAGGGGAAAAGAGGAATCTCCTCATTCGGGTTAGGGGATAGGGTTCGGGATAGAGCCTCTCCTCGAACTTTTCCAGTAATGGACTCGGCCCTGACAAACAAAGGAGTGGGGGAGCGCGGGGGTATAACTAAAAAGCTCACAGAGCACCAAGAATATTCGACATTTAAAGACGAGGAATAGATACTGCGGGTAAAAGAGAATCAGTATTGAAAAAGGGGGGGGTCAAATCGGAAGTTCTTATCGAGTTGTTCAATCTTCGGCTGGAAGAGAAGAGGTCCAGTATGAAAGACTCACTCACCTTCCTAAACCTCATGTTACTTCGTATTATCAAGGGTAGGGACTAAAGCACACATCGTTCTACTTCTAGTCAATTGGCGGGCGTGGCTTGTTCGGGGACATACGGGTGGGAACACGAAGTCTACCCTGGGAGATCTCTGTATCTACTCGAACGGGTAAGCGTCGGTGCGGAAAAATGGATGAAAAGTCCGTTTTTGAGATAAAGTACTAACTAAAGAGAAATGAAAGGTCACCAAAAATGAGCGTGAATTTGGGGGGGGAGCCATCAAGCGAGGCGTGAAACGGGCGGTTTCTCGCTAAGAGGAGGCGGATCGATGGCGCGGCAGGATAACACGTGTGGAAGAAAAACTTGGTTTCTCCAAAGTGGGCTGACGCACAGAAGAGAATCACACGCCGACACCACAATGATGCAGGGAGAGAAAAAATCTGAGGAAAGATTGGGGATCTCGTCAAAAGGGATCGAACGAAAGTCTGCAAAAATAAAGGTTAAAGAAACTTAGTTAGAGAAAGTTCGGATATTCTACTCTTCTTGCTAACGTTCGATCAGCTATGGGGTGTGATAAGCGTGTCGGCTGGAGTAGTGAGGACTATGTATCCCATCGAAAGGTTCAAGGGCACAGGGAAAAAAGAAAATAATAAGGACATCTGGCAGGGCATCAGAGAAAGTTGGAATTAGATAAGTATAAGAGAACTTTTGCTCTTTTCACTATAATCAGGTGCTTTGGAAGACTCAACATGGACGGTCGTCGGTTAACGACTTCGGCACAAAACGGGTAGCCCGACAGTCAAAATTGGGCCGAACAAATCAGAAGAAATAACAACAAACCGCTGATCCGTTTAAGCGGCGACGTCCAGGGTCCGAAACACTGTTATCGCACAAGACAACATAAGAGGAATTTCAAAAATTTTTGTGATATTCACGGGCAAGGAAGGAGGAAAGGCAACGAAAAGAAGGGTTGCAACGCGATTCGATTTGCTGGACTATGCGGGGGGTTGGACAATGGGCTGGTCCGAACTCCACGAAACACAAGGATTGACTGCAATCGGGTCTCGAATAAGATCACAACAAATCTCAACACTGAGCAAAGACGAAAAATTGTGCTAAAGCTGGAATTCCGCCTTCACTTGAAAAGTTAATAGCCTTCTCGGCGGGGGAAGTTGAGAGGCGCATTGGTATCAAACTACCAATATTTAGTCTCCAATCTTCTGACTCTCTGGAATAAAACAAACAAGGTCCAGGGCTACCATTGACCATGGACCTTGGGGCGCCGATGGGGAAAAAGGAACCCAGGCACCAGGGACGGTAAAAAAGTTCAAAGATTCGAAACGGGGGAATGGAAAAAAGTCGCTGGGATCGATCTTCGGGGAAAGGTAGGGGGGGGGACGCTTGGGTTTATTACAATCGCACATCGAGGAAAAAGCCAACGGGATCCGAGAAAGCGGAAGCTACGAAACCGCCAATAATGCATCGGATAGAAACAAAAACAAGGAGGGGAAGGGAAAAGGAGGCAAGTTGGCTGGTTCCGCCGGGGGGGGAAACTTTATCACGCCGGCAGCGGAAGAGCGTCAGGGGGACCACTGGACGATACCCGGATGCGCTCAGAGGAAATCACGTGGGGGAAAACTCCAAGGGTGGAGCATAGTTCAACTTTTGAGGAACGCCTGGAGAAGATGCTAGATTCCTGGGCCGTCAGAGGGGGTCGAGATTCTAGCCATTGTTTGTTCTAGGGGCTCAGGGTTACAAATCAATGGGGGTGAAAGGAAATACCGAGCCGACGAGGCCGCATCTTTTGCAATAGGGGGTTGGGTCAGAAAAAGGGGCCGTAAGACCAAAAGCCTACTGGTTCTCCACGGGCGTGCCGACCGGAAAAAAAAAGTGGGCCAGGTTCGGGGGGGATGGCGCAAGGGACTTAGCGACTAGGGCATCAAGGCAATGTTTTTTAGCGGCGTTGAGGCAAGTCCAATGTCGCCTAAGCAAGGCAGGAAAAGGGAGTTCTATAAGTCAGAGACTTTCTGATATCACAACCAGACTCCCTTTAAAAGCCGGGGAGGGTTCGGAAGGAGTTTTTTAAGCCATGACTCAGATCGAGGGGTTTGTCGGTGCGAATAAGAGAGGGTTAAGGCTGTCCAGGGTATCGGCGTCAAGGAGAACGGGGGCTAGAAAATAAAAAAGAAAGGGGTAGACCCGACGCCGCCCTTCTGAGGGGGGGTTGAAGAGTCTTGGTGGAACAGGGGGATTCAACCTTCTCGAGCCCGGCCTCCTTAACAGCGAGTATTCTCAAATGATCGACGGTAGTCTAAACGATTGGCTGCCTTTATTGAAGTAGGGAAAAACGTAGAGAGGTCACGGAATGATACCGCTTAATGGCTCTCCGAAGAATCTATCTGTTTGAAGCAGTTCGGAAAGATTTAAGAAAACCAAAGAGTCTTCGTCTCGTTGACTCAGAGTAAAAGAAAAAAAAGACACTGGAACTGCTCGAAACGAAGGGGGGTCGGTGAAGGTCAGTAAGAATGGGCAACCGAGCGTGAATCTGGGGGGGGGGGGGGGCCGTTTGCCGAGAAGTTGTTAGGGGGGACGTGACAGAAAGAGGTGGAAGCGGCAGGGAGGCTTATGGGCTCCCAACCAGTTGCCCAGCACTTGGAAGGATGAGAAGAAAGACAGAACGTCTGAAACGGGGGAAGCGAAACGCACGGGGCAAGGGGGGTCGAAATTTCAACCCTGACCGGCATAGAGAGGGGGGAGATAACTGGGGATCGAAAGGGAGGGAGTTGGAGCCACGGTTCGGACTGGAAAAAAAAAAATAAGCTAAGGAAACGAGAATGGGTAGGGAGGAAATAGCGCAAGCGCGGGACTGAGGAAGGGACATTTTGCAGAGGGGAGACATTAAATAAACTAAAGAAAAATCACTGGCACGTATCTCCTAGAGTCGGAGAGCTCGTGCTACCTAAGACAAACTACGAATGGGAAAATGAATGAGGGGGAAAGGGAGCTTAATAAGAGCCAAACCTATCTTTACTGGCTCGGCAATTGGACAGGGGGAAAGATCCGAGAGCAAGAAGACTTTAAAGGCGAAAACGTAGAAAAAAAGGTGGTAGATCAGCTTTCATCTACTCGGTCTATTAATCGCAATGTATACAAAGGGAGACAAGCTAAGAGGTGTAGGGTAAGACAGAAAATCGGGAGGCTGATGACAGCATCAGCGCCACCGAGCAAAAAGAAAAGGCTGGGGGGAAGGCGAGAAAGATAAAAGGGAACTGGGGGTACTTCGAACAATTCAATCCGGCAAAGGTAAGGAACGCATTCGGGCTCAGGTGGAAAATCCGACCGACTTCGCCTAAAAGAATTTTTTTGGAAGGGGTAAGGGGTCATGGCGGGGTGGGGGTTCTCGGGAGGCGAAGATTCCTCAGGAGGAAAACGGTGGGGGAATCAAGGCGCAGAAACTGGTTTCGCCAGTTCAAGCTCGTACAAATTTTGAAGGAACCTACCCACGGTCTAATCAGGAAAGGAGAGATCGAAATGGGAAGAGAGTTAAGAAAAGGGGAAGTCGGGGGCACTCACAGGAGAAAGAACGGGCTGGTTTGAAGCGCTCGTGTCGCGTTTAATTGAAGACGAATGTGGAAGGGAGGGAATACGAGAGGGGTTGCGCCGTTCTCATGAAAATAACTTTTCTACGTAACTCAGGGGGGGGGTAAGCGAAAATTGAGAGGAAAGAAGAAAAAGAGTCATAGGGGGGAGGGGGGAAAAGCGAGACGAAGTCGAAACCCATCGTTGGAGGGGACTATCAACTGAATTGGGGGGGGTTAGGCGGGAAGTCGGGCGATCTAATTGCGGTAATACGACTCCAAAACCTAAGCCATCAGGAGGGTTTGGTGAGGGGCGCACGACTGGAAACTGCGGGAGGTCAACGCTCGGGGCGAAAAATAAAAAACCGCAAGGAAAATGAAACGGGAGAAAGTAGCCAGGCTGGGCCTCTTCATTACTATGGAAAAATGGCGGGGAAGGGGGGAGGCAGGCACCAGGATAGAAAGCCCGCCAGAGGCGGGTTTAAAAAAGCCACTAAATAAACAAATAACACATCATTATTCATGGGGCTGTCTCCAAACCCAAACCTCCTCGCTGGGGGGATATAAAGGGAGTAATCCTAAAACAGCGAGATGTTCCTGAAGTCATTCCCATCAGTGGCTCCAAGGTGGGGGTCGGGAGAGTATAAAACAGCACAACGCCAGATAAACAGAAGAAGGGAAGGAGGACCCGATGTTAGAAGGGGAGGAAAATTCATATTGGATTCACTCATGGGCGGAGTTCGCCCCCGAAACAGTCATGACGTGTGCGCCGAAAAGCCTGGAGTCGGGGTCCCTGTCACTAAGATAGACGGGGTCAAGGGGAGAGATCTCGCACGGGTCAAAAACCTGCAGTAGAAGGTGGGAGGAGACGAATCCTGTTTGAATGGAAGAAGAAGGCAAGGATCGGGTGGGAGGGGGGTCACGTCGCGCAGCCAGAAACGAAGAAAGCACATCATAGGAAAGGGGGAAAGAAGAAAACTGGGAAAAGATGAAAGGAAAAAAGAAGCCTTGACAGCACCAGTAAACAGTAAACGTCGTTGCACCAAGGACTGAGAAGGAAAGAGACAAAAACAACAGGGGGGAGGAAAAGGAGAGACGAAAATACTATAGGGAACTAACAAGAGTGCCAGGTGACCGTTTGCGGAAATGCTTCGTTATCAGGGACCTACTCTGGTTAGGCGCGGTGAGGGAATAGGATGCTGCGGGGCGCTACAAAAGTCTGCAGAAGGAAAAAACGGAACAAAAGGATTATCTGAACGTTTCACATCAGAAGAATGTCATGCCATCTCAAGTACGCCGACCCCTGAATAGTGGGGGGGTGGGGAAAGGGATCCTGCCAGGAAATATCGTATCAAGGGACGGGGACCGAGCATATTGGGTGACCTTCGTCCAAAAGGGTTAACGTGTTCGGTAACACGCCCCCATCTACTTGGGGGGCAGAGGACCTGAAGCGTGAAGCGACAAAACTCTAAAATGAAAAAGGAGGGGGGAGATCAAGTAATGGGATGGAACTCAACAACTCGGGGGCAAATCTTTGATCCAAGAACCACTCGAGACTGGAAGAGCCGAGGAGAACGGGTCATTAAAAATGAGGTAACGGAGAGAGGTTGTAAGGGGATCATATTACTTAAATGCTCTACATAACAGAGGCGGGGGGGGAAAGGAAACCTCCAGATGAGAGGGGGTGGATAGGCGTGAAAAAGCTGTTGGAGTGAGTGTGCACAAAAAAAAAGGGGGGCGGTGAGGAGAGTCTAATCGGGAGACAAAAGGCCCAGGGAGCCTCTTGACTTAAAGTGCCGGTATCTGGGAACAGTTAAATAGTAAGTTGGGTGACAGTCCCAGAAGTTGCCAAAGTGGGTGGGGGGAAAGATCGACCACCTCTATTGGACGCGGCAAACCTCAAAGGGGAGGAAATAGGGATTCCAAAAGGAGCCAGAAATCCTCCAATGCAGCGCACCCCCACCATCACTTATTGAAGGGATGAGGGGAGGATATAAGGAAGGGTCGCTGAGAAATGGTCAACGCTCGGGCAAAGAGGGAGAGCTCATGAAATGAGCCGTTCATCTCCATGCTGACTACCATTAGTACTGCGTTACGGAAGTTCAGGTACTGGAAGGAAGAACTAGAAGAAAGAGCTCAGGATGGGAAAAACATCAGCGCTTCCTGCATAAAGAGGAGACTAAAATGCAGCAAAAAGAACGGGAAGGGAGAGCCCGGGGTCGTTGGAGGGAAAGAAGAAGAGATATAGAGCTCGAAACTCTCCTGGGAAACCTCAGGTCGAATTGAGAGGGGGGGTGACTTCAACACCGTGGGGGGGGGGGGACTTCAAAGAAACTAAAAGGGTCCCAGGAGTTCAAATCGGCCAAACAATGTGAATTCTCCAAAAACGGGAATCAATGAGGGCAGGAGAGCAAAAGCAGTCTAAAAAAAGAGGAGGGGAAAAGGGGGGTCATTTTCGTTTCTTATTGCAAGGGACGGATATGGGGAAATGACCAGGGCATGGTCTGAGAATACCGCTTCTTGATAAGAGGACGAGGAAACAGGAAAAGTAACAGGGGAGGGGGGAGGAGTACACAGGTCGCTTGGCTAGGGCGCGAATACGAACCCAAAACCCTTCTAAAAGGGTTAGGAGGGGGGGGGAAATGATTCCTAATCCCCAGGGCGTGAGAGGGGAAAAGGGGGATGCACAGCTGAAGAATCAGAGAAGGGCCACATTCCCTAAGCGTAGAGAAAATCTTTGAGATATAATTCGACGAATTTACAGAGAATTACCTGAGTCTGGGGGAGATAGAAAGAAATTGCCCGAGAAAGTCAGTCTAAAGGGGATAACTGAAGAACAGCCCTGAAGACCCATGGCCATTCTTATAGGAAGGGGGAGTGAAAATCGCAAAGCGAGGAGGATCGCGATAAGTGATGAGGGGTTCGGAATTCGGGGAGGAACTTGGGTACATGTCAAATGGGGGAGCTCTGGGGAAATATTTGAGATTGGAACTATAGAGGGGCCCAACTCCTATCAACGGGAAATAGTAGCCGGGGGGGGGGCCGACATTGGTAATGATATAAATAAGAAACGAGGGAAAGGGCATCGGGCCATTCTTAGCAGCTAGTGGAATGGTGAACTGAACTAATAAAAAGGAAAAGAGGGGTGCCAACTTCGATTTATCGGAGGGAACTGAAGAATATCACCTCCTCACATGCTGGGAAAAATGAAAAGTTGTCGCAAAAAGGGGGAACCAAAAGAATCTCCAAAACTCTCGTATCAACTACGCTCGCTCTGGGTCAAGGGGGGTCAAACATAGAAAGTCGGAAAAGGTGAAAATCACTAATCTAGAAAGGGGGGCGGGCAAAGGGAAGGGTAACCTGATGGAGGCCTATCCATTCACAAGGATGAGTGGGAGAACATGGAGCACACGTAGAAGTCCGATGGGTTTTGGGAAAGGGTCAATGTGAAGCGCAAGAAGTATGTATGACTAGCGACGTCGGAATTTGCAGCACTAAAGGAAGGAAAAGGCTAAATTCGTCTGGGGGGGGGGGAGGAAATCGAAAGGGAAATGATTAAAATTTATATAAGTGGGCACGACGCCGCGTGTCCACCGAGGGAGTAAAACCGAAGTAGGGTGGGGCTGTAGTAACGGCCACTTATAAACGTAGCTATTAAAGAAGTCAACAAACAGAAGCAAAGAAGAAGGAGTCGCACGACCGAATCCGGAAAGAAAGTCTTGCCCTTCTACTGCAATTCGAACTTGGGGGGGGGGAGAACACCACGGTCAAAGGAAAGTTACTCGGTGGTGTGGAGTCAGGAAGGTAAACCAACGGATACCGGACGAGTCTCGTATGACTATGCTAGGGGGGACAGGGACTCTTGGGGGGCGGGCCTAAAACGCCAAACACTTGACGTTGGGAGGAAAGGGGGTAAGAAGTCCTTCATCTCTACCCATCCCCGCACTTACTTCAAAAGAAAACTTGTCGACAAGAGGGGGGGAGGCCCGACTTGAGAACGAAAGAGAAGGACAGGAAAAAATATGGATTATCCAAAACTCCAACGGCTGTCCCCAATAGGGGCGCTTCGATCAAAAGGGGAGGGGTTAATGAATCGCTGAGTATAACCCACGTGCAGAATAAGACCTCAAATAAGGCGAGAAATACCTTCTCTGTGGTAAAACAGAGAAATACAGGATAAAACTCGGGGACGGGGGGCTCAATAAACAAAAACCGAGTACAGAAGGGAGGGAGATTAGTCTTGAAGCTTGGTAGAGAAAGTGTAAAAAACAAGCCATTTTTTTTAAGTCAATTGGATGTTCCAGCAAGAGAGGACTGCGCGAGAGGCTGATCCTCAATCTAGAAGAAGGAAAATAGGACTCAACACACCAACTTAGGGGAAAAAAAAGGGGAAGGATCCATTAGGGAGGTGGTCTTCGAACGGAAAAGGGGTGCACTTGAAGGGGGAAAAAAGGCAACGCTCGAAGAGCTAATCTGAAAAAAGTTCTTCAAACCATTCTAGATAACACGACATTGTTCAAGCTCAGTGGGAAGAGTATTGAAGGGTTTGAGTGGAGAAGGCGAGATCGCGGTCTTTGTTACAAAGGGGGGAAGAGTAAACAGGGAGGGATCAATTTTGTGTCAACCCTTTTTTGGGGATCGCGAGGAAAAGGGGAACTACTTGGGAGAACGCCATCTGGGAGAAAAAGGGTGTGGGTACAATAAAGAGAATCGAGAAGTTCTTCGTCTAAAAGGGAACGTGGCCACAGGGGAAAATTTTTAAGAAAAAAAGGGGGTGGAAGACAGGTGGGGGCGAGCTGAAAGTTCTCGAGGAATAACGCATGGGTTGACGGTCAAAAGGTTGTCGGGCAAAAATCGGAAAAGAATAGTCACAGGAGGAGACGCTTCAACGGGGAAGGGGGGGGGGAAGACAAAAAGGGATCAAAGTACCTTGAAGAGTCTGGACGAGGGCCATCCCGGTCGAAAAGGGGGGGGAATCAGAAGAGAAAGATAGGGTCGGGAAAGGTTTCTGGGGAGGGGGAAGACGATGGATTAGTGAGGACTCAATGGCAATCGGCTATGCCTACGGACGGGGGGGAAAATAGGGGGGGGGGGGGGACATAAGAAAGTCGAAGGGGGTCCGATGAACATGTCACGCGAGCATCCCAACGTTGAGAACTGTAGGGGATGCGCACGTGAGACGAAGAAAGGGAAGAATGTGTGGAAAGCTTTCAGAAGGGGGAAAGACTCTTTAAACAGAAATGTCCCGTTCTCAGGGGGGCGCAGTGGGGACATTCTAAACCAGACAAAAAAAGAGAGATTGAAAGCTGGAGAGAAGAGGATTTCAGAATTAAGGATAGGGAAAGGTTGATTCTTGCCTACCTGTCTGAAAGAAGATTTCGAAGAAAAGAAGGTAATGATCCGAAAGGTTTAGGAGGAAAAAGAGATGGGAATCTGCGCCTGGATTCTAGCGTTGCGTGACGAAAGCGGAGAACAACGCAGTGGTTAAAAAATCGTCGGGGGGGGGAGACCGCTACGTCCAGATCCCTGAACGATAAGAAAAAAGGTGAAACTAAGAGGGGAGGGGGAGCGGAGTAGTGAACAACAACCTCTCTTCAGGGACGAACAGGGATGCAAAGAACCTAGGGGATGGCTGTGATCAAAAGGAAAAAGTGTTTAGGGGCCCATAATCTTACGAAACGCGCTGGCTAGGCGGACTCGAAATGAAGCCAGAGAATCCAGCGCTGACATCGGCGGTTGAAACACAAGTCGAAAAGAAAGAACGCAAGAACGGGGGGAAGAGGGGAATATCATGTAAACAAGGAAGACCCCGTATCCGACTCAAGACACCCGGCATGGTTAAAAAAACGATTTGACAGGGGAGAACGCAGCAAGGTGTGGGGGGGGGGGGGGGGTGGGTGGGACGACTGGGACAAGTGCTCTACCGGCCGACGGAAGAAAAAACGACGATCCTGAAGCTTGAGGAAAGGAAGCGGCAAAAACGAATGATCAGAGGAAAAAGGCTATCGGCCGGAAGGACGGGATCGAAAGGATCTTCCGAGCTGGCCGAAGGGGGGGGAGACAAGCTCTCGGGCCAGGGGGGTTTAAGGCGAACGAGAGGGCAGGAGAGATCTTAGTATCGAAAAAATGCGAGCACTAGGAACGAACAGCTGATTTGGAGGGCTCAGATGTGACTGGGGTCCCAGATTTAAAAGCAGGAGAAAACCGAGAAGTACAATAAGCCGGGTGGGGCAGAAAGATTGCAAGAGGGAATAAGCCCGAGAAATAAGAAAAAAATGTGGGGGATAAAAAGGGGGGGGGACTGGAGGGGGGGTTTTTCGAATTGGTAAGAGCGCCTCTCTTCCAGGTGGAAAGGAAACGACGGGGGAAGAAGGGAGGGAGCACGAAAGGGAAAAGTGTAGGGGAAGGGGAAGTAGCGTATGGCCTAACTAAAACACGCAATTCATCATCTTCGCGACGGAGAAGGGGGAGTCGCTGCGCCCGGGAGTGCGGTGAATAACAAGGAATCGTGGATCATCATGGACTGGGGGGGGGCCGAAGCTCTTGTTAGCGTTGAAGTGGCTATGGAAGAACGCTGAGGGCGGAAGAAGAGAGAGGGGGGGTGAAAAAATTCGGAAGGAAGGAGTGTCAGCTAAGTAAATGAAAAAGAGAGGAATGGAAAGGACAACGCCGCGCTAGCGATAAAAAGGAAAAAAGCGGTTACGAAGGGGGGTGACGAACGGAAAGCTCTGGGGGGGAAAGATAAAGAAACGAGGCTTGGGGGGTCTCTTTCAGTCTTAAGGATACGTTACAGGGATGGGAAAAAGGCAAGAGGGGGGAAAAGAGGGAAGACGAGAAAGAGGGGAAATTGTTGGGGAAAAGAAAGAAAAACTACAGCTTACAAGCTGTCGCTATCCAGAGACGGGCTCCAAGAAAAAAGCAGAGACTTCAGGGGAAGGGATAAAATACATACAGAAAGCTTAGGTGCTGCCTGCTATGCCTACTAAAGAAAAAATAAAGCCATAGCGGCGTTGGTGGGCCCATAGAAAAGGAAACTGGACAAACACTGTCTATCCTAGGGCAGTTCTCATTAAAAGTCGCCACCACCCACGAAAG
>Ga0179593_1418814_pt1 | contig 12424 bp, 15 predicted proteins | sample CZODoug2_1_08_16_FD_185931 | JGI IMG/M metagenome (GOLD analysis project Ga0179593, IMG submission 185931) | Vadose zone soil fungal communities from Angelo Coast Range Reserve, California, USA - CZODoug2_1_08_16fungal (PacBio error correction) | ecosystem: Environmental > Terrestrial > Soil >...
GGGGTGCATAAGGAAAAAATACGAAAAAAAGCAAATCGTCCGGTCGGATATGAAAAAAGAAACCGGAAGAAGGAGAAGAAAAGAGGAATTTGTCAGGGGGGGAAAAGCGGCAAAGGCCCTCGTCTACGCCGTCGCCAAGAAACGGCACAAGTTTAACTCTACGCCATCTAAGTTCGGGGGGGGGGGTCGAGTTCAAAACCACGGCGGCGGGGGTGGGCCGGTCCTGCACACCGTACAAAAACAAAACGGGTACGCGGTGGGGATTACGACACGGGGGGGGGGTTCTTCGGAAAACAAGACATGTGCGGAAGGCCCTCAACAAAGGAAAAAAAAATGGGAAATGTGGGAACGGGCCAAAAATACAAGAGAACCAGGAGACAGACCCCCAAAAAGTCGGGTAAAAGTAAACAAAAAGCTTGTCAGCGAACTCGGTGGGAAGGGTCGGAAATCAAAAACTTGCGTGAGACAGCCTCCTCGAAGAAAAAGGAAGCTCCGTGGAGGCACCAAACCTAGGTAAGTCAAGTAAAGAAGCATCCTGACGCAAGCATGGATGGGGGAACACCGTCTTGAGGTCGGACAAAGATGGAAGCCACATAATGATGGACGCAAGGAGGCAACGCCAGTCCAGGAATTGGAAAAAAGCTGGAGAGGAGGAAAAAGGAGGCAAGCAAAGTCCCGTCAAAACTACTCAAGTTGTCCAAACAAATAATAACAAATGCCCAGCCCAAGGAAAAAGGACACGTCACGAGAAAGGGGGCACTTGTTTGTGTTAAAGGAAAACAAAATTCGACGAAGAAAGGGGTAAGAGTAGTGGAAAGGAATACCACAACACCGTGAAAAGATTTCACAGAAAAAAACCGAGAAAAACTGGAAAGGACAGTGTGGGGTAGACGGTCCGCTTAAAAAAGAAACCAAGGAAAATACTTAAGGATAAATCTGCAGCAAGATTTGAAGCCCGGGAATTGGCTACTTGTCTGGTAAGACCGGGCGTAGTGTTACTGAGGCTTGACGTCAGGAGTAAGCTTCACGCGTAAAAAGCTAAACCGGACAAAACGTTTGTCACCATATAGTCAGGGGGAAAAGCAGGAACAAAATGGCACTGAGTCGGCGTCGAAAAACTTGGTTGGTAAAAAGGGGGTCACCCGGGAGGGACAGCACTTCTTCCATGGGGGGTAAAAAATGGAAAAGGGGGTGGCTGTGAAGGGTGAAGAGCCAGGGGAGTCCTGTCAAAGCCTTGTCTTAAAAAGTGGAGTAATAACCAAGAACGGAACGGTGGTGGAGGGCAAAAAAAGCCGCAGGGGGGAAGAGGACCGGACACTGCAGTGGAGATCCCTGGAGTACGGGGAAGGCGAAATTGTGAGGTCATCAAAAAGAAACTGCCGGGGGGACCCTTGACGAACGGTCAAAATGGATCGAAGTGGACAACTGAATGTAAGCAAAGAGGAGGGGTGCATCTTGACCTGATCCGCCCAACTGGAAGAGAACCCCCCATCGGAAGAACTTAACTCACGGGTATAAAAGAAATGAGGGGTTCCCGAGCTATCACGGAAAGAGGTTCCTCGGGGGGGGGGACCGAAAAGAAAGCTGGATAGGCAACTAAGTCAAGGGTTTTAAAAATGTTGACGACTACTGCAAGAAAGATTAGGTCTTTGGACCGGGTGGAGTGTGGGCTGGATAAGGGACCCTGTCAGCGGGGGGGGGAAACCTGGGTAACAAAACGATTGAAGGAAGGGGGTGGGGGGGTATCGACGGGCAGGAAAACCGGTCGTCTACCACTACCGAGAAGGGGACTCTCAAAGAAAATGGGGGAATCTTGAAAGAGGTGGGGGGGGGGGAAAAGAAGGTTTGAGGGTCCTTTCGGCTACAATGGGCTCTGCAAGACCAGACGGCACCCATACTGGGGGAAAAAAAATGCCACGTGCTGAAAAAAAAGACGTCGGCCCGAAGTGGACCAATAACCTGAAACGGCACATGGGAGACCGGGGGATTCAAAAAAGTAGTACGCGGTAACTAAAAAAAGAGCCGTTGTGGCGGGGGAAGGGGGAAAGGAGCACCGGGGGAAAGGGACAGGCGTTCACTGACGTCAAGACCACAATATGCAGAAGGAGGGGGACACTAATGCGGAACAGGTGTTTACGATTTGGTCAACAGGTGCATGGACGACAGGGGGTGATAAAGGTCGAAGGGGCAAGCACACAAATCAAAAGGGGGTCAACGAACCCAGTCAAACCCACGTGGTGGAAATAGGAAAAAACCTACAATCACGTCCTGTGTCAGTTTCACCGGAAGGGACCAAAAAGATGAACAAAAACAGGCGTCAGGGGAAAATGAGTGGGACAACACTGTTGTAGGCCATAAAAAAAAAACGGAGGGGGATGCACATTGGGCCAAAGCCGATGGCCAAAGCCCCAGCGTGCACTAGGAGGAAAGTGAGGCCTGCCTCAGAAAAAAGTAAAAAAGGCCCGTTAGAAGTTATGACGGAATGAAGCAAAAAGAAAAGATACGGAACCGCGGAGAACGTCCACGGACAACGGCCCGGGGAAAAAAACGCACGGTTAAAACCCCTCACCGGTGGGAGAGGCATGAGACGTCCAGGTGGACTGGGTCTGAGACCAACTACTATGGGGGGACTCTTCAAGTGGGTTGACTTGTGGCAGGGGATAGGCAGGGGAAGAGGAATTCGGGATGGGGGGAGGGGGGGCCCAGGGTCGAAACAAGCAGGTTCAAAGTTTTGGTGGGTGTGGTTGTGGGTGGGTTGGGTGGGGTGTGGGGGGGGGGGTGGGTGTGTGGGGTTGGTGGGGGGTGTTAGGGGTGGGGTGTTTGGGGTGGGTTGTGTGGTGGTTGTTGGTGTTGGGGGGCGTGTGGGGGGGTATTGATTGGGTGGGTGTTGGTTGGGGGGTGGGGTGTGGGGGGGGGGGGGGGGGGTTGAGGGGGGGGGTGGGGTGGGTGTTTGGTTTTTTAGGGCAGAACAAATGTCCCAGGAACCTCTCAGGTGCAGGGGGGCGTCCTTGGCTGGGAAGCAAGGGGAAAAAAGTTCCCTGCACAACCGTTAGGGCGGGGGGGGAGTTGGGTCCGGAAAAGGCGCAATGGGAGCTAGGAGGGGCGGCAAACTCAACGCCAAAAAACCCCCGGCCACCATAGGGGAGGATCCGAACGGCAACGAAAAAAGAAAAACGCTAAGGGACACCGGAAGAATGAACTTCGAAGGCCGGACTGGTGGCAAGGGGGAACGAAAAAAAATACCGTCTTGGAGAACCTGCCCATATTGGGAGAAAAGTGGTGTGCTCGCGGAGAAAAACCCCCTTCGACGAAGCTGGACTGGGCAGGGAAGGAAAAAGTTTGTTAAAAGGGACCCATCAAAGAGGATACGCGAGACTAGAGAAGGAAAAAGTTTCAAGAAAACGGAAGGCCCCTTTGTTACTTTGGCCAAAGGGAGGACCTGCGCGGGGGAAAAGAAAGGAGACTGGCGGGCACCTGGGGGGAAGAACATGATCGTTCCAGGACGGATTGTTAGTAGAACGAGCCGAAAAAAAAGAGAGGGGAGAAAAAATATGTAGTCCTGTGGGGGGAGGGGCGTCGGCTGGACAAAGGGTGGCAAGCAAGTAGCGAAGCACGTGAAGCAAGAAAGTAGAATAACTCTCACCAACCAAAAGTTGGGGTTGTGGTGGGCGGAGGGGGAAAAAAGATTAAGATGTAAGCGAGACGCTGGGTAAAAAAGGCGTTGACCAAAGACCAGACGAAAACAAAAAAACCTAAGCTCGTCAGTGGGGGGCTGTTTACGGGTGTGGTGGGCAGGCTCGTTGGCCGGGTTGTTACTTGTTGAGTCTGTTGGGGGGGGGGTTTTAGTGTTGGGTGATGTGAAGGACATTTGGGGGTGGTGCGGGTGTGTTAGGGGAGTTGGGTACGCGGCTGTGCTGGTGTTAGGGGGTGCGTGAAAGTTAGGTGAGATGGAAGGAGGGGGTGGGTGGGTTCGGAAGTCGGGTCAGGACAAGGAGGGAAAAAAAGAGTTTTGGTTAGTGGTATTTAGGAGGGGCAGGAGTGTTGGGGGTGTAGAGGGGGGGGGTAGGAGGATGTGGGTATGGTGTGGGGGAGTTTGTAGATGGTTATCGTTGTGGGTAGTTAAGGTGGGTTTTGAAAGGGGCGAGGCGTTGAAAGAAGAGGTATTAGGTGGTCTAGGTGTTTTGGGTTCTGGAACAAGTTTTTGGATTATGTTATTAGAACTGGAGAAGTGGGTGGTGAAGATAGCGGGGGGGGAGAGACGTGGAGGGGGGGTGGAGGGTGGATGGGGGTGGTAGAGGAAGAGTCCGGTTGTATGGTGGGGTGGGGGAATAGTGAGGTGGAGTATGGCTGAAGGGGAGGAGATATTGGGTGGGAGTGGGTGGTTTTTGGGGTGGTTTGTAGGGATTGGTGATGGTAGGGGGAGCGATTAGTGGGTGACTGAGCGGGGGAGTGGGGGAGCAGGTGAGGAAGGAGCGATAAGGGGGTAGTGGGGGGTGGGTTGGCAGGGGGTTTGGGGGGGGTGGGGGAAGGGTGGGGGGGGGTCAAAGAGGGATGAGTTGTTAGGGTGGAAGGGTAGTTGGGCGATTTTTAGGTGTATTGGAAAAGTGGGGTGGGGGTGATAGTTGTGAGTGGAAGGTTGATAGGGGGGGGGGGTGGTGTATGGGAGGGGGGAGGTGTGGAGTGAGGATAGTGGCTGAGAAAACTTGGTAAGCGAGCGGGAGTATAGGGGGGAAGGGAGGGGCAGGGGAGGTGTTAGGGGGGGGGAAAGTAGGAGCGTTGGTGGAGAAGCGGGGGATGGGTTATTGGTGGTGGAGGGGGGTGGGGCGGAGGAAGGGTGGAGAGTGATTGTTGAGGGCAAATAGGTGAATAGAACTACGGGAATGGAAGTGTGTATTGGGAAGATGGATAGGATGGGGTGGAGTGGGGGGTTGAAGATCAAGAATGATGGGTTGGACATACAGAGGGGGGGAGTTTATAGGTTAGATGAGTTACTAAGCGGAGGAGGGGGGTGGGGGTAATACGAGCTGGGGCTCGTGGTGTGGAAACTGTTAATAAAAAGACGCGCCGGATGGAGGGGAGAGGTACAAAGCGAAAACCAGCCACAGTGTGGGGAAAGGTCTGAAGGCTCAACTTGCCAGGGGAAAAGGATGGGCGAAAAAGTGGGGGGGGGAGGAGGGCTCGGATCAACTCACTAAAGGACGAGGGGATACCGGCAAGGGGAGAGGGTGGCTGTGCGGGTTGGCCTACAGGCACAAGGATGAAGCTGCATTTAAAACTCCCAGTTATCTTAACGTAGGACTAAAAAAAAAAGCACCAGAGATCGATGTAGACACGGGCGGGTGGCTGAAAAGGGGAGGAGGTTAAGGGTAGCCAGATAAAAAGACATATGGGTCGGGGGGGGGGGATAAGACGAGATGACCGCTCAGGGGTGGGGAGTTCCAAGAATCCAGTCAGGTGGGGGAACCTCGGGCACGGGCCAGCAGCGGGACTCATGGTCGAGGAGTCAAAGGGGGGGAGGAGCAAAATGTGTAAAAAAATCAAGTAACGGGACCCGAATCACCTGCGGATCAAGCAAAAAGAAAGAGGTCACCAAAAAGCCGCCATTAGAGGAAGGAAGAACCCAGTCCTGATGTGGGAGTACAAGAAACTCCAGCAAGGAAAAGGGAAGAGGGTATCCGCCCCATCATCAGTGCAAAACATTGACATTCACGTGACGGTGGGGGTGTAAAAAAAACAAAACGCAGAGGAAAGAGTAGTCGCGGCGGTATCAACAGCCGAAAAAAAAGTATGCATGAAAGGGGGGGGGGGTCAGAGAAAAATGTGAAAGGTAGAAAAAATACTTACCATTCCCTTCCGACACGAGAAGGCGCGATGTGGGCGTGGGAGAAACCGCTTGAGCATAAAAGCTCCGGTAACCTGGGGGTTTTAGCCTGGGGCAAGGGGGGTATGTTGAGGAAAACAGTGGCCGAGTGGGGGGTATGCCACTCGGGGCTGTGTGGCCCCGTCCAGCGGAACCCCCACGATCAAAGGGGGGGGGGGGGTCGAATGGAAATGTGGTTGGGGGGAATGGACGGGCAGGGCGGGGCAGGGAGGAAAAGGGATGTGCACTTCGAAGGAAAAAACCCCTCACGGTGACTGGAAAAAAGGGGGGAAACGCACGATCTGAAAAGAAACTGTTTCTATGCGAGAAAAAGACCAAACATGGGGACCACCTTGGGGTCAAGGGGGGGGGGGGAGGGGGGAAGTCGAAGTTCCCGGTAGCATCACTAAAAAAAACTGCTGGAAAACGGTCCTATCCGCATCCAGAGGGGGAGAACTAAAACCACAGGAGAGTTGGGTAGGGACGGTCCACACGGGTTCCAACTGTTGGGAAAGACCGGTGAGGGGGGGGGGGACGGAAAAAAAGCCTGTTATAAATTGGGTGCCAGAACGTGGGGGGAAAAGGGTGGGGTCAACAAAGCCAGGGGGGGGGGGGGTTGGTTCAGCGAAGACAAAGAGAGAGTTGGCCACAGCAATTCCATAATAATAGCGAAACGCGTAGGAGCGGGTGTTCAATAAAAGAGGAAATCAGGGATAGGGTGGAGGGCTAAAAGGAAAAAGAAAAAGCCCTGTCGGGATAACCGGGAAAAAAAGTCATGGCTCAGATGTTTGGTTGGGGGTGTGTGTGGTGAGTTTTAGGGTTTTGGGGATAGCGGGGTAGGGGGTGGGGTTGGTGATGGTAGTGGGTGGGGGAGAGGGCGTCAGGGGGTGGCGGACCCGCAGGGAAAAAAATGCGTCAGCCGGGAAAACCGTCTTCCAGGAAGGAGAACCCACATCAGGCCACAACGAAAGGAAAGAAACTTACAAAACGGGTCGCAACGTGTAGTGGGAAAAAAAGGGGTAAGAACAGAGTCGTAGGTAACTTCCAAGCTTTCTTTTGACGGGCCCATGAACATGAGGGTGAAAAACTCTACTTCGGGATGAAAAAGCCCAAGAAGGAACGCGATAGATAAAAAGAGGTCGACAGGTGCATCCGGATTCCGGTTCGAGGTAAAAGTTGTGGGTGGAAGATGCCAGCGGCTTGACCTCCTGGGGGAGATGAGACGCAAGGAGGACAAAAGTATCAAAAAAAAATTGACATATTCACAAAAGGCGTTCGCTTTGGGACTCAAAACTCACGCCCGGCCCGGAACTCAAGGGCAGAGGAGTCAAAATAAGGAGAGACGATAAAAGGGGTTTGGACGAAATGCTTGGGAACCAACCGCCTGTGCCGTCACGTGGGGGGGGGACGTACCGCCCCCTGCAGTGGGGGAAGCGAAAAAAAAGGTGTGTAGAGAGTAACAAGGACGAGGGGGGTCCTCGATGTGCCCAGACTCTTGTCCATGTTGGTTGACAGGCAGGCCGAAGGCGACCACGATTAGGGTCGGAGATTGTTTGTATGGGGAGACCGTTGCCTGCACATATAAGTCTGGCCAGCCGTCGGCGGAGAACAGAGAAGAAGGGGGGGATTGTCGGGTCCAACAAGTTCGCGGGAAGTTCCAGTAAGGAGTCGGGACGTAGTCCCTTCAGGCACAAATCGTGCCGGTTGAACAGGTGCCGAAAACACCGGGGGTCTCTCACTGAGGTGGGAAAGGGAGGGGGACGGCAGTGCTAACCGAGGTGGGCTTGAGGGGAAACGAGGGTTAAACCGGGGGGGATTCAACAAAGCAATGTCAGGTAGTGGCGGAGGCCAAAGGGGGGGGGGCAGGCGGGGGGGGTTAACAACTTCTCCCATCATCAAAACCCGGGCCCCTGTCTTCCGTCGATGTCCAGAGTCAGAGGTGGAAGAGACGACTAACGACCCACCAAAGATGGGCGGTGAAAAACTTGTCCAAACCCGTTGGCCCTGGCGGGGGGGGGGGGGGATTTGGGGGGACTTCGGCGGGGGAAAAACGGGGGGAAGGTGGAAGGAATTGGTGAGGGTCCGCCCTAGATTGTAAAAAAAGGGCAAAAAGGTGCCTGGAGGGGAAGGAGAGCTGCAGTTGAAAGTACAGTCTAATCCATTCTACGACAGCGGACTGTTCCGCACGAAGAGGGGGGGGAAAAAACTAGGGGCGGATTGAAGAAAAATGCCCACAGAAAGAGGGAAAGGGAACGGTCGTCGCAGTTGGTGAGGAGCCGAAAGGGGAAAAGAGCCAGAAAAGAAAAAGAAGGCATCAAAGGGACCAAGGGAAAACGGAAAAAATCGGGGGAGGTGTTGAGACACGAAATGGAAAAAAGGAAGGGTGCTGGTTATGGATTCGGTTTGGCGTACTTGCGAAATAAAAACTTCCATGGGGAAATGGGGTTCATTACGAAAGACTCTGTGGTTCTGCACGAAAACAAAAAGTTGCTTGGGAGCAGCTCCTTTAACCAGCCTTGTATGTTGAGGAAACCGACCCAGAAGATTACGAACTGGGGAATAAGAATCTACAAATACAGGGTATGCCGGCCGTTTATGCGTATGTGACGGGATACAATGGAAAAAATTGATTCAAAAGGGGACCTACTCTGGGGGGGGAAGCAAGGGGTAGCGCAGAGTAGATGAAAACTACAAACTATATGAATATCTGATCGCTCAAAAAGAAAAGGAAGTCAACCAAGAACAACGGTCGAGGAAAAAAGAAAGAGAGAGGAAAGACAAGGAAGAGGACTACGACATCGTTAGTACGTCAAAATCATAAAAAACCTCTCGCAGAAGGGGGAGGGGGCCAAGAAACAATAAAAATCGGAAAAGGGGTGCAACTGCAAACCAACACGGAGACCCGCCATCTCCGGCAAAAAATACGCCAGCTGTAGGGGAGAAGGGGTCAACAAGGCGAAGGTGGTGGGTGGAGGGTTCAAGACCAGAATAGGGGGTACGACCGCACTGGGTACCGAAAACCAGTTGTGTTCACGGAGGGGGGAAAGATAAGAAAAGGAACCTTCCTCACACGCCAAAATGAGGAGTACAGTCCAGAAAACTTCCAGAACACTCCCAGTACCCAGAAACCTCAGGGTCTCACGAGCACAAAATCCTCTGGGGGGGGCGGGAGGAAAGCTTGCAAAAAAAAGGGGGGGATAAACTTCTAAGTCACGGACAGCGGTCAATCAAAAAAAAACTCCGGGCGAGGAAAGAGAGAAAAACTCGCACACAATGGAACTGGAAAAGGACCTGGAGGGAGGGGGAGAGAAAAAGAAAAACACCTAATTCGAGATCAAACGTGGGGGGGAGAAAACAAATCCTGGCGTGTAGAAAGAAAAGATGAAGAAAGGATGGAGAAAAGGAGAGGCCGCTAACTCTAAGGGACACCCGCCAAGGTACCCAAGAGGGCAAGGCCGAAAGAGGGTGTATCAAGGCAAGGCAAATGCACGTACAAGAAGAAGCAAAGAATGTCCAGAAAAAAGACCCCTAAGAATCCCACCTCAACAGCCAAGCCCCCGTCAATGGTGTTTGGTTCGGGGGGGGGGGGGGTGTGGGGTGGGTGTGGGGGGTTTTGGGGGTGGGTGGGGGGTGGTGTGTGGGGTGGGGGTTTTTGTTGGGGGGGTTGTGGTTTGTGGGGGGGTTGTGGGGGGGGGGTGGGGGGGGTGGGGGGGGGGGTGGTGGGTTTGGGTGGGGTGGTGGGGTGTGGGTCTTGTGTTGGGTGGTTTGTGTGGTCTGTGTTGGTTTTTTGTGTGTGTTTGGGGGTTTTTTTGGTTTGGTGGGGGGTTTGTGGGGGGGGGGGGTTTTTTCTTGGTTGGTTTGGGGGTGGGGGTTGGGTTTTCTGGTTGGGGGAGGTTTCTTTTTGTTTTTGTTTTGTTGGTTTTTTGCCCGAAGGGTTGGACGAGGGGGAAAGCAAGTCGAAACCCGCGAAGGTAAATAATAACTGGGGAAAAAATAGGTAAAGGTTGGAACAAGGCCAACGAAGGAAACACATATTCCGACGCAGAACTCCCTTCACATGTCCGTTGGGAACCGCCGGGAAAACTCTTACACAAAAAGAAAAAAATAGCATCTCAAGGGGGTGACCCTAAGGGGAGGGAGGCTACCGTTTGGTAAAGGACACCTCCTATGGGGGGGAAGGAATGGGCTTAGACTTCCTGCGAAGGAAAAGGAATGAACACATCCAAGCTACAACCAAAAAGACATCAGCCACATTTCTCGGAAACTTCCCAGGGTTAAAAGATTCTCTAGCTGGGGTAAAGAAGACCAGGGGGAAGAAAGTCCTCCACAAAAATGGTAAACAAATGGGTTTACGGGAAATATGATTACCCGGGGAGGGAGTCCCGAGACTTGGCTTCAAAACGACGGGAAAAAAATACAACAACGGGGAAGGGGTCTTGAACCCCATCCACAAAAGGGAAAGCAGGCACCGAGAACACGGGGTGGGTGAAAAAAATCGGTAGCAATTCAAGCCCGGAGGTACTTTTGGTCTGAAACAGGAGGGGAAAGGTTACTCACACAAGCGACGCTTGTAGACAAGGGGGGGGGGAAAAGCGTTGGAAGATGAAAATCTGGTGGGCAGTTAAGAGGCAACACAGGAGGGGATAATGCTTCCTGAGCAACCCAAAAAGAGCGTAAACGAAGAGGCAGGAAAAACCGTCTGAAGGGAGAAGGGGAGTGCCGAAACGAGCCTTCAAGCTCGGAAAGGAAAGAAGCAGGGACGGCACTAAGATGAGGTTTCTCCACTGTTGGCGAAAGACACCTGGGAAGAAAGGGGGAGTTCAACTTGGCCTTGGTGCGGGGGTGGGGAAGGGGTGGTAGGGGGCCAGGCTAAAAATCAGCCGCCCGGGGAAAAAACGGCGGTCAAAAAAGCCAAAGGGAGAGGTATTTGTGGTCCTAGACTGGGCTCTTCCCTTGTCGTCAAACCACCTACTCTAAACGGGAAATGGGAAAAAATATACCAGAAAAATCGATATCTTGAAAGAGTGGGGGAAAAAAGCTTTAAGGGACAGGTCGTCATGGGGGAACTAACCAGAGGGAACTCCGACAATCTGCACAACACTCGTGTTCGGGTCCGGCCACCTGTATCAACAAGAGGCAGGCAAAAATAGGGGGAACACACGCCACCACATCTCAGGGGGGCGCATCTGGGAATCCTGCCTAGGAGGGGACAGATGGAGGAGGAGAAACTTTCTGAAACTAACAAAATTACTCCAAACAACGGTGGGAGCAAAATGAAGGTTGACTCAGGAGAAAGGGTCTTATCGGACAATTAACTTTGGACATACGAAGGTGTTGACAAAAACAGGTCGAACAATACAAAGACAGAAGGAGAACTGGGGGAACGAAAGAAGCAAAACTTTCCAAACCGGTTTGGCATCAGAAAACCAAAGACCCGCTTATGGTTGGGGGGGAACAGGCAGGGGGACCCGCAAATTTCAGCCAAGCGCTGCAAGGGGGGAAAAACGACGTTAAAAAACACGTGGGCAGGCACAAGGAGTAAGTGCACCTCGACACCGTCTGGGGGAAGAGACACAGTGCACTTAGAGGAAAAAAAGGCCTGTAAACAAGGACTTCCGGGGGAAACTGAGGGGGGGAAAATCCCCGGAGGGGAATTTAGGGGCCACGCGGCGATAAGGCGGGAGAAAGTCAACGAAGCCGTCCGGGGAAGGGGAAACGGGGATTCAAGCGCAGCTATTGAATCGACCTCCTGCTTTGGTAGGAGAACAAGCCACCAAAAGGGGGGGGGGATACCACAGAAAAGGGGGGAAGGAGGTGGTAAACCTGTCGAGCCCCTCGGAAAGAAAAAAAAGAAAAAAAAAAAAATTAAGGAAGTCAGTACTAGCAGGGGGGTAAATGTACTGAAAACCACCTTGTTAACACACGAAAAAAAAAAATACATGGGAAAGGAACTGCTGTCCTCCGGTGAATGCCCCGAAGTGGGATTTATTGAATACAACCACTATCCAGCGTGGGGAAATTTCGCAAAACTCTCACGCCAAACCTTCCACCATATGGGGGGAGAAGAGTCCAAGAAAAAAAAAAAAAGTCGCAACAACGAAACTTGAATTAAACTCTATGGGAGAGAGGAGGGGGAAAAAAAGCCTTGACGGAAGCCGGGGAAACATAAGGAACAATTGCGTCTTGGGCTAGTATGAAAATTCACCAAAGTACCAACCACACGGAGGACGGGAATGTATTCGACTTCTGGGTGTAGCAAACATCGCACCTGGGGAATTGCACAGAGGGTATTCCATAAAAGGCGAGCTCCAGAAAAAGGGGCGGCGACTCTGTTGCCTCCAAACGAGACAACTTTTTTTGTGGGCCAGGCGAGCCTGCGCCCTCACGGTGGCGTGATGAAAGGAAGGAACAGGAGAGGGGCTAACAACAACGTCGTTTGTCGGCAAGTAAGACCTAGCAAGAAATCGGGGTAAGGAGCGCGGTCAAGGCATGGGTTGTTAAGAAAGGGGGGAGTAGGGTCTGGGGCCCACCAAGTAGAGGAAGCGTAAAAAGAAACGGCACACG
>Ga0179593_1460650_pt1 | contig 12424 bp, 10 predicted proteins | sample CZODoug2_1_08_16_FD_185931 | JGI IMG/M metagenome (GOLD analysis project Ga0179593, IMG submission 185931) | Vadose zone soil fungal communities from Angelo Coast Range Reserve, California, USA - CZODoug2_1_08_16fungal (PacBio error correction) | ecosystem: Environmental > Terrestrial > Soil >...
AAATCGAGAAGTGTACGGAAGAGGTCACAAGCGATTCACACCACAGAATGGACTATTTCAGCAATAACTAAGGCTGGGGGGAAAGTGCAGGAGAGAGCATAACGGGCGGAAAAAGAGCCGAAGAGGGGCAATCAAGAACGCGATAACCGGCGTCTATTTCCTTCTTTTAAGAGGCACCAGGTCAGAAGAAAAAATGTAGGAACTCTGACTTTTAATGGCCACAGATTGAACGACAGAGATACAGGAGCACCGTATTTCCCGACGGCATCGCCAGCGCAAAAGAAGAGCTCACTGCAGAGACATAGAAAAAAAAGACGAAACGGGTGCGACCTATGTGAGAAGGGGTTACGGAAAAGAGTCGATTAAAGGCGGCCGATGAGGGCACAAAAATGGGAGGTCAACCCTCAAAAAATGGATGATATGAGGGGGGACGAAATCAAGGACCACGAAAAACACGGACGGAGAGGGAAGCGTTCTTCGGGAGGAACAAAAACAAAAAAAAAACAGGAGGGGAAGGAGAGAGAAAAACGATGACGGTAGGATTTTTTGCTGGGCCCAGGGAGCAAGATCCGCAGACTAATCGAAAAGAGTTTTGTGGGGGGGTAAACAAGAATGCCCATCATCCCCAGATCGAAGGAAAAAAGAAGGTTAACCCTCGAAAGAGGAGGGGGATGAAAAAGAGCAGGGTTTGAATTCGCGGTGAGAAAAGCTCGATTGATTCTCTTACGTCGGAGGGGGGGCCCGTGACCGGGAGGCCGGCGTAGCCGATCGAATACCCGCATCATGAAAGAAACACTTGGCCAAAGGGTAGAAAGTGAAGAGGGTTGGATATCGAGAAGGGGAAAAGAGAACGATGTCGGAAGTGGTGCTTCGAGGGCCAGGGAAACGATGTCCTCCCTTTCTGAGCGGAACGAAAAAGAGGATCGTTAAGGACTCCGGAACACTTCCATCAACGGGGGGCCGGTGAGTAGAGAACGGCAGCGCGAAAGGACACTGCACTCTACTTCTGCGTGGATAGGAGAGATATCTTGAAAGGACTAACGAAGGGGATGCTGTTCGTAATGTGGCAGAAAGAACGCGCCTTGAGGGCTCACGTTTTGCAACGTCCGCCAAAAGGGGTCTGAAACTTTGCCGGAGGGGGGCGAACTTGTGAGCGGTTGGAAAAAACCAAGTGCAGCCCGAGCTTGCTTAGTGGAGGAGGGCGGACTGGAAGGTGGTTCTAAATACGGGGGAGCGATCGTGGGAAAAAAAGATTCGAAGGCCCCATCTAACGGCTTCATCTGGCGCGAGGGAACGACGCTAGGAAAAGATTCGTAAGACGTTGGGGGTGTCCAGGAACGGAATGTCGGAACGAGAACCGACGAAAAACAACCACCTCCGAAAAAAAAGAGACTATTAACGTCTCACTCTTATAGAGGGGGGAAAGAGTCAGCTGAGTCGAGGTGGAGGGGACATTGGCAACGAATGCTAGAGGAGCGCACATAAAAGGGGGGGTTCTAGACGTCGTGCCCGGGGATTCACTTAGGGGGGGGCGGGAGGAAAGGGGATGGAACATGGATTTGGGAGGGTAGAATAGTCCGGAACGAGTAGGTCTGAAGGGGAGGGTGGGGGTGGGGGGATGCCTGGCACGCGGTCCATGAGAGATCGGCAATTCAGTAGTCTCATGCCTTATTCCTATCCACTAAAGCACACTTAAAGGGGGGGGGCAGCGCAGAGAAGACGAGGGGGAAACTGTGCTGTAGCCGGGTAGGGGCCTGGGCGCAAAGCTTCTAAAAAAGAAAGTCGGCAAAGGGAAAGGCCATGTAGAACGCGAGAGACTCGGGGAACGATGCCGATCCCGAGAAAGAAGAAAAAAAGTGCCGCCGTTCAGATGCTGCTGAGAAAAAACACAACAAACTAGGAGGAGAAAAGAGATCCGACCGTGCGCGAACGTATAAGAAAAAGGGGGGGACCTGGATAGGGGAGGAGAAAGTTACATCTAGCAGACGTCGACACAATGGGGAAGTGAATCAACAGGGGGATCATCCTGCAACGGAATAAAAAAACGTGAGAACTCTCGAGCTTAAGGGGGGGGCGCTACCGGCAGGAAGGACGCTATGCGACCACAGAATTGCTACTTTGTAAGGGGCCTCGCAAGCTGACAAAAGAAAAAGCAAGAAAGCTTGTTCTACTGCCGGTCGGCACAAGGGGGGGAACTTCGGGGGGGAGCGGGATCATAACAAAACTCTTCGTAGGAAAAGGAGAAGTGGGGGGGGCACGTTCTCGGGGGGAACATGGAACAAAGCCAACAATAAAGATGGGGGGAGAACTGAAGGGGAGCGCGAACAAGGGAAATAAATCGTTCCATGCTGAATTTGAATGGGGTGCTGACTTCAGGCGTTCTCGGAAGAGGTCAGGAAAAAACAGCTTCACGCCGAGTGAGAACGAAAAAAACACCAAATCAAGCAAGGAAGCAAGCGCAGAAATCCGCACCACAGAGAAGCCGGAGAGAAAGGGGAGTCGCGGCCACGAAGACTACCGAGAGAACAGCCGCTCAGCAAGTCACCGCAATGAAACTGGCGACGGAACCAGGGGGGGTCGACCGATGGGAGAGGCAAGGTTTGATTGGATGAGAGGGGCAGGGAGTCTAACGGAACGTTCTAAGGAAAAGGGCGCAGAACGTCGTGAAACTCGGCCGTGAACTCCCTCTTAGCGATCTCCTTAGCTCGAAATCGGCATAAAATAAGGGACAGCATCGAGACTGTCTCTAATGTGCGAGTCTAGATGGCCCGAGGGTCTGGAATCGCGAGATTGGCCTAAAAAAGCACTTTCGGGAGAGGTGAAGGTGCGGAGAGCAGGGGACTCCTCCCCGTTCTGTGCAGCCTCGATAACATTTGGTAAAAGTAGGCCTCTTTCAAAACGACAAACCCTAGAAAAAAAAGCCTAATCTGGAGTGCAGGAAAAAAGGGGCCGCGATTACCACACGGGATAAAGACCTGTCTTCCCAAAATCTTAAACCGGGGAAAAAGAAGGAGACTCGAAAGCGATAGGGGGGAGAAGGCAGGAAAAAAAGAGGGGGCACCTGCCCTCAAAGGAACAGATCTAACTAGAAAATAACCGACTACTCGGGGGAGAATAAGGCGCGAAGTCAACATTCTAGATGAAGCGGACGAGGAAGCACGGCAAGTCGGAGCATGAATCCTTGAATGGGCGCATGGTCCCACAAAACGGATATTATTATGGGGCGGAATCCTGCAGATCAACGGAAACGGAGGGGCGGGAGCGGAAACTCTAAAAAACCAACGGAAGAGAAGAATGCCGACGGGAAAGGAACGATCCGTCGGTTTAGAAGGAGTCCAGAACGAAAGACCATCATCGAATCTGCGTAAAAGGACCGTCACCAGCATGGCGCCAAATGCGGACGGGACCTTTAAGGTCAACCCAAGGAGACGCGCGTCGCAGAGGACGTAGGGATGAGAAGAGAAAAAAAAAACACGGTATTTTTCTGCGAGGAAAGGAATTCTGCCAGGGGCCGGGAGGTCGCCGGGAGGAAGCAAGGCGGAGAGGAGAGGTCTAAAGCATGCCCAATCAAAACAAGCGGGGGAGTAAGGGACCGGGGGGAATCGGAAGACCGCTCAGTGTCTTGACCAAGCGTCAAGAGGGCAAGGAGGGATGCTAGGAAAACAATTTCGGGATAGAAAGGGGGGACCGAAAAAAAACGGTCTGAAACGTTCGCACACGAGACCTTTTTTAATCGCGCCTCGCAGAGCAAAAGAAACCCTTCTCGGGAAAAAAGTGCGAAGATAAAAAAATACATAGCGGCTGCCAAGGAAAAACGCAACTGAAATGGCCGTGCAGAGAGACAAGTAGAAGCCCTGTCGGGAATCAGAGCAGACTGAAAAAGCTCAAACCTGGGAGTCGAACTTGGCCGATGGGGGAAGACAAGCGGTTTCCCGCATTTCGCGAGGAGATGGACTGGAAGGGACGAAGGAGCTTGGGGGGGGGGCCGTTCGGGGAAGGGGGCCCGAGACGTGGACGAAAGGGGCTTTCGCCTTCTGGGGATCGGCGAACGGCGAGTGGAAGGGAAACTGAAAAAAAGGAGGAAAACTTTTTAAGAAGAAGGCAGGAAACGAAGAAAAGAAGAAGAAGCGCACACACTCGCGCCAGGCAAGAACAAAAGACTCTTCGACTGTATAGCGCTATAGTGGCAGCAAAAAGAGGAATCTAAGGAGGGGCATTGAACAGAGAGTGCCCTCGGTTCGCCCGCAAAGGGGGGGGAATCACGCGACTTTCGGAGAGGAAAAGGAGACACCGCGGGGCGTTCTGCGATCTCAGGAACGGGAAGAGGAAGGGGCCCGACAAAGGCTCCGCGCTGGGGGTCGAAAGAGGCTCGGCTAGAAAGAAACGCGTCAGGGAAGGAAGTTGGAGCATATTCTCAAGAGGTGTCAAAAAGAAGGCCGTTGTCGCGTCAGGGCAGGAGGGATGGACGAATCAGGGAGCAACCGGATCGTAAAGTTCCAACGAGATCTCACAACACAACGGAAAAGAGGAATCAACGCCAAAAAAATAAACCGGGGGGAAAAAAAGCAAGCCGGGAGGCATCGACGTGCAAGATCGAGACCGCGAGTCCTACATGCCGGCAGTTCCAGAAAGAGTCATACTGCAACGGCATGACCAACCTTGGGGCCCGCCGGCGGCGACCAGCGCGGTCATCGGAGCTAGTCAGCCCGAGAGCTATCGGTTCGTCAACGGAACGGGCGCGAAGGATCGAGAAAACGGGGGACTTGCCGCTCAAAAAGAGGTCGAGAAAACCATCTGGAGATAAACTATGGTACTGCGTGTGAAAGAAGCAGAACTGAAAAGCATCTTTACTCCGGAAAAAAGAGATCTCCGAGCTAGACTCAAGGGAGGGGAGGAGTTGGTGCTGCTCGGAGGAAAGGGGACGGCACCGAGGTGAGGAAGAAAGGGGAAAAGGTGAATGGCGAGAGGGAAGGCGGGGAAGGAAGAAGGAGGGGGGGGGGAGGAGAAGAGGGTTGGTGGGGGAGGGGAAAAAAGGGGAAGTGGGAGGGGAGAAGAACCCCTCGGATTCGGGACACAAAAGTCTCCATTCCGAGAAAAAAACCGAAGACCTCCGAAGCTCACCTCCTACAAAAACCCATCCGGCTAACCGCACGATCAAGGACACGTCTTGCACACCGAGAGGCAGCAGAGAAAACAGGAAGCGCGATCGTCACGGGCAGGAAAAATAGAAAATGGTGAGGACGCGGCCAATTTCGAGGTCAAGGAGGGGGGCCGTGACTAACAACGTGAGCGACAGCATATCGGGCGACGACTGCGGCGGGAAGGTTCTCGACGGAAAAAGGATCTCTGAAGAATAAACTCCCAAAAGAATCGAGGAGGTTCGCAAAGCCTCGCTTCTCGAATGAATCTAAGGCCGGCTTGAAGAGTTTTGGTGCGAGCCTTCAAAAAAGGGTGTTCGGGGCCGCTAAAGAACATCTGACAAGCTGTCTTGCACAATCCCGATAAAAAGCTGAAAGTGGGCATTCTTGGGCAGGCAAAATTCCACACTCGGCAGGACCTGGGTCGACGAGTGGATGGCATGAGTGTGAAGTCGACGATCGGGCAGGACTAACGCCATCCTTGTCCCCGTCACTGCAAAAGCGCCGAAGCGCAGAAAAAAGGACTGGGAGGCGACGCAGAGCATCAGGTCAAAGGAGCGAGTAAAAGGACGGAAGGTCTCGCGGTTCCACAACTTCGCAGGTCCTATAGTGGGCATTGTCCCACGCAAACGATGAGAAGAGGTTATTATTAGGCGGAAAAGGAAAACAAATCAAAACCGACTGATCTTGAAGCGAACGATCTCCAAGAAACAACAAAAATTAGGAGTTATTAAAGGGGATGCCGGGGGACTATAAAGTCAGTTGGATCAAATGGCCAGGAGAAACATAAGAGCTCATCGTAGGGAAGTGGGGACCGGCCAAAAAAGAACGGCCCCTGAGAAAGACACGTCTTTCCCCTGCTCAAGTAGTCGAAACGCCATGTGGACCGTCGGGAGTAGAATAAAAGAGAGCCGGTTATTGAAAGGGTGGCGAGCGTATAAGGCACGGTCGAAAGGTCGCAAGTAGCACCGTCGGATCTGTCAAACTCCCCACAGCAGCACGAATCCGTGGCACGGGGGCAGGAAAGTACGCGGGGGATCGGTATAAAAGAGACTCTAAGGTGGTAGTGGGAACACGCGTAACGGCACGAGGCTGCGCAGGTCCTTTCCTGAAATACGCTGAACGAAAAACGGGAGCGGCGCGCAAAATCCTACAGCACAAAGTTGATTAGCGAAACGCGCAGCGACAATAAAGGAAAAGGATCGGGTCTGCGAGGGATCTCGAGCCAAACACGGCTTCGGACGGAAGACTGTCCTTATCTTCAGAGGAAAGTAGCTGCCCTGAGGAAGTCACTTTTGTAGCGACGGCAACGACCTCCTTGAACTCTAAATTCCGTCGACATGGGCGGCAACGCCAGGTTTCCAGTCCGAAGATACATTTGGAAACCTTGCACCCGGAGAAAACGGGAGGGAGGGAGGGGGGGATGGGGGGAGAGGGCGACGACGGGACGAGAAAATGGGAACGAACGGGGTCGCGCTGGGTGTCAGCTCCCTTAAGGGGGGCGCGTTCGGCGGGAAAAAGGGATCGGCATAAGAGGGTGGTCCAAATCTATTGGGGTCGGAACAACAGGAAGAAGAAACCGAACCAAAAAAAGAAAAACATGAGACCATTAGCGAGTTAGTTTTTCCAAGGAGTCAACAGCTGGAAGTTGAGGAGGGCATTGAAACAAGAATTCCCTGCTCGTCTCGGGCCAAAAAAAGGGGGGGTGGGTAGAAAAGCGACGACGGGGGGACCAATTGGCGGCTAGGGGACCAGAGCGTAAACGTCTCCTCCGTCAGACGAGTCCAAAAAAAACGCGCTGGTTTCAAAAGCGCAGAAAACCGCGGCGCAAGGGGAAGCTGGAGATGCCGGTGGGAAGCCATGCACTGGTGAAAGAACACGGCAAAATGTTTTCTGACGCGAGGACGCCAGGAAGTTATGAAAGGAGGGGAGGAACGTCAGGGCGTCCTGGTTGCCTGGGCGCAAACGGGGGTCTTCACACAACAAGGGGAAAAAGAGAAGACCGTGAAAAGATTCACCCAGGACGATCCGGACGGCCGCAAGGCCGTGGATAAAGGAGGGTCACTCGAGCCGGCAGACCACGGGGCATGAGGTATATGAGCCTCTGAGGAACAACGTGGAATAAAAAGGTGATCCCAAAAGTCGGCTCTAAAATATATGAAAGAGATGAAGAAACACCGCGAGCGCTAAAAAACGTGTCGGGTCACGTCGAGAACTAAATGCGGGCGAGATCATAGAGGTGGTCAGGGGACCGCTCGACAAGGGGCATCACTTCTAGAAACAAAATGGGAGAGGTAGAGAGGGAAGGGGACCCGGGTGCATGTCTCCCAAACTGTCCAGTATCGCTGACGAAGTGGAGAAAACATCCAGCTGGGGGAATCTGGTCTAATGGGGTACTAGGGGGGAGGGAAGCTGAGTGGGGTGCCTTTCGCGTCTTCTTCAAAAGGGGGTCAGCGCCAACTCGTGGGGGGAAAAAATTCTTCAATCCTGTCACAGGAGCGCCGAAAAAAAAAAAAGAGCTCCTAAGAATAACCGACCAATCAGAAAGCCGGCTCGCAGAAGGAGTCGAAAAAGAATCGCCGTAACGCAAAGGCATCTCATTAAAGACAAGTTCTCGTCTCATACGAAAGGAGGAACCGCCTGAGGGGAACTGGATGTCGCAAATTGAGAGTGAAAGGCGTGAAAGTTAACTAACAAACGTTAGCGCCAAAAGAAAACTCCCGCTGGGCAGTAAGGCACGAAGAGGAAAGTGAACGCTGGGACCGTTAAAGCTATCCTCGCCAAATTCAGGAAGAAGAGAAGGATATCTTGGGGGAAAAAAGTGATAATCAGACCCGTCCTCGGGTCTGGGGGACTGCTATCAAGTCTACCCGACTGCGAGGTTTCTTTGTCACTTAAAAAAAGGAAAACCGGTGCGACAATGCCGCCTCGTTCCGCCAAGGGAGAAACCCTCAGGAAAAAGGAATGCGTGTCGCGATTGGTCTTCTGGTCGACGTTTCCACCAAGTCATAAAAACTGGGAAAAGATTGGGGTTATTTGGTGTGGGTTTCATTAGTGGTGGTAAAAGTACTATCGATCGGGCTCAGGAGACCGATTTCCCGAAAGGGGATCAAAAGCGCCGAAAGAAAATAAATGCTCGATCGCAATCAATTCAATGCGCATGGGGGGGGGGAAGAATCTAGTCTTTTTTCATCCCGGCGGTCGATGGCGTCGATTCGTGTAGCCGCAAAGTTGAGATATGGATAAAAAGTAGGTTTCCCCACGAAACGATTCTTTGAAAATGAGGGGCAGGAACCGCCGGCCGAAGCAAGACGGATCGTGACATCGTCCGAGGGCTCTCAACAACACGGGGGGGGGAAAATGATAGAGAGCCGCCGCGATCAAAGTTACTGGGGAATTGGGGAATCTGGGGTTGTATTTCCGAACAAGCAGGCATCGGGGGTTTGGACTTTGTAACGCAATGAACAAATTAGTCCCCTGATCTCTGGACCCGGGTCACCGAGACGCACCTTCATAATCTCCATGTAAGGGAGGAGAGGCCAAGAGGGCGTGTTTCAGTCGAATGCTTCGGGAGGGGACAGGGAAGTGAAGAGTCTACTGCTTCCCCTAGCGAAGTTAATCAGCTAACATAATTGAAATCCCAAAGGTGGCCGACATTTGCAGGTTAGGGGGGGGGGTGTAATCGACGACCCATACATCCCTCATGATGTAGTTTGGCATAGCGGTTCGTGACCGGAAGAAGATGTTAAAAGGGCGCAGTGGAGATGCTCCAAAAAAGAACAAATCGTCGGGAAGCCGCCTAACTAGGCCCAGAAGAAAAGGGAGGATAAGCATGCAAATCCGGAGTAGGACCTGAGCGTCTTCAGGAGTTCGATTAATATCATGTTCCCAGCTCTTAAAGGGGGCTGCTGCCACGGGAAGAGATCAATTGGCTTCTATCACGGTGGAGCGTCCCCAAGGAAAGAATGAACTCGACGAAAACTCGGTCTTAAAATTCGTTTCCCGCGGTGAGCAAATCAAATGCGAAGTGCGCTTCCTGGAGGGCTGGACAGGGGAGTCGTTGCACGCAATCGTGTCTGGGGCCGGCTGCGGCGGGTCCACGGGGGAGGGGCGGTCAGCTCGAAAGGGAAAGGGAAGGGAGCCAAATAGAAAAGGGGGAGTTTGTTGTAAACGGGGCGGAACTATAACTAAAAATCGAGCCAACCAAAACCTACGCAGAACCTCGGGACGAGGGAAGGGAAGAGCACAAAAAAAAACCACCCCCAAACCCCCGAAGGAAAAATCTATGTTTGAAAACGGACGAAGTTGCGGAGGGCATTGAACAAAGTCACTTCCCGCGAAATAGACGTGCCATAGGGGGGGGGTAAAGAAAAAGCGTGAAAAAATGGCGATTCTTACGAATCCACCAAATAGCGTTAATAGAAGGACCTCAGCCCGGCAAACTATGCCCCGAACAAATTTCAAGAAGAGGGTACAAAACCACGGCATATGCGGGAAGCGACGGCGCGCCGCTTGTTCAAGGTGTGCCAGCCTTCTCCTAGTGGAAAGGGGACGCAGTTTTCTACGCGCGGGAGAAGCGAGATACGGACGACCTGAAGAAAGAAAAAGAAAACGTCGTATCGTCCTGGGAAGGAGAACCCTGGAGGCGGGCTCTCCCAAAGGGAGGAACAAGAGGAACCGTAGCGGCAAAAGAGGGAAAATCCTGACTTGCCGCAAGCCGGTAGGCAATAGACTTCAACGGAGAAAAAAGTAAAACTACCCCTGTCAGGCAAAATATACACCGGATGAAAAGAAGACAGGCATCAAAAAAAAACGTTACGGCGCGCCAAAAAAGGGAGGGGGTTCATTCTTCTGCCGCAAACAGGCGAGGTCAGTGGAGGGCCGAGCGAGAACAGGGGCAATAGCGGGCAAATAATCCAGTGGTGAACCGCAGAAGGGCTCTTCTCAAGAGGCAAAATCTGTCGAGAAAGAAGAACGAAGAAGTTTCAGGGGGAGGAAGGGGGTTCATTGCCCTCAATCGAATCAGCTGGACGCAGGGCATGAGAAGAGCGTCTAAGCGGACCCGAAGGGGAGGGGGATTTCGCTGAGGTGGTGAGGAGACTACGTCCAGGGTTCTCGTGGAAGGAAAAAAGGTCGGACACACCGGGTGGGACCCGATCTTCCCGTGGAAAACCGAAGAGCCCGGCAGGAAAGACAGCCCAAGGGAGTTCCACGATTCAAAAAGAGTAAACGTCGTTGCCAGCCCGGAGCAACGCTCGAGAGAAATTCACGCATCGCTAGGGAGAAAATTCAGGGGGAAGAGTAAAGATGGCGCCTTAAATTTGAAAGGTGCAGGAAAGATACTAACAAAAAAGAAAGAAAAATATCTGGGAGGACCATCAATCTTCCTGGGCGGTGCAAGCCAGAGCCGCGGAAAGGCAGACTATCGAGGATACTTCTCGTAGAAAAGGGAAGGAGATTAATCAAAAAAAGGCCGAGTGAGGGGGTCCTAGTGGCGAACGCAAAGACACAGAAAATGTTCACGGGTGCAGCTCTATAAAAACATGTACACGCCAGACCGGGAAGGAGTGAGCACCAAGAGGAAAAGCGGGGCGATTCAGTCTTTTTCATCGTTCGCCGTACTACAGGGGGCTGCCACGTTCGTGGGTGACAAGGAGTGTATAAAGAGGATCAGGCGTCAATCTTTCCAAAAAGGCAGCGGAGCCAAATACAGTCGAAATTGAAAAATCATCAGCGAAGTCACTGGGATTCCACAAATGAGAAAGAAAGGGGGAGCAAGCTAAAAGGGCGGCAGGGGGGAATTAAAGAATTTCCAGAAATTCCCACAAAGAGGGATGGATTATGTTCACGGAAAGGGAAGGGAAAAAGAAAAAAAGGAGCGTTCAGGACTGAGGCAATGACTCTCCACAAAAAAATAAAAATTCCGTGAACGAAAAAAAATCCGTTTATCTGGGCCAGATGGTAGAAAAAGAAAATCATAAAGGGGGGGGGGGACCAGCACAGAAACATCAATCGCCTCCACCGTGAAGGAAGTCAGAGACGCGCGTCGGCAGTCAGCGAAATTTTGCGTCGATGATGGAATAAAGGGAAAAGAAGGGATTGGGGTGAGCTTCTTGATAACTGCAGCCGGTGAAATCGTAAGTAAAGATCGATCGGAAGCCTGAGTCCCATCCTGCCCATCCAACGAAGGGGGCAAGGGGAAAAGGTAGTAGGAAAAAAAGGGGGGGATCGCGAAGACTATCGAGGGAAAGGTCTTTGGGTCTCAGGCGGCGCCGCGGGCTAGGCAGGACGGTACAGCTGAAATACGGAAAACAAGAAACCAAAAGCACGGGAGGGCGGGGGGATGATAAAAAGCAGAAAGCGGACAACTCCGGTTCAGAGACGAAGCGCTGCAAGGAACGGGCCGTGACCTTCTCCAGGGGGGATAGTTAGAGATCTCTGAGGGAGCTTCAGAGAAAGGAGGGAAAATTCTGGCCGTCAGAAAGAGGTCTCATTCCCGTGGCGCTCATGGGGGTTCTGGACAATCTTGAAAAGATCAGCCGACATAGGTAAGAAAAGTCCTTTTTGGGGGAAAGCATCGAAGAGAAGAGGGGACGGATTTCCTACTTCTGAAGTATCGGCGGCGACAAGACTGGGCAGCGGTCGGGGGAGAAGGAAGAGGCGCCGTCTTGGGAGGGGTCGTAAAGAAAAAAAAGGAGGAGGATGGCCCGGGCCAGGCGTAAGAACTGTGTTGTTTCCGAGTGCCGGGGAAATAACGACAGCAAAACCTCGAAGAAAAGAGGGATTAGAGTCACATCGCGGATCGAGTTGACAGGGAGTAAGCTGCGAAGGGGGGGAGGATGAACACGAAACTACCATAGGGTGTACTGCCGAGATGGGTTGGGACGGCGTACGGACGAACCGTGTGTCGGCGGCCCGAGGGAAAAAAGGGGGAAGGAGGGGGGGGGAGCGAAGGGCCAGCCGTGAGAGAAGATAGCCTAAAAAAAGAGGAGGGTTAAGTGCATATCGCAGAATTCAAGAGGCGCGCCTACTGGGAAAGTGTAAATTTATCAGGCTGAGGCAAAGGATCTCCGTCCAGAAAGGTCCGGCTCTCTCTTAACTCCGGGGGAAGGACCTAGGAGAGGAAGAGGCTGCCGGTGAGGACGAAAGGATAGAGTCACTAAAAAAACGTAGGAAAATAAGAGGGTAATCGCTGTCACCAGTACTACGGACGTAAAAAGGGAAGGAGAGGGGAGAAAAGGAGAAAAGGCGAGAGCCGCGCGTCTGTTAAAGACCGTGCCTAACTG
>Ga0179593_1534594_pt1 | contig 12424 bp, 4 predicted proteins | sample CZODoug2_1_08_16_FD_185931 | JGI IMG/M metagenome (GOLD analysis project Ga0179593, IMG submission 185931) | Vadose zone soil fungal communities from Angelo Coast Range Reserve, California, USA - CZODoug2_1_08_16fungal (PacBio error correction) | ecosystem: Environmental > Terrestrial > Soil >...
AGGCAATCGAGGGGACAGAAGCGTACCCCCCAAATCCCACAATGGCTTAGCCATCAGGGGGTAGAGGAAACCTTTAGCTGGAAGGAAAGAAAAAGAGTTAACTCTTTACAACAAACCCCTGAAAAAGGAGGGGACAGTAGAAAGACGCTTCTGAACGAGCGCGGGGAGGAGATTGCCGCAAAGTTTCTGTACCGCCTTCAAAGGGCTCAAACGGAGCACGGTCTCGATCGGGGAGGATTTATCCGGGGGAACAGACTGGATTAAATGCAATTGAAAAAGACTATCTTGCCTCCGGACTGCATTAACTGGAGGCCATCCACGCCGGGAAGAACCGAAAAGACGTCATTCTCTAGACGGACAAGGGGTCCGCGGCCGTTGTTCCATCAGCCAATGTGACCCGTAGCGTCCACTGCGGGGGAAGTCAAACGGGAACGCACCGGGTTCTAAAACCCGCGTCAGGGACTCAAGTACTACCGGAGCTGGGGGGAAAAGAATGACTTTACACTCTTAACCGGTCCCTTGGCTAGGACGTCTGAAGAGGTCAAATGAAGGGGGTCCAACACATTACTGAAGATAACTCTGGTCAAGAAAACAAGCAGGAACCCATCCGGTCCAGGGGGGGGGGAAAGAATACTGTATCATACTATCAGAACGAAAACCACCAGATGCATCTCACGGAAATAACAGGGTCGAACATCCACCTACCCAAGAAAAACAGGGCGAAATTACAACCTCAAGGTCGCGAGCGATACCCGGATTCTTAAAACCTTGAGGGGAAAATCAAGGGACCAAACTCCTGCATGTCCTCCATCCCGGGAAAGAATAAACCCAGGTTGCGGTTCGATCGCAAGTCTGACACCCTTCCCGTTTTTCGAATTAAGGGAGAAACTCATCCTCAACCTTCAAAGGACCTGCATTCCCGGGTGAGGGGGAGGGCTTTTACAACGACAAGCGAAACCGGAATGACCACCTTTTAACTATGAAAAAGGGGGAGGGAAGGCCTCAGAAAGAAACCATCACAATCTCCACTCAACGGGGAAGGATTGGTCATCAGATCTCACACCTTCGAAAAGGGGGACCGGATCCGAGAGGATAATCGGGAAAAACCACCATCTGATCCGCTGTGGATGCAATCTTCTGTCTACAACTTTGATCCGGGTGCCGTCACCTGCAAGAACTGCAAGGAACCGACTTGGAATTTTTTTGGACAGGGTATAAAGGGGGGGGAAAAGTGATACAAAAACCGTGGGGCCTCTGTCCGGAGCAAAACTAGCCCTGTTCGGCCTGTTCTCAAAAGACCGGAAGGGGGGAGCCGTAGGGGGAGTTGGGTGCGGGGACAATGTCGTTACCGTTTAACAGGGTCGAAAATCTCGACCACCGAGATCAACCGCAAAATGCGACCAAAAGGATCAACCCTCGGCGATGTTCGCAGGAAAACCGCGAAACCTTTGTCAGAACAAACTTAGCATAGGCGGCGATTATTCAGAATGCTCTAAACGGATCTCCGGGATCAATGACTGAATCTAGCTCACAACAACAACTGATTTCTGAAACCAAGAGAAAGAGAGATTCAAGGAAGGGAACCTCAGAAAGAAAAAGGCACTTCTATCTGAGGGTCAAGCACCCTTCTGAGAATCATTTGCCGCGAAGTTTGTGGGTATGTTGAGCAGGTCGCATCCGAAAACACAACGAGACGATTTTGGGATCTTTGGCCCGCTTAGTCAGTTTCGGGGGGGGAGGAAGGGAGTCACCAAATCACCCGAGGTAGAGTTCCTTGGTCAAGACCTTTGCCAAAACGGAGAAAAGAATAGGAAATCAGGGCCCCCGGGAGTGGGGCTCCAGTCCTACAAGGGTGTTCGAAGGCACGGGGTATACCGTCCGTATCGGAGTAAACCAAAAACATCGAAGTCGGGGGTAAAGTCCACCAAGGGAAGAGAGACGTTTACAAGGGAAAAAGGGAGAAACTTTAGGGAGAAAAAGGGGGGTCAAACCCTATTTGGGAAGTATGCGCTTGTTCGGGGAGGAGAGGTAGCACCCACCCTCTCTAGGGGGGGGTGAAGATCGTACAGCCGGCCGTGGGATCGGAGGAGGGATGGGTTAGGATGAGAAGGTGGGAAAGTCACCCGCTTTGTCATCGGACGGCGGAGCTTGGGTCGAGAGGGGGTCCCAAGGAGGGAACACGCGAGCAGTGCCTTTAGTTTAGGATATGGGGGGAGTCAACGTCAGGGGGACCCGGTGGGGGAGAAAAACAAGGTGAATTTCTTCATACGAACCGCCAAGGGGGGGGGGTTAGGATAAGAACATCAGGGTTAGTCGCAGGGATTGCCCCAGGTTTTAATAACTGGGGGGGGAGATTAATAAAGCTAAACGTCTTTCTTGTTTCCTCTTCGGCTCCGATTGAGCTACGTGGGGAAAGTGGGTAAGGGCTTCTTATCCAGTCGAATGGAGGGATGCGATTGGGTGGTCAGGGAGGGGGTCACTTACTATCTTCTGTCCAGTTATGGGCTTACCCCGGAAAAAAGGAGGGGGAGGGCTAGGGGTTGACTCCAAGGACGACAGCGGGTTCTAGTTTTCAGAGGAATAACACCCACCTCGAATCTTTCCAAAAAAAAGAAACAGCGAAAACTGGAATCGAAGGTGTCAAGTTCTGAAAAGTTAACAAAAGACTGCGTGGGGAGGACGTAGAAATGCAGTCACCCTTTATCCAGGGATGTCAACCTCATGCCTTAGGGGACGGACTGCTTCCGGGGTAAAGTTATTAAAAACCAAAAATTAATTCTACGGGGGGATTCAGGGAGCGCAGAAGGTTCTCTCCGTATCCCTGGCCCGTCCTTCTCCACTGACACGCGCGATCATCCAGTATAACTTAGTGACTGACTTCTTCTACGGAAACATGGAAGGTGAGAGGGGAAAATTTCGCATAAAAGACTAACTCAGGGTGTAGGCTACGGTTCCGTAGGTGAAAAAGAGGACGAGTCTCTAGTAAAAAAGCGCTCTCCATTCAATAAGTTGGGCTGAAGAAACATTCCTGCAGACTGGGCAGGGCCATATTGGAGGTCAACCGGCCCTAGACCCGACCGTCTTTTGGGGCTGAAGGAAGTGGGGTATGGGGGGGAAGGACGTGCAGGGGCGCGTAGGCAGGATGTCTTGTCTAAAAACGGTCCCCAGAGAAACACCATAGAGAACCCGCCTTAGCCTATAATGTCCTGGAGGGGACGAGAAAGGCTTCCAGCAGGGGCTTCTAAACTGTGGGGAACGGAACTGGATCCACACGTGGGAAAGGGGGAAAATTAAAGGAAGCAGCCGACTATGTTTTTGTTTAACATCTCTTGATTGGGAGGGAGGTTAGGTTGGTAAACTCTCTCGAGGAGGGGTCTTAGGGGGGGGGAAGGCGCTGGGGGGAAAGTTTCCATTTACTCGAACTGTCCAGTGAGGAAAAGGGAGGTCCAAAGGTCGGTACGTGAGTATGTGGTGAGAGCAGGTGACAAGGAAGGAGAAGAAGGGAAGCCGATCTCCATCTTTGAAAGGAGGTAACTGGGAGAGAGGAAGAAATCAAAGTTTAATTTAGTTTCGGAGGGAATCAGAAGAGGAGGGGTACTCACCGGGTGGGATGGTCTCGTGGCACAGAGAAGCTCTAGGTGTCCGGCATCAGGGAAAAGGGAGAGGAGGGGAGGGACTCAAAAGTCGAACTCTGGTGCAACTCAGGAAATAACAGAGAAAAGGTTCGCAAAAAAGGAGAGCATTACATCAACCCGCGCTAGGGGGGGGGAGGGTAGTAGAGAGAAGAAAAAGATGAGGAGGAAAAGAGAGATGTCATCTCTATAACCCTCGCAAAAACTCATCGCCGGAGGAGGAAGAATAGCAACGTGCTAAGTCAAAGACATCCCAGAAAGGGACGGGGACGGAGCTCTAACTACACTCTCATCGGCCGACCCTAGAGAGGGGAGACACCGAGACAGCCAACCTGTGACGTTACCTCACAAAGGTTTTACCAGAAAAGGGGGAAAATCTAAAAAGAAAAATGTCGATGTGCTAGCGCTATTGTCCCAGACATCAAGCAAGGGAAATCGAAGGATGAAAGCAAAGAAAAAAGAAAAGACCGGTCAGGCACCCTACCAACGCCACGTAAACAACTCAAGGGAGCGAAAAAAGACTGTCGAGTAAGGAGTAAATTTCCAATACACAAGGGAGGCCCCCGAAATCGGAGGAAAAAGAACAGGAAGTAAACAAAATCGGGACCCATCAAGAGCTCGTTCAACACCCTCTTCTCTAAGATTAAAGAAGAGTGTAAGAAGTTTAAGCTCTAAGGGCAACTTTTTTTAAGGGGAGATGGATGATACCATCTCATCCAACCGATGGCCGCCGAGAAGCGCAAAGCCATGAAGGGCGTCGGGCAGACACTTTCTTGTTTGGAGGTGGTAAAGGAATAAGCCTTCCAAAGCTCATTGGGAAGAAGTAATATTTGAGAAATGACGTAAAAAAAGCCCCCAAGGCTGGCCCCCAAAGCAAGCGTCTTTTTCTAGGACGTGGAAAAAGGGACGAAAAAGAGGTCTCGTTAAAAAAAACGGAATGGAGCCGGCTCAGGCCGAAGGGAAGGACAAAAACTTCGATCGCTGCTAGATATTCAGTTTTCCGTCAAAGCCGAGAGAAAGGAAAGCCTACCAGGGGGTATCACTTTCTCGAGAGAGGGCTCATTTAAATCATATGGAGTGAGGGAAGCCAGATCCGACTACGGGCTGCTAAAAGGGTCGGCAGTTCCAAACCTAAATCAACATCACACCGTCTAGAACGGGGGGCTCATTGAACGCATAACGTCGACCTTCCTGGAGGTTGTGGGGGGGGAGGCCGCAGGTTCGTCCGAAAGTCCAAGTTCGGGGGGTTAAAAAGGTTGAAAATAAGAGACCGGTGAGGGCCAGGGAGAAGGACTTCTCCAAGCGTGTGATCTGGGCAAAGCCTCGCAAGCGGGGGACTGCCTAGTGTCTTGGGCTTAGAAAAATCGGAGTCATTGGGGGGGGGCTCAATGCCTGGAAAAGCACATCGGCCTGTCCAATAGAAGATAATTGGAGTTCTACTCCAAGGGGGACCTACCCAAGACAATGTTTGGTCAAAAAAAAGAATAAAAGGCTAATCATTCAGACCATTACCGACCGACCACCGAGCCGAGGAGCCACGATCATTCTCATCATAAAAAGAGATCGGGGCAGATTCGATAAGGGGGGTACAACCGACGATGTTGTACCGTACAAGCTCGATAAGGATTCACATTCCCTGCGCCGAACCCTGGCGGGTGCTCCCATCCCCAAAATCACCAGTGCGGTTCACCATTCACTAGTTTCAAAAAAGGCAGGTACGTTACAGAACTAAGACACCTCAAAGAGGGGAAAAATGCAATCAAAACCGGTGACCATCCTGCCTGGGAAAGGATCGCGCCCAATGCACCAGGACATGGAACAGCGGAACTTCGTAGAATCCTCCCAAAGCAAACTAACCCGGCAAGGGCCCTGCGCAAGGACTGATCCTCACCGTCGAAAGAAGGGGCTGGGAAGGGAAAACAAGAAGGCAGGCACAAAAGGGTGATCCCTTGGATGCACAGAGTATCCTTTCGGGAACCTTCACTTCCTAGACTGTCCGTTTTGAGCAAAAAAGAACGGTTGTTTCGTTGCCTCGAGACGACTGTCGCGAGGCAAGTCAAAACTCCTCACACTGTTCCTCCGGGTACACCTCTAGGATGAAGCCAATAGGGGCGGGCTAGGGGCACGGTCAATTTTCAACAAAAAACCAAGCCGAGCGGGACCTCGACCTCACCGAGAGGAACTGCCTGGCCCATATCAAACAAAAAGACTTCTAGTTGGTCAAACTGAAGAAAGGAGGACAACTTAGGGAAATCTCTCGACGAGGTTGTCAAGCGGTGTCCTGCGGGTCAAGGAGAATCGATAAAAAAAAAGGAGGAGGTAAAAGAGGAAAGGGAATTCAGTCCTTTACAAAACATGGACAAGCAAAAAGAGGGAAATGTAGGGAGAAACCGTCAGAAATCAGGGCCCGAGTTGGTGATGGGACAGGAGTTCCGTCCGACACTCGACCGAGGGTGTTGAGGGCTCTGGTGGCGGGAGAGTCTTATTGAGTCCTCGAAGGAGCGGAAACGGTGGACCGTTGGCCCAGGCCACAAACGGCTCATCCTCGAGGTCGGCAGGCAAAGGGAGGGAGGGGGGCCTGGACGAGGAAAGCGAACAGAGGGGAATCACGTCTAGGGCAACCACCAACCGGAGAGGGGACGGTCACCCTTAGGTGAATGTCCACCCTTCTCCAAGGAAGAGGCAAACTCGGAAGCGATTGGGCTTGCTCCTATATTTAGAAAAGAAACCGCTCGAAAAAACAAAAAAAGAATGCAGTTGGCGAGTGCCGTGCTTGTAGGGGTGACGACTATCACAAGGGGTCACCGCGTTTTCATCTAGGGGGGGCCGCGCAAAAAACCTCGAAAATTGGAAACAAAAAAATCATTTCCTTGAGTTGCGGAAGTTCGGTCAACGAGGGGAAAAAAGGGTGGGGGGGGGAAGATGAAAGGGCGTCTCGAACCGGAAAAGTGTTGATGTATTTAGGGAGGCAGGTTCTGCGCATGTAAGCCATCAGAGGAGGCGGTCCCTTCTAACCGCTGGGAGTTGTCCGATCTGAAGGACTCTGACGGGGTCGTTGGTTAGCAGTGGCTCCTCGCAGTTGGATATTCGACTGTGTTAAGAGGAAAGGGGGGGAAGCGGCGGGGCTTATGGCTACCCTGACGGCTGGGGTCTAGGGATACAAGGAAAGCTGAACTGGGACCGTCTCGTCGGCGACAGGGAGAACACCCGCCTCTAAGCGAGTCCGGAAGAACGTCGAAAAAAGGAGGTAGTCGGGGGGACTCATGTTGTTCTGGAACAAGAAGACGGTTTGAAGGGCGACGACGGACCGGCTCACAAAAGTCAGGGATGTTCCCCTCTTGCCTTGACAAAAAGCAGATTAAGGGAGGACGGGGGAAGTTCTTGCACCAAATTCACGAAAAGGGGACTTGGCTGAGCTCAGCAGGCGCAGCAGGGGGGAGCGCAGGGTGAGTCACTGTTCAAGTTCGTGAGAAAGAAAGGTGGGGGGGGAACGCTTCACGTCTCGGGAAATATGGAAGAGGTCGAGGCGCAATCAGCTGGCCAGGGGGATCAATGTCGAGAGCGAGCCACCCGTCTCACCCTTTTGGGTAGGCGACCTTTAAGGAAACGAAGAGTATACTTTTACTTCCTCGGGATAGAAGAACGGAGGAGGAGATTGTGCGCTCCCAGGGGCAACCGTGTCCTGTTACGAAGCCTAGGAGACGTCCCTTCGTTCCCGAACCGGGATGGGGGGGAGAGGGTGGATGGGGGTGACTCGAACTGAGGAATCGTCCGGAGGAGGCCAAAAAATGAATCGTGGGAGCAAGGAAAAGAAAAAGCCACCCGCCGGACGCCGTGCCCATGAGGGGAAAAGAATGATATGGAGGGACCAAGGTAGACTTTCCTGTAAAGTGTGTACTAATCCTATTCCGAGGAAGAAAAAGGGGGAAGAAGGCCAGCACGGTACCTCCCTGGTTCAGAATCCGTATACGATTGAAAGACCTATTTATTGGGAGACGAAAATCGGTGAGGCCGAAGAACTCTTTCCTTTTTTTTCTGGGGGTCCAGGGGGTGGGGGAGCATTTTCCTTCCGCTCTTTGTCGGAACCTTGTACCCTTTCTTGTTACGGGCGTTGGTAAAAATTTGGGAAAGAGGGAAACTGAAAAGGGAGGGTTGATACCCTGTACATCCTATACCATGAAGGAGGTCCTGGGACAATACGGGAGGAAGAGATACGAAAAGAAGACCTGGATGTTGGCGTGATTTGTGAGGACGAGATTCTTTTATTTCCCGAAGGTGTCGGGGGACGTGGAACATAGCCCAAGGGAGGGAAGGGGGGGAGTCATTTTCCTAATATTAGTGGAAATGAAGGGGGGGGAAGAAATCCGAGGAAGGAGGGGGGGGAGGTACCCACGATGACGAGCCCGTGTTCTTCCTTCTGGGGGTAAGAAATCATAAAGAGCTGGACTTTTGTCTCTTTTTCCATATTAAGGAAGGAAAAAGACACAAAAGGAGGGGGAAAGAGGGAGGGAAAAATATTTATGAACCCCCTCGCAAAAGAGTAAGAGGGGGAAGGAAAGAAAAAGTGAGCGCATTTCAGGCGTGAACATCACAGAACGTCAGGTCGAAACATACATCTCGGCAATCGAAGACAACCGCTAAAGGGAAAGTCTAAAAATAACATCCCCTACCAGGGTGCGGAACTAAAAAGGAGAAAATACCAAAAAATAATCGACGACCCCAGTCGAGGGCGATCGGGTTCCCAGGACATAAAGGAATGCCGAACGAGAAAAAATCAATTGGAATGGCCGCGTAAAATACCAACGCCCGTACCCGGGACCGGAAGAAGGGAGAGAGAAAGGAAAGGGAAGGCCGGCGGCCAACCAACTCCCCCAAAGCGAGTCTTAAGACCAGCACCGAAAGGGAACCAGAAGAAGAGAGGGGAAAAAAAAACCAACAACCATCTTCTAGGACTGCAGGAGGGAAAAGTTGCAAGGCGGACGCGTTGGTTGGTATCGGAAGTCGCGTGAAGCCATCTGGAACGAATAGGAGTCATGAAGGGAGAAGGGGGACGGCTAACGGTTCTACGTTCTTGCTTGGGGACAGGGGAAGGGAGAAAAGCCTCTCAGGGGCCGCCGATGAAAGGGGGGGGCTTCAAAAAAGAACCACAGGCTGCCGCCCCAAAAAAGCGTTCGTCGAAGGGGGGACGGGAAAGGAGGGGACACCTATGGCTCGTTACCAGAAGTCTTACTCGCTCAATCCGTGAAAAGAGAGGAGGGTCAGCTGAGCGCTGGCCTCAGAGAAGGGGCAAGGAGACAGGGATGACGCCCGGAAACCGGCCTACCCACCTTTAAGGACGAAAAGGGGGAGGACAAATCCGATTACCCTTGGGCCCAAAAAGAGAAAGCCGGTCTACGACTGTCGCTATCGGGGTCCAACAACCTCGGTTAAAAAGGGGATAAGCAACCTTCGGAACCTTCTGGAGAGGAGAGAGAAATGCCAGATAACGTCAAGCTAAGGGTAAGTTCCAGGAAAAAAAAAGGGGAAGATCATTCAAGCGAAAAGTGAATGACAAGCTTTTTACCACCCTAAGAAGGGGGGTCAAAATAGTAGAAAGACAGTCTCCGTGAGCTGGGAAAAATCTCCTCCGGATAAGAGGAAATAAAAGGGGGCCTTTCTTTATTCCTTCGAGACCGCTTAGGAGGTGGGGGGAAGGGGGGGGAGAAGCCACATCGACGAGCAACTTCGCAATTTGTGGCCCTAGAACTCCAGAAAAAACCGGGAGGGGGCCACCGTTTACATCCGATCATTAAGCAAAAGAGGAAAAGAACAAACCAAATGAAAGAAGGGACGAGAAACGATCCATGAATCATCCAACTACCCCCACCCGTAGCGACGAAGGAAGCAAAAGAGGGTCTCGGACCGCTCGTATCTATGTAATTAAACCTGGGGGAAAAAAAGACTCAAGAGGCGAAGAACAGGGTCATTCCCATCACCCAGTGCTTGGGAGGAGGAAAGATAAAAAGCAACCACACGGGGTTCAAGAGATCCTAAATAAACCAAACTGCTGTTCCGGGGGGTCACAGGCTGGAAGCCAGAGGAAGAGGAGAATATCCACCTGTTGACGAAGCGGACGTCCGAGGTCCTCACAGACAAGGCAAAAAACATCCGTCCTCTCATACGGCAGGAAAGGGGCTTCAGGGGAGCGAGCGGGGTCGGTCGACCTCTCGGCCTGACCGACAAGTCACTGGTAATTAATCTGCGAAATTCTCCCGGTGCGGGGCCTTCACCCGTCGAGCGACGGTGGACCAACCTCTTAAGTTGGGGACTAAAGAGGGAATATACCCCCCGTGATCGGCTTGGAATCGAAAAAAAACCCTCAAAACCCGGGGGGAGAAACCGGAAGGATCGGTGCCGTATTTTCCCGCAGTTTGGGCTGAAGTGGGTCAAGGTTCAACACATATCAGGTATAGGAGGGACCTCTACCTCACCGGTGGAACGCAAAGGAAATCATCTTTCCTCATATACACCATCGGAGAAAAGTGCAAACAACTACCTGCTCAACATAACCACGATTAGACAAAAAGAAGGAAGGACATAGCTCTACTATTCTTGGTTGTCCTGTAAAAGGAAATGAAATCTCGAGAAAAAAAAAAAATTATGAAAAGAGATACCTCCCGTACGAACCTAATCGTCGGGGAGGAAAACAGAAGGCCGTCGTAGGTTCTTCCCCGAATTGGGTGTGTGGCGTGACCCGGGGTCTACGCAGCCCGATGGTGTTGAAGTGAACGCGGCATTTCTTGGAGACTTGGGAAAAAAGAAAGCCGACGCTATGTCGAGTTGCCGGTTACCAGGGTGAAGACGTGCCCACGAGAAAAAAGCGCCCATCGTCTCCACAACATAGTCGGCTAGCTCAGAAAACCTACAAGGGGGGAGGATTTGGAGGGAAGGGGAAAAAAAAATCCTCACTTTTTTTCTACTGAATTCTAAACACGGGAGAGAAGGAGGAGGGGACTTCCCACAGACATGCGCTGGAGGGGAAAGAAGGGGGGATAATATTTCATCCACCTTTTATCACCCTTTTTTGGAGATAGAGGGGGTGCAAAGGAAAAACCCCGGACGACGGTTGACCAAGGGGGGAAAATTATAGACGATGTGCTTTGATTTCGTACTCTAGTCCTCGTTACCGGAAAGAACATCGTGTCGAGGAGGGGGGGGAGCGAGGGGCACTTCTTTTAAAAACAATCCTCTCTGTTCACCCGAACATCCTTGAATTTTAGGAGTCAGGAACGTAAGGGGGGGGGAAAGGAAGGGCGTTCATCGAACGAAAACTGGGATGCTTGGGGGGGAGTCCAGCAATTTTCTGCGAATTTAAGGGACACGGTTGTGGAAAAGGGACGGATCATCTTTCCACTGCGACCGCTTTAGGGTGTTCGACGGGGGAAGAGGAAGGTGGAGTTGGATGATTATCATGCAAATTGAGTAGGGACACATCTGTTTGTTCGGGGGAAAACTTGTAAGGAAAGGGAAGGTCAGGTTGGGCTACCGAACCGGAGAACGGGGGGGACCCACAAGTCTAGACTTGTACAGAGATGTAAAAGGTTTTCCGCACACGGCAGTGAAAAGAGCGTGTCTCCGGACGCCGCCACGGGGAGGGTCTTTCTATCTTTTCCATCGGTCTTACAGGTTGGAAAGAAAAAAGGGCGGGACTTCCTCCCTTTCTCACCCGCTATCTCGGGAGTGTGCACCAGCACTTACTGAAGGACGAATTCAACCAGGGGGCTTTTCACCCAAAACAACTGACGTTTCGAGGCGTATCTTCGAAATAACAGGGGATCTCTACTTCCCTTCTTTCGACACAGGTAGGAGGGGGGGTAACGAAAAGACTCAGCCCTTAGATCCTTCTCTGGGGGGGGGGGGGGGGGCGGTGGAAAAAGAGGGCGCTGGAAAAGGTACTATAGCAATCAGGGGAACTGATATCTCAAATTGCGAAAAGGGGGGGGAGGGCTGCCTGTTCGGCCTCCAGGGACCTGAAGAGATGGGGAGCGCTCGCCCTGACAGACGAGGCGAGGGAGGCATATCCTTACTTGAAGGGGGGGAGGGGGTATTAAAATAAAGGGCCGGCGCCTAGAGCCGGTCGCCGCTTTTTTGGGGCGGGCAGCCATGTGGGTGTTAAGCAAAATGCCCGGCGACCTCTAAAATTTCGAGTATGGGCTTTCTCTAGTGACCCAAAAGAAACTAAACCGTAGCCCGGACGCCTTTCTCCATGGCCTTCGGGCAAAAACAAGGTTCTAGAACGGGGTCGACTCCTGAGTACGGGCCGTGCCTATTCAGAAAGAAGGCCCAGAAAAAGGAAAAAAAAAAGGTATGACGATGGTTTTGTTGAATCTGGGGGGGGGGAGGACTCCAGGATGTTTTCCGCTCTCATTGGGGGTCCTACGGAGTTTGGGTCGGAAGGGTAAATGAAATAAGGAATTGCCGGCGCCCTTCTTCTTCGGTCCCGTGAGGGAAGGGGGGATGGGAAGGGGGAAAGGGGACCAAGAAAATTGCGGTGCCGGATGCAAAGGAAATCGCTCCAGGTAGACTGGGAAACATCGCGCGGAAATCGCCCTCGCTTTAGGGGGAGAAAGGGGGCGGGCTGGTCACCTCCTCGTCGGTGAGGTGGGACCCGGGGGGAAAGGGGGGAGGGGAAAGTAGTGGTACGGCCGATGCCGAATAGCTTTGCCAGCGTGACTCGCTTTGGATGACGCCTGAAAAGAAACTTGCGCGCGAAAAAAAAACATCAAGGCGCTGCTTGTTGCGCGGTCTCGCAG
>Ga0179593_1335294_pt1 | contig 12423 bp, 18 predicted proteins | sample CZODoug2_1_08_16_FD_185931 | JGI IMG/M metagenome (GOLD analysis project Ga0179593, IMG submission 185931) | Vadose zone soil fungal communities from Angelo Coast Range Reserve, California, USA - CZODoug2_1_08_16fungal (PacBio error correction) | ecosystem: Environmental > Terrestrial > Soil >...
AAGAGCCACAAGGAGTACCAGGGTTCAACTTCCTCAGTTGGGAAGCAAGAAACCGTTTAGAGGCGGAATCGTGAATAAAAAAAAGCTGGCAGAAGAACATCGAAGACCCAAGTATGTGGACTGCTGGGTCTCAAAAAGTAGGATGATGGGAGGCCATGGGAAAGCCGACAAACTGGTTATCTGTTTTTCACGGGGGATATCACTGAAAGGGGAGATGAACAGGAAGAGTTTTGGCTATGTATTCAAAACTAAATGCACCCGGAGAAGAGCCATAGAGAGAACTGAGGAGGGGGCAAGAATCACTTTACCATGGGGGGGGGTTCCGACTGGTCAGCGGACCATCAACCAGAACCAAAAAAAAAGACCTGGGGACCCCCCAGGGGTACACACCCAGTATCCTGCTATGCAAAGTGGGGAGGGGAGCGGGGAAAAAGGTGGTTGGGGGGGGGGTAAGGAAATTCTTTGTGGTGGAGTGAATGGAAGGGCAAGACCTCCGAACCCATCAGGGGCGCTTCAAAACCATCAGGAAAAAGAAGGAAAGAAAAATAAGAATACGACAAAAAAAGGAACCTGCCTGGGGGGTCCACAAAAAAATGGGAGATGGACATGGGAGGAAAAGGGTACAATAAAAATCAGTCGCCAACCTTATCCGCAAATCTGTTTGTCCCACAGGCAAACTTTACGAATACAGAAGAACCCCAACAAAGGGGAGAAGGGTTGGGTGTGAGGATGGTATTCTGCCTTTCTCCTAAGCTACCCCACGGGGGGTCACCTTGATTGGGGAAATATGCCCTAAAAGGGGATTCAGTGGGTAAAACAAGGTGGGACGAAAATCTAAAGCCGTATACTACAATTCTCATGCTTGCTTCATCATAACAAAAACAGCATGCAAAAGAGTTCAGCATAGACATAGAGAAAGAAGGGGGGGGGGGAAAAAGTTGATTGTGGGCAGGGGGGTTGGTGGTCTGAAAGGAAAATGAGAGGATGGGTTATCTCATCTGAATACCAGGTTAGGGTATCTTCTACTGGTAGAATCAACAACAAAAGGCAACATTGAATCACCTGGGGGGGGGTGGGGGGAACCCTTTAATCACCGGCAGCGAACAAGTTGGACAGCATAAACCTTCTCTGGAAAGTACGATTAAACACCTATCTCTTAGTACTGTGATGGCCCGCGGAAAGAGTTACTAGGGTGGAAGACTGGGTGTGTAAGGGAAGAACAACAAGCAAAACCATTTTTGGCTCAATGGAACGCCCAAAAGAAAAAATTAAGGGTTATCGGAAATGAAGGGGAAGGATATAACAGATTTGGGAAGAAAAGAGAAAAAGCCTGGGGGAGGACACCAAGGGGCGAGGAAAATTCTGGAAAAAACGCCCATGCATCCACGTTGAATCAAAGGTAACTTGCGTAAAAAGATAAAAAAGATGAAAAGTGGGGGGGGGGGGTTCACAAGCTAAAACAGATGTGGTTGGGAAAGGAGAAATGCGTCAATGAGAGAGCACCCCTATTTCGGCGGACATAAATGAAAAACCGGAGGTCTTGATAAAAAAGAAAGGTGCTTGGGGTCGAGGAAGATATAAAAAGATATGGAGCCCCAGAAGTTCCATGCTCTGTAACTGAGGATCTCACGTCCCAAAAAGAAGAAAGGTCTTCAAGAGGAAATCGAGGCCTACATGGAAGACAGGCCACATGACTGGAGGGGGAAAAACGCAAGGTGCCTGCCATTTGTAACCGGGGTGGAAGTGAAGTTGACAGACGAAAATAAGAAAGGGGGGGGGAACAAATGGGAGGCACTGGAAAAAACTGGGGGGGGGTGTTGCCCCCACCAGGTGTTCCCATTGCAAAGAAAAGACGTCCCTTCTTGAAAAGGAAAAAAGGCAAAAAAGGGCAACAAGCGTCGAAAAAATCCATAATCAGGTCCAATTCACGGGACTCCCGACAACCAGCAATCTTGGACAGTGTTAAATATGATGTTGGACAAAGCAAGGGTAAAATAAATGACAACTGGGGGGAAGAGTAAAGACACTTGGTGAGTCACCTGGACGTTTGTTAAGGAAAGCAGAACACTGGGGTCAGGACAGGGGCGCAAAGAGCAAAACAGAAAACAGGGGGGTTGTATGAAGCATTTGAAATCATTTCTGCACGTATGCATCTTCGACCACTAAAGGAACCACCATGTCAAAAAGACTTGGGAAATCACAGACTGAAAATACCGTGATTTAACCCACTCACACAAAGGACGGATAATGCGGGGAAAGGAAGAAGTCATTGGACAGGGGGAATGGCATTTGGACACAGGGACAAGCTCCTTTTGGTTAGAAAGGTCAAACCATAAGTTGGATGGGGGCGCAGTTGGGAATGTCCTGGAATCAGCCAATCTGGGGAAATTTCAAACCTATTAAAAAGTGACTGGGGGGTCGTCCACCTGAGCGAATTTTAGGAACGGCAGTCAAGGCTGGGGTCGGGCAACCGAGAGAAAAACGGGGATGGACGTCAAAGCATGAAAAACCCTCAACCAGCTTCAACCAACTTTGTTCCTGGGGTGGGCATGACGTCCACTCAAAATAATTATATCCGGGACAGGGCAAAACTGGAGGGGGGAGGAACGGAGGATGCATGAAGGGGGGTGGAAAGGAATACAAACTTTGAAAATGGGGGTGAAATATTAGGTAGGGTTAATAAGACAATATAGACAAGGAGAAAGGGTCGCCTTAAAGAATTGACAGGGGGGGGAAACCCTGGAAAAAAGGGAAGTACTGGGGAGGAACCAAAGGGGTCAAGATAAAGACTGCCCAACCATGAGCCAACCTAGATCCTGTGGGAAATCCAAAAGAGGGAACATGGGAAGCTGCAGAAGGATCAGAAATGATAAGGAAACTACATTCCAAGCAATAAGCAAGGAGAAAATACCAAAAGCCCGAGTGGCAAAAACAACAATGCCCACCAGGGAACATGTTGGAACGTCATGCGGAGAAAAAAAAAAGGTTGGAATGATCGGGCCTTTAAACAGACTGGGAAAAAGGAGTATCATATGATGAATCTCTCTCCCAACAAAGAAGCCTGGCGTGCGGTGGCCTGCACCAGCGCTGGGTGGTAAATGTGCAGAGGGGGCTACTTTTGGGGGAGGGTACCTTCGTGGGGAGGGAGGCAGAATGAAGCGGGAGAGAGGGTTGGGGGTAAAGGTTACCAGGTGGGTGGGACGGCGGTGGGGTGGTAGGGGTTCATTAATGACTATGGGTACACATGCAAGGTATCCTGTGTTTAGCTAATCACGACCCCTGGAGAAAAGACTCTCCGCTTCAAACGATGCCTATTTATCGTGTCGGACAACAAAGGGGCATAGAGTATAGTGGAGTGCGGTTTTAGCATTGGCTGCAGTAGTATGAAGGTTTCCAATCAAACAAGACCAGGAGGGGCACAAGGGCTGGACAGGGGGGGCAGTTGCAAGGGGGGCGAGGTGGAGAGGTCAAACGTCGGGGAAAAGAAATAAGGTTCCAACCACCTTCCCAGGTAAATACTGAACACCTATAAGAAAAAGAGAAAAGCATTGAGGAAAAAACCGAGACGGTGGGGAAGGCAAGGTAAGGGGAGACATCATGAGGATGTGTGTGGGGGGTGAACAGGGACAACACAAAGGGGGGAACGGTGAAAAGGGCATGAAAAAAAAAAAGTTAATCCATGAGAAAACAGGGCGGGTGAGACCCAAAAAAGAAAGGGGGATAAGGGGGGCAGTGCCAAGGAGGGGAAAATGTTGTCGACGGACAAGGTAAGTGTGTGAAAGGGAGGTGACCATGGGACAAAGAAACAGGGGGGGAAAGATGGGAAAAAAAGGGAGAAAAGTATCATAGGGATGGGTAAACATTACTTTAAAGTTTGAAGTGATGCATGGCAGGGAATGGGCCATGGGGTGCTGGGGGGGGAGGGGGGAAAAGTAAATGGGGGGTTAGTAAGATGGAAAAAAAAGAGTGAAAAGGTTGGTGCTTAGGGATCCAAAGCTCTCATAAGGGCAGAAGTTAAAAAAGAGTGAAGAAATGGTTGTGGGAGGGGGATCTGAAAGAAGAAGGGTGTCAGAAAAAAAAAGGGGGGGGCAGGAACATGAAACACAACCCGGAGTGCAATCACTAATGCCTAAGTTCAGGGGGACAGTGGAGTGGTGCCATTATGGCATCAAAACCTATGAAAAACTTGTCCACGCAGGGGTGCAAGGCTCCTTTGGAGTTGAGGGTAAAAGGGGGAAAAGGAAGAGGGGGTGTGCAGTGGACGTGGGGGCGGAATTGATGGTACAATATAAGAAAAATTGAAGAAAGGGATGGGCATTGGACGCTGTGTTAGGGGACGTAACCACCACTTTAATCAGAACTGAAGTGGGGGGAAAAACGGGAAAAGATGGGAGCGTTGGGGAGAGGAAATGAAGGGGCAAATGGGAAGTAACCCGGTCCCCTGCAGACCCAATTGGAAAGGGTAAGGTGGAAACCAGGGCGGAAAGGGGAGGGGAAGATAGGTCTTAAGGCTGAAGACGGTTAGAGGAGGTCAAGGGGGGTAAGGAAAATCCGAAGATCTCATAAGAGGATTTTTTCTTGGGGAGAAAAAGACGGTGGGAAATGAAAGAGGGGGGGGAGACAAAGGACGGTAAAGGTCGAACCTAGTCACGCCAGTGTATTGCATGAGGGGAATTGCATGAAAATGGGGAGGGGGTCTAGCATAACTGGTACTGAACTGAAGGTGGACAATAATGGAGCGGGACACCAAAACAAAGCATTTAGAGTATCTGTAGTGACCCTAAAAGTGGTACCGGGGGGGGAGGGAAAGTTGAATGGGAGTCTACAGAGAAAGGGACCATGGTGTTGGGGGACGTCGTAAAATGCCAGGTCCAACATCCAGGAAGATCAGGCAAATTGCGGGGCACTAATAAAAAAGGGAAAGGGAAGGTTGTCACTCTGGTCAGTGTGGGGGGGGAGGGTGAAATTGTGACTTGGGGTTTGTGTAGTCAAACGACAGGGGAAAAGAGGTAAGGGGAGATTAAGGAACCCTGAACCAATGGGAAGGAAGCGTGCCCAAGAGGAAGTCTTTAGAAACGGTAAAGGACGTCAAAGAGACATGTTTATCTCTGACCAGAAGTGGAAATTGCATTGACATTAGGTCAAGAAGACGGAGAAAACAAACAGGTTGAGGCATCGGGAGGTGGGGCTTGGGGCTAGGAGATAATAGAGATAACAAAGGAAATCATAAAATATGCAGTAAATATAAACCTCCTAGAAAATTAGAAAAAAAAAATACTGAAAGTCAATTGGAAAAGGCCATGAGAATATGAAATTAGGAAAGACTCTGGGGGGGAGGTGGTTAGGGAGGGAGGGAGCCAAAGAAAAAATGGGGGTAAGGAAAATAAAGTAGGGCAACATTGTGTTTTTAATAAACATCTAATAATTGTAGGAAGACTCAACAAGTCATGAACAACTTCAGCGTATCGTAGCAAAGTCAAAGGACTCGAAAAGAATCAAAAAAAAAAAAAAATATCCACAGAACAACGGGGGGAGTATCTAACTCTCCGGGGCGGGTCAAAACCAACCAGAGATGTCTCAAAGTGACCAGGGAGGCTAGTGTAAAGAGGAAAGGTTTTGGGGAAAAAGGGCAGGGGGAAGGGGTCAGGGTAATGTGGGGTGGGGTCAGGCAGGGGGGAAATGGATGTGGTGCCTTAATATTGCGGTAATTTTCCATTCTAGAAAAGAAAAATCAAAGACAACAGAAAAAAAAGAAGGAAAAAGAAAGACCACTAGCAAGGAAAGGACAAGGGAGGTAGATAATAAAGGGGTGAAAGTTAGGGTCTGGTCGTGGGATGGGGGGGTCAGCCTTGAAATAAGGGGACAATAGTGAGGGCAGGGACAGCGACAGCGAGTGGGAAGGAATAGATGGGGGCGAAGTATTATGTTTAATAACAAAATCTCCCGGGGATCAAAGTCATCGTCAAAGGACACAACACAGCGGAAACATTTGGGAAAAGTGAGAAAGGTTAAAAGCAGAACCAAAGGTGGAAGCAGTTCGCAAAAAACGGGGTTATGAGGGTCCTTCTGACATATCATACAGAGGAATCCACGGGCAGGGAGGTTAAGAATGAGGGTTTAAACTAGGAACGACCGGGTGGGGGAGGGTCATCATATCTCTCAAAACAAAAAAAAAAAGGGGGGAGGGAGGAGAGATGATGAGCCCAAACATTGGTATTTCCATTTGGCAAATGTCATCATTTAAAATGAAGAACAGGTTAGAGGAGGGCTAAAATAGAACAGGAAAAACGTCTGATACCGTTTTGGAATGCTGTTCAGAAAAAAAGGGGAGGCAGGCCTTCACAGTGGGTAAGGACAAGGTAAGTCAATGGTTGGGGGGTTGTCACTGGGATCGGAAGGGAGGATGGTACAAAAGGGAAGAAGGGGGAAGAAAATTTCTCCACTAAAGCAATCTTATCCTCCAAGAAAACTGAGCAGGGGGCAGCCTCACGATGAATGGTGGGCGAAAAATAGGGGAGAGGGGGGACTGCCACGCAAAACCTCTCCGAGAAAAACCTCCGCCCCCAATTGTTTAAGCACACAACAAAAGGTCACGAGTACCTAGGTCTAGGGAGTGGGGTGATCTGGAGTGGTCACGGGTTGGTGCTCGGGAAAGGGGGGGGGTGGTCAGTGCAGAAGGATGTTGTTGCTCTGTTTATGGGCAGGGAGCGATGAACTATGAACAAAAGGCCTACGGACAGCATGGGAATCCTAGGAAACCAGATGACAACAAGAAAAAGAAAAAGAAAAGCCGGGGGAAAAAAGCCAGGAAGGGGGGGGCACAGTAATTTACTCTCGCAATAGAATACTTGTCTCCAAGGAGACAAAATGGGAAAAACAAAAGATCTGGGAAACAGGGGACAGAGAAGAAAACACCAAACCAAAAAGTGGGGGGTTGTATGGTGGGAAGTTTCTCATGAGGTAATAAAATACCTGGAGACTGTGGTAAAAAAAAAAAATGAGTGAAGGAGCCTTAAAAGGATTTGAGGCCGGTATTAACCAAATTGCTATACAGAGAGAGGAAACAATTACTCTGCGGGATGAAAAGAAAAAAAAACGTGCAGAAAGGTGCAGAAAAAAACAGCCGGGTGTTCCCTTATGAGTGGGGCGGTATTTAAGATAAGGAGGAAGTCTTAATGGACAGGTAAATCAATTAATGTTTGTTGGTTTCAACCAGTTACGGGAAACAAAAATATTAATAGGAAAAGCCCAAAGTCCAAAGAAAAAAATGGTGTTGAGGGTGGCTCACAGGGAGAAAATGCAAGGGAAATTGGAAATGAAGTGGACACCATACAACGTTCCCAAGAGGGTAATCATCATTAATAAATACTCAGAGCTCTTATTAATGGGGACAGCAAACAAAGGAGGACTGACTATGGGGGACCATGGAACTGTTAATGTGTGAAATACAGAAAACAAAAACTTCACTTTTAAGCAAGGGGGAAAACAGACACAGAAAACCATCCCTTAAGGGGGGGCAGAAGGACACGCATTGGGAATTAGACTGGAAGGGAGGGAAGCACAATGACACTAAGGGAACGGGACACCACATCTTCCTCTACTAAAGAAAAGGAGAATGAACATGAAGCCACTTTGTGGAAAATCAAACACACGGGGGTGTAGTGGGCGTTACATACTAAATAAATAGACAGGGTGACTGGTGGCCTGGGGAGAACATGATTTGGAATTCTGAAAAATTCGAGGAGAGGATGAGAGAAAAAAAAGTTTCAAGGGCACGGCCCTATGCTTGTAAAGAGGTGGTATAAGACTACCTTGCCCGTTAGAGGCCAATCTATAAACCTGGATCCAGAAACAAAAAATGTCATGATCTATAGCGCAGATGAGTTACCTGGACAGCCCACAGGACGAAAGAACAGTCTTAAAGGTTCCCTTGGGGAAAGACGGGGGAAAACGAACCATTCAGCCTTCCAGACTTTAAATGGGGGGTACACAGGGACAAGAACTTGGGGCAGAGAAAAAATGTGAGACAGGGAATGGACAAGAAATCACCGACAAAGGGAATTATGTAGATAAAGTTTTGGAACTGGACAAAGGATTTCAAAGCACATACTAGAAGTAGCATTAAGGAGGACATAATAAGTCAAAATGCACACATATCAAACCTGCGTCAGAGAATCAAGGTGCAACTGATCAACGGAACCAAAATCAATGCATGGGAAAAGGGGGGGAGTGACAGAATGGGGGAAAAAGACAAGTGTGAAAGGGAATGACACGGGGATCTCCGCTTTGCCTTGGGGGTAGTTCCAGAAACGTGTTAACTGGAACCATGGAAAGCAAAAAAGAACCAAGCAAAAAAATGGGAAAACTTTAAGGGCGCAGTGGGGTCAATTGTCAAGGAAATCTATGGGATGCAAAAGAAATGAGCTCCGCCATGGGGAAACAAATGAAAAGAAGTTCTTCAGAGAGAGACCATTTAAAAGGTTTAACTCCCTCACAGCACGGAGGCGAGGAAGTAGGCAAAAATTTGACAATGGCAAGACGACTTGGAACATTGAACACTGGTCGGGAAACATTTAAAAGAGACATGGGGAGTTCATACACAAGCGGGTTCAAATAAACGGGGGGGGCACCTTCCAGGCAAAAGGAATAGGCAGGAACACAAAAAAAGGACGTGCACTGTGTGCAAATAAAGGAGGTGGTTCCCAGCTTCTGAGGAAACCCAAAGTTATGAGTTGTAAAGGGGCAACACGCCAGACCAGAGGGTGGAAGGGGAAAAGGGAGAAAGAACAGGGTACCTTGTTCAGGAAGGCCTGTAGGACCGTCCAAAAAGCATTATATAAAGGGAAATCAACCTGGGAGGGTGGGTTAGGTCCCCTCAAGGAGAGGTGGAAAGGTACTATGAGGAGATCCCAGGGAAGGAGCCGGGGGGGTGGAAAGGGGGGGAGAGTTTTTGCAGGGACAGGGGCAATCAGAAAGTCTCACTTCTTCACTTAACAAAATGCAGGGGGGGAAAAAAGACTTCAGACGGGATGGGGAGGAAAAGGACTACTCCTCCAGGCAAACAATGATACATACCCCCTACATTCCAAAACGCACTGGTTTCATAATCAAAAAAAGGAGGCTGGAAAAGAGGAGACGTGAAGAATTTTCGTCACTGCGCATAGCATATGAATTGAAAAAGCATACACAGAAAATTCACGAAAACAATGCAACCCCAGAAGGGAAAGAAATGGGAAAAAAACTTCATGGAGCTACCTACACACAACCGTGGTGGGGTCATCTCGAATTCAAAAGTGAAGTAAAATTCCACCATTAGCAACAATTTGGGTGAATGGAGTCGATAAAAAAAACACTGAAGGAGAGGAAATACAAGAGGATAGGGTAGCAATTTTTTCACTTTGTGGGGGGTACAAGTCGTTGAGACCCTATTGATGAAAACATGGGGGGGGTGAGAGCATGGAAGGGGGCAAAAACATGGTGAACTGTGGGTGGGGGGTTTTGAGTGCATGTCCGCGGTAATGGGTCCATTCCTTTATCATGGAGGCATGAAAAAAAAGAAAACTGATAAGGGATGTGGCAAAACTTGGGGGCAGTAATTGGTGGGGATGGACACAAGTGGTAAGGTGAAGGGTGAAGCAGTGTGAAAATTGATTAGTATATAATGGTTGTTCATCCAACAAAATAGGAAAGGGAAGCAGGGTAAAAAAAAACGGAGGTGATATGAAAGGATGGGGGAAAGTATGTGAAGGTAACTATAACGACTTTCCAACAACTCCTTACCCCGGGAGCGAAGAAGACCCTACTAACTAACCCAAGTAGGTGTTGAATAAAACCATCAAGGGGAGGGCAACTGAAAAACGAGAATGAGTTGGGTTGACGGGGGAAACGGCGTCAAGAAGAAATGGAAAAAAGTGGTGAAGTTGAAGGTTCAGGACGTTGAAACTCTGAGAACAAAGAGGTTATGCAAGAAAAAAACAAGCCCAGGTGGGCTGCCTGGGAGGAAAAAAGCTGGAAAGAGGGGGGGGGCAAGCCAAAAGGAACGGTAAGGGGGGGGAAAAGGAAGTGCCAGCGTGGACAAAGACACAGGGGTGATCAAGTCGGGAAACAGTGTCCAAATGAGGTAGCAAAAATGGAAAAGGTTCAACACATAAGGGGAAATTTTGGGAATCAAGGAGAGAGGGAAAGGAAAAATAATAGCCATTGTAATTACAGTTCATGTGAAGGGAAGATACATTAAATGGAGAAGGGGCAGGACGAAAGCGTCATGTGGAAAAAAGGTGTTTGTGCCTGCGATAGCGATAAAATGGCGAAGGATAACAGATTCATAAAATAAAATGGTTTTGAGTGGGGGACGCGGGGAAGAATAGAGAAAGGAAAACCTTGTGAGAGTTAGAAGCAACCACACGGGACACGAAAAAAGGGGTAGGTTTTGTAAATTGGTGTTTTTTTTTTTTTTGCAATTTGAGGGAAAACATCATCATATAACTGGTCAAAAAGGCAGTCGATGGGGGAAAGTATTGAGGGTGTGCGTGTGGGTTTTCATGAGTGGGGGCATATCTGTACAAGGGTGGCCTGGGCTGTTAATATCAACGTAAAAATAGGGGCAATAAGGGAACCATGCATCCAGGGGATCCAGCCTATTGGGTTGCAACACTGATGAGGGGGCTGGGGAGGGAAAAGGAAAAGTCTATAATGTCAAGGTAAGGACAAGTTATCATGAAAGGTGTCCAAAGGGAAATATACATTTTACGGGGGGAGGAAGATGAAATTATGTCAAGGGAACAGAAGCCTTGGTTCTTCTTGAGGGGGAGTCCCAGGTAATCAGAGAGGGATAAGAAAAAAGGGGGTGGAGGGATAAAAGCTGTTTGATGCGTAAGAGACACAGAAATTTCTGTAGAACAGCCCAGGGGTTAATGAGGGGAACTGGCATTAACATAGGGGTGGAATGGCTATCTACTTAGAACGGGAACAAAAAAAAAAAAATAGGCTACCATAAAGGAGCATTTGCACCCAAAATGGTTGAATGTCTATTATTGTCCGCTCACCAAAGTGTTAACTTGTTTGGGGGAAAGGAGGGGGGAATTCGCCAGTAAGCTGAGGAGCCGGCAGAAGGGGGGAAAATCGCGGACAATGCGGATTGTAGGGGCCGAAGCCTGAATCTATTAATTGTCAATCTTTGTGAATAAGGTGGGAAGGGTCATGGGTATGGTGGAAAAAGAAGTTGGGTAAGTATGAGCCAAAAAGCTGGGGGTGGAGGTTGTTGGGGGGGGGGGTAAAATGAACAGTCAGAAAATCGTCAAGGAAGCTGTTGTGAGACCTTGACCCTATCAATATGATGAAAAGGGAGGGGGATAACTGACGTTACTCAACCGGTTGATTAGTGACCACTCCGGGCCTCAATGGACATGGCAATAGGTGTAGCAAAAAACAGGCAGGTGGGAAAGTTTTGGGGGGAGTTGGAATCTCAGAAGATACAAAAATAAAAAAACCAATTCTGTGAAATCTTTATAACAGAAACTCTATCTTATAAACAAAAAGGATGAAAGCACAATGGGGGGGACCATCCGGATATAGGAGTATGCATGGAAAAATGGCAGGATGGAAAGGGGGTGTCTGAAGGAAAGCGAAAGATAAGTGTGAGGTATTTAAGCCAATCTGATTTAAGAAAGGAAGAAAGAAGGGGAATAAAATCCATCAAGTTCTGAACACCGGAGAAGGTGATCGGGGCCTGAGAAAAAACACTACGAGCCTCCAATCAACAAACCATGGTTTTTTTCATTTAATTCAATGGAAACTCCTTGGATGGGTGCAAGATTACTGTTCAAGGGGGTGTCAAGTCAAAAAGAAAGGCGATGGAAGAGAAATCTAGTGGTTTGAAACCAATGAAGGGCCTTTGTCATAGTGTTTGAGGGGGGGTTCCTGTTTGGATATGGTGCCTGATTTGCTGGTGGCCAGGCTTTTACTGGAAGTTCAGAGAAAAAAAAAAATCCAAACTACCACCACCCCACCCACACCATCCCAGATTCACCAAACACAAAGGAAGAGAAAAGAAGAGGTGGGGAACCAAGGGGTCCACAGGTAGGGAATGGGGGGATAGGGGGTGGGGGGGGAAGGGAAAAACCTGAACCCGAGGACCAACAAAGGTAATTCTTGGAGCTGCAAAAAGCCGCAAGGGGAAAGAGCGGAAAAGGGTACGTTATGGGGGAATATTTTGGAGAGACTTAAGAAGCGCACATCCATATAAATGACCACAGCATGGAATACTTATCAAAAAAGGGGAAGGCCATGCAGACAGTGGGTTGAGGGGAACAGCATGCACAAACGGTAGTGTAAGATGGCGTAGTGACAGAGTGAACAAAGGGGATCGGGGCAACCCTTTTCGTTCTTGAAATTAATGAATTGGAAACATCAAGAAAATGTTGG
>Ga0179593_1472842_pt1 | contig 12423 bp, 9 predicted proteins | sample CZODoug2_1_08_16_FD_185931 | JGI IMG/M metagenome (GOLD analysis project Ga0179593, IMG submission 185931) | Vadose zone soil fungal communities from Angelo Coast Range Reserve, California, USA - CZODoug2_1_08_16fungal (PacBio error correction) | ecosystem: Environmental > Terrestrial > Soil >...
AAAGAAAAGAAGGACGGAGTGATTTTGGTGCTCCAAGAAAGCCCTGTGTTTTCTAAGGACGGCTCAAACGCTCAACCTGACGAGCGTCCGATTCATATGTTAGGACGAGGTGCGGAAGCCCGAGGGGAAAGACCCGGACAGAAGCGTGAGGCAGACAGAGACACTCTGGGTGTGGGAAGAGGGTGTTCGTCAGCACAGGAAGACAACCGGGGATCGCGCCTGAACAAGACATTTTGCTTTCGGCCGATGTCGAATTTCATGAGTCGGAGAGGAAAGAGACGCGTGTCGAAGGGGGATGTACAACATGGAGTGGGGGACTTCTAGGAGAAAGGGACTAGAAAGAGCAGGGGGAGAAGAACACCTATTCATCGGAACCTGAAGAGGGGGACGACGTTTGTCGAGGTCGATGAAAAGCCAAATGGAGGTTGCGGGGAGAAACAGATGCGCTTGAGGTAAAACCATTGGAATGCTTCACACCAGATTCTTTTCTCCATTCAAAGACATCCTGGCTGTTTCAGCCGCTCACGTAAGGGAAAGAGGAACCAACCCGTCCGGGATGAAAGGTGGTGTCGGCAAAAATGATAAGAAAGTGCTTCAAAAGGAGGAGAAAGGTATGAAGATCCTAACCCATGCGAGGGACTGGACGCACACTCTCAATAACCAGCTCATTCATCCGGCTATACGATTTACAAAAGACCGGCTTTCGGAGCAACTAAGTCGGATTTACGGGGCCAATCCTAGAGGGGGGGGGAAAGGAGAAGGGGGACATCTATCTGCGGGGGGACGAAATCGAGTGGAGAAACAACCACTACGAAACGGGGGACGCGCATTAGGACTTGGAGAACTCGACGCCGTAACCAAAAACGGAAGGTGAGACCGAAAAAGAGGGCACATTAACCAAGGGACCAGATAAACACCAGGCAATGAGAGAGTCTATTCAATGGGAACCGAGATCGGTCAGGCTGAAAAGAAGAAGCCAATCTTTTGCAGTACATATCCGGAGTCAGTCATGGGCAAGTGGTGGGGGAAATCACTTGGGATGGAGAGCAAAGAGGAGTGGGAAGGACCTAGTTAGTCATACAAACATTGAAGAGGGAAAATCACTTGCCCCTCAGAGAAAGCAAGAGGGTCTGGAGGAAATGGTGAAGTAAGTTCCACATTGAGACCTGTTATTTGGGGGGTGTAGCCGGGGACGAAAAGACCCCGATGAACGAAGAAACCATCGAAATGCCTAGCCTTAATTGGGCTACAGAGTGAGTCCGAGCAATTAAACGTCACACCAAACGGTAGCGTCCTGGATACTACAACAAACGGCGACCTCCATATTAAAAGGTGATAAGCCTCACCAAGTCAACACTTCGCGGATTTGGGCTGTTCATTCCATCAACTCAGGGGTGTAAAAGCACGGGGGCAGCATTCAACCAGACTAGTATCTCTACGGAGAAAGCAAAATGGGTTTTAGAGGAAGAGGAAGGGAACCGGCAAAAGAAATGAGGGTGCTACATTTGAGGGGGTTGAGTGAGAAAGAATCCTGGCGAGAACGGCGTTGAAGCAAAAAGCTCTGTAGCCCGAAATTGACAAGAATTGATCCTAAAACCTCGAAAGAGACGAACGACTCCACTCTGAATGAGGAGAAGTATAAAGTACGTACCTTGGGAGAAGGTCCGAGATGCCCATCGCCGGGAATGCGCTGCCAAGCGGAACGACTCACATTCTATCGGGAAAACCTCGGAGAGACACCAGCTTGGGAACAACTCAAAAGGAGGGGAGGAAAGGTTCTCCAATCGATTTGAAAAACGCTCGCCGGTGGAGTGGATGCGTTAAATATTCAATTGGGAGAGCGGTCGGACTCGACGAACGGGAAGAGGGGGGTGGTCAGCTTCTGGGGAGGCGACATCATTACGGAGCCAGACGCCAGTTGCCGAAATCAGATGGGGGGGGTCTCGGGTGATCGGGCAGTACGAGGCACGAGGGATGAGGGGGAAGCAAACAAAGAAGAGGGGGATCTAGAGGGAAAAAGGAAACAGCACGCTGTGGTCGAAGAGAAAGAAGGGGTGATTCGTTGCCGGAAGCCAGTCAGCGTAGGTTCTTGACGGGAAAAGGGGGGAGGAGCAAATGATTTTAAAAGGGGGGGAAAATAATCCCCGACGGTGGAATGGGTAGGGTGCAACGGGGCGAGCGGGGGGGTCGGGTCGCTCCTTTAAAACGAGCCACGGAGAAGATGAGAAGGGTCGGTGCGTGGTGCTGGTGACAAGCCGAACTGCGCACGCAGTGCTAGGGAAGGGAAAGCCACGGACGGAGAGTTTCAAAGGGGGAGACATCGATTCTATGAGGGACAGAGATCTGCAATCAGAGACCACAACTGAGGAATAGAAAGGGGAGATGCCATTGTGCGCTGTGAGGTAACTCAGGGCGACATCAGCGAAGCGAGCTCCACCAGGGTAGGCTATAGCACGGAGGTGTGCTTGTCAGCACAAAAAGGATGTGGAATGAGAAATTTCGTAGTCACAGAAAACAGCACGCGCCTCGCATACCAGCACGCTTGGCTCGGAAATCAGATAACTCCCCTCGCTCGCAAAACGAAACTTCGCGAGTGATCTCACCGTCCGAGGGGAGGAAAAAACCAGGAGGGATAGGGGAGAACTGCCGCGCAAGCACCAAACTATAGAGGAAGACGCTTCTTCCCTTAGAGTCAGCAATCCTAGGACGGACCACACCGTCGACGATGGGCGTTTACGTAAATCGGGATAACCCCTCTTGTGAGGATGACCCCTCAAATCAATCGGCAGCCTTCTCCTCCCAGCTAACACATAGACAATGCATCGCACGAGAGGCGGGGAGAAGTGGGCACCCGTACGCTGCAAATAAACCGTATGGGAAATCGCGAAGTAACTCAAAGCATAGTCACTAAAAGCGGGAATACCTGCGAACCAACCCTCTTCGCAAAGTGTGGTCAAATCAGTCGCGTGATGTCGAAGACAGTCATTGTGATCCGGAGGTTGACCTTACATAGGAGAAGAGGTTCTGGGTAGGCAGCCATCGGCATGGAACACTTCGTCAGGTGACGGAAGAACGCCCTGAAAGGGGCGATGGCCGAAGGAACGGGGACGCTTCTCCAGGTCTCGGATCGAGTTCAGTTCGACCTGGCCTCGAAGAATTGCAAGGCTCTGAAAGCGTGTCGCATTTGAGTCAGGGGTACGCAATTAAGCGAACTAAGAGCCGTTCGGATATCCAACGCGGGAGACAGGATGATAGACAAACGATGTGAAAAACAATCTGGTGAAAAATGGGCCAGGTCCTTTATGGACCGGGCACATCAGACCGACGCAAAAACATGTGTGGCTTCTCTTAGGCGAATATCGGAACGGGTTGACGGGGGTGCTCATAAGGGAGACCAAACTAGCAGAGGATTGCCGTAAGACGCAATCCGTAGCAAGTTGAAGAGTGACGTAGCACTCGCAGATGATTGGAATGCCTTTGTGAGGATGGGGAAGGGACCAGAAGTTTTTAGAGTCGGAGAAAGAACTTGCTCTCGCCTTTCACGAAAAGAAAAGGTAGACCACTAGAGAGGGAAATGGTTATGAAGAAAGGTCTTCGATGGGAGGTTTCGAAGCGCGTGGCCTAAGGGGATCAAGTTGGAAAAAGGTGAACTTAAAAATCCATCTTCAGTCCAGTCTCCTGAGGGGTCAAAATATTCCAAAGTTGAGGGCCGGCCGACCCGAGGCAAAACCTCGAAGGAAATAACCCACGGCAAGGGCTTTGACATTAAATGCCCAGCGGACAAACCCACCCTTCAAGAGATTGGGAAAAAAACTATTGGCTTAGTGGAATCTTTAATCCAGCTGAGGTGAAAAACCTTCCGGCCGGAAACGGCGCTTGGGGTCAGGGTTGATTAAATATGGGGAAGGGGAAGGGGGGGAGAACTGGGCAAGGAGAAAGGGGGGAAGTCGATAGTCACACGGCAAAATCCATGTTTCAAATTCTGGGTGGGAACTATACATAGATGGAATACGATAGACTATCTCTAAAACGTGGAACGCGCAGTGGTCCAGGAAAATGGGGCGACGTAAGAAGAGAAGGAAGTCTGGGTTTTCCGGTGGGAGAGAGATCCTATCTGATTTCTGGAGACGGGTTATTATTTTTTCAGTTGAAAAAGACGGAGCCTGTGTTGGTGAATCGTAAAGACAATGCCTGCACTGGATATTTGGTCAGGAGTCAGGATCCAGACCGTCTCCATAAGGGGAGGAGGGGCGTTTCAGTCTGTGACGACGTAAGGGGGGGTACCGAAAAGGGGTCTAAAATTCCAGACGAGGGGGGGAACGCTTGCGTGGTAAAGAGTGAAACGCGCATCTGTCGAAGCACCTTGTTTTGGAAGGGGGATAGAATGCACGAGACTGCGGGAAAACCGCTTGCTCGTCGGGAAAAGAATTACGGATGGGGTAGGTGTCTTGATGAGGCGCCATCTTCTAGGAAACATGACGTAAAAGCGAACGGCCCCACTAGGTGATGACCTCAATAATTCCCCCCTATCGGAAGGGGGGCGAGAAGAATAAAGTAACCTTGGTGGAGGACTCCTCGTCACGGTTGTCAGTTCACAAGGGGGGGTGGATGGGGGGATGACGCGCCGCAAAAGTGAAGGAAAACAAAAACACTTGAGCGATCCTCACAAACAGGGAGTTTGGGCATGCGTAGGGTCAAAAATCTGGAGCTGGCCGACCTCGCGCGAACCGGAGTTTAGCTTTTTATCTGCGGATGGGAAAAAATAGAAAGTACATGAGCAACAACAGCGAGGGGATTTAAAGTTCTGATCCGATCATGCAAATAAGCTCTCACACCCCCGAGTATGAAAAGCGGGAAGATCCCATCCTTAATACTCTTGATTTTGACCAGAGAAATGAGGTGTTGCATCCTGCCTCTGGTCAGGGGTAACCACCTTTCAAACGACCTATATAAGCCATACGCGCGAGGAAATTCGAAGCAACCGGGGGGGGGGGGAAATACGCCGGAAAAACAACAGACGTAGCAAAATGTTTGGTTAATAGTCGACAGCAGGGAGAAACACCTCGGTGGAGAAGCAGGAAAAAGAAGGGGCGTCTTCCGTCAGTCAAAAATCGTCGAGCGCACACTAGAAATTGGCGGAGGTGTGGGAGTGGTTGACAAGGAGTGGTTACAGTCCTTCAAACGGGACGTAAAGATGAAGCTGCACAAAGAATTTCATCTGGTGAAAAACACGAGGGAAAGGATTCAGTTTCTAACCGGCAAAGAACCCCAAGACGTTGCACTTTTCCGTTCGATTTATATGGACCCTTGGCCTGGCGTCCCACCGAGCTACAAAAAGTTGCCATAAAGGAGGGAGGGTCATCGCGCTTACGTGCAAATCAATAAAGACACGGCAGAGGTTTCCATTTGGTCCGGACAAGACGTACTCCGAATTCACCCAGCGCATCCTGGGGACGATTCAAATAAAAAGAACCATGCGACTGGAACCCACTCCAGACCCTTCACACGTCTAACAAAGCAAAGAAGCGACGAAAGTACTCCAAAAAGCATGCCTGGAGGGCCGGAGTAAAACGTCGCTTTTCCTTGAAAAAAAAAAAAACGAGTCAAAGCGCCCAAGGATCTCGGTAAACGGGGGGGATGAATGCCAGCGCAGTGGTCATTCGCCACCAACCACGAAAGGAACCCACTCCGAGGCCGACGTCTTCGCAGAGGTCAGTCCGGCCCATAGACCCCAGGGCCGTATAAAAAAAACTCTTGCCTTCCCCCCTTGCTCCTAAATGACGAAAAAAAACCGCCGCGCCAAAAGAAGGCGGTAAGGGTGGGAGGGAAAAAGGGAGCATTCTCGAGGGGACATATACCAACCATGTTTGCAGGAGATAGGAATGGGTGGAAGGGTAATGTTCAAGGGCATTGGGGAAAATAACCCGGAGCACGTTGCCGGCCCTCGGTTGCAGACAAGGGACAGAAGGTCCACCTAACTGGGTCAAACTGAAAATTAAGCACCATAGCTTAGGAGAGAGGGAAAGTAAGGGGAAAAAAGTGGAGACCCTTTCCATCTCTTTCTTATTGCATCCGGCTTGAAGAAAACTCACGTTATCAGTAAAGGAACAAAATCGCCCAAAGCGACTACTGGTGGTAGAGGATCTTTTAAGGAAGAGCAAGTCTTACGAAAGAAGGGACCATACTGGCACGTCCGGATACAGGGGAAACTACGGCATAATAACAAGCAGGCTCTTGCTCAAAGTTCCATAAAAGGAAAAAGGAGAATTATCTTATTGCACGGCAAAGGAAGAGCGTTTTGCGGAGAAAAGCGAACATACGTCAACATAGATTCTCGAAGCGAGAACAAGAAAGACATGGTTTTGGTGATTACGGCTGGCACAGGGGCTACCTAAAGGGGAAAAGGGGACAATTTTGCAAAGGGAGGTGTATCTAATCAGCCGGGGCTCCCCATCTGTGTAATCAAGTCTAACTCAGAGGCTACTGGAACATTGCCAAGGAAAGACCCTACCTGGAGACACATATAAGAAGAGTATGACATACTCAGAGAAGTCAGAGGATAGAAAAGTAAATGTAATCATATGCTCCCATAACTCAGGCGCGGCGCTCCTGAAAACTTAATGAGGGGGGATCGGGACAGGAAAAAAAAGAACTCTCAGAATTAATATTTTCTAACCAGCCTTGTTATAAAAAGGGAGTCCATAACAGGGCAGACAGCACGAAAAGAAGTTCCCCAACCGCGGAGGGAACAGGGCTGGGGGAAGAAACCAGAGTTCATCAAGCCGGTGGATTGTTTAAAAGTAGAAGATGCCGTTTGTTGCGCATAATATGGGAAGCGCATAAAAAAGGAGGGAAAGGAGCAAAGAGCGCGAGGGAAGGGGGGAACAGATTTTGTCACTGGAGCGAAGGGGAAGAGAAGGCCCTGCGAGGGAGGCAAACGACGCCCAGGGGTAGCCGTGATCGTAAACTGCCCAGCACGAAAATTGTGGGCTCCTAAGGAGACTTGTGCTTCTTACAGAGAAAGGGAAGAAATAGGGGTGTGCTGCGGGAAGGACGAAACCTAATGGTCTTTTGAAATTACGGACGGGAGGGTAAAGGGTGAAAAGTAGAGGGCGAGCGAGGGGTCGTGGTCAATCATTATCGCGAGCGGGGGATGCGAGGCGCCTTGAAAGTGTGAGGGGAGAAAAGCCGGGACTCAGAATCGCTCACAGCCTTCCAGGAAGAAAGCCCACGAAAATATATTTCAAACTGGTGGGAGCCCGGCTGAAGTTATGCGCCATCTCTGCGAGATCGGTCCGCTAGTAATAAAAACACACTTATTAGTCATGCGAAGGGGGGGGGGCTCGCGGAGAGAAGGCAGAGATTGCCCACAGCCCCGGCGAAGAAAACTCCCCGTAGAACGATAGAAAACAACGGGAAGTGTAGAAAAAAAAGGAAATTGACGTCGAAAGTCCGGGTCGTCACCAGCTATCGCCTCAGAGCACAAAAATATCTCACTGGAGGGAAGGGGGGACATCGAACGACCGAGCTCGCCAACGATAAAAAGGGGAAAAAGAACCACACGTCCGAATGTCCAAAAATAAACAGAGGCAAGTTGCTAATAACCAAAAAAACTAAAGCAACCTATTCTATTTCGCCGACTCGAAAAGAGGGAGGAAAAATGACTATCCTTAGCGGACAAAACAACGAGCGGCTGGGCCGGGGTACTATCTCATGAGGCGCAAAAATCGTTGCGGCGTCTGCCTCCCCCTCAAGCTAGCCTCGGCCCAGGGAGCGAAAAAAATAAATGCTCAACCGCGGCTTGTGCTCAGAGAGGTCACGTGAGAGGAAACCATAGAAAAAGACTCAAAATCGGGGACTCGTCGAAAGTAAATAAAGAATCCAGTAGATAGCGACACGAAAGAACAGCAAAAAGCGAGAAAGGGGGGAAGATCGAAGCGCTTGCCGAACGGTAATGACCAGACTTGGTGGAACAAACGTCAAAGACGTCATCCTGGAGCGTTATGTCGGGTGCTGGGGCAGGAAAGGAAATGATCACATTTCCCGTTCAAGTCGCACGCAAGGGGTACTTAGGATTGCGGCTCGATGTACACCATTCCAAAAAGTAGCGATAGGAGGAGAAGTTCTCTATCATTTCAGAGAAGAGGAGTAAAGCTGGCTGGGAGAGGGGGGGAGAATTTTGGAAACTGAATTTTGCCTTTAAGAGAAGGAAAAAAATCAAAAAGAAAAAGAAACTAGAACACGAGAGGGGCAACAACAAGGGACCACAGGAAGGGGGAGTTGAACCCGGGACCAGAAGGGGAAGACGCCAAACACATCTTGATTCTAGAGAGAGTCGAGTATCGGCGCTGTTTTGACTATCCTGGGTGCAAAAAAGGGCGAAGCAAACTAAGGATGCTTTCAGGCAATCGGACGCGCATAGGGTGACTTTGGATAGAGACAAATCCTAGGTCTCAAGGCCGGGGGGAGTCGTGTCCTAGCGCGGCGGGGGGGGGTAGTCGGCGAAGAAACTTTCTCAGTAAGGCAAAGAACGATAGCCCTCGACCACAGGGCCATTGCTAAAGGGAGTTCATGAAGTCTTCGAGAACTGTATTTTCGGTGGGGGAAGGGCTTAACGTGCAAGAAGGTCTAAATGGTGGTGTAATGATTCAATCCTCTTCTTCATGTCAATCTGTGCTTTCCTACTGAAAAAGGGGAAAAAGTTTAGGGGACAGCAAGGAGGGACGGGGCCGGACCTTCAGGCAAATATCGTGTAAAAGGACCGGTCCAGTTAACTGCAGGGGGAAAACCTAACAAAAGGGTCAAAGAAAATCTCTAAGCAAAAAACGATGGCGAGGGGGAGATGTAACCAATGTGAAGGAAACAGAACCATTACTCCTGGGACCTAGAGAGGGGCCGGTTTGTGGATGTCATTGGGAGGATAAGGGGGGCGGGAAAAGGGTGGCGCACGTGCCCGGGTCTTTGATGTGCCGTCGAAGATGCGGAACAAAAACAAGAAATCAATATGTTAAAAATTATGGTGTCGTATGTTTGGGGGCGAATAAAAATCTCTTCAGGGGAGAGACAAGGCCGAATAGGCTCCAGGAGCCATGTACTAATAGTTACGGCGGCCTTTCACAGGCGACGGGCCTCGCGGTTCGGGGGGGATTTCCCATGATGCTTAAGAGCGGGTTCAGGGGGGAAGTGGGGAGTTCATCTTTGCGAGTGAAGAGTAATACGGGGGAAGGAAGGGCGAAAAGGGTAAAGGAGTCCTTGATTGCCGACCTTCCATTTAACGAAGATGGAGGGTCGGAGATGATGGGGAGAAAGGTATTTATTGGGAGGAAGGGCTGGTTGGTGGGGCCCAGTAACCGAGGGGGGAAGCCAGACCAATTGTCCATAGCAGCGCGGAAAAAAAGCAAACTGGGGGGGGGATTACGGGAATAGAATTGAAAACAAACTAGGGCAAGATCCTAGGGGAAAAAATCTTTAGTTTTGCAGGTGGGGGCTTCTCAATTATCCGATTAGGGAAAAGACTGAAGAGAGACAACCCATGTCAGGAAAAATCCAAAACCTTAAAAAAAAAGGGGAGGAAGGCTCCGACGAATGAGGACCCGTGGGAAACTTCTTAAGAAAGCAAATGAAGGGGGACAGCTTCGATCCCCACGCGTTGCTAGAAAATTGTATTGAACCCGACCACCACAACTGGCTTCAAAAACATCGCTGGATATTCTCCAACAAAAACGCTGGAAAAAAAGGGGTTGCCTGAGTAGTTCCCAGAGGGGGACTTTCTCATTAGAGCCGGAAACGTTAGGATACCCTTCTTCCGAGGCAGGGAAGCCGATTTATAAGTTTAATCAACCTGGGGATTGTGCATAAACTTTCGTCAAATCATGAGGGGGTCTCGTCAGAAACAACACCAAGAAAAATTGAAGTATTAACACAGAAGAAACAGAAGATCCCGGCGGAGGGGGAGTTTTACCAAAAAAAAAGGGGACTAAATCTTCATAAAACTCAAAGGCAAATCCCGGATAAGGTTTCGCGCAAAGGGCAACTCTTTTTGAAGAACAAGGCACAACCGCTTGATTGACGAGAAGCCGAATGTTGAAAGAAGGTGGCAGAAGAAAATTAAACCGAAGGTTTAAGGTTCGTACTGCCCAACACAGTTGCTAGGAAGAGCCGGGGGGTCGCATCATAAAGGGGGCACTCGATCGCGTGTCGGAAGGAACGGTCAGAACGGGTAGTGTGCTGCAGGACAAGGGGCCCTGTACGGTACAAGAGGGGAGCCGCGCAAGCAAACTACTCCTTCGAGGGGTGACCAGACGGGGCGAATCGGCGAATGTCTATTCCAAGAAATGACCACAAGACAGTGGGACTTCTACGGGGAGTGAGGTGGGAAATAGGGACAAACTTGCCGCGTCAAAAGTCACAAGCAATTAAACGACAAGAATCGGGAAGTGCCTACGCTTACTTCGCAAATTCCTCTGCGGACTTCATACCCCGAGGGGGGGCAAGGGGGGGAGAATGACCAGAACTGCTAAGTAAAAAAATTCTTCTAAGATGTAGACGAGGGACACTCGCTCAAAAGCGAGGGGAACAAATCCTTCAACGGGGCGCAGAGAACAATCCGGACTCTACTAAAAACGAAAGACCGTTCTAGGTGAGAGGAGGATCCTATTGCCGTTGACCAGTTCCTGGGTATCCCCCCGCAAGGACTCGATTTACGGCAAGGATCAGCAAAGGAAAAAATGAGGAACGTGACACCAAACCACTACTAAATAAAACAGGGGGATCTAGTATGGAAAGGGTGGAAGAACTCTGCGCAGGTCCCTTCAGAACAATGAAGGGGGAGAAATCCCCGGCGGCAGGAAAAAGCTGCCCCCCATTGAAAGAAAACAAAACGCGAGTAATAATGGGAGCGCACAAAATCATGATTGCGAGCAAGTCCTTCGGATCAGATTTGCTGGGGTGTGAGTTAAGGGAAGAATCTAATTTTCTTTGGGGGGGGGTGAAGGTGACATGGGCAAGGAAGGGGGGGGAAAGAACTGGGCCGGTGGAGCGAGAAAACGAGAGGAACGGACCTTGGTGGCAAAGACAGACAGGTAAAACTGTAACCGAACTGGAAGAATAGGAGGCACAGCTTCGGGGATATTAAGTTCAACATTGAAGAAAGGAGAGCATACTAAAAAAAACTAAAAAATTCCAGGAATACGTCATACACGACTGCGCTCGGGAGGAGAAATTGAGGGATAGGCGACCAACGTTGACTTTAGGCCAAAGACTATGGATAATACAAAAAGTCACTGAGCAGATTCAACACTAAAGGAAAACAATGAGGAGAGGATGACGCCATCAAAAGTCACTCGGAGACTGAGACAACAGAAAAATCGGGTGGGGGGGGGGTTTTTCTGTCAAGGGTGAAAACAAGATCGTCACCATTGGATATTCTAGGGAAAGAATGGAGGGACCGAAGTGTTTTGGTCGCGGACCCGTGCACAAAGGATTACATTCAATTGCCAGGGGTTCGCCTTACTGAAAAGAGGGTGTGAAGAGAGAAAGCTGCAAGAAAAGGGGTGCAGGAAGAACGGGGACTTCTTAAGACCGGAACAGGTACAGACAGAATTGGCCCTGGGAGAAAACCGATCAACTAAAGCTCTAGACATGCTCGTCGGGATATCAAGCTAACTTTATCAATAAGGGATCGGATATCGGCCCACGACATTAAGTCGACGACACGCTTAAAAGCCAGGGGGTTAAGGAAGAGGAAAACACGAAACTCGCATATTAGATGGGGGGATCACACCTCTTGGGGGTACAAATCAAAAGGGCATGAAAGGAGACATCAAAAAAGAGACTAGTTCCACCTGCGGAAGAGAGGATTGTGGATTGAGGAGAGAGAAGAAGGGAAGGTAGAGTTATTTGACTGACGACCTATTAATGTTTTCCAGTCAGTCAGGGGGGACAGGAAGAAAGTACATCACAAACGCGAGGGGGGACGGATCAGCATGGGAGGGATGGAAGCGAGGGAGGACTCTTAGGGAATTAAGACGCCAAGAGTTTGGGATACGAAATGAGATCTTGTAAACTTAAATCCGAATGGGGGGGGGGGGGAAGACGCCTCAGTATAAGGGGGCGGCCGCGTAAGGAATCCGCGTCGACGAATAATGTGTTGACTTTCGAAGGTAACACAAATCTGACGGGGGGAGGAAGAGTAGAAGGGGATTGTCGTTTGAAATAGGAGGGACGTAGGGCTAGCGAGGGTTTCATATGTCTCGCCAGGAAAAAAGCGCTGGGGGCTGTAATGATTGTTCGTGTTACGACCAGCAAAGGTCAAGACTCTCAGCAAGGGGGAACTAGTGTTCGGGGAGAAGAGGGAAGACGACTTTTTTGATCCAGGAGCCGGGACGAAGGGGGAGCCCTCAATGCGAGAATGGGGGGTCTCCA
>Ga0179593_1582453_pt1 | contig 12423 bp, 15 predicted proteins | sample CZODoug2_1_08_16_FD_185931 | JGI IMG/M metagenome (GOLD analysis project Ga0179593, IMG submission 185931) | Vadose zone soil fungal communities from Angelo Coast Range Reserve, California, USA - CZODoug2_1_08_16fungal (PacBio error correction) | ecosystem: Environmental > Terrestrial > Soil >...
GGCTGCGCTCGGAGGGGGAATTGTACTTTGCCGACTTTGGGTCGTGTACAGACGAGGGGGGAAAAGACACCGTGCAAAATAAAAAATTGGAAAGAAATTCGAAAAAGCAGGGCGCAGGGCGCAAAGATGAGGGGTGCTAGAAAATAAAAGGAGGCCCCGGGGGTGAGCTCAGTCAAGGTCAACCCACACAAAATGCGGGGGCGGCGGGGAGGGGAGAGAGAGACCGGCATTTCGATAAGTCTCTGGCGTCAAGGTGGGGGTGAATACAGTCAGCATTTGGGGGTGGATCAAGTCACTTCCTGAATGGACAATGTTGCAGTGCGCATGAGAATCTTCTTACTTCACTCTTCAAGCAAAAAAGGATGGGCCCAGCCCCGGAGTCCGAGGAAATGGAATGGGAGGGTTGTTCAAGGACGTTCAGCGATGAACGGTTTAGCAGCAGGCTTGCTTTCATAACGATCGGCCAGGAAAGGAACCCTACACCCCGAGGTATGTACAGGACGTGGTCCTAAGACTCTAGAGTTGGGAAACCTGGCCGAATCATGAGAAAAGGGGTTCCCTGAGAGATTCTTAATCGAACACTGTAATCGGAGGGAGGGTAGAAGAAAGACGCTCATTACCTGGTCATAGGCAGTCAAACGTGAAGGGGCCGCAAAAAAAACTCAGACGGGTGCAATACCAGGTATCTTCGTGCAAAGGAGGAATATACTCTACTGTCAAAAAAAGGCTCAACAGATGGACATGTGCCTTTCTTAGTCCACTCTGAGTTTCAAGGAAGTAGAAAGGGATATGCACAGGGGGGAAGGAATAGATGGGAATGGGGGCATGTGAAACCGTAAAGATAGGGGGAGAGAATTTAGCGGTGCGAGAACCTAAGGATTGCAAAAGAACCTCGAGCTTATTGTTATTGGGTGGTGGAAGCTTGACCGCGGACTCCGAATTCGTAAGACGTGGTCCGCAAGAGATTAGTTTGCAGGTAGTGTGGTGGGCTGACTCAGGCAAAACTGGGGAGGGGGGGATGCGCGGTGTCCCATACTGTTTGGGGTGGGTGTGGCACAAGAGTTGTGTTGGAGATGGGAACGCGGAAGGAGGAAATATCCACCAGCTGTTTACTATGATGCGAAGCAGAACGGAACCGGCAGTGCAAGGGCAAGCGAAAACGGAGAAAAAAACAAACAAAAAAGTAATGGCAGGGAGGGGGGGTAGTGTGAATCCCAGACTGGAGTGGGAGGACAAGCGGTGCACCAGATTCGACTCTATTTTAAGATTTTCGGGGCGAGGGGGGGAAGAACGTTGGTCACATTGTTGAAATCGTGGCGCAGGAGTTGTTCCTTCCGCATAGGGGTTTAGGGAGGAGAGGAGCCAGCGACGTAGAAAAGATGCTATTTTCTCTAAATCTATAAAGTCACGGGAGGGGGGAGAACGTCAGATAAAGGGGTTGCGAAAAAAGAAGCTTTCCATTGGGTGGGAAGGAGGCACGGGGTTTTTGGACTTAAGCTCTTTTTACAAGTAAAGAGAAGGCGGAGAAAGGGGGAGCAAACAAACCTGCCACTCAGTATACGACGGGGAGATGGAGGGAAAAAGGCTTGGGAAAGAAAAAAGTGAATAAAAGGACGGCACGGCCGGGAATGCTATGGGGGTTCAAAACATTTGAATTAAAAGGTAGAGAGCATAAAAAAAAAAAAATGAGAGAATATAGACAGAATGCTAGGGGAAGGACAGAACAACTTGGAAGGGCGAATGAAAAATAAATACGCGTTGTTACTTGGAAGTTTGCCATCTACATATAAAGGATAATAGGAAGGGAAGGGGGGCCGCAAAAAATGGCATCAGAAAATGATGATTTGGAACCCACGGAGGAAACGGCAAAAAGCATTTTCCCCCCTCCTCAAGAAAGGACCAGTTAGGGGGGGGGGGAAGATGACTTAAAGCATATCAAGGAACTTGAAGGTGCAAAGTAATGAAATAGAAGGGTAGGGGCAACTCGCACTTAGACCCTGTTTGAAGGCTCAGAAAAAAGAAAGGGGAGGCTACAGAACCAAAGGACCAAGTCAGGAAAGAAAAAAAGTCCCAGAGACCCAACTCAATAGAGGGAAACTGATCGAAAAGGAGCCCGCCTGTTTCACCCTCATCCGATCCATGCCTAGAACTGGAAAAGAACGAAACAAATCCTCTCCATGGCGCCGGTCGCAGGGGTGTTCATGCCACTTTGTTTTGTGCTGCAAGGGACAGGAGAGGATTGGCTTGGACTGCTCGAAGTAAATCAAAGCCGCTCAGAAAGGAGGGGGCGGGGCCGGAATAACCCAATAGTTTTCCACCACATATTGACAAGCTAAGAGAACGGTGGGGGAATGGCTCGCCTGCCTATAAACCTCTAATAAACGGGTCGGAAAGAGGGGTCAACCATGACTACCGGTGTGTAAAAAAATCAATGACTTAAAAACCCAATAACCCAGGAATAATACACTGAGGGGGAAAATGAAATAAAGAGGAGGAGATAAGTAACAAGGAGAAAAGGGGACTCACGGGCTAAGTGTGCAGACATAACTCGCAAATTAATATCAAATATTCCCTTGCATGTTATGGAAACTCAAGTACCAGCTCTACTAGAAAGGTAATAAGAAACGGCGCTAAAGGGGAAGAGTGGCAAGGTTGCAGTGTAGTTAACGAAGGAATGGGGAAAAGAGAATAAAATTAGCTTGGGGGTACATTCTCTCTATCTGTTGTTTATGTGGGGGCAAGTCTAGGGGGAAGGGGGGGAGGGAGGAATTAATTTCCTGCCGCGGAGGTAAAACACCAGGGATTGGCAAGTTTCGATTCAAAGGATCAGGGGGATAGTCAATGTTTGGATAAGCTTTAAAGGATACTGGGGAAAGGGTGTCCACCACTGTCTTACGGGGGGAGTGGGAAATATTAAATACCGACAGGGGGGGGGCTGTACCGTTGGGGCAAGTGGAGCTGAAGAACGGTTAGAGAAAAAGGACCTGAAGAAAGGAAAATAGAGGAAATCGGCAAGAAGGGAAAAAAAAAATTTTCCTCACATTTACCAGAAAAAGGAGAGACAGCGAGTTGGTGGGGGGGCAAAACAAAGAAATCTAGCAAATCAAGAGAAGGTCTCTTCGAGGAGAATAGAAAAAGGGGAGACAAGTGCCAAGAAATGGCTGACAGAACCCCAAATTGTCCTGTATGATTCTTCAGTAAGAAAAAAAAACTGGTCATACTAGAGGAAAAGAAGAGAATCTCTAAGGAGAATCAGGCAAAAAAAAGAGAAAGAGCCGGGCAAAAGATGGTTGTGTTTGCGGTGACCCTTTCCTCCAACCCCTTGTTCCAGCTCTCATTGGATAGAAAAAAAGAGAGAGAGGATGTACCAAAAAAAACAGGGCCAGATAAGCATCACAGGAATATCAGAAAAAAAGGGGGGGGGGGGCCAAAAAAGTGGGTCTGCGTAACCCGAAATTACCAAAAAGGGAGAAAAAAAAGGGTAGTCAAAAAAAAAAAGATGAGAGACCAAAGCTCGAAACAAATGTAGGGAAGGAAAGAGAGAGAATAATGAGATACGAGAGTGGCTGGTTAATTCTTCCAGGGGGGGAGAGGATGGGGAGGGGGGAAGAGGGGGGAAAAAATAAAACGTGGGCAAAGGTATCGTAGGAAAAAAGGAAGAAATTGGTCGTGCGGGCTGGTCAGGCCGCTGAGGTGGGTGGAGAAAAAAAATGAAAAGAGGCATGGCACAAACCTTGTTTTCTCTCCAGTACACTCACATGCGAAAGAGGGAAAAAGCGGGAGGGAAGAGGAAGAAAAAGAGGCCTGCCGATAATCTGGAAGGTCTGGGAATGAGGGTTTTTGTATAACAGAAAAAAAAGGGTCATCAATTTTCTTTCAAGGATTGCAGGGAAAAGGGGAGGAGAAGAACAGAAGGTATCACGGATTGAATCAGTGAAGGGGAAAGGGGCAAAAGAAACTAGAGGGAGAAGGAATGGGACGGGGGGTGCAGGTTGAGAGACGGGCCGTTTATAACACTGGACGTCAGGAATGGATGACCATACGCCAGAACGATTCTAAAGGGGGAGCTTCCTACAAATAGTAGGGGGAGGGAGGCAGATTCAGCCAGGGGGGGGAAAAAAAAATTTGCAAGAAATTTAAGGTGGGAAACAACGTCCGGGAAAAGGTAAAGGCGGATAAAAAAAAGTGATGATCATAGTAGATGTCTGAACACATCAATAAACCAATTTTTAGCGAGGGAGGGAAGAAAGGAGAACATACAGTTCACGAAGAATCCAACGCGATGAATCGTTACAGAGGGGGCTTAGGGAAAGCAGACGAAGACTACCGAAGGGGGACCATCACTCCTGAATAAGTGGGTTAAGATGGGGGGAAACAAATGGGGTTCAAAAGGTAGGGGGGCGCGGGAAAGTCCAAGTCCTCATAAGGGTTGGGTATGAAAGCACATTTTGACTGTGGAGAGGGATGGGGGGATGAAAGTAAAGGGGAGAAGAAGGTTCTTTGGGGGAGGGGAGTTAGATCAGCTATGTGTTAATAAAAAATACGCTGGGCGCATTTGATCAAGGATGTAGGTTTTTGGGGTGAAGGAAAAGAGGGACAGAAAGAAGAACCTTGCTGAAGAAGGGTCCCGAATGGGTCGGAGGTGTTGGCTGAATCTGAGGCAGAAAAGCGCGGAAGGGAGACGGCGTTTCCCTAGGTTTTTTTTCCTTTTGGGGCAACCGGGGGGAAGGAGAAATGGGCTATCACGAAAGTAAAGGTTAGAGGAGGACAGGGGTCTACCTATATCAATGAGAAGAAGTTAGGAGGGGGAGAACGCGAAAAACACGAGAAAACAGTGCTTCGAGGGAGAGATGGGGGTGCTCGGAGATGGTAAAAAAGAGGAGGACAGTTATGTGTTATTAGGAGGGGGGGAAAAAGGCAAAGATGCAGGATCAAGGGAAGATTGGCTTTCATGTCTCTTTGTAGAAATGGATAAAGTGGGAAAATTGACGGGAGGGGTGTGCGTGAGGGGTCTCTGACTCAGAGGGGAGGGAGAAGGGACTCCAGCAAGAAAAGGAATCCCCATATTTTATTTCATATTAATAACAAGAAGAGAATTGGTCAGGCGAAGAAACTGAAGACAGTGTCCAGTAACGAGGAAAGGGGGGGGTGGTTGGCGGTTGAATGTCATTTCATTTTTTAGAAGGGGAAGAAAGGAAAAAGGGGGGAAAAGGGAGCAAACATTAAAGCAAAGGGTGTTCACAACGAAGGGGGATACGATGGGAAATCATGCAAAAGCAGGGGGCAGAACCGAGTTTCAGTTTTCAGGAGAAGGGAGGAAGGATAGGGTTTGTTGAAAAGGGTTCCGGCTGAGGAGCGGGGTTACAAAAAAAAAAGGGAGGGAAAAGATAGGAGATACATCCCGAATCCTGAACCTTGAACTTAAAGCCCAATGGGATCAGTTACCGTTTGGTAGGGTAAATTTTGTGCACAAGATCAAGACGTCCTGATGAGGGGGTGTCAACTGGTCGAGGAAAAAGAGAAGAGGCCCAGGGTTCACCGAGGAAACAGGGATGAAGGACAAAAAACAAAAGATTTCCGCGGGTTGGGAAGACTTAGGGAATACGTTGAAGGAGTGGGAAGTGCTTTATGGCCGGCTTAGCGAGGAGACGACGGTGGAGTCAAGGCTGTGAGCTCTTCATCCAAGTAGACCTGAAAACGCTTCACGAAAGCCGACAGTCAAAAATGGGGGTGTAATTAGAAAAAAAACAGAGAAACACAGAAGAGAAATCGTCCCCATTTAACACTGAAAGAGGCATTGTGTCCGGATCCAAACGAGCTCCAAGAGGAAGAACAAAATCCATCCATCGAAGCGCACAGAAGTTGTTCGGGGAGTAGAGAAAGGAACAGAGGATAAAGAGTTCGATGACTAAGCCCTGTCTCACCAGTCAGTCAGAAACCTTCTCCTTGAGCTCCTGGGAATAAAAAAAACGAATGGGGCAACACCCAAGTATGGGAAAGAAAGGGGCATCCCTCCTGGACTTCTCTTTCCTTAAAATTCAGGGGGAGGAAAAGAGAATGACCAAAGAGGTACGGCCAAGGTAGCCTTAATGCAGGCAAACATAATATTCAGAAAAGGGGAGGGGAAGAAAGAAACGCGGGGGAACGCATAAATTCACGCGCTACAAAGGACCTCCTCTTCTCCTTCGTAGACCCCTATAAAATATCAAAGGAAGGAAATGTTCATAAAACCTTCGAAAGGGAAAGAGCCCTAATTTTAGCCCGGGTCAAGGGGCCGAAAGGAAAGGCACCAGATGGGAATACGTTGACCTTTGCCTTTTCAAGGGGGCGGCGCCATCTTGAATGGGGAAGAGTGAGGGGAAGAGAAAAAGAAGATAGTGTAAGGGTTAGGCTAAGGAAATCAGGACTATTATAGGAAAAAAAGGGAAGGGGGTGACCAGGTACGATGAGCTCGAAAACATGGTAGGAATATTTGATAAAGCATTGTGAAGGCCCCGGGAAAGGTTGACAGCCGGGAAACCAAGGACCGATTAACGAGTTTGGAATAGGAAAGGGTGGAGGGGAAGGGGGGTGGCAATTGGAAAAATCCTTAGTAAAGGGAACAATGCAATGAAAAAAAGTGAAAAGAATTTACTAATGGGAACTTTTCCCAAATGGAAACGTCACAGTGAGCGACAGCGCGGGGATTGGGGAACCTCCTCATCACCGGCGGGGAAAAGGGGGGGAGAGGCAGATACTAGAATAAAAAAGGAATTCAGGAAGTGAAAAGATAAATTGCTGGTACAGGCTTAGATGTGAAAAACCGTGAAGCGTAATCTTAGATACACGGGTAGAGGAGAAAAAAGAAAAGGGAATAGTCCCACAAAAGTGTGTCGGGGGGACAATAAGACACGGTCCTTCAGATTGTCATTTTTCGAAGAAAAAAAAGAAAGCGGACGAGATCGCCGCATAAAGCCCTTCCCTCCCACTTGAAATATTTCCATAGGGGAGATTGAGGAGGGGGGGGGAAGAAAAGGGGGGGGTTGATCTTGAAACGAAATAAGCCGAAGAACAAACCAAGACTTCCTATAGGCGCAGGCCAGACTCGAAAAAAAACAACGGAGGTAAAGAAGAAAGAATGTATGCGCTCGGAATGGCTGTGTACTTGGCGATTTGCTCCAAGCATTGGGGAGGGTTGGTAAAGGAAAGGAAAAAAAGTGCTGGGAAAAAAGAGAAAAGGGGATGAATCGCAAGTAAACGCACGGGAAGGGCAGCTTCAGGTTTCAAATTAAACTAAGGGGGGGGGGGAAAAAGGGGAAAAGGGAAAAAAAAAAGGGGGGAAACACTACTTGGGACGAGGTCGCTTTCGTCGATAAGGGGCAACTGGGCGGAGCTTGAGGTGTTTGTTTATAACATCTAAAGTGGGGGGGAAGAGGTAGAATTCCTGTACTGTCGCCCGTGCAGGGCAGAACGGGGAACGCTGTGAAGGGGCGGCAAGGGGAGTTTTACCCTTTCATGGAGGGGAAGGGAAGGAAAAGGGTCGTTTTCAGTCAGTGAAGATGAAAATGTTGATCCCTGGCCTAGACGAGAAAGATGACGTCCTTCCCAAAAAAAAGGAAAGGAGAGGGAGGTTAGAAAATTGAAAAAACACGTTTAGGGAATACTCAGGAAAATACGGAGGAAACAGGAACTGAGAAGTAAAGCTTATCAAAAATTATAGATACTTAAAAAGGGGGAGGAGGGGGAAAAGACCGGGGTTCTTTAGGAAAAAAAGGAACGGGATAGTCCGAAAGAGTTGGCAGCCCAAGAAAAAATGTTCAGGGAGTAATGGACAAAGACAGGAGAAATGTCTTCGTTGAAGCGTCTCTCCCTGTCAAAGGAGGAGAGGAGGGAAGGTGAGGGGTTCGGAAAAGGGCGAGACGGCTCTCTTTCAAACTTCGACGTGTAGGCACAGTAGAGGGATAGGGATAGGAATTGGTTATTTCTAATTCCCCAACGCGAGACGGTTGGAAAAGAGGAGAGAAAAGAGAGTGGGAGGTGAAGGTGAAACCTAATAGGAACGGTTCTCATCTTCAGGTATTCATTGGGTCGTGTGAAGAGGGAAAGGCCAAAGTCAAAAGGACAGACATATAGGTGAATAAGGGTGGCTTTCAGGCTGGGGGTGTTGGAGGTAAGGGCAGAGAGCGCGGCAGTGTCTGACGGGGGGAGGGGGTCATCAAAGATGTGTACCACCGGGGGGAGGGGGTGGGGAAAAGGCAAGGGGAACCCCTTGGCTCCTGGGAGATAGTGTACATGTAAAGGGGAACGAGGGAGGAAGGGCCCTACTCAAAGAGGAGTCATGAGAGTAGCAGCGACAGAACACAGCGAAAATGTAATTGAGAGGGGAAATGTGGAAGTCGGTTCGGATGATTCGTGCATTGTTTTAGGGAACAGGTGAACATTACGTTCCGAAAATGGAGGGGGGAATGTGGTTTAAATAGCAAAAAGTTTGTTCTTTCAAAAAAGTTTTGGGAAAAAGGAGGAGTTGCAAGTGACGGAGTGTAGCAAGTACTCATCTTCGTCCGAAGGGAAGAAAAAAAAGAAGGGGGGAAAAGGAGTCGAAACAGAGCAGACAAGAAATACCTCAAAGTTTGGAAGAAGTCGAGATGGATATACGAGTCAAGCTCCAATAAATATGAGTTTTGTTTTGCGTTGTGGGGGGGAAGGGGGTGGCGCGGGGGAAAATTGAGGAGATCATACCTACGAACCGGGTGGAAAAAAAAGTAACTTTTCCGGAGGAAAAAGGTTAAATTCAAAGAAAAGGCGGAAGGGAAAATTGAACTCAGTGAGGGAGATGTTTCAACAGTGGGCAAGGAGGACTTAACCATAGCCTTAAACTTAGGAGGGGAGGGGAAAAGAGGATGTCGGCGAAAGAATTCAACGAAACAAGCAAAAAAGGAATCCGCGTGGAGAGAAAAGGAATAGAGCTTGTCTTTTATTTCACGGGAAGAAAGATACATAGGGAATGAAGTGCGGTTCTTGGAAGAGGTGGCGGGTTGTCACCTTTTTCAAAAGGAGTATTCTTCAAAAATCCAGGGCGAGGAAAAAAAAAAAAAGGAAGAGTTTCAGGGAGATTCTGGAGGACATGGCAGTAAACACCATGAAAGTTATGGATCGAAGGGGGGAGGGAGAGGACGTTAGGGACATCTGTGGATGCCAGGGCGTGGCCTGCCCTAAGGGGAGATCGGAGAAAGAGGGAAAAAGTACCGCCGGGGCAAAAAGGGGTCAATTAACGACTCAGCAAGCCCAGAGGACATGATCCGCACTTCTCCTCACCTCAAAGAAACCCAAGAGGATCAGATCGAAACATCACATAGCAAAGAAAGAGAATCTGGATGTTTGCGTGGAACGAGAAGGAAAGGCAGAGATGCTTCAGGAAAGCTCAAGAAAATAAAAAGGAAGGGGCTCCAAAAGTGCATCCGGAGAGTGACCCGGAGTGCAGGAATAACCCTCTGGAAAAAAAAGGAAAGGGGAACAGCCTTGGAAAATCCATCTCTCCTTGAAGGAATATCATGAAGGATAAACCACAATTCAGAAGTCCAGGAGGAAAAAAGTGGAAAGGTCAGGAACTGCAAGGACTTTCTCCTTCCAAATCGCCAATACTAAGGAAGGATTCGCCAAGCAGCTTGGGGGGGTGGCAACCAAAGACTGTCCTAATTCCGATCTCGATCTTCGACTGAACGGAAAGAACCACCATAATAAAAGAAAGTCCGGTCATGGGAAGGACAGGGCCGATCCGGGAAAGAGACTAGGATTGTTGGAGAAAGGGTCTCATTGGGGGGAAAAAGGAAAAGAGGCAGCAGCTGTAAAGAAGGTGAGTCCTTTTCACTTTCCTGGTAATTAAAGAGGGGGGGGGGGGGACACGGACTCGAAAGAGGGGGTTGCGGCGATGATGGTCGTTGTCTTGACTTTATTAGTAACAGGGGGGGGGACGAGGACAGTGTTCTAGGAAGTGACATCTAGAAAAAGGGGAATCAGTTCGAAGGAGCTGAAGGGTCAGAAGACCGGGGGATTGAGTCGATTTTGAATAACGTTGGCGTATAAACGAGGGAAGGGGAGGGGAGTGTTCCGTGTTGGCACGGGGCAAGTACGAAAGTTAATTATAATAACTCGGCAAGAAAAAAAAGGTGATCTGAGGTCTCCTCCTTAAAAAATAAAACAAAACACATGAAAAAGAGGGTGGGCTGAAAAATCGTTAAGCTAGAAACTTGAATACTAAGAGGGATTAGAGGAAAGAGATGGACACCTGGGCGTCAATGGGGAAAGGGAGTTCTGATCAATCCGAGAAGGATACAACACGGGAAAGAAGAAGTCTGTAAAAAGATGTAAAAGGGACTTAGGTAAAGACGTAAGGCCGAAGGGCCTCCTCTTTTGTGCTTATAGGAAACAAAAAGGGTTCAATGAATGGGGGGAAGGGTTGTCCTATAAAAAGAGATGCCTCGGAATGGAAACTAAAACGGAGGGAAAAATTGAAAAAACCAGAGTAAATTTTCAAGAGTGTTGGTTGAAGGAACCTTTTAACACTAGACCCTCCATGTGAGCCCAATTGTAGGAAAGAATTAAAAAGAGAGACTATAAGAGAAACAGAGAACAAAAACAACACGAAGAAGGAAAAGAGATACACTAGTGGAGGGGGGGGGAGAGGTAACGGAAAGTGTTGGGAGTGCTGTAGGGGGGGTTCCCTCGGGGAACGGGCAGTTCAAAATGAGAAAAAGAGAGGGAAATTAAGATGGTTTCAGGGGGGGGTCGAAAGCCTTCCTGAATGGTGCCTATGGATAATAGAAGGGCAACAGGGGTGACTCTACGGAAAGGGGAAAAAAGAACAAAACCAGCGTGTTCGGAGCTGCCATGGACTTATACTCAAGAGAGGCAGGAAGGAGTTGGTGTTTCAAAGGGAAAAAGGTACAGCAATTGGGGGGAATCTGTAGAGGAATGTACTTGCATGGGAAAAAGTTTCAGAGGCGCAGAGAATCTCAAAGAGCTGAGTGGAGGAGCGTCAACCAACACCCAATAGTCATGTAATTGACGGGTTTTTAGAAAAAAGGGGATGTTGTCCCATGTACTGGGAGAAATAGCTAGGAATGACGTTGGATTTCAAGAGAGAGGGGTACCATGAAAAAGGGAAAAAACGTAGAGACTGCTCCTTATTCTCAAACGGGAAGGGAAAGAACCTAGGAAAACGGGGGTGTAAGTCCCTTTAGAAGATAAAATTGAAAAAAGGGAAAGAAAAGGGATTTCTTAAGAAAGGAAAAAAAACAGGGAAGGAACCAATCGGATAATAAGTCTTCTCATAGGAAGAAGAAAGAAAAAAGAAAAAAGATGACTTTGCAGCGCCGTGAAGCCAACCCTCTAGGCAGAAAAAGGATCTTAGGCAAACGAGAGACTCAGTCAAGTCCTAAGAAAAGGATAGGGAGGATGGGACGGTTTCCAGGGATCTTGCTCCCAAGGAAGGGGGCGGTTAAAAGGATAGACTGTTTGAAAAGTACAGTAATAGGGGGAAGGTTTAGGGGCAACGGAACGAGAGGAGAAGGAAACGTGGTGTTAACTTGATAGGGAAGGGAAAAAGAATGACGAGGGGGACGCAGAGATCGAGTTTTTTAGGTTGGGGGGGGGGGAGCAGGGGGAAGGGGGGGCGAAAGGCCCGGAGGAAGGGGAAAATTCACAAGTTTATTCCCAGAAGATGAGGGAATCTTGGGGGTGTGTTCATTTAAGGAATCTAAAGGGTTCGGATGGACCCAAGGGTTTGGGGCAGGGGGGAAAGAAGGGAGACCACTTCTCATCGCCAGGGGGAAGAGGAGGGGGACTTTGAAGGGCAAAAGTGGGCGACCAACATAAGCCCGACCGAAGTGAGAGGACTGATAGCAAATCAGAAACCCATTCGAGAAAAGAGGATATGGGGTGGGAAGTTCCTGACGGTGATCTTCTTCCTTTATTGGTATCAGGTAGGTTGGAAAAATTCGGGATGTAAGTCAGATTGTACTTATGAGGGGAGAGGGGGGGGTGGCATAGAAAGGTTACTTGAAAGACATTGTTTTGGAAAATCAGTTAAGTGAAGGTTCGAAAGGGGACAGGCAAAAGGTGGGGGGTTCAAGGGGGAAAAAAAAACAAAACAGAGTGGAGAGGGAGATGGAGCATAAATTGCGAGGAACACTCAGCGGGGACCAGGAGTTGAGGTCTAGCTCAATCGTAAATAAAGAGGAATTTGTGGGGGTGACTGGGTTCTTTATTTTTTTCAGGGGACGAAAGGGGAAAAAGGGGAACTAGCTGAAGGGAAAGGTTTGCGGCCAAAAATGTACTTCTTGGGTATGAAACGGGGGAAAGTACAACCAAAGCGTTGGAGTTATTTTAACAGACTGAGTTTGCTATTTTCATTTAGGGCAAAAGTGAAAGGAAGAAGGGTAGAGT
>Ga0179593_1709415_pt1 | contig 12423 bp, 20 predicted proteins | sample CZODoug2_1_08_16_FD_185931 | JGI IMG/M metagenome (GOLD analysis project Ga0179593, IMG submission 185931) | Vadose zone soil fungal communities from Angelo Coast Range Reserve, California, USA - CZODoug2_1_08_16fungal (PacBio error correction) | ecosystem: Environmental > Terrestrial > Soil >...
CGGGAGAAGAAGTCGGCACGTCTCCGGTCGAGAACCGCCTCTCCTCCTGATCTTGTTGGTAAAAAAAAAAAAAGGAGCAAGCGAGAATCGAGGATCCGCGCACGAGAATAAGAGATAATCTTCACGCCCGCTTCATTGGAGAAGGAAAAGAGGGACAGCAAAAAGGAGGGAGAGAAGCTGATCATTTTCCGAGGGGAAAGGAAAAGGTCGGCGATGTCTCGTAGAATAGAGGAACGATCGTGCTCTTCGCTCCGAGCGAAAAAAAGGGCTCTGAGAGAAAAACATCATCTTCTTCAAGGGAAAAGGGGGCGAGGGGCTATCAGGCGGGAAAAAAGAAGATGTGCGCTGGGCGGAAAAAAAAAAAAATAGAACGAAGAAAAAAATCTTCCTCTAAAAAGGGGGGGAGGGGGGAAGAGACCGGAGCAGGAAAGGAAGAGCACGCTTGACCATCTGCGAGCGGAAAAAGAGCAACCGCCTCAGTCAGAGAGACCGACATTTATCGGAGGGGGGGAGAAAAGGCACGGGGCTGAACCACAAAAAGGGGGAATTGCGGGGAGGATCGGAGATACCTTTCTTGACAAAAGACCAAGCCGCAAAAAGAAAAGAGGTCAATCTACTTTTCCTGTTTTTATTTAAAGCAAATAAAAGAGGAAAAATCGGAGAATTAGCGGACAAGGGAAATGCGATGTGGTCTCGAGAGGAGGGGAGAAGGCGTCGATCCGTGCTTAAGATTCACGGCAATCGATATATCGGGAGAAGAGAAAGTAATGACCTTCGTTCTGCACGGACAAGTCAGGGGGATCGCCCCTTCGAAAAAGGAAGATCCACCAAGACGGGCTAAGGGGGGGGTCGTCAGCGGGGAAAACAGGAAGCACTGCTGAGGGGAACGGCTTTGCTCGATTGGGAAGGGGAGAGTCGTGGTGCGTCAAGAGTGAGAAAGCAGAGAAGCTCGTATGTGAGCCTAGGAAAACAGGGCTTCGAATGGTATTGATTTTCTCTTCAGGACAGAAAGAAGGCGCCTTGCAGATGAATGCGCGGGACAAGCATCCCAGGAAGGGGGGAAAAAAGGGGAATATCCCTAACGGGGAGGAAGAGGGTTTTAATCCCTATCGACTGAGGGGAAAAAAAGAGGGAGCATGGCCGCATGTTTCGAAATTCACACCTAGATGAGTCCTTGTCAGGGGGAAAGAAAAAAAGAGGAAGGAGAATAAAAAAGCGCATCGTCGAAGAGAAGAAGGATCGATTCTAGGCACCGAGAAAGCGAGGACCGATGGGGGGCCTTCCTTCTAGCACGAGGAAAAAAAGAAGGGGGGAAAAAAAGGGCGCCCCACCCTGAAACCCGGAAAAAGGAGAGCTGAAAAAAAGTTTTTGACGGCAAAAAAAACAGCGTAGTTCCCTACGGCCAGGGGGAATGGCGATCCCTTGGAGGAGAGGAGTTCTGTCCGGGGGGGAAGGCCCTCCCGTAGAAACATAACTCCTTGCAGGGGGAAAGAACGGGGGTCAATTTGCACCGGAAAAAAGGGGGAACATTGGTCGGCGGGGGGGAAACAAGTCGGAGCTGCAAAGGGAAAATGGGCTGGAAAAACCCGCGCCTATGAGCGAAGAGAAGAGAGGACGATCTTGCCCATAAGTTCCTCCAATGGTTTGCCGGTGCATTTAGGGATAGGAGAGGGGGAAGAAGCGCACCGTAAAAGTTTGCGCTTGGAAGGGGGGGAGGAAAGGAGGGAGGAGGACAGAAAGGCTTAAGTGGCTCTGTTGTCAAGAACTGGATGAGGCGGGAAAAAAAACTCAAAACTCGTGGGGAGAAAGACGGAAAATTCTTTCATCGCAAGAGTGGGGGAAGAAGAAGGAAAAAGGAAGGGGTACTACGTCGCGGATGAAGCGGGAAGGAAAGAAAACAACAAGGAGGACTGAGGAAAAAGAGGATGAGAAAAACACGATAACAGGGGAGAAAAGAAACTCAATCTCTTTTGCGCTGCAAGAAAGGGAAAAAAAAGCCCATCTCGTCTCGCGGCAGCGAAAGAAAGAAAAACGCATCACAGTTTCTTGACAACGCGCCACTGAAGGGAAAAAAGACCGCGGAGCCTTCAAAGAAGGTCACGTTGCTTCTAGAAGAAGCTCCCCTAGCTGCAACCCAATAAATGCAAAAGGGAAGGAGGGATGAATATGGGGAAGGAGGAAGAGGCTCTCCTCTCTCGGGAGGGGGGGGAAGAAATTTGGCCCACGCCGAAAAGTTGAAAGTAGGGGGGGTTTTCCACCAAAAACCTACCCATGTGAAGACAACAAGAAATCCCACCGCTGAAAAAATAGTTGAAAAAAAGGGGCATCCCTCATTGTTAACAAAAAAAACTTCGGCAAGAGTTATGAGGGGGGGGGGGGCGCTTCAACGGCAAGCCTCAGAATTCAGTCGCGAGGGGACCAGCAATTGACTCGAGTCAACATGGAAAAACCGACCGACTGTTGGGGAAGGCCGTCAACAACGCGGGAAAAGAAACGTCGGCGACGTTTTGCAGGAAGGGAGGAAAGGGAAGGGTCGGTCCCGACGCGGCTAGGCCGACCGCCCCGTTAAAAAGGAGAGAACCTGAACGGCCTTCGCGTCCCGCTCGAAAGAGGCTTCGTTCGTCAGAAAAGCTTATGCAGGTTATGGAGAAGAAAAAGCATGTCGGAAAAAGGACGGTGACCCACCAGAGGTAATTTTCGGCAACATGCCGAAAAAAAAAGAAAGTCTCTAGAAAAAAACTCGTGCCTCAGTTCGGCGAGGAAGGGAAAAGCTGAAAATTCCGGCTATTTTCAAAGGCATGACGCCCAGGAAAAGGCATTGGGGTGTGTCTCTTAGAGGGAAACAAACATCTCAGGAGATCCGTCGGGAAGGTACTTCTCTGGGAGAAAACATCCTCTCTCTGCACGATGGGGGGAAGAAGGAAAAACCACGAATATTCCGTGGCAAGAAAAGCCTTTAACCGACAATAACTTGAAAAGAGGTCGTACCTTTTTGGAAAGAAAAGTTTTCACCTAAAAAAAAACGCGAACGATGAAAAGGAATACCCACGACCTTATCTCTCCTGTCCGGGGGGACGAAAAGGGAGAACCCAAAAGGGAAGGTTGAGCCTCGGAGGACCCGAGTTAAGAAGTCTTCGAAAAAACGTCGACTCAAATTGCTTGTGCCTCCTCTGCGAAAAAGGGAGGCGCCTCTCATATCCTACGGAAAAAAACATAAACCGTGCCTTCTCAGTAAGCTCACAGAAGTCTAACCCTTTCGCTCCGTGTCGCCACTCGTTTCACCTAAGTTTTTTCACCCCTTTCTTCCAAGAACACCATGTGTCCACCTTCCGTCTTTAAAACAGTTCCTCTTTGCTTCTGCTGGGGAGCGGCGCCTTTGCCGTCGCGATCAGCCGCAGCATCACGGGACATCCCTTTGTGGGGAGGAAGAAGGGGAAAGTTCTTGGGCGCGAGGAGAGGAAAGGGAGGGATGCCGGGGACGAAGAGGACCGCCGGGTCCTGGGAGGGAGCGCCGATGTCCCAGCTCTCTTGAGAGAGAGAAAGGGATCCAGTCGCTGCTGTCAGAGGAAAGCTCGTACGTCTATGTCATCGCCTGACCGAAAAACCTATCAAAGGAAACCCTTATAAGCCCCGCGAAGAAGTAAATTGCCGACTACTGATGGTGAGAGAGAGGACGCTTACGTCGCTCTCGAGCGAAGGGGGAAAAACGGGAAAGATCCTACAGAGGAAGCGCCTCCAGCAGAAGGGAGACACGCCGCCATTCTCAATTCGGAAAAAAGGGGCCTTCGCGGTCTGAAGGGCGGAGGGCGTTTCCGATAAAAAAACCGGTTCTCATCCGGGAATGGGGGTAGAGGGGTTCTCGCTATGAAAGGAGGGGAGGACCAACGGAAAAAGGGGGCGGCGAATCTTGGGAGGTTTTGATCCTCCTGAGAGGAAAGGGCAAGACGGGCAACGGGAAAGAGGAGCCCGCTCAACAAAGTGGGGGAATAGAGGAGCGATTACCTTTTTTGCCGGAGGGGGAGTCGATAAGTAACCCCGAATCCAGACCGCAGGGAGGTGGGGGTAACGACCGACCAGCAGAGAAGAGCTCTCAGGGAAAGGCACTCCTTCTCCCGGGGGGGAAAAGGAGATCATCTGTCACGGAGCGGCATTGTGCCACCGGAAAAAAAAGAGCACAAGGGGGAGGGGAAATCTGCTCATGGCAAGGGGGGAGAGCCCCAGGCTATTTCGCGATGGGACGGCCATAGGAAAGTCGACACGATCGTGAAAAAGCAAGGACGCCCTTACTCTGCTAGAGGGGGGGGAAAGAATAGTCGTCAATTAAAGGGGGAAGCGCGGGGAGAAGGGAGGTAAACTTCTGTCAGGTCGCTTGGGAAGGGAAAGGAAAAAACGATGGAAGAAGAAAAAGCAGCTGACTTTCTCAAAAGAGTAAAAAGAGCCCGAGAGGATGGGAGGACGAAGCCGGAAGCGAAGAAAGAGGGACGGAGAGGAAAAGATCGTATCTCTCTCCCAGGGAGGGAAAAAGCTCTGAACTCAAAGGCCGAGAGGATTCTTCTGATAAGACGGGGGGGGGGTGACGCACTACAAAAGGAGAAGAAAAAAAAAAAAAAGAGACGAGACGTTCTTACAGCGACTGGGGCACTGGTTAGAAAGGAAGGTGGGGGGGGAACCCCACGCGGTAAAAGGAAGGGAAGGGGGAAAAGGTTAAAGCTTTTTCTTCGAGAGGAATAGTTCGTTCGCGGTGAGAAAGGCTTAGCCTCGGCGGCAAAGGAAGGATTTGTGCGGAAAAAAGTGTCGGAAAAGGCGGGATGACTAAGGGAGGGAGCAAGGGAAGATCCCGCTGCGAAAAGGGGGGACCCCCCCCGGAGAGAAGCGATATGGCATCGGAGGAAAAAGGTCGCATCTTCCGAGGCGACTGGGAAAGGGGAGGCTCTATTGCCAAGGAATCCGGAGGGGGGGGGGGAGAAATGGAAGGAACCAGCGCGGGAGGTGGAAAACGATGGAAAATGACGTGGAAAAGATGAGAGGGGGGTATAACAAAGATGAGGGGGAGGAAAAAGAAGGGAAGGAGAGTGGCGGTAAATGGGAGCGAGGGAGAATGAGAATGGGGGATGGGGGTTGAAAAGGAGGGACAAGAAGGTAAGGTGGAGTAAACAGGTTAGGGAAAAGAAAATGCAGAGAAAACGTAGCTAGAATGGGGTAAAGAGTGGGGAGAGGGGGGGATATCATGCACGAGGAGAAACATAGTGGAGGGAGGAGAAAGAAAAAGGGGATAGAAAAAAAAAAAAGGAAAACACGGAGGGGGAAGGGGCAAGAAAGCGGCTACGAGATGGAGGGAGAGAAGAGAGAGAAAAAGATGTGGAAGAGGTGGACGGAAAAATAACGGAGAGGGGGTGCAGGAGAGGGAGCGCGGGGGGAGCTGGAAAGAGGATCGAAAATCTCGGTAGACTGAACTAAGGTAGGAAGGTGAGTTAGAAAGAAAGGAAGGCTTAGAAGAGTAAATGGCCGAAAAAGGGGTACAAAAGGAGAGTGCACAAAAATTAAGAAGGGCCTCCGAAAAGGAAGAGAGAGTATATTAGCGGGAGGAAAGAAGAGAAGGTGGGTAATGGAGATAAATAAGAAGGAGAAGAGGGCGAAGTAGATGGACACTATAAGCCAGAGAGTAAAGTACCGAGGTAGTGGGGGGGAGAGAAGAGAGAGAAGACAGGACCGGGGGTGAAATGACCGGAACAGGGCGGGGGACGCGATATGGTTTGGGTAAGAAGAAGGGTGGGTGTTTGGGAAGCGGGGGGCTGTGGCGGCAACAGGGGCAGAGAGGATTAGACACAAAGAAAACAGAGGAGGAGGGGGGGGGTAGAGGAGACGGGGAGGGGGGATGAAAGAGGCGCGGGTTGCCAGAGATGACTGTTAGAGCCGCGGAAAAAAGGTACTAGCGGTACAGGGAGGATGTCAAAGGAGGAAGGAAATAATGAAAAAAAACGGGACCAGGGAGGGAGGTAGAACAAGTGACTAGACAAAAAAGTTGGGGCGGGGCGGGGGAGTAAAATGAAAGTTGGAAGGGATACAGAGGAGAAAAGAAAGTAGTTTGACGGAAGGCGAGAGTTGGATAAAGCCAAAAGAGGGGGAAAGTAGGGAACGGAAGGAGGGAAATGCGGGGTGAGTACGAAAAGCAGGAGGGAAGAGAAGGATGATACGGAGGTAGGGGGAAGAGGGTTGGGCCACACACCAGGGGAGGGCGAGGAGAGGGAAGAAGGAATGACAATGGCTGTCAATAAGGAGAGGGGTTGAATAGGGGTGAAGAGGTGCAATATCTAGGAAGGGAAGGGGGTGGTGAGTTAGGACTGTCATGGGGGACGGACACAGAGGAAGGAAGAGGGTTGAAAAAGCGCGGGTAATGGAAAGAAAGGAGGAGGAGGGGGGGGGAGAGGGGAAAATGGAACGCTGGGGAAAAGAAAGGACGGTGCAGTGACGACGGTCAAGACGATGAAGCAGGGAGAGAAGATGGGGATAGGAGAAAACACGGGATGAGAGACAAATGAGAAACGTAGAGAATCAAAAAAAAGCAGAGGGCAAGGGGGGCGAAAGGTGAGATGGGAGGACGCAACGAGCACAGAGAAAAAGAGGTGGACGGAAGAGCCGGAATGTGGTGGGGGGAGAGGAGGAGGGGAGAGGTGGGGCAGAGGGGCGAAGGGGGGTGTAAGGAAAGAAAGAAATAGGGTGGGGATGAGGATAGAACGAGCGAAGGCTAGCGATGGAGGGGGGGTGGAGTGAGAAGGGGAGAGAGTAGGAGGGGGTGCAGGGGGTCTCAATGGGAGAGTTGGGGCGTAGTGTAGAGGGGCTAGGAGAAAAAAATGAACCAATGAATAACAGAAATGCGGAAACGAGATTGGCGTTGTATAAAAGAGCGGCAGCATGGAGGGACGAAGGGGTAAAGGGACAGAGGAAGGGAAGAGGAGGCGAAAGACGGGTAGGGGACGGGGGCAGGGATAGAAATAAAGGAGAAAATAAAGGGGGGGGGTGAGGATCGAAATGACAAGAAGGGGATGGGGCCAAGGAGGAAAACCGTGAATAAAAAGGGGGCGACACAGTGGGAAGGGATGGAGAAGGAGCAGGGGAAAGAGGGGGTGGGGGGGGGGTGAGGGTGGGGGAATGAGATGAAAGGGAGGAATGAAAGGATGCTGCGAGAGAAGGGTATAGCGAGGCAGGGGAGATCAGGATAAGAATAGGAAGTAAAAGTGGAGCGTGGATGGAAAGACGATAGACCAGACGAAAGAAGTAGGGGGACCACAGATCTAAGAGAGTAAAGGGATGATGAGGGAGCTAGGATAGGGAAAGCGAAAGACACGAGCACACGTAGGAATGTTGGGCAGGCTACAAAAAGATAGGCGGTTGCGAAGGAGATACGGAGGAGGTAAATGCGGTGGGGGGGTGTTAGAGAGTGGAGTGAGGAGTAAAGAGCAAGTTGCGTAAAAGATAGGAGAGGGAAATTGGGAATTAGATAAGAGTGGTCGAGGGAAGGGTGTGGTAACCGGGCGCGGAGAGATGAAAAACGGAGAGAGCAGTGGGAGGGCCGAGGAAGAAGGCACGAGGGAGAGGGGGAGAAGGAGTGGACGGTAGAATGGGGAGGCAATGGGAAGTAAATAGGTAGGGTGTAAACCGGTAAAGGAAGAAAGGGTAAAGGGAAGAGGAGAAGAATTCTCAGGGCAAAATGGCGGAGATGAGGAAACTGGGTACAGGGCCCAAATTGGGAGAGGGGGAGGATGCGCATAAAGACGGAGGGGAGAGGGAGTAGGGAGAGAGGTGGAGAGATCGGTGAAGTGGGGGGCGGGGAAAGAAAAAGGTGGAGTTAAATTGGGGGGGAGGGGCGGGAAAAGGAGAAGGGGGAGAGTGGGGATTGAGTAGGAGTAGAAAGAACTGAGGGCGTGGAAGGGAAGAAAAGATCGGGAAGTAGGAGGGAGTAGTACGGGGAGAAAAGAGGGAAAAAGGTGGCGTTGTGCAGAAGTGTGGAGGGTGGTGGAAGGGCAAGGAGTGAAATGCTAGGGGAGTGCGAATGGAAGGGGACGCCGAGATGGGGATTTATTAGAATCAATGCGGGGAGTCCAATGAGGGTGGGAAGTTGGGCGGGAGGATGAAAAGGGGATGCTGATAAGAAGTAGTGGAAAGGGGGGGAGCGTTTAGGAGTAGGTGTGGAAGAGAGAGCGGGAAGAGGGGAGGAGGGGGGTAAGGGACTGCGAGGAATAAGAAGTTAGGCTTAGTATCGAGAGTGGTGAGGAAGGGTGGAAAAAAGGAGGGGGGGACTAAGAAAAAATGACAGGGTCCGAAGCAAAGTGGGGGATAGGGAAGAACGCGATGGAGACAGTTGGAGAAGTAGGGGGAGATGGTAAATGGGACGGAAGCGGGTGAGGAGAAGGGGAAGAGGGACAACGGAATGGAAGTACGCAAGAGGGAGGGAAAGCGGAACGAGCTCAGGAATAATATGAGAAGAAGCGGGGGGTGAAATACCGGGTGGAGCGTGACGAGGGGCGGCGAGAGAAGGAAGGAGGAGAGAAGTAGAAGGAGGAGGGGAGGACGAAAGAGGGAAGGGGCAGGTAAGCGAGTGAAATAAGTTGAAAGCGGGGCCGGAAGATGGGAGAGAGTAGGGAAAAAGAAAAAAAATGAAGAGGTAAGGTAGGAGGGGGGAAGAGGGAGGGAGCCAGGGAGCATTGGGAACAGTCAGTGGGGCATGGAAGGGGAGGAGGCGTTGGGGTGGTGAGAGGGGGGGAAAGGATTGGAGAGGGGGAAAGAATGGAGGGGCGAGCAGGAAAATGATGTGGAAAACAAGGGGTAAGGAAAGGGAGAGGGAGGAGTAACGGGCGTTGAGAGAGAAGAAAGAAAGAGGGTTGGGGGAGTGTGTGGGCGGGGGTGGATTGAGCGGATAAGAACAGGGGAAAGGAACGGGGACAAGAGGTAAGAAGTGGGAGGAGGGGAGGGGGAGATCGTGAAATAAAAGAAGGTCGAAGGAGGGTTGGGGTGTATATATAAAAGGATGGAGAAGAAGAAGGAAATGAAGGGTATGAAAACAGGCAATGACAAGGATTAAGAGAAGACAGGAACGGAAGCGAGGAAAGTAGATGAAGATAAAGGGAATAGTAGAAAGTGAGAGGAAAAAAGAGGCGGTAGAGAGCAGGCGAAGGTCGATTAGGAAGTGAAGAGGTGAAGTTGAACTGAATGTGGTCGAGAAAGGGGGGGTGGAAAGGAGAGATAGGGCTGAATGATACGAGGAGAAGAATGCACGGAAGGGCAGATGAGATAAAGGAGTAAGATCGATGGTAAGCAGTGTGTGGGAAAGAATAGCAAGAAAATAGGAAGAAATAGTGGGGTGGTTAGAAGTGGGTGGTAACTAGAGGTGTCGATAGGAGGAGGGATGTGGGTGAGAGGCGGCGTGGTGGGTGTGGATGCTTTTGTGTACTGGAGAGAGAGTATAGGGGAGGATACGGGGGAGGAAAGGAGGAGAAAGGAGGGGAGAAGGAAAGAGGGGTGGGGGGGAGGAGGGCTTGTGGAATGCGTTGAAGGGGAGCGTGATGAAGGGGTGAAAAATGCTATAATAGGGGAAGAGCAGAGGAAGCGGGACGGGGAGTTGGACGGAGGAGCGGCGATACGAAGAAAGTAGTGATAATAGGAGAAAAGAGAATGCCAGGGGATAGAAGAAAACGAAAAGAGGACAGGAGTAAGGCGGGAAGAGACGAAACCAGGGAGGAGGTGAAGGGGGAGGGGAATTCTTAAGACAGTGAATAGCAGCCGTGGGAAGCGACGGGAGAAGGGAAAGACGGGGGAGAGACAAAGTATGCTCAGGGAAGAAGGGGAAGGAGAAAAGGTATACATCGACGCCGGGAGGGGAGAAGAATGGGAGGAGAGTGAGTGTCTTGTGACAGACTGAGGGGTGATGAGTCTAAAGGAGATGGGGGATAGTGGTAGGGGAAGAGGGGGATGAGGGGTATCACGGGAGGTCAGGGAGCGAAAAGTAGAGAGGGGAAGGAGGCAGGGGGGGGAAAGGAGGGGGGAGGGGAGGAAGGAGGACGGAAGGAAGTAAGCAAAGGGGAGGGGATCTCTTCCTTTTCCATCGAAAAATTGCCCTCGGTCTGCTGGTGGGACGCCTGATTATGTCCAGAGAGGCTGAGCGCAGTCGGAATTTTTTTGGCACCCCTAAACGCTTGCCTCGTTATAGAGCTTCTGCTTGGCCATGAGAAAAGGGGGGAAAGAAGCAATGTTCTAAAAAAAAATTCGTTCGCTGTTGGCGCAAAAAAAAAGAAAAATCAAGCCTCATCGCAGAACGTCTTCCCTGCGATAAGCGCCGTTGGCGAAGGACAGGGAGGAAGGGGACGTTCTGTCGTTGGTGATGGAAGGGAAGGAAAGGGTCTTTTTTCAACCGAGAGTTTCGCGCCGAGAGGAGAAAAAAGGGCCGAATCACCCGGGCGAGGAAAAAACCCACACAACCATGCAGCAAAAGAGAACGTCACACAACATTGTTTTTTCCGCAACGAGCCCCCGCCTTACGCCCAGAGGCAAAAAAAAAAGGGGAGGGGACGGACTCACTCCGCGCAACGCAGGGAGAGGAAAGGAAGACAATGACTTACGCTCGATCAGAAAAAAAAAATGGTTCTCTTGGCTTGCCGAACAACAGTTCGGTTTTCAGAAAAAAAAGAGGAGGGAGAAGGAAAAGAACATTCAGGACTAACTAGCGAAAGCAAACGTCGAGAGGACGGCAGGAAAAGGTTTGATTTCGAGTAGTGGCACCTTTATTAGGGGGGGAAGGCTCATTTTTCGGGACACGAAGAGGTGAGAAGGGGTTCGTTGTTATCTGCAAAGGGAAAACACCGCCATCACAAAGCGCAGCCCAATGCATCGGAAGAAAAGGGGGAGAAATTACCCGCCACGTCATTGGAGCAGAGAAAAGGAAAGGGACACCTCTGCGTTCTATCAAAGAAAAAAAGGACGAAGACGGCTCCTTCATCTCAGAAACGTCCTTCCTCCTCGCGGGAAAAAAGAGAAACGCCAACGGTCAGCCAAAAGAGGGACAAAAAAAGAGAGAAGGTCTGGGATCGCGAAAACGATAGAGGGCTTCACCGCACTCTCGATGACTGGAAAGGGAATTTTCGTCCTCCTAGGCCGGGGGGGAAGGAAAAAAAAAAAAAACCTGCTTTCTCCTCTACGAAGCAGGGAGCCAATTTAGCCTCCACACGCATGTGGACAGAAGGAACCGCACCCATCATCATCTTCTATAACGATGGAAAAAGAAGAAAAAAAAAAGGAAGGAATCCCGCGCGGTACGAAATTGTGGGGGAAGAGAGTATCTCAATTTTTTTCTTTTTCCGGCTTCATCGGGAACTCCGCGCCACTCTAACAGAAAAGAGAAGGGACCTTGTTTTTGCCGTCCCTCTGGAGACAGCACGGAAGGAAAAGATGGTGCTGCATACTCGCCACGCCCGCGTGGGGAGGGGGAATGAAAATAGATATACTATGAAGCAGAACCATGGCCAATCTTCACGTCGGAGGAGGAAAGGGGGGGGGACGGAGTTTTTCGTCGCGCTCGCTCGGAAGAAGAAGAAAGAACTCCCACTGTCGAAAAAGAGAAATCTAGCCTCCCGGCAATCAAAGCGACACCATTCCAAGGCAAAGGGGGGGAAAAACTTCCCGCACGATCGTACTAAAAAGCCGAGAAAAGAGCCGCCGGAACTCGCTTTGTCCGTCTTCATCGGGTTTGTCAGGGGGTTCGGATCGGCGTTGCTTTCGCTTCGTGGAAGAGAGGAGAGGGGAACAACAAACCACGTAAAATCGATTATGCAGGGAAGGGGGGAAAGGGGGCTTCTCTGGTTCTTGAAAAAAGGGCCTTGTCACGTGCTTTCACTAACTATCATCAGTCCGTGAGAGGGGCTCCTTTTTACGGGAGGGGAAAGGAAGGAGAAACTTTGATTCCTTGCAAAAAAAAAAAAGAAGGACGTTTCCTTTTCATTCGAAAAGTCCGCCTCGCGGGGGGGGAGAGAGCAGATCTGCCATTATTTCTGGATGGGAGCCTGGGGAAAACAGAGGAGTGAGTTCGAACCGCTGCAAAAAAAGACCTTCAGAAACTACTCAACGCGCGCCTGAACCCCTTGTGAGAAGGGGGGAGGGGAAAAAGGCCAGCAGCAAAAACAACAAAAAAAAAATAGAAAAAATTAACGCCTAGTTGCTGGAGGGGGCATCCAAACTCTAGTGAGGGAGAAAAAGGAAAAGCTGACTCCGGAAGATACCCTCTTCATATGAGGAAAGGGAAACTAAGTGGCTTAACCAATTCGAACGGCTTGGGGGGAGAGATGATCGTTTTTACGCGTCCTACAAACGCTGCTTATGCTCGCGCACTGTTGTAAAACGTCGGAGAGGAAAAAAAGGGGCCGCGCTTAGCGGTTT
>Ga0179593_1307785_pt1 | contig 12422 bp, 18 predicted proteins | sample CZODoug2_1_08_16_FD_185931 | JGI IMG/M metagenome (GOLD analysis project Ga0179593, IMG submission 185931) | Vadose zone soil fungal communities from Angelo Coast Range Reserve, California, USA - CZODoug2_1_08_16fungal (PacBio error correction) | ecosystem: Environmental > Terrestrial > Soil >...
GACGAAAAATTTCTAATCACAAACAAAAGCAAAATGGGAAACCAGTGTCCAAGCGGGGCGTAAAACGGGATTGTAGGTGGGGGAAGTTTAAAGGCAGACGATAAGTGATGCAAAAATTGAAAGTAGATGGGGGTATATTCCACTTAGGGGGGGAGAGCCAAAGAAAAAAAAGACCACCTCAAAAGTGAAAATTCCAAAATAGAAGGCCGAACAAGGGAAGAAAATGATGGGGGGCCGGTAATCCCAATGGGTTGCCGAAACTAACCATTCCAGCAATTAAAAGGGGAAGACACAGTTGTCACGGTTCAGGGGTAGCAAAGCGGACACGGGCAAAGACCACATTTGTCTAGTGACGCTCGGGGTTGAGTCTGGGGGGGGTGCATAAGAGGTGGTGTCAATCGCTCACAGGAGCAAACCGTGGTTCCAAAACGAAGAGGATCAAGGGGAACAGGCCTGAGAAAGGTTACGAAAGCTTGAATAGAACTCGCAATGCTCATCTGGAAAAATGTAAGAGACGAGGGGGAGGAGTAGGTAAGAAAGCGGGGCAGGAGATTGGGGGGAATATGGGTCCGTTGAAGGGTTAATGGACGATCGAGAATCAAATAAAATTTCCATACATTGATAAAAAAGTGGCGGGAAGGGCTTTCGACCGAGGAATCTGCTACGGATAAACGAGGACAAAAAAAGCACCAAAATAAAAACCAAAACATCAACCCTCTCAGGACGACGCCCCAAGAGATAAAAAGTCGGTCTTTTGACAGATTGAGACCAAAAAGAAGCCCTGTTCTTCAGCCCTTTTCGAAAAAGCTAGGTGGGGGCAACAATACTCCGGGTGCGTTTTCATCGCGGGAACGAATAAGAAAGGAGCGGAAACACATTTCGGGTTGGGGACAGTAAGGGCGAATTGGAGGGGACCTTCAACGGTCCTCCGAGAAACCGAAAAAAGGGGCCGAAACGACGTACTCAAAAAGTAAAATCTTGAGGTTTCAACAGGGCTGTCAAGTCACGAAGAAAAGAAAGAAAAGCAAAAGTGACACCTACGAAAAGAACATGAAATAACCGACCAGCTAGAACTCGGCAAGAAGGAAGAATTTTCTGCTGACAGGTAATGGGGGAGTACCTGGGGTATCCCATACGGCCAGGCTCGCTAAAAAAGAAAACGAAAAAAATAAAGGGCACCATCCACTCCAACGGCGGAATAAGGATTCAAGCGAAAACAGCATTGGAAAAAGACTTGGGGGGAAGACGTGGGTATTAAGCAGCCAGCGGTATCGTCAGGAAGAAAAGAGGAATGCATCCTTTTTGGGAAAAAAAAGAAAAAAAGAGAGAGAGGAAGGAACACAAACAATCAAAGGGTAAAAGGAGAACTGGAACACAAAGGGTAAAAGGAAGGCTGGGGGAAAAATGTTGGTGAGCTAGATAGTGAAATCACAAACAAGGGGGGGGGGAGACCGGCAAAGGCGCCGATCCTGCGAAATAATACAGAAAAGGAATGAGGAGAAAGGGGGGGGGGGGGGGGTAGATATGCTCTTGGGACGGTGGATGGGACAGGGGGTTCACGGTTGGTAAAAGCCGGGAACAACAGGAACCGAGCCGAAGGGGACAGGGACTAAAAGACTTGGGGGGGAAAAAAAAGAGCCTGTTGTTTGGTAGGGAGACAAGGGGCTGGGCGGAGGGGGTTGGTAACGGGCTGTCGTGGGGTTGACAGGGACAAAAAGATGTCAAGTACAGATCAGAACGGGCGACGCAATGGAAGCTTGATTGCCTTCGTAAAAGGGAGTGCGAGCGCCCCGTTCTAAAAACGGTCCCCTCCAGGGAGGCGTCCAGAGAAAACTCAGGGGGAGGAGGATCACGTGGAGTCATCTATACCCACACACACGCAGGCACAATGTGGAGTATTTTGGCCAGCACAGGAACCGTTGGGGTACTAAAAGGACAGGATAAGGCAGTTTTCAATAAAGACCTGAAAGGAGAGGGGAGTAATTGGGGGGGGTCAATGAGACAAAAAGAGGCTTAGAGTTCAAATCACGCAGACGGAAGTCAGGGGGTGAACGCCGTAGCGGCATTATTTGAAAGAGAATAGGCGCCGAATGATAACAAGACTTCACTCCATCCCTGAGAAAGGGTCTTTCAAGCAATCCCACGCCACGTCAGGAGAGTAGGGAGAAAGCCGCACGCAAACAAAGAGAAGACGTACCCAAGAAAAAAAAGATCATCGGAACGGGGATAAAGCAAAGACATTTAACCACGATGGGGGGGGGTTGGAAAAAAAGACGCACAAAAAAGCGGGGAAAAAAATAGGGAAAGGGGAAAGGAAAGGCACACAAAATGCACCCCGTGAAGAGTTAAACAAAAAAAATTTTCCGGTACCAGTTTGGGGGTGTGAAATTTGCCGGGGTCCCTGAGGCCACAAGGAGGGAAACAGGCCTTGTTGCCGGTAAAAGAAACGTGTCTTTTTATGTGGGGGGGAGGGAAAACAGTTGAGATCCACATAAAATTACGATGACGTTGGGGTAGTGTGGGAGGAAGCCCGATAATCATAACAGAGGACAAATAGCACGTTCAAACTTCATTCCTACCAGCGCAAGGGGGGGGGGGAAAACCTCAAGGGGTCGACGCGGGGAGGGGGGGGGGGGATGTTGGTGTTTAAACGTCCTCGTTTAAGGCTCCTGTCTCTCCGCCACGATGGGGGGGGGAGGAGAACCCGAAAAAGACAGGGGGGGGGACAAAAAAGGGTGCAAAAATAAAGAGGGGGGTTAGAATGAAGAAGGGGGGTTGTGTGTAGGGAATCATCAAGATTTTCCAAAAAAGTGGGGCCCCCGAGACGCGAGCTAAAGAAGGGAAGGAGGCAGGGGGTATTACCGAAACGCGCAAAACAAGGAAGACGTAAAAAAATCAGGGGGGAAAAAATTAGGCCAAACGGTACGGAGAACGAACTGAGGCAACATTGGGCCATGTTTGGAACAGGGACAAAAGAGGGGCGCAAAAAAGACCCCGGTCACACTCAAAAAAAGCCAGTCCTAACCAAAAGCGCACGGATTGCCGAAAAGGAAAGGGAGCCGGAAGGGCGCAAGATCGGGAAAAACGAGGAGGAACTGATCAAACCCTCAGGTGATCTTTGAAAGAACAGAGGGTAATAACCAAAAAAGAAAAAAAAAAAAAAAAAAAAAAAAAGTGCCTCGCAACAAAAACATGGTAGGTAGAAGGGGAAGACGGGTGTGCGAAGGAACAAGCCCATCCTAACACAGTTGCAAAAGAGGCAAAAAAAACACCTGGGGGAAAAGGACAAAGAAAAAAACCAGGAAAACTCCCAAAAAGCAAAAACATGGAAGGAGCTGGGGTCCAAGTTCTGGCTGGGAAACAGGAGCAAACACAATGCAACTAGGTGCGGGGAAGGGGAAGGTTGCATAGGCCGCAACGACGCAAGGGGCAGCGGAAACAAAAGAACGGACACCAAGAGACGGTTTGAACACGGCAAACATTGTTGAATAAAAAGGAGGGGAAAACCAAAGAAAAGGAAAGAAAAATCAAAAAGAATTACCAAGGAGGAGGACTATCAGACCCAACATGGCCCGTGCCGGTTGTGCAAGGCTTAAAAAACAAAGGGGGAGGACCAGAAAGCACTAAAGCAACCGGCAAGCAATGGAAAAAAACAATCAACAGAGAAAAAAGTGGAAGGAAGGAAAATACGAGCCAGGCCTCCTCATTTTCCCATGTGGGAGAAGGTCCGCAGGGGCAAGCAGGAAAAGGGAAAAAAGGAAAAAGGAGACCGAGGGAAAAAAGGGGTTGGGCTCCACGCAATACTCGCTTCAACGTAGAAGACACCGGTCTTAAGCATACTCGATTTAGAACTTAAAAACAAAGCAACGAAGGAAAAGTATAATTATAGGGGGGTGGCGTAACCGCGGTCAACTAGGATGACTTGGCAAGGACGTCCCCCCCCCCCCCCTGTGTGAGTGAGGGAAAAATAACGGCACCCACGGCCACTTCGGGCCAAATCAAAAGGAGACAAAGGGGAACGCGACACTTAATCAACCTTAAAAAACGTGGCGAAAAGGAAGGGGACGGGCGATGTCGGGGGGGAAGGGAAAAGGTTGAGAGGGTCACGTCCTGGACAACTGGGCTGTTAGGGGTTCTAAAAAGGGTCGGTGAAAAGAAACTGCACAGGGACAAGAGAACGGACAGAAATGGAAGCTGAAAAGACTTCAAACCGACTGTCTTGACCCCTAAGAGTTCTGTTGCGTCCAGAAAAGAGAGGTTGGTGCAACCGAAGGAAGTTCCAAAATGTAAATGTTTCAAGGCACACAAACCCGCGATTCAGTGTGCGCCAGGAAAAGGGGGTTGGAATCTGAGGAGGACTGGCCGTGCGAAACTGACTTTGTTCACAGAAAAGGCCAGTCAGAAGGGGACGCCAATCGGCAACGATGAAAAAGATTCCATCATGTGGAAGAAATCGGAGTATCCTGGTTCCATTACAACAATCACGACAAAAAAACAATGGGGCGGGATCTCAGTAAGGATGGCGGGGGAAGAGGGGAGATTTTTGCATGAAACGGTGGGGGTCATTTTCTCACTCCCTAATTTTGTCAGGGCTGTTGACATGAAGAAAGGGGGGGATGGGGGGGGAAATCTCAATGAACCCTCAGACGTCCCGGGAAAAGACACCTGGAACTCTTTTGTAAAAAGGCCCCCGCGTGGGGGAGGGGGGAGCGCTTCGTTCAGCCCTAGAAAAGTTCGGAGATGGTCGCTCCCGGGGGGATCAGGATTAAAGTGGACTAGGAACCCTGAAATGAGAGACTTCATAAGGAAACCAGCCCGCGGGGAGGAAAAAAAAAAGAAAAGGGGGGGGGGCGCCTTGCGGAAAAAGGGAAAAAGGGGGTCCAAAGTGGAAGTGCAAACCACGGGAACACGCTGTGGGGGCTAACATGGTTCTGGGGGTCAAGGGGGGAAAAAAAAACAAAGAGTGGCATTGGCTAAAAGGCCGCGGTTTACACGCCGTGAATTGTTGGGGGGGAGCGGGCGGCGGGGTGGGTTGGGGGCCTTGTGGGGGCGTCAACGTTGTGACCAGTGAGAAAGAATTTTGTTGGAAGAAAAGCCGAACGCCGATTTCCGAATGTTAAAATGCAAAGAACTCTTCATGGGAGGGGTTCAAAAAGGAAAATACAGTGGAAAAGGAGGGACCCCAAAATCCGGAAAGTAGAAATTGCCAGTTGGACCCAAAAATGAAGAAGGCAAAGAAAAAAAAAACGTTTATCAGAAGGAAAAAAAGGGGAAAAAAGCCTGAGGGGGAGGCGAGAAAGCAAGCGGAAACACAATACCTAAGGGCTCTACCGAAGGGGAGGGACAAGGCCAGGAGGGGGGGGGGAAATGAAGAAAAGCCTCTAAAAGTTGAAGACTTATTGGTCATTAATTGGAGGATGGCGTCGTCTTAATACAAAGGGGAAAAATTTAATAGTCATTTGGATGGATAGTCCCGGGCCATCCACATAGGGGGCTGACAAAAGGGAGACGTGTACCCTTCACACAATCCAATGGCCAGGGTGGTGGGAGGGGAGGGAACGGCAATGTGTGACCCAAACAACTCAAATCATCGGAAAAAGGGGTGAGCCAGGCGTCTTTTGGGAGGGCTAAAAAGATGGAGGCACATGGAGAGGGAAGCGGATTTCAGGTTTCAAAGTGTGGACCATGCCCTGCGGAGGAACCTAAGGAGGGGAAACGGAGGGGGGGAGGACGAAAAAATGAAGGGGGTTTGCTCTGAAAACCAGGTTGCTCGTGAAAAAAAGAACCCTTTCCTGTCCATAAATCGCCGACGTTTAAATTAAATTTCGCATGAGGGTCAGGCGACGGGGGAAGAGAAAAGGGGTAAGTCCGGGAGGAAGAAATACGGGGGAAATCAAATCGGGAAAGAAAAAAGGCGCTCTAAGTCGGGAAGCATTTCAGCCTATATTATCCATACGGGGTAGGGTGGGGCGCGATGATAAAAAAAAATATACGAGGCCAACTACCTTCGAATGGACGACCCTTGTCACACCAATTTGCGCAAACTGTCCGGACGTGGGGGGACCGAAAAAAACGGGACGCGGGGTGCAAAGGAAGGAGTACAAATGTTCGGAAAAAGAAAGGGGGATAAGCATACTAAAAATAAGCAAACGAGTGAGAGAAAAGTCACTCTATGCTAAGAACCAAAGGACTGGTTACAAGGATAATACTGGGAGTGTTCGCGCCATCAACCACAGGTCATGTGGGAAAGTCAAAAGAAACAATGTCGAAAAAAGGACATCAAGGGTACAAGTTGGGGACTGCTTCACAGGGCGAACCTAAATCAGTTACTGCCCGCAAACTGACCACAAAAAGAGAGCAACTGAACCTCAAATGAAAAGGGAGCAAAGTCAAATAAAACGGAGGAAGGATGCGGGGGCAGAAAGAAAGGGGAAAGTGGACCGTCTGAAGGGGAGGACTGTTTCCTGGGGGGGGGTAGGATCGACGTCTGCAGGTAAGGGATGGCAGAAAGACATTCAACAAAGAGACAACAACAAACAAAAAAAAACAGGAATACCATGAAAGGCACGAAGAACGCTGGAAAGGGCCTGGGTGAGGAAATAGGGAAAGGCGGAAGATGCGGGAACTTGGCAGGAGGCACCTGTGGTTTTCAGTCCTACAGGAAGGGAGGCAAGTGGAAGGAAATAAAGAAATAGACCTCTCAACACACACTTTATTCCAGGAGTAAAAAGGAAATATTATTTTTGAGGACCAGGGTGGTGTTAGGACAACTCAGATAAGGGTAAAGCATCAAAAAAAAAAAGAGCCCTGCCTCCTTTAATATAGCCGCGAAGACGCGGAGAAAAAGGAAAGCAGGGGGAGAGCCTGATGCTCTTTATAGGACTCAAAAGGGGGTGGAGGGGGGAAAAAGGGGCGCGGGGGTTCTGTTTTAATCACGGAGCACCGAAAAAAAAGGAACCGCAAAACGCCCCCGCATACGACGGAAGGGTAATTGCCGCACTAGAAAAAAACACTTTTGGGGATGGTGTGGCCAGAATGAGACGAGGGTTGGAAGGCGTTGAGAGGTCCTTCGGGAAAAGGGGCCACAACTGGAACAAAAAAAGTTTAACGGGTGAGGCCTTCAGGATTCCAGGTGGAGAGAAAGCGAACGCTGGGGGGGGGGGAGACGCAAGTCAGCAGTTCGATGTACAATTCATGAGGGCCCGGGATTGGAGACGGAGGCGCTAAATCCGTAGAAGCCAAAGGGGTGTACGGGTACCAAAAAACGAGAAAGTGTTGGGGGTGCAGGAAAAGGACAGTAAAAGAAAAGGGGACTGGGGCAAAACTGCAATACGACCTAATAAGGGACGGTGGGAGGATATTGGATAGAAATCAGCTCAGAAAAAACTAAGGGACGGGAGAGAATCTTGCGAATTCAACGCCGTAGAAGCAAAAAAAGGTATTGACGGATGATGGAAACGGGGGGGACGAAAAAAAAAAAAACTTGACTTCCGAATACCGCACATCTCAAGCTGTCGGCATCCGGCGCACGGGCGGGGAGGAGTGTCTAGGAAGAAGGTAAAAAGAGAAGTCCTCTACCATCGGAGGCCCTCATAAGGAAAGAAAGCTTATGAAGTTTGAAGCACAGTTACCAACAAGATGCCAGAAGAAAGCCGCGAAAAACCCAAGGGAAAATGCCTGATAGGGCGACCCAGTGGCCCAAAGGGGGGGAACGTGAGACAAGTTTCTCGATTGAGTTCTGTGGGGGGAAAAATGGAAGTCAGAAAAAATCAAAACCACAGGAACATGGGAAGGGCCTGGTTGCGGGGGCAAGCAAATGTAACTTTTTTGGGAAAGAAATGTGGGGGAAGGGGGAAAAGGGGACTAGCCCAACATGGACTATAAAGAATAGGTTGGAGAGTTTGCACTAATCATAGGAGAACCTGCCCAACAATCGAAAAGTAATGAAGAAGAAAAGAGCGAGAGAGACCAAGGCCACAGACAACCGGTCCAGAACGCAGGGTCCACATTTATCAACTAGGTTGGTCGGGGTCACAAGACTGGTCACAGGGAGAACCGGCAAAAAAGAAAAGGGAAGGGGCTCCATATTTTTCGTGGTGCAAGAGAGAAGATTGACAGAAAGGGAAAAGGGTGGGCCCTCAACGTGGTCCGTAGTTGGTGGTCGGAAAGGATTGGGGGGCGGGTCGACACATTGAAACAAGTTTGACACAATCGCGAAAATCCTGTAACTAGGGTAGGGCCTTTATGTGCACCAAAAAAGAACAAGTCACACAAGACAGGCCAGAAAAAGGGAAAAAAAAAACTTGGCACAACATTTTAAACTGAAACAGTGTGGGGGACTAAAACCTGTATTCATAGCCACCATGGGAAGAAGGCCGATGTGGGTGTCTTCAAAAAAATAAAAAAAAAAATGAAAGGACACTGTTGAAACAGAACAGTCAGCCACTTCGCAAAAAGAATCTCAAGTCTGGGTGGGCGGGGAAACAGAGGTTACGCAGTAAAGAGGAACGGCCATCAAGTCCAAAACCCAAGAAAATCGAAACAATCGAAGATTTGATGCGCCAGAGCGGGACAATCATTGGTAGGGAATTTTAAAACGAAGACAGAAATACAATAAAAAAAACCCAAACACGTTGGCCTAAATCTCCACTGTCCAATGGTATCAACCGTGACCGGGGGTGAAGAAAAACATGAAAAAAGGAAACGCAAACCCCTATAAGAACGTGGGGGGTGAAGATGTGCCCAAAACACGTTCCCACATGCCAGAAAGACGGACAGCAAAAATTCCCTGACAGGTCCTTCCAGCCCTGGGGAAGTGTCTCTGGTGGACTTTTCAAACCCGATTGATACGAAGGTGGAAATGAAAAAAAGGACATGCAGTAAAGAGACATGTCTGCAAGATCTGCATGGCGGGTCACATCCTCCACTCCAGACCACTCGTTGCAAAAAAAAATCAAGACTACAAAGAAAGTTCTCTTCTGGATCACGGGGAAGGGTGGAAGGGAAGGTGTAATTGCACCGAGATAACAGGCACATACTGTGTAGAAAGAAAAGGGGGGGGGGAAAGGAAATAAGCAACAACATGAGAATTGTATTTCGAGAGGGTAAGGACTGACCATAAGAAAGAATACTGGCACTATAAAAAAAGGTGACTTAAACCCCCCCCTGCTTCCCCTTAGTAAAGGGGTACCAGGGGGGGGTTATAAAGAAGACTCCATGGCACCGACCGGGGACGTTGAAAATAGTCACACACCACCCGTCGTAGGTTAAAACCATGAAAAATGACCAGAATCACGGTGTGACTGGTGGGAAGGGATCGTCCCTCCCCTCCAAAATCACGGAGAGAAAAGATATACCTCAGGGAGCCTCAGGGGGGGGACGCACAATAAGACTGAGAAAAAAAAAAAATCAGAGAGAGAAAGACAAAAAAAACGAAGAATCAACAACCCAGGATCCAGACCGGGCTACGTGTGCGTAAAAAGGCGCGCACGGAGAAGTTGACTGTTTGTGGCCCTCCAGCCGCTGTTTTGAGGGATGTAATATCAAATTGGAAAAGTTCACAGAGAGGGGAAAACAGAAGGCAACTTGAAAAATCCCTGCACAGTAGCGCCCTTCGGCACGGAAATGAGGGAGACATGCGAGGATTTCCCAGACGTAACGGGGTCGAAGGGGAGGTTAAAAGGGGAGGTCTTGGTGGAATTCAAAAGGTTGGGGGAGAGCAGGTCCACGTTGGCCCGTTGACTATCGAACTGGGTCAACAAATTCAAAAGGAATTCAAAACGGAAGGGAAACTCTTGGGGAATAAATCGCTTCTGGTAAGAAACAAAAAATGGGTTCCCTGGGTTGACCATGAGTTATCAAGAGGTTGTGGTGGTGCCTAAGGTCATTCCCAACAAGGGAACCTGATGGGCGAAACAATACCTGACGTTTTGTCGCGAATGGGGGGAAAACTTCTTGCGTCAGGAAGAAGCTTGAAAATCCAGCATTGGCAAAGGCGGACGAGCCAACTCGACAGACTCAACTGCAGTGTACCGGTGGGGGGGAAGAAAAAGAGGGAAAAAAGATTGTGCCCCGTTCTCCCAGATGGCCACAAGGGGAATCCCTCACTCCAATGAAACGGGAAAAATGGGCGGCGCGTTGACCGGGAGGGGGGGGGCAAAAGTTGATGGCATGCGGTTTTGTTTCCATCAAGGGTGTAAAGGCGTGAAGGGGGGGAAGGGGGTTGATCATGGGGTTTGAGAGGAAAGGCAAAGTCGACTACAATTCCGGTAGGATGTAGGAAACTCGGGGGTTTTGGGATGGGCCGGGGGGTCGTCCCCTAAGTAGGAAAAAACGGGCCGCATAGAAATTGAAAATCAGATTTGGTGAGAGATACGGCAGGGAAGGAAGCGCCAGATAAATTCCCTTATCAATCCTCAAAGAAAAAAATCGTGGGTGACGAGAGGGGTCTTGATGGGGTGGTATGGGACCATGCGCCCACCAGGTGGTACACACTGGGGGGCAGGAAGAGGGACCAGGTGGGCAAATGGCCATATCCCAATTTCGGGCAAAAAGACGTACAAAGTTGTTCTAAAAAAAAGGGGTTTTTGAAAGTTGATGGGTGGGGTTGGGGCCGGTAGCATTTCACTGGGTTTCTAGGGAAAACCTGGAGGAAGCGGAGGGGAAAGACAGAGAGGATGTACAGGCGTGGGGGCATCTTCGATACGCTGGCCAAAAAACGTGCCCTAAAATTCAGGCCGCGGACCCGCAAAAACACCGCCAAAAGAAAGTTGTAAGCCAACAACTCGAAGACTGGCCTACAGGGTAGGGGAACCCAGTTTAAGAGAATCCTTATCCAAAAGAGGAAAAAGAAAGGCACACAGAGGAAAAAAAGGCGAGGGCCAGGACCAGCGAAACAGGTGGGGTGGACGAAACAAATTCTCAGTCAAATCAATTGCATTATCAAAAGCGGAGGAAGCAGTTTTGAATTGGGATGGTGCCGAAACTGTGAAGGGTATGGGTCGAAGGGTAATGAATTGGTCAATATTACACACAGATTTAAAAAACTAGAAAATCAGGGGGTGTTTTGGATTACAGATTGCACGTGGCGGGTCGTCCCAAAACAGGGCCATTCCACCAAAATTCTGCGGTGGGGGGGCACCAACAGGAAACTTTGGGGGGAAGAACCAACACAAAAGAGGTCCTTCCATGTGACACCTGTGGGGGGGTGCATTGCTGGACGGGAAGGTTCCAACAACAATCGTAGGTCAACCTTTAAGTCCCTGGTTGTGCCAGTTGTCAATCACGACAAAAAGAAAAAGGCCATTTCGTCTTGGGGGTGGCTGTTCTACTGGTCTGGGTTCTTGGGTTCATTAAACGTGGGGGAAGAGCGGAGCAACAGGGGGCGAGTCTGGATGCCTCTCGAAGAACATATGAAGGGGGGAAACAATGACCAAAAGCAAAGGCCCTTAGGAAACGGAAATAGCAGGGAAAAACGTTTATTAATGGAAACGCAGAGGGGGAAGGACTTATGGAAATTGTGAAGTGGGAAAAAGCATTTCCAAGAATCTGATAGAATGAGTCAGCTTCTGCTCTACCGGTCCGGGGGAAAGAAAAGAATTTAGAGAGAATGAAAAAAATAGAAATTGGGTACAGAAAAAAGAAAGAAAAAAAAGAGTACGAAAAAGAGGAAAGGGGGGAGGAACGTCGTCAAAAAAATGCCTTGAACTTTGGGTCTCAGGCCTTTTTGGGCGAAAAAAAAAGGGAGGGGGGGGAACCAACATCGGCAACTATGGGGGGTCAGGCCCTGAGAACGTCATAAAACCATTTGAAAAGTGTGGTGCGTTAAAGAACCTGAGCGAACCACCAAGAACTTCTAAAAATGGGGGGCATTGCAGACCGACAGGCGTGGGGATAAGTTTTCTGTTCACAAAACCCCTTGTGAGATGTAGCCCAGCACAAATAAAAGTCCCACCTAAGTCAACTCAAAGACGTAAAAGAAAAAAAAAAAGGGGGCGGTCAACGGGTGCGTTCACGAAGGGCCTGTGAATCGGTCGGACGGTTCGAAGCCGCGACCTAAAAAGAAGCAAAGACCGTAAAAAGCAGAAATCTCCATGATGCACCCACCCAAGCGCACAGTAGCAAAAACCGACCCCCCACGGCAGAGACTTAATCAAGGGAAGAAATAATTAAAAAAGGGGGGCGAGGTGCAGGTCCTTTTTGGCACGGAGGGGTTGCGAAAAGCCCTAAATAACCCGTCACTGCCCAATAAAAAAAAATCCAGAAGGCTGAGAATATATCAATAAGTCAGAATTCAAAGGTAAACGAGACGGAGCTCCTCCGAGGGGGGAGCGGCGGAGAATGTTAGATAGTCCGATCAAGGTTTGGGGTGTTTTTTGGGGAAAGAACCGATCACGAGAAAATGAAAAAAAAAAAATAAAAAA
>Ga0179593_1352117_pt1 | contig 12422 bp, 12 predicted proteins | sample CZODoug2_1_08_16_FD_185931 | JGI IMG/M metagenome (GOLD analysis project Ga0179593, IMG submission 185931) | Vadose zone soil fungal communities from Angelo Coast Range Reserve, California, USA - CZODoug2_1_08_16fungal (PacBio error correction) | ecosystem: Environmental > Terrestrial > Soil >...
CCGGGCTGCGAGAACTCCGCGGAAAGAGTACACAGTCGACAGATGACACAGGCCGAAGCCGCGCTCCAAGGCCGCCACCGGGCCCGTTGAGGGCCACAGGAATGGTCCGGGACCGGGCGCACCTGGTGTAACGAGGGGAAGCCCCGGAGAAGGGGGGGGGAGGCACGATTCGACCCCGGGCGGGCCACAGGGATGAGACGGGCCGTCGACAATCCGTATGGAAGGAAGGGGCGAGGCGGGGACGGCTGACAAGTCGGTCGGTGGGGGCGAAAGGAAGTGGCGGGGGGTTCTCGGGTAAAGAGAAAAGTGTGACCCGGAAGAGACCCCGGCCGCCCGAGGAACGGAGAGGGGGGGGTCACGCCGTGTCCGCCGTGTAGCGGAACAACGGCGGTGTCGAGGGGGAGAAAAGGAGAACGGGCCGGGAAGCCAGGTATACTGGACTCGAAGCGACGTGACCTGGGTGGGAAGAGCCCTAGGGGGGGCTGTAGAGGGGAACCAGTTCCGTCGACTCAGACCTGGAAAACAGCAACGACGGAAGGAGGGGGGGTGTAGTCGCCATGGCCCGGAACATTTGCGCCACAACCGGCGAAGTGAACGAACGCCCGACGGGGGATGATCTGGGGAACTACCCGTTCACGGGGGGGGCCGAAACACTCGACGGGGGAGGGGGGAAAGGCGCTCACACCTGCCGGACAAGGACTCCGCCCGCACAGCCGGTGGGGGGGAGAAAGAGCGTCAAAAAACGGCAGGGGACTAGACTACTCCTTTCTCTGACGGGGCAAACGGTCGATGTCCGCGTACGCAAGGCGATAGCGGCGAAAGACGGAGAAAGAAACCCTCCGGAGAGGCACCCGCCCCCCACGGGGACATAGCGAAAAGACCAGAGAACGACAGCGCCGCCGGGGAAAAGTACCCGACCGCGGACGAAGAATCTCCGGTAAGGCCGTGATGCAGCAAAGGGAAGGCGAGTGACGCCGGGACCAGGACTCCGGGTCGGCTCTTCCGAGAGAAACGCCGAGGGGAGGCGCGGTCCGGGACAGAAGGCTAACGGACCAGCGTCGAGGCAGGAAGACGCCCCAAAAAAAAAAAAACTCGTACCACCAGGAGGGGGGAAGCGTGGGCAACGGAGGCCGGAAAGAAGAGTCGACATGCATCGGGGGAGCCAGGGCCTGCCCGAGCCGGAGGCGACCTGAGCAGAAAGGGGACAGGGGACGACAAATCCTCAAAAAGACTAACCTGTCAAGGCTCTGACGGGTCCTTAGGGTGGCGGTGAGAGTCGCCGGAAAGAGTAGCTATAAGAAAAAAAAACGCCAGGGCCGGCACATCGCCCGTCGGAGAAAGGGATCGCGACGTCTCAAAAATGTGCGGGCGGAAACAAGGAGTAGACCCAAGCACGCAGGAACCGCTGTGGGGGAGAGGCCGATTAACCGAGCTGCGGGGGCAGGAGGGGGAAGGATGTGCTCAAGACCCCCGGCGCACCCCAAAAAATCCGGCCCCGCACTATCACGAGGGAAGGGACAATTCCTGGAGATGAAAACTGCCCTATCTCACCGATCCTGGAGGAGCAGGTGAGAAGAAAGGCACCAAAGGCTGGAGCAGCACCTCCTCCAGCGGAGGAGCCGATGACCACCACTCGTCTGACGTAGAAACAAGGTCCAGAAGTGTAATAAGGAGGGAAAAGGATCTCTGGGGGTCCGTCCCGGAAAAAAAGAAAAGTAGTTGACGTGGGAAAACGAAGGCGTGGAAGAATCTGACTAGGAAGGGTGAGATCGTCTCTGGATAAGGGTACCTCACGGGGCCCGGCAAGTACGGCGAAAACGCACAAAAGAAAGAAAAGTGCTGAGAACCTAAGTTTGACGGGGTGTGGTCGTATGAGGCCCGAAAAGGGAATAGGCTCTTGCCGGATAAAAAAGAAAAAAAAAAGTCGCCTCCGGGAGTAGAGGCCGCCGCACCCGGAAACGGCCCTCCTCCCCCGATTACCGGGTCACCCTCCCGCCGAGAAAATATTCGGCGGCAAGCGCCAGGGTAAAATGGGGGAATCATCCTCGGGGTAAAGAAAGATGATAACGGGGACCGGCCGCATGGACAATCCCTGGAAAAGGTTGGAAAAGGGAATTGGCGACTTACGAACCCGGGGGGCGGCAAACACTGACAACCCGCCGCGGGGGGGCAAACAAGCAAGGGAGGGGAAATAGCGGACTAGGAGGACCCTCCGACAGGGGGTCAGAACCTTAGCCCGATGAAGTGCTAACCCGCCTTCCCAGAGGGAGGTCGAAGTGCCGGCGGCAGCACTGACCGAGCCGATACGCCGACGGGTGAACGAGGCTAAAGAAAACAGGCCGCCGCACTGCAAGATGTAAACCAGGAGAAGCAGGAAAATTGCCGCCGTCGGGCTGCAACCACTGCGACAACTGGTTCCGGAGGACCGTATTGAGCAAAAAACGGCGTCAAGCGAGGTGCACCTTTTTAAGGGGGATGAACTGAGACGGTAGGAACCGGCAAATAAAAAAAAAAAACTTCCGGGGGAAGACGCGTATGGATCGGGATACGGGTAAGAAGGAGTAACACCTCCATATGCAACGAAATCCAATTCCGGGACCGGGTTGGGGGAGCGGCGCAATGAGGGAAGACACCGAACAGCAAAATGATCTCGAAAGAACACCAAAGACAGTCGGCCGCCATCAACATCCAAAAAAAAAAGACGTGCAAAGAAGCTCCTCAACACAAAACGGGATGATGATGAAAATGCTAGGCCTGGGGCGGGGGATGAGCGGATAAGCCTTATGGGGGGCAAACGAACGGTAGATCCCGGGGTAGTGGGTGGCGCGATCGGGTGGGGGGAGCGGGATAGGCCGGAACGCCTGCAAAGACCGAGGCGGTTTGCTCGCGCCTCGGGCAAAAAAAGGCCACAAACGGGCGCCCCCAGCTCCTGAGAATTAGGCCGGAACCGTGCAAATGGTGCACAAGTCACTCCTCCAACAGTCCACCGCCCGTTGCGCAGGTGCAAAGGAAGAACCTCCGACCCGGCCGTGCAGCACGAGAGGATTGGGTGTCAGACGCCTGCAAGTTTGGAACAAGAAGGGGGGGGCATGTGCGCATGCACCCGATTGTTGGAACCGCCAGACCCCGGCGTCCTCGAAAAGCAGGCTGCAAGGAATAAAAAAACCACCAAACAAAAACCCAACGAACAACAATCGAGACCACGAGGTACGACCCGCAGGGTGAAAAGGTGTCAGCTACAGTAAAGAGGATAAGAAACGGATATTTAAGGAGAAAGGGGTAGACGACCTTAGTACACCCTGTCCACGGGTGGACGTGACACCCACTGCCGAGAAGTTCCTGTCCCGGGTGTCGTACGAGGTCGAGAGAAACGGAGCCATCGGCTGAAGGAGTGGGACGCGGACCTACGTCGGCGAAAAAAAACGCAAAGGCAACGTGACGAGGGAAAGGAATTTCATCGGCCTCGAGCAGGAAAAGACCGGCATCGGGCGGAGGGACAAGAAAAAAACTGGCGGGGCACGAAACGAGGCAGGAAAGATAGGCGATGAGCCCTCGGCCGGCCGCAGGCCAACGGAAGAAAACAAATAACCAAGGTCCAGACGCATCTCCGCCGAAGGGCGCGTGCAAAAGGAAGCAAGGGAGGCGGTAGAAAACTCGGGCGTTCCAGTCACCGAGGGAAAAAAGAAGGGCGAACGAACGTAACCACCTGGCCGAAACTCCGAAACTCCGTAGGGCCACACGAAAACTAAGCATCATCGACGTCCCGGGAGAATCAGAACTTGACCTGAAAAAACCTTCTGAGGAAGGGATACAATGCCTAAATAGAGGGTGGCGCGGTCTGATCGGCAGAGTTATTTGCATCAGAAGCCCAGAGTTGGCGCGAGAATGGCGTGACGCATCCTCCAAGAGGGGGGGAGATCGGACCGCAGGAGTCGTCAAGAACTCATCAGTCGGGGGGGACGTAGGTGGAGCGCCGTCTCGCCGAAAAACTACCTGGCCGTAGGAAGGAGGCACCAGGGAGGAACGGCCGCCTGCCGGTCAATCGGCCGCAAAAAAAGGGGGGTTTCCTGAAACCGTGAGGAGAACGAACACGGCTTTTGCCAATAACAGCGCCACTGGAGGGCCCATCCTCGAAGAAGGGGGGAGGTGCGACGGCTCCTCGCTCGGTGTGGACTGTGATCGAAAGAAGAAGTCAAAGCCGTCGACAGAGAGGACCGCCAACACACGTGCACCTGACAGCGGAAAACCCGGATTTTCAGGGAGGTCGGGTGTTGCGCAATTTCCGCCGAAAAGGGGGGAGAGAACGGAGCAACGCTCTCGAGTACACCCCTTCCTGGGACTGAGAATTTCCCGTCCTTCATCGAATCCCAGCTGACGAAGGGGGGGAGAAGAACGTCCAAAGACAGGCCTACAGGAAGGGGGTGGGAAGAGCTCGGCCCCGACCTCCCTGAAGAGGAAAAGTTCAGAGGGTTATCTCGGCGATTCAGACCTATCCCGTCGGATGGGGCCGAGGCTTAACCGTCAGAGCATTTCTCCACCGGACAACACCCAACACCCAAAACCAACACCACACACACAACAAAAAAACACAAAAAAAAAAAAAAAAAAAAAAAAACACAACCACCAAACAAGACAAACAAAAACCACCCACACAAGAAGAGCCCCACCCCCCACAAAAAAAACAAAAAAAACAGAAACCCGAACCAACCACAAAAACAAAGAAAAAAAACAAAAAAAAAAACCCCCCAAAAAAACAACAAAAATACAACACACAAAAAAAAAAAAAAAAAAAAAAAAACCACAAAAACAAAAAAAACCAACAACAACAAAAAAAAAAAACACCAAAAACAAACCAACAAAACCCCAAAAAAAAACCACCACAAAAAAACCAGAAAAAAAAAAACACAACAACCAAAAACCCACGCACCAAAAACCCAAAAAACCGCCCACCCACAAAAACCCCCCAACCACAACCACAACCCCCCCACCAACAAAAAAAAAAAAACACCAGAACACACAAAACCCACACCTCACCCAAAGAAAACTGCATAGGGGGAGGAAAAACCGCTTTTCTGGGGAGGAAGTACACCGTCGTCGCCTGGTTCTCCGGCCCGACGGGATTCATCTTAACCTTGTCCTGCTCACCGCCGTGGGTTGGGGGGTGTTTGGGGGGGGGGCTGGGTGCATCTACCTCAGTTAAAGGAAAGTTAAGGAAGCCTCTATGGAAGATCAAAGGACGCGATCACGAGGGCCACTTCGACAGTTGTCTCGGTTCGCCGGGGGGTTGGGGGGGGGGGGGGGGGGGGGGGGGGGGGGGGGTGGGGTACGAAAAAAAGCACCACCTGCTCGCCTGGGAGAGGGGCGCGGAAGGGGGGCTCGGTTGGAAAAACCAGAAAAAACGTTGCTCTTCTCCAGTGGTAACCCGACGGAGGAGCCCGACGCATGTCCTCTTTGCAAACACAAAAAAAAAACGTCTCAGGCACGGGCCGTCCTTTGCGAAGAAAGCGCGCTTGACAGGGGACCACAGCGCCGTGTCGGGGCACAAGTCGACACGGCGGACCCAAAGGGACCAGAGGGCAAACATTCTCCGGCAGACACATCATCGAAGGGGCCGACTACGAGGTAATGTACCTGATGACGGGCGGCCCCGTGGAAATCGTGAGCCGGCGACCCCTCGAACACCTAAGGCGGAAAGGGCAAGGACACTTGGCATGATGAACCAAGGCAAAAGCAAGAAGGGCAACGGGCACGACGGGGATACGTCACAGAAAAAGACATGCACAGAGACGTCGCACCCGAATCAAGGGATTATGTCCTCCCAGTGTCGCCGCGTCGCCTAAGGACGGCGAATCACGCACTGTCCCCCGTGGAAAAAGGAAAACCCGGGGGGCCGAAGGATTACTGAGGCGGCGACTCAAGTTCGCTGAACCTGGTTGGCCAGGGGATAAAGGGATTGAAAAAAACCGGGCCATCCGGGCAAGCCCCAACCCTGGGAAGCGAAGGGGGAAAAAAGACGAATCTGAGGCGGACGGTGAGAGAGGGGTTAAAGATGCAAGGAACGGTCGCGAACCACAACGGAGGGAGGAAGAGGATCAGTACCCATCGCAAAGAAGTGATCCCTGCCCGGTACAACCTAAGGATACCGATCGTCCCTCGACCCGCCGCCCGTGTCTAGGCGACACCGGGACCAGGGGGGGGGCAGAACTGACGGAGGGCAACGGCACTGTGGGGATCTATTAATCGAAGGAACCCCGACTGGGTCGCAATAATCAAAGTAAGGAGGTCGTTCCGCTTCGGGCATGATAAAAAAGTGGGCCATTGGCGACACCGCGTCAGGAAGCTGGCGAAGACCCGCAGCCCAAAAATCGGGACGTCGAGCGGGGGGAAAAAAAAACTTCGTGTCGGCGTAGTATGGGAGGCCAAAAACCTCGCCAAGCAGGGGATGGGACACCGGTACCGGGTCAAAAGGCTGTGGGCAAGCGTTCACAGCGAGTTCGAGGGGTCAAAAGCAAGCACTTCGGGGCACCCGGGCGTCTCGGAATGTGTGTTACTTGAACGAGAGGACCACCAAGGGGAGCGAGGATAAATAGGCGGTGAGAGCGGGTCACTCTTCGGGTCTACCGGGGGGAACCTGGCCAAGAGACGAGGGTGGGGGTAGGGGGGAAAGGAAAACCCCACGGCAAAAGGCGGTGAGTGCAAAGGGGCGACCGCCGACGTGTCTTGGGGGGGCGACAAGGGCCGCCTAGGCCCGTCTAAAGGAACCGCACGCCGGGCGACGCTTGACAAAGCCGGGCAAAAGGGTGTCACCTGCGGAGGAAAAACCCTCTACTCGTTAGAGGCAAAAGAAAGGTGGTATAAGGCGCCGGGTCGGGGAAGGACGCCGCCACAGTCGGGTCGCGAAAGGAAGGTCGCTATCCGCCGACTCGGAAAGGCAGATAGGGGAGAACGGAAAAAGCCGACCCGCAGGGACGCGGGTAAAAAGAAGAGAAACCAAAAAAGGTGGAGAAACAAGAGGCAGAAGGCGTAAGGAGAACCATCCTTAACCCGGAGCCCCCCGGCAACGGCAAAAAAATGGGTTCCGAAAAGGTTACCCCGTTGGGGCAACACTAAAGCGGGAAGTGGGAGGCCCAGGATCCGACGGAAGGAAAATCAAGGATACAAGCGCGCGCTCGGGCGCGGACTCGGAAAGGGGGGATCGAAAGGCGAACCCCGGGAGGTAGCAGAAACAGGAGAGCCTGGACTATATGTCGAATAAAAAAGAGAGTCCATAATGCGGGGATCTGTTTCGTACAGGTCCACGGCGAAAATACACATCGGGTTGGTACTTCGAGGGGAAGGGTCAGCGGCGCTTCCTTCACCAAAAAGAAAGGCACGGAGACGATGGCCTTCAGAACACCAGAATCAACCAGGGGCCAGAGGTTCAGGAGGCAAAAGGGGGCTTTGGGTTCCCACCGGCTACGGGGAGCGGATTCCCCAAAAGAGGGCGAGATCGTTTTGGGTAGCAATATAACCTTTCAGAAAAGGACCATGGCTCGTTGGGTGTTTGGAAAAGAAGCCTCCGGCGTGCGTCAGCTCGCAAAAAAAAGAACCACCGCTGTGGGTCGAGGAAAGATGACACTAATCGGAGAAAAAAAGAAATAACGTCTCCGCGAAGACTCCCGGAGGAGGAAAAGCCAGCGAAACCGAAACAAAGCTCTTAAAACGGATGTCGACGACGGGAGACGATGAACTTACGAGAGACGCAACTGGAGGATTGTCGAGCCGTACAGCGAGCAAGGGGCCAAAAAAAAAACTGAACTTAAAGGGAAAAATTGCACTCCTAAAAAAGAAACGAATTGCCGCCGGCAGTGATAATCGTCGAAAAACGGTATACGAAGGAGCAGGGAGAAAGAAGTGGAAAGAAAGCGGTAAAACTCTCAAGGGACGGAGGCCGATTGGAGGGGGTACGTTTGTCAAGGAGTGGCTGCGAGAGGCCGTGACGTGAAGGAAACAACTTGAACGGGGGACCGGCAGGAAGACGGAAAGCCGAACGGGCGAAGAACTTATTCGTCTCTATAAAGAAAGGATAGGTTGGAGGGTCTTCGTGTTTCCCTTAAAGAAATCCTTAGGGCGATTCCAAGGGGGGGAGAACAGCGACGAGACCGGGCAAGGTCCTCAGCAAAAACCCGGGCAGACCATTGAGAAAAAAACGACAAATCGAGCTGCGCTTTGGCCAAAAACTCGCTGGTTAAAAGACTGAGTCTGTAATCGTTAACGACCGTCAACGTATCGGGCAAGAACACAACTCCTTCCGTCTCATGCAAAAGGAACGGTACGGTCAAAAAATATCTACAGTTCTCGTACGCCACCGTGGGCGGGCCTATGTCTTACCGCCAGGGGCAAACGGAGCCCGGAACGGTGAAGGAGGGGGGCATCGTAAACAGTCATCCAAATCCGCTATCAGGGGTTGCTGGACTCCAGCCAGATAAGGGTCAAGTGGATCGAACCGCTGTAAAAAAATGTCGGCGTGGACGAGGGGTCGGCGAAGTGTCTGTCGGAAGGCGGCCGCGAGTGAGGAGAAGCCGACCAGGAGATGAGGGAGAAACAAACAAAAATGGCCGCCGGACAAAAATCAAACGCCACTTTGAAGGAAAAGACAGATAGTGTCCGTCCTTCTGCGTGGGAAAAAAACGATAAACGGTCGCGGGGCTTTGTGAATGACGACAACGGACTGGGGCTGCGGCATTCTCGTGGGGCTTGTTTCGGGGGGGAGAGCACGACCTGGGGGGGCCTCCCGGGTGGACACCTGAAGGAAGAGCTGCCGTGAGCCGGGAGGGCCCCAGTGGAAAAAGGGGGGGGCGCCTTAGAACTCCGGTAACCGAAGGCGAAAAGCTGGCTGGGCCTCAGTCGTCTTGGATGAACCAAAAAAGTGTATACAACGACATCCGCCCTGTCAGAAAAAAAGCGCCAGCTCACCACTAACCGTAAGCGATCGAGGACAAAAAGGATGAGGCAGATCTCGGATTGGGGGGGCGTGTATGGTTATTCTTGCCGGGGAGGAATGTTTCTGAGGGGTATCACTGATTTTGGGGGGGAACGGCACCCTCATGTCGGGAACTGGAAGAACAGGAACGAATATTGCGTGGTATACCTTTTGTTGGAAGAACAATATGGAAGGCACCAAAACTAACGCTCAGCAGGGAAAATGATGAGGCATCAAAAGGAAAAACGACGTAGGCCCAGAAGCCTACAAGGGGACCAGCGGCATTGGCCGAGGTGGGACACGTCCGGAAACCCGCCGACAAGCCTAAACGGGTCGCGTTTGCCATCCCTCGGCGGAACAAACCTCTTTTGTGAGCAAAATTCGTCCACGGACCGCTTTCGTGAGGAAGGAACGCCTAAAAAACATGGTTGGCAAACCTCCTGGCGGCAACAACGACGGCGACCCAGCAGGAAGGCCCTACTCAAAAAAGAAGGAGACACAAAAAACCGAGGGGCACGTCGGAGCAAAATGGGGGGAGGTAGACACTGATGGGGGAATGTCAATAGGCGAATGACTCCGAACGGGAAGAAAACGACACGTCGTGAAAGGGGACCAACACTTCAGTGGTTTGGTAAACGTTCAACAAAGGGGGGTAGTATCATGAGACGCAAAGCTCGAGACTAAAATGAGAGGTGGCAGGGCCCCAATAATCCGGGGTCTACAAAACGGCCACGAGTGAACCCATCGAGGGAAGCTGGCCAAAGAAAGGAGCTCAGCAGAGGGCCGGGGCATGGTCATCGGGGAAAGGGCCGTGGGCCGCCATATCCCGCAAAGGGGGGAAGTCGATGTGTCAAGGAACGCTCCCTGCGTCGAGCGGAAGAAGGACACCGCTCAAGACGGACTCGGCGCAGACGCCGCTTCTTGCACGCCGTAAGGATCCTCAAGGGGAGGCCTCCTTCCAAAAAAAGGCGACGACCGCTAAAAAACCCTGGCTCGGAGTCCCAAGGTTGAAAAAGACGCGTAGCAACGAAGAGAGGGCAGCCTAACTGCGCCACGGAAGGACCTCTACAGACCGAAGGGTCCGGGAACGGGACCGGGAGGAGGGAGGAGGCTGAGCGAGTTACGAAAAAAACAATGCATTTGCTGGGAGGCCCAGAGGACCTGGAAGCGCAAGAACTCGCAGGCTGGTGGATATAGGAAATAAAGAGTCGCGACGTCCGACCATCTAGAGGAGAGCGGTCCGGTCGCGTGGGGCCAAACGCAGAGAGCTGAGAGGAAAGAGGCGCCTCGCACGGGAAAAAAAGCACATAGGCCTCTACCAACAAGCGTTCCTGAGAAGAAAGTGAAAGAAGCCGGCGGCGCCTAAAACCACAACCAGAAAAAGAAAAGCCCGGTCTCTCCGCCGGGCGAGGAGGGCCGCTCCACCAAGACTCTGAATCGGCGGAATGAGCCCAAATAACCGAGGCTGAACTAAGACTCCAAAGCCGCCCGGGAAATCATGACCCGTGGGGGAGGGGTGATTCAATGGGTGCGTGCAAGTCGCTCCGGCCGCCGCGGCCCGGCAGGACGAGCAAGACTCGAATTACTTCAAACGTCAGGCGAGGGACCGGGGGGGGGGACCGTCCCAGCACTTCAAGTGGCTGCCTGGGGGGATACCTCGGAGGAAGTTAGGAAAAGAACTGAAGGGAAAATATCGGAAAAAAGGGACCGGAACCGGGGGCGGGTCTAAAAGCCGCCGATTCCTCGGAGTCCTGCAAAGGGGCACTTCACACCACGTCTCCGCCGGGCTCCACCGGGTCAAATCTTCAAAAAACGCCCGCCGAATCGGGCAGGAAAAGGGGAACGGCGCCGTGCCCGGCAGCCGGGTAGTCAGAGAAAAACTCGGTCGGCCCGCACCAACGGGGGCGGGTCGTCTGCAATGGGGGGGAGGGAGCGTGAAAAAGGGCCGATATCAGGGCGACCGTATCCGACAGGAAAAAAGAACGACGAAGCGCCACGCGAAAGGGCGCAGAGGACGCCGGCACGGATACCCCCGGCGAAACGAGTGCGAAGCTAGTGGAGGGGCAAGGTGTGCACCAGCCAGGAGACCCAAAGGGGGGCGCTTGGCCGACGACGAGGGCGAACCACCGTCACCCCCAGGCCAATCTTCGAAATCAAAGGCATAAGGGTGGACGGGGCCTGGAAAAAATCGGAAAGGAAAGAATCTAATACAAACGAAAATTGCGTGCCGGGGAGAAAAAAGGGACCCCGACGCCAAAAAAAGAGCACGCTTGTCTCCGGTCGCTAAATACCTAGGGCGGGAAACTCGGGGTCAAGACAGGGCCTTAAGTTTGAAAAAGTAAACGGCGGAATCGCTGGCAAAAGAGCGGCTACACCTCAGAGTAACGGGTCCCGCCGGGGCAAGACTGTGGGAAGAGAACGGTAGGCCAATCCAAGTACAGGCTACCCCATAGAAGGGAAACGAGCCGTCTGGGCCGGGCTCCCGAAGCTGCCCTAACGGCTCACAGGGGAACCGTGGTCAAATAGAACGGAAGGTACACAAAGGGGAGGTAGGGCGCCCCGTCACCGTGACGAAGGGGGCAAAAAGAACTGCATCGCTGACAAAAGGGGGAAGTGGTGGAAAGCTCGACAGTTCAACGGTGGCCAAAAATGGCCGGCACACAGGATGGCAGTGGCTACGGGGAGTGGCGGAGGTGTTGGCGGCAGGGATCAGGGTTCGGGGGCCTGAGAAAGAAAACAACAACAGGAAGAAAGATCACCTTCACAACCCAGGACAGACAAACTTACTAAAACAATACACCGGTCAGTCGGTCGACCAGGGAAGGGAACGGCAGGGGAAAAACAGGCACAAAAGTTCCGTTTGATCTGCAAAAAATTGGAAGAAAAAACGCCAAAAAGTGTGGCAAAAAGTGGCATGGAGAAAAAGGGATGACGGGGGCCAGAAGAAGGAAATCAGGGCGCGGGCGGGCTCTCAGAGAGGAACACGGGTCAGTGGACTAGGTAGGCAGAAAAAACGGGGGCGAACGGCCACCAGAGTGACAGACGTCGACTGTTGGTGTTAAACGGGAAAGGCCTCGTCAGGACCGCGCCGAAGAAAGGCGTGATCGATACACCCGTTAACATGAGCGGGATCGACTACGGGCTGCAAACAGGTGGTAAGGGTGAAAACGGCTCTCGTCCAAAAGGGAACCAGGTAGTGGCCTAGGGCTAACGCGCCCGGGCATTTGTGGAGCAGACAGGGAAGAATAGGGAAAGGTGCGTCGGTCGAGAGGCGAAAAAGAAATGGGCGGGAAACGGGGGTGTCGGCCATGGCCAAACGAAAAAAGGCCCACGCTCACGGTTCGGGTGCGCGAGAGGGCACACTCGGGTGACGTGAGCGGCAGTACTCCAAGGTGAAAGGTCGGCGAGCGCCAAGGCTAAAGCGGAAGAAAACTGCAGCGGTTGAAAAAACTAAGACCAG
>Ga0179593_1419712_pt1 | contig 12422 bp, 16 predicted proteins | sample CZODoug2_1_08_16_FD_185931 | JGI IMG/M metagenome (GOLD analysis project Ga0179593, IMG submission 185931) | Vadose zone soil fungal communities from Angelo Coast Range Reserve, California, USA - CZODoug2_1_08_16fungal (PacBio error correction) | ecosystem: Environmental > Terrestrial > Soil >...
CAACATGTCTCAGGACGAAAAAACAATCGGAGGAGCGTCGGCCCATGCAGTAGAGCAAAAGAAGGTTAAACTGTTGACAAAAAAAAAAGTCCCTCTACAAAACTACCGGGGATGAACGAGTCCATTTCCGACGGCCAAGTGCTGCTAACTTTCAGAAGCCCAGCATCGTATGAACAAAAGAAGGGAAAATCGGGCTCACATATCCCAACACAGAGCTGCTGCTGGAAAGGCTGTAGAAAATCCTTAAGAGCCGGTGAATTCCGGGGAAAAGGAATATGCGATGAAACCTGGCTTAACTCGAAATCACAGAGAAGGAGCTCTCTGGGAGCGCAACAAAAGAGCAATGTGAGTACATTGGTACGAGGTAGAGACATGGGAGGGCGTAACACCGGACGCTAAAAGAGAAAAAAAGGCTCCCAAGTCTCTCACAAGGAAAAGGGCGTAAGCCAGGTGAATGGTTAGGGCTCAATCTACACAAGGCACAGAGTTCAAAAGGAGAGAAGGAGGTTTCGGTGGCGCCCGAGCTGAAAACGGGATTTCAGGAACAATTGAAACCGAATGGATCCATCGCACCCCGACGCCCCTTATTCACTCGGGTTTGCAGGAGAAAAACCGAGGATGCGGAAGGGAGCTAGAGCACACCCAACAATGCTTGGGAGTCCTATTTAGAGGAGGACAAACCTTAAGGGAGTGAAGCGAGGCTGAATACATACAGAGGGAAAAGAGGAACTCGAGTTGTGACTCTTAGAACCTATAAACCGGGTAATTTCAAGGGACCGCCTTGGGAGGACTAAAAAACTTAGACACATCTAGGGAAAAGCTAAATGGACTTCCTATCCAGGAACACAATTAACCTTTGTGAATCCAGGCCATCATCTTAAAACTGGGCGTTGATAAATCGAGGGGAGGGCGTAAAGAGCTCGAATGGGAAAGGCCCGCAAACTCTAAGCTCTCAGAATAGGACGATCCCGACACAACATGAAACAAGACTCTTAACTCAAGAACCCATTGAACTAGTGGCGGAGTGAAGGGAGACAGCCGAGGAACTGAAGCTCAGCAGAAGAAGCTCACCGCCAAACAAAGAGGAAAATATTCGATGAATACCCAAAGACAGTCGTCAGCCGCGCGCGAAAGAGGAGGGGGCTTCCGCGCTCAGAAAGAACAACCGGAGCCAATAGAAATAAAGCCCCAATGATATGAACACAATCTTCCGGAGGGTCAAACGAAATGACGAACTAAAAAATGAAAAAGGAGAAGGCGAGGCTTGTCACAAAGAAGGGTGTGAATGGGAACACAATGGCAGAAAGATATACTCCAAAACTGGAACAAAAAGAGCGCAGACAAACTGAGGTCTAAGGTCTCACAGGTCGGGGCCGGTCAAGGGGGGGAACGGGAGGGTCTCAAGTCTGGAGAAATGGATAGAGATTCTGCGGAGTAGAGCTACCCATTGAGAGAACAAGAGAGCTGAAAGGGAGGGGCCCGGTCTAAGTTCAGCGGCAGTTAGGTGCACAAACGATTTCCTTAATTGGGGGGGGGGGACAGAAATCACTCTCGAAGACCGTTAGGTGATCTTGAAGGACAACCGCGGCAGAAGGGTGTCAAGTGACGTAACGCAGCCTTCGCTCAGCGTCCATTTGGAACGGGAGAAAAGAACACGCTTAAGCGCATCATCAGCAAAAAATTGAAAGAAGTTTATACCATGAAAACAGAAGACTGGAGACAACAAGGAAAAGACACACTGTCTTTGCTGGCAGAAAATAATAGTTTGAGAAGGAATTCCCTATCCGGATGGAGGTGGGGGGGAATGAAATGGATTGAATCACCCCGGCGCGGAGGAACTAAAGACGTATTCACTCAGCTACGAGGGGTTTTAGACTGGGTGCGAGTGGTTGGGGACGGGCCGTTAACTCCCGAGATCTACAAAAATTGGCTAAAAATAAGAAAGTTGAGAAGAAAAGAACGCATAACATGTAACGAGAACAGGGGTAGCAATGACGGAGCATGGAAAAAAAAAGCCAAGGACTGCTGGTGGAAAGTTAAAAAACGGCAAGGCAAGGGGGCAAAACTAAGAGGACTGGATTTCATTTCAACGTCATCTGGGGTGAGTGAAGAGCGAGAAAGGGGGAGGACAACGGTTCATTATATCGAGTACAACGCTGGGGGGGCTTTGGGGTTAGGTTCTGCTGTAAGTGTCTACTCAAAGAGGGGATGAGAACTGGAGAGGGGGAACAGATGAGGCGAGAATTTCAGGGTTGAGAAACAACTGCGGACACCCGTTTTCTTCGAACGGTAATAAACCACCGGAGAACTTAAAGCTCACATGTTCGATAGATGTGAATGAAAACCCAAAAGGGGGGGGTGCCGGGAGCGGAGCCAAAGGGAGGGCTAAGGGAGGAACCGCACATCGTCAGCGGTGGACGCAAGGGCCGGGAACGTGGGCCGGGCGGAGGGCGTCGGCCTACAGGGTGGCGACGGAGGCCGACAGTGACAAACCTCAAGGAGCCAGAACTGTCCGGATGGCACCCGATCTCAAGATGTGAAACGGGGGGAGAGGGGAGAAAGTCCAACACGGGCTTCAAAAAATCCGAGTCAAACGCTGTACCACGGATCGCGCATCTTGGCCTTGAAGAACCACCGGAAATGGCTACTCAAACCGTGATCGCATGAGGACATCAGCCTTGAGAGTGGGCCGCGGACAAAAGCCATCAAAGCCAACACCAGGGCCTCATTACCCTCGGTAGTCCGTACGGGAAGGGGTGCTAGGGGAAAACTACGCGAGTCCCATCACCCATGGAAGGAGGGAGGGTGCAAAACTAGAACGGTGGATCGGTTACGGGCAGCCCCGGGGTACAGAGGGGGACGCGGGAAAGCGGGGGAAGCTCTGTATTAATGACGGGTTTCATCTTTCTCACAGCCAGGTTGGACAAGGACGGTGCCCCTGACGAATAAGCCCTTTTATTCGTCAAAGGAACAGTTGAAGTACAAGAACTTCAGAAAGGGGGGACAAAACTAGGGTTCGGCACAGACTTCGGTGTTACCGCAGAAACATCCATCCTCACGTGTGAGAGGTTAATGAGAACGGTAGATAAATTGGGTCTCTCAGGAATCTTTATACCTACAAGGGGACAAGAGCTTTGTTTTTCTAGCCTACCAACATCTGAGCCGAAATTTCAACGGTAACAATATAACCGACCCGGCTCAGGGGCCCGATATTAATCTTCTTATGATAAAAAAAAGAGGTTACTGGAGAAAAGACATTGGGAATACTTTTAAGTCGTTTATACAACACATCAAGACCTTAAGAACTTAGAAACAAGAGGGATAAAAGGCAGACTAAGAAAGGGTCATTTCTACTCCCTAATATTCTATAAGGGAGGGTGTCGAGGCAAACCGTGATCAACAAGAATAGAAACTAATTCGGTTCAAATTCTTCGCCAGATACAAAAACCGCATGGGGAAAAAATAATAACGGGGATGGCTCCACCTACTAGAAAGAACGTAATAGAACCGAAAAGACAAGCTCTGAACCTTAGCCACGTTGAAAACACTTGGGAACAAATCCAACCAAGTTGAGACGATGTGAGATGTAGTTCAGACTCCGGAAAGAGGATAGCAAAAGACCAAATTTAAGGGTTTGAGCATGTCTGATCGGACCCAGCGCAAGAAGAAAAGGCATGGGCTGGATGAAACAATCGGCGGAGGAGAAAATACAGAAACAGAACATCCGTTACTACTCACCGCCTCGAAGGAGGAGGGAGGGATCATAAACCAAACAGGGGGCCTGGGACCCCACTATAACTGGGGGAAAGAAGGGAACGTAGTGACAAGAAAAAAACGTCAATCTCGTAAAATCTCCCGTCTCCGTGAGGGAAAAAAAAGCCGCTGGCACATCAACAAGAAATTAACGGCAACACTGGAGGGCAAGTTCTCGTTAAGCCCGAATTCATGGACGTCCCCCCCGTGCCCATACACAAATCAAGGAAAACAACAACATGAAAAGAACAAGAGAGCATCAGACTCGACACAACAACCAACTGAAAAGCGAAGATTGTCAAGCGTTGAAAGCAACCGGGTGAGTACGTTCAACGAGCAGTTAGAAGCAAGACAAAACAAGAAACGACAACCCGACAAAGGAAAATCTTGGAATGTGAAAAGGGAAAAGGAAATCAAGAACCAAGCTATACCTCATGACTCAGAAGAAGAGAAGAAGACGCGAGAGAAGTTGACCAATGTAAAAGACCGCCCGAAAAGAAAAAAACGAAAAAGGTTGTCGGAGGAAAAAGAAAAACAACGAGTACAATGGGCGTCCGGATAAAAAACGAGGGAAAGTCTTAATTATAGAAACTTCTAAAACAAACCAAAGAGGAGAGGGGAGATATATATCCCACTGACCCCGAGTAGCGCTGTGGGCAGGCGACGCAGGTCACAGACGTTGGGCAAGAAATTTTTGGAATCTTGAATCAAAATCAGGTGGGGCTCAAACTGAGGGAAGAGGAGGGTTGGAAACACAGGCGGATGCGGGTGGGATTCGGAGGCGGAGAAGAATTGGGATTTGTGGCAAGAGGGAGGATGTGGTCCCTAGGGAAATTTTTACAAAAGGGACTGGTGAGACGTTTTCCCTAGGGGGCGGGGGTGGAAAGACGACTCGGTTACTGGTCGAAGGAACGGTGCGGGGGCAGGATGGTAGAAAAAACCTGAGGGTGGACGGGTTTGTGGGAGGGAGAGGCTTATTCGAGGATTTGCTGGTGTTGTTTGCCTTGGGGGTGTGGGGGAAAGGGACGCTTCCGGGAAGGAAATCCGGTGTTCTAATAGAACTTGGGACACGGAGTCGTGTGAGGAAAGGTCAAGCGGTGCTCCATCGTAACATCTTAGAGGGGGCGGAGACCGGAAGCGGAGGGGGCTCAAAAAGGCGATAAGGAGATTAAGAAGGCGCTCTTATTATGGGAAGTCTAGTGGAGTTTAGTCCAGAGATCGGAGGGTAGTTAGAAAACTATCCTAGTCGAGGGCTTGTGGTCATAATTAGGTCGGTCAAGGGAGGAGAAGAAGGGGTATCAAAATCCCTCCCTACTGGGGGAGGCTGCGTGGAAGATGAGGGAAATGAGAACAAGAAGTTGTGTGGGGTCTATTCAGGTCGTAGGATACCGAGGAAATACGAATCACCTTGTGTGTTGAGTTCACACTGGGAGAATTTCAGCTGAGGCGTGGGGTCGGGGAAGGTACGGGGGAGTGAGGGGGGAAGCACCATTCTGGGCTTTCTGGGGGGTTGTAGCGGGAAAATGGGGGGGTGGAACAGCAAAAGTTCTATGACGTTCTAAGGAAGAGGTTTGGGGTACCAGAAGGGGAGGAGAAGATGTAAGGGGGAGAGGGGGAACAGTTCGGCAGGAAAAAAAGGCGGAAGGCTGTTTACTTCGGCTGTGGTAATCGCAGGCAAGGTCGACCGTCCTGTGAAGAAGTGGCGTTGACAGGAGAATTGTCGGGTAGCAAGAAGAACAAAGAAGGAGGTAAGGCCCTTCTCTGTCTGGGGGAAACGGCTCAGAATTATTGCGAGAAAACACAAATGGGAGACTTGTGAAATCGTAAGCTTAGGCGCTCTCCCGTAGACCGCGCGCCGTTGCATAGAAAGAGAAGGATGGGAGGGAGTGGTGGTTCTTTAACCAAAAGGGGACAATCTTGACCAAATTAGGAAAGGAGGGGGCCCAGGAAGCAATCAAAAAATATGGGGAGTTTCCAGGTGTTGGTGCAAACTGTGCCAACTTTGATCAAGAGACCAACGGCCAAGATAGGGGAAAGGTTCGGACCGGAGGGGGGGAGGAGTTATATCCAGCTTGTGCAGCGCACAAACATGGGGGATGTTCATCAGGGGGAGGGAGATCAAACTTCCAGTCGTAAAAAATCGCGGTGTAATTACTTCTCTGATGCTTAACTTGTCGGAAGGGCAGGAAGAGTGACGGAGAGAGGCTAGGGTTTTCAGAGAGCCATCGCAGGGTGGGGGGGGAAGAAAAGGCTCAAGGGGGCCCGAGGGGAGAGGCATTTAGAAAAAACTGCTGTCCGGTAAGACGGTTTTAACCGACAACCCGATTGTTGAACCGAGGCCTAACCGGAGAAGGGGGGGGGAGGGTGAAATGCGTCCAAATCGTAAAACCGTAGGAACTAAGAGGCTGACAGCCACGAAAGGAAACATGCTTTCCAAGATTCAGTCGTACGGGGGATTGAGACAATACAGTTTTCCCTCTGGCTGTCCAGGTGGTGAAGCAAAAAATGCGATCAAAGGGGAGAGGTTCGGGTCAACAGTTCAGCCTTTGGACCGGGAAAGAGTACGATTTTTGAATCATGACAATCCTCGACGTCGCCTCGGCAAAACCTTCACCGGGGGGGATCGGCTGAGCAAAGTAGCAAAACGAAAAAACCGGGAAACGTCCAAAAAGTGGGGGCGAGATCCTCGTGCAAAACTCAAAAGCGGACTCGTCACGGCCATGAAAAAGAACGTTGAACTCACGCTAGGGCTAGGGCCGACAAAGTGACCGTAATCGGAAGGGGAAAAAAGGAGGCGAAGGTGCTTTATCTTTTTATGACTTCTAACGTCCCCAGGTTTATAGTAGACCTGGAGTAGAAGAAAAAAGAACAGTTGAGGGCGGTCGTCTAGGCAAGTGTCGAACTCGGAAGGCGGACCCGCACAAAAAGACGTGTCACCCAGATCCTCCGGCAGAAATGTACTAACGCGACGAGTAAAGTGACGCGCAGGGGCCGTAAGGACGAACTTCAATGTCCAAGACACGGAGAAATTGACTGGCGTGAGAAAAAAGAGGGTGAAGGTCTCAGAAAAGCAACTTGAAGGAGGGATCCAGGGGTTTAAAAGAGGAGCGAAGAGAATTGGTCTCAATTCAGTGTCTTTTTTGAAGGATAGCGAAGCGGGGATAGGGGAGAAAGGCAAGACATTGCACTCTAAGACGAGCAAGTTACTGCATCGGGACAATTCAGACGCGAAGTGGGGAATAGTAAACCCAGGAGGTAGCCAATCCTGTCCAAGAGGTTGGAAGGTGCCCAACTCTAAGGAAAGATTCTCGGGGGAACGGGACACTTGAAACACGGAGACCCCGACGAAAAAGAGTGGGGGAGGAGGGAAGGGGGGGGGGCTCTGATGATAAGACGCGCGCTCACAGGCACGAGCGCAGAAAAGGGGGAAAAAACTGGGCCTCGGGGTATAAAGTGAAAAAATTAAAGTTGGGAGGGAGGGGGGGGGAGAGGGGAAGACCAAGTTTTTTAGATATCTATGCCGGCAACAGTGAGTGGGCTTTATTAACAGCCTCGGCGGCGATGTGAGGGGGGTTGGGGTAGGTCTTCGCGGAACAAGATTGGGAAGAAGTGGGGGTTATTTTTAAAAGGGGGAGGGAAAAGGGGTTTGAGGGTCAGGGGGGGAGAAAAAAACGGGACACAGTTAAGAGAGGAGGCAAGTGTGAAATCCGAAAGAGGAGGGGTGTTGAATGGACGTGCTAGGGGGCGAGCGGTCAATAAGAGGGAGGACGACGGAAAGGGGGGCAAAAATTCTCATAGGGCAATGGGGGATTCGAGTTGACCCCGCGGATGTAACTTGGTAGGCGTGAGGAAGCAGCGCTGAGCGTTCATAGTGCGGGGGGAAGGGGCCCATTTCTACGAAACGCGACCGCTGGGACATAAGAACTTTGTGAGGGATGGAGGGTTTCAGGAACGCTTGGGGAATGGAGGGTGGGACGTAATAGGAATGTCCGCACGAGCTCCAGGGGGGGGTGATGAAAAGAAGGGACTCAAAGTGCGTAAGAAAGTCCCAGTTTTGCGCGGGGGGAGGGCAAATGTACAAAGAGGAGGGGTCGTAAGTTGCCGGAGGTCACAGCGTGAAAGAAGTGAAGAAGACGAAGATTCAAGAGAGGCGAACAAGCTCGGGGGGGTTTGTTACTCTAAAAGGGGAGAGGCCATACCATACTTCGAAAATCTAAGGGTGGAGGAGGGGCGTCTACAGGCGGGACAGAGTTGACAATTGATGGTCTGTGGTTGGGGGAAATGGGCGGCCTATAAAAAACGGGGAGCAAAGTTTTGAAAATAAGAAAAAGACTTAAACGTGAAGCCGAAATAGTTACTTCTTGGTCGAGAGGAGCTGTCGGGGAAAACTGAAGGAAAGCACGGGGTAACTATGCACATAAGGGCGGCCGGAGTGGTTCCAAGAGGTGCGACCGAGTTAGACTTTGCTGAGGCGTCTGGAAGTGAGAGAAGCTTGTATTGCCGGGGCACATGGGGGGGGGGGAAAAAAAAATCAAAGCTGGGGATCTGATCAGACACAGAAATATCGGGTTGCTTCCTACGACGAGGTCGAACGGCCAAGGGTCTGCTCGCGATGCCGGGAGGACCGTCGTACGTCGTCGCTCGTCCGGCTGACATGGCCCTCTGACAGTTGGAGGAAAGGATTTTAGGGAGGGCTGCTTTTTTTCAAAGTTTCGATGTGGAGGCTTAAGCGAGAAAGGGAAAGAATAAGTCCGGGTTTAGACTCGACCTTTTCAAGGAGCGAGATATATAAACAACCAATCTTATATTAAAATATAGGGGAATAAACTAAAAAAAAATCACCTGGGAAACGCTTGGGCGCCACCGAGGAAAAAGAGACGTCTGTGAGTTGAGTCTCAATTGAACAACTGGGGTAAACCACCGACAGACGAAAAAATACCTTTACTCAATTGTGACAAAATGGAAAGGTCCTCCTGGCCCCTCTTCGCGCAGGAAGGGGATAGAACATGAATGGAGGGAACCAAAAACGGGCCGGAGGAAGGCCCCGGAGGCCTAGCCTAGCCAAAATCTCAGGGACTTGGCGCATTGAAACGATTAAAAGGACGAATTAATAATGAAGAAAAGAAAAGGCGCTTCACTCCAAAGGATAAACGTCGAAAACTCCGCACCGAGAAGAGAAAACCTTTTGGCTCCGGACACAGAAAGGATGCCGAAATATTTACTAAAAGTCTTCAAGACCGGGCCCGACATCTGGGTCGCCCGAGAAGCTCACTAGATTCACTTGCAGACTATGGTGTGCCAAGGTCAAAAACAAGTTCTCACCTTCTAAACGTGGCAGGGGGGGAATCCCAAAGATGACTGCGAAAAGGTCCTAAAAAGAAGTCAAAATAGCAAAACTCGCCGGAGTGCATCACTGGAGGAAGAGAAAAGGAGGGCGGGGCGCTGTTTATCTAATGCCACCCACCTTTTTCGCGCTCTGGGCTATTGGGGACGGAGGCTACACAGGATGAGCGCTGCTTTACACTCCAAAGGCGAACAGAGGGAAAGAATGCGCAACCACATAAACGACTAAAAACGGTGTAAATTCTGTACCGCCAGTGTAGCAAAGTTGATCAAACGCGTCAGAAAGGACTCTGAAAAATAATAACCGGAGGCTTCACACAATAATCAAATAAAGTGGGTAAAACAGAAGTCCCAGGCACAAAGGGGCAAGTTAGGAAAGGAGAGGAGAGTTCACAGCTCGTCGAAAAACGAAAAGCAGCGGAAGAGAATACCATAATCTGTCAGCTTAAATAAAAGAATACTCATTAACTAGGCAAAAGACTGTGAGATAGGGGTCGAACATTGGTTTCATCGTAAAAGAGGAATTGCCAGCTCAGAAACAGAGGGGCTCACCGGGGAACCAGCAACAATATTAAAAACAGAAGGCATCGTTCGGATACAAACGCGATCGAACTGAGGGAAGAAGGTTGGCCCCTAAAAAAAAAATCACACCCTTTCTCCAACGTCTAACCCCAATGAAAAAATAGCACTGTAGCAAGGAATAACCAAAAACGACATCAGAGAGAATGGGCATCAGCCCACATCACGGGTGAATAATTACATACAGAGATTCTCCAAACGGGAACATCCGCGGGACTGGGCAGCAACGCGGAAGAAGTTAGATTAGGGTAAAACGAAAGAGAGGAGAGTAGAAGATTATTCTGCTTCCAGCCGGCGCTGCAAAAAAGGGCTCAGATTTGTAGGGTGATAGGGGAGAGGGAAAGGACAAGTGGGTCGTGCAAGGTGCTTGCACAAAAAAACCGGCTGACTATGAATAAGTGCAACCTCAAAGAGAGAGGGACTTTAGTTGTAGAGGACCATGTTGGAAAGAACCGCAAAATCATGAATGGGAAGGGACGTAAAACCAGTAGTAGAGCCGCGTGATGCAAGGCGAAGGCCGGAGCCGAAAGCAATCGCATCCTTTTGAGAAAAACAGCAAGGACTTCACTTGCACACCAAACAACAGCAGAGGCGTCGCGGAAAGAAAAAACAAAAGGAAGTTTTCAGTACACCTATCCGTAGTTTCATGGGGGGGGGACATCAAGTGGGGGTTTAGGAAGGCCCCGGGATTAGAGGTCAGGAGTCAAACGAGGACTGCCTTGGGTTAGAGTTTGGAAAGATGTTTGTCGTTTTGCCGTTCAGGAAGCCTATCAAGACACTGGACGACAAAAAACAGGGTATCTATCGGGGGGTAAAAAGGCCAGGCTACGACAAAAAGGGAAGTAATACATGCGAAGTCCCCCGAGAAACCGGACTGTTTCAAAAAGGTGCGAACAAGCGGGTATCGACACAGTGGGTCCCTATACCTCAGCGGGATTGGGAGAAAACGTCATCTGCATGCCTTACAAAAGCGCGGAAAAAAAAAAATCTGAACGGTCCAATAGAGAGGAGTCAAGACTTTGTGAAGTGTCCCTTTTGAGGGTATAGGAGAATGGCAGAAGATCGGGGTTTGTGGGGGGGGCGGTGCCTAGGAAAGGATATGTCAAGGTTCAGTAAAGAAAAGACTTGCATAGCATGGTTAGGGGTCCCAGAGAAAGAAAGACAACCGAAAAAATTGAAGGCAACATTTCGAGATGAGATCGGGCCAACAGACCAACGTTTTGCACAGGTCTCTTGGGCAGAAGTGATGCTAATCTAGGGACACTGGTGGGGGCATGAAAAGCGGGGAAAAGAAATGGGGACGGTCACTTGGTAAAGGAAGGAGGCGACTTACTGCGTGGGACGGGAAGGAAGGGAACGGGCCGGGGGCTGGACCCAGTGAAACCCATCGGGGAAGCCAGGGTTTAACAGTAGAGCAAACTGGGAAATATTGTAGGGACTATGGGAAAGGGACCATGATGATCTAATCGTTGGGAAAAAACAATGATAGATCGTGTTGCTGGCAAACCGAATCTAATGATTGCGCGATTCCCTTCCTGGGACAATACTACAAAGGGAGAGTAAGTCCCGGAGTGCTCTGCTGCCTGTGGAAGAGATGGAAGACCTGTGGATCCTCATCCCAGAAAGTCTGTGACTCTGAACATGCAGAGAGAGAAAAAGGCACTTCGCGAAAATTAGGAACTCTGGTGAGGTAAACCGTTCCTTTTTCAGCTTGGGATCCCGTTGGCAGAAATGGAGGGGGTCACGGGGAGGTTTATGCGGAATCAATCAGGGTTTATGAATTCCTGATAAGTTATGGTTCGAAAAAGGTTGCCAACCACTCCAACATTCGTGGTAGCCAGTCAAGTAACTCCTCTACAAAGGCCGCAGGTTTTTACAGGTCTCAAGGGACGATGCTCGAACTTTACTCCTTTTAGCGCAGGGAGTCCAGTCCTCCTCCGGGGGGTCCTCTTGCCATGCTCCCTGTTGTTTAAGAAGCGTCACGCGCGGGCCGGGCTTCGGTTCAAAGGAAAGTTTCGAGTCGAGAACCCAGATAAGGGGATAAATACGGGGACCCGAGAGGAGGGGGGGGTCTTCCTCAGGGAGGCCTTAGTACCCTTTCCCAGAGATCCCTCTAAGAGAGGGGGAGCCCGTCTGAAGGGCAAACGCACATTTTGAAGGAAGGGAAGGCTAGGGGTATACCACAGTAGGCGACTGTCGAACGAGGGAGAGACTCGCAACTCAAAGGGGCCGCAGGGAGAAAGACTTCAGAGTACGGAGTTTCCAACAGTAGGTAAATACGATCAGACTCCGAGTGCAAAGGGAGTCGAACAAACAAAGCGGGAAGAAAAGGGAGGAAGAGAAAAAAAGATGGGGAGTGAACACCTCTCTCAATTAACGACGGAAAAAAACGAAAGCGGTCAGAAACGTCACTTCACAAGACAAGTTGCTCGTCTGGTGAGAAGGGTCTTCGGGAAGACCAAGCAGAAGGTGGCGTAAAGCACAATTTAAGTGGGGACAGTGAAAACAAGAGACCGGCAAGGGTAATGGTCTTTGGGGAACAAGATCGGCTGAAGAGAGAAACCTACATCAGGGAGTATCACCCTCCTCTTAATAGACTGGAAGGGTGTGAATCAGAAATCAAAGGTCTTGTTACGCCACTCAACAGAAGAGAAAAGACGTGAACAAAATAACTCGCGGAATGTACCGCGAACACAGTAGGGCCGTTATGCCCCCGAATCCTGCAGTAGCGGAAAACTACTCTGTAG
>Ga0179593_1419839_pt1 | contig 12422 bp, 12 predicted proteins | sample CZODoug2_1_08_16_FD_185931 | JGI IMG/M metagenome (GOLD analysis project Ga0179593, IMG submission 185931) | Vadose zone soil fungal communities from Angelo Coast Range Reserve, California, USA - CZODoug2_1_08_16fungal (PacBio error correction) | ecosystem: Environmental > Terrestrial > Soil >...
AAAGGATTGTCCGGATACAAGGGGGCGCCGGGAGAGGTGTCTAGGGTCGGGGTGCCTGTTTGAAAGGGAAAAGAACCACGGGGGGGGGGGGGGGGATGAGAAGGGTAGAGGGATGTGCGCGCAGTGTCGGGAGGTGGGGGGGAGATGTTTCACGCAGTGTGCCTATGGCTCGCGCTATCTCGACCTCTGAGGCGGAATTTAGGTGGGGTAGACCAAGATCTAAATTTCTGGGGCTCGGGAAAAGTGAAAGTGAGAACAGAATACGCGCGGGCGGGGCAAGTACGTCCTAGAGCTCAGGACGTTACAGGCGTCGGCCGTGCTGCGGCGGCGGTCCGCCGGGAACTGCGAGGGTGAGACACATACGGGCTGGGAGCGAAGATGAGAAAGTTTACGTGCAGGGGGTCACTCGAATCCGGAGTCTCAATTAGTCGAGAGGGCTGGATCACAACTCTAGACCCGGGAGGAGAAAAAAGTCGTGGCAGGACGGGAGACAACCGTGGGAACTAACCTGGGGCCCAGGAGATGTACAAGCGATCAAAACAAGTGGCACTGTAAATGAGGTCCGAGCCGATAAACATCCTGATCTGGCTTAAGTGCCCGTGTAAAGGGTCAGGCAGGCCGAAACTGAAAGAAGTGGGTGGGTCGAAGCTTTCAAGGCGAACGTACTTGGTAGACGGGGGGAGTGCCTACCAGGGGGGGGCTGACTCAGACAAAGTGTGCCGTTAGATGGGGGAATTCAAAACAGTCGGACACGCGGGGCCAGCACTCCTGGGTTGTTCTCGAGAAAGTATGAGCACGTACAGAAAAGGAAGTCAGGAGAGCAAGAAGGGAGAGAAACGTCACGAAACCGGCAGCCGCCGAAGAGCGACTCGTAAAGGCGGCCTCGAGGGAAGGGAAAGGAATGTAGCAAGGAAGGCTAGGGGATAGCTAATCGCTCCACGCGGTGGGGCCAGCAGCGCCCGCAGGGGGGAGAGTGGGACAGTAAGGACAAAAGACACACTACGTCGGGGACGTCGTATCCAAAGTACAGAAAGGTAGGACAGCACCACAGTGTGCCTTCGTCGTGGGATGACCACGTGATCAAGGTGGGACGTCGGGCTCAGGTAGGAAAGTGGACGAAAAGGGATGACGTCCCCGGAAAGAACGGATGAGAAAGAGGCTCAGACCGATGGCGTGGACCCAACCGAAGGCGGCGGGTGTACTGAGGGGTGGCGGCTCGTGTATCCTGTGTGGAGGGATGGGGGGGGGGGGGGGGGGGGGGGGGGGGGGGGGGGGGTGAATCATTGCAGTAGGCATAAACAGGCGTTTCCAAAAACTAGACGGCAGAATCTTCTTCCCACGACTACGAGCTGCCACGGAAGGCAGAGGAACCTCCTCGAGCTTCCCATAAAATGACAACGGGCAGGGGGTCAAAAAAACTAAAATCAGGCTCAGGGGAGATTCAGGAAAATGCGGACGAAAACTTCCTGATAGAGTAAGAATAACGCAGAAGCTGAAGGGGGGAGGCTACACGTCGCGATAATGGAGGAAAACCTTGCATCTCGAGTAATCGGCGTGGAAGGGTAAAGAATAAGCCGACGAGGGGAGGGGTCAACGCATCGGACCCGTGAGAGGAAAAAGAAAGCCTAATCGGCAGCTGCACTGGCACCCGATGACGCGAGTCTAGGATGAGGGTAGTCACCAGTACACGTTGCGTCAAATACATCTAGGAACGAAAAGGTGAGATTACACAGTCAAACGAGGGGGGGGGAGACGTATTCTTGGGGAGAGGGGTGACGTAAAAACGAGAACTCTCAACTAGTTGGGGGGTTGGGCGCTTATGAGCCATCTTCGGGGAGACCGTCGCTGTGCGGCCTTCTAAATGTTACTTTCGCTCAAACAACGAACAGCGGGCGGTGAGTGGCGCGGTGGCGACTAAGCTCGAATACGTTCTTACACAGGCGAGAGAGCAGTCAAGACTTGAGATAACGTGGGAGACCTTTAACCTAGGGATGAAGGGGTCGTGGGACCTGGAAGCGCGTTTCACAGAGGTGCGGAGGGACCTGTAGGCTCAGAAGTAATAAGTGAATGTCGATGCAAAGCCAGGCGGACAAGAGGACTACGGGATCTGGGCAAATAAGCTCAACAACTGGGGAGAGGAAAGTACGTAATAAATTCTAGCAATGGGAAGATATCTGGAGAAGAGGAGGGGACGGTCGAAGTGGAATAAAAGGCTCCCCATGAGGGTGGACTCAAGCCCTAGAGGCATAGATGGAAAGCAACTCAAGGGGTGGCCACTCGTCGAGAGTTCGCAACTACGACAGACGACTGAAAACGGCGCAGCCTGGCGCGACGACGCTGTGACACTGCGCACTAGGAGGGAAGAGAGGGCTCCTGCGTAGTGGAGTAGCCGGGTAACAAATAAAGGGTTTATCAACCTTTAGTAACGGGTAAAAAAAAAGAAAAGGTATGCTTTAATCATTCGCATGTAACGTGCAGATCCTGAGAATGTGACTAACGTACCTTAAATCATGCGGTCACAACTCACCTACCGGCGTCCGTTCAAAAAAGGAAAAGAGGGAAAAGCGGGCGAGCGAACTTTGTCGGATTTGCGCGACGGGGAAAGGAAACTTCTGGAGTCAACGTGAGAAGCAAGGACGGGGTATAAAAGGATCCTCGTGAAGTGTATCGACGAAGCTGAACCCCGGGTTCTACCCACAGTCGTGGAATAAGCCCCGCCTCTGCATCTGAGGGCGGAAGAAGGTTCTGACGACGTAAACGTGTGCGAGGAGGGAGATGTCGCAGAAAATTGGTCGCTCGGCGAATTCAGGAGGGAGACGATCGATCGTGTGCAAAGAACCACGAAGAGGCCAGGGAAAATGGTACGGCCGTGGGTGATAACGCGCAGAGCCTGCGACTGCAGGAAAAGGGAAATCTAAGAAGGAGGTATACTTCTAGGCCACCAACCGCGCAACCTAAGGGTATCAGGAGGTTTCGGACGAAGCCAATCGTCACGAGGTGATAGGCACTTATGTCGAACGGGGCAAGAAACAGGAAAATATCAAAAAAGGCGCCAAAGCCCTATGGCTCTCCAAAAAAGCGCGCGATTTAAACTATCGTCTTTCGACCGTGCACATTGTGCGCGGCAACAAAAAAGACGCGACGAGGGAAAGGCCGGGGGGCATCATCCAGACGGGTTACGACTTTGGCCGAACCTGCCGCCTGATCAGAACGCAGTGGAACCGGTCTAAGGTGAAAGAAAACCGGCGGCGGTGCAAGACTTTTCCACCTCACCGTTACGATGAAAGGACGTCGACTTTGCTTAAAAACATACGCCATGATCGGAGCTTGCAGAAACGGGGGGGAGGGAGAGAAAGATAGCAAAATGAAACCTGAAAAATCCTCGGGATCACTCAGTTGGAGGTCGCGAAAAGTTTCGGCCTGGAACGAAAAAATTAAGGCTCCGCCGGCTAGAACTTAGGGGGAAAGATCGGAGATAACGTCAATGCTACGCAGGCAATCGAGATTGCTATCCCATCGGCCATGGTAACATGAAAGACTCAACAACAAACAACGGGAGGACTAATAGTTATACTATCGTCCGGTCAGGGGGGGAAAAAATTCGCTCGTCAGTGCTGACAAAAGAATCTCGGTATCTACGGACAGGACGCGAGATGAAATCTCGATCGTCCACATCGGCTGGGCCATCGGAGACCACGAGGCCATGATGGAAGCGCGCCACGGGCAACGAGAGTGCGCTCGAGAAAATCACAGAGGATCTGGACCAGATTGGGACATAGCGAAAAAGCGCGAAAGCAGGTGAGAAGAAAAAAATTCTCGCATCTCAAAGCGAAAATCTCGCGAGAAGGGGGGGCATGGGGGGACAGATATCGGCGTGTGACTAAACGAAGCAGAAGGGACGCGTTTGAAAAAAGCGCGCAGACTGATCGGCCCGGGGGAATTATGCACCAACTCAGACCGAACGGAGGTGGTTGGCTACCGGCACCGAGGGATTAACAGAAAGGGATCCAGTCTGCGGACCCCGGGGAACAGTTGGGGGGGAGGATACTGTCGGATTCTATGAAACGCAATGGAATCGGAAGAAAAAAGAAAAGATTCGGTTCGTGGAAAGGGGGGGGTTAAGGGAATGAGAAAACGGGAAGGCGCTAAAAAAAATAACACCTCCTCCAGTCGTACAGTCGGACGACACAACCGGAAGGAGCTAAAAAAGGGTGTGGTGGGGGCGGCAGTAAGGGGGAAAGGGAAGTCCTGGAAAAAGATCACGGGGGGGGACAGGATTCATGTACGCTCACTAGGGGAGGCTAGTCAAAACGGCGTCGTCTACTGACTAGAAAGGCGAGGGGGTCCCGACGACCTGAGGCCAACGAGCGTCTAGTCAGGGAAGGCACTAAGCTCCTCTCCGGGGGGTCCTCAACTTCTCAGAAAACCGGCGCATGGACTTGCGGATAAGCAACCCTGGCTCGTCGAAAAAGGAACCGGTGATCGTGGAGGGGGAAAGATCTGGCTCGTCGAGCGGTGGAGACTAGGTCGGTCCTACAGCGCCAGATACAAACTCAAAACGCTAGCGTCAGGCATACAACCCAAAATACATGGGGAACGACCGAAATATCAGAAATCACATCCGAAAAGGAAAAATCAAAAAACCGAGGAGCCGCAGGAGGGGATCATGGAAAAACAAAAGCTCAAGGGACCACGGGAGGCGGGTAATAATAGGGAACGGGATCCACCGAGCTTGGACTGTCAAGCAAGAGACGCGCTTCGAGGGGATCGGCCTGAAAAAAATAAAGGGACGGCGGGGAAGGTAACAAGCAACCCAGCACGAGAACGGAGAAAAAAATGGGAGCGGAGCCCGAGAAGAGACCGTAAGGGAGTTGGAACCCAGGCTTGGGTCACTGAAAAGTACATAAACTCGCCAAAGAGAGAGTCGGGCCACGTTCAAAGAAAGAGTCACGGGAATACACGCTTGCTATTTAAACAGCAATCCGGAGGTGTCCTGGCGACTAATACATTCCCGTGCTAGGAGAATAAAACCACAGGGCTTCCATCAGAGAGAGGCTATAGCGAGAAAAGAACAACTCTCAACGGTAGACCTCTGAGCCTCGCCAACGTCCAGCCCGAGGGGGGAGGGGCTAAAAAGCCCGGGGTAAGAAGAGGACTCGGAGACGGAGAAACTCCCGCCGCGGACTTAGGGAACGTGGACTGCCCAATGGGCACCGAGGAAGGCAGTTCATCAGGGCTGCCTGGGGAGGCTTCTGGGGGCTCGGCGAGGAGAATCGTATCACGAGGCAGATGAAGGGGATCATCGGTCGGTCATAGCCGTGAGTGAGGGGGGAGGCACCTCAGGGGGGGCAGCGAAACCGTCCCTGCCAGTAAGACACGTCTATCACATCAAAATCCGTAACCAAACTTCGCAAGTTCAGTAAGAGAAGAGCCTGAAGTGAACAGAAAAAAAAAGATCTCAGCTCAAACAAAAGGCCGAGAATAAAAACATTGAGCGCTTAGGTAGGGTCGCGCCCGGGAGGAGAAGACAGAACTTCAGCGATGGGAAAATTATCTCAGGGAGATATACTGGGGAAAAGTTAAAGCTTCAAGTCTCCCACGGAAGGGAGCGAAAAGACGGTCACGAGCGGGGTACTAGTCAGAAGGGGAGAAGAGGGTGAAAACAATGAAAACTGAAGGGAGAGGTGAAAGGGGGAAAAGTCAACGTCAATGGAACGAAACCTCCGAGGGGCACAGTGAAGCTTTAGTACGTGCTGGTCGTGCGTTACAGGAAAGAAGAAAACAACAGGACAGGGGATGACCGGCATGTAAAGCCCGCCTGAACTTACGCCCAAAAGGCGAGGGGAGTACGCTCCGAGAGCCTTGCACAGGGGGAGAACTCAACGGTGCTGGACCACTTGTCGAATGGGAACTGGGAACGGAGGGGGGGCAGTCACTCAATCTCGTCCACCGACCCCGGTCGTTCGGATCTGCAGAAGGAAGGAGGGGAGGACGTCAAAGCAAATAGACGGGGGAACCAAAGCAGTCACGATCTTAGCTGGAACTGTGCGGATACAGAAGAAGGGGACAGTAAGTGCGCCCAGCTTCCGGGGGGCAACGGGAGGGGGATCAGAGACCCCGTGGCAAAAGAACACGTGATCTGTGTACTGCCTGGGGGGCCCAGTCCTCCTTAGACTGATTAGGTGCGCGGTCGGAATGGCGCGTGCCGCGGAGCGAGGACGACCTAGCAGGTGCGGTGAATAACAGAACGCCGCTCAAGTAGAGGGGAGGCATCAGAGGTGCACGAGAGTCTTCATATAGAAACTCCCGGATGGGAATGCGTTCGCAAAGAGAGAGAAACGGGTATATCGGATCGGGACAGGCAGAGCAGGACTCTTTATTACGTATAAAGGACCCAAGACGGGGGAAGAAGGGGTAGGAAGGTATCAAAGGTGAAGGGGGGACGCCTAAGATAGTCACTGTAGGTCGCACTGCCTATGGGCAAGCGTATAATGTCGGACAGTTGTGAGGAAACAGATGGAACCCGTCTGGAGCGAGGGATACAGCTCCGGGGAAGGACTCATGGGAGAACGAACATCGTGAAAAGCTCGCAAGGGTATAGCTACTACAAGAAAAGCCATGCTCGGGGGGAGAAAGAGACTCAAGGGAAACCCGGGGTTCGGGTACACCGTCGTCGCGGTAGTAAAAGTGGGGGCCATAGGGGACCGCACAAATAAGCGTCTCGGGATAGGCACACAGCAGACAGGGGGAAATCGATAAGACAGGGCACCCGCTAATCGTCAAAACGGTGAAAGGGGGGAGACGGCTCGCTCTACCGTCCCCGCTCGCTTTCAGGACGACGATAGTTGCGCTAGGGTGTGCACCAAACCACGCCTAAGGATCACCGAGCACCAAGCTGTTACTTACCTTCAGAATACAGAGCCCATTAACTCAACAACCGGGCGGGCCAATAGGGGAGAGAACGACTACTAGGAACCAGAGCAGAACGCGCGGCAATCTCCACAATGTCGCCGGGGGACTCACGGGCTTGACATCACGATAGTCAAGGGGGGGTCACTCAATGGGCCTGTCCGAATCCTCAAGGGAGGGGGGAAGTTGGGTAGTGTGGAAATTTAATCTATTTTTCAATAAAATCTCTACGAAAGCAAGGGCTATATCGTGCCCCGATATCGAGACGAATCCTTCTAGACGATAAAGGACCGGTCACTATCGGGAGGAGCGTACGACAGATCTTAGGGCACGACTCGCTGAGAGGACTAATTTTAATGCCCAGAGTCGGGGGAGACCTCAAGTCCTCCGAGTTCTAGAGGCGCGCGAAGGGGCAGTCAGTGGCGTGACTGTGAATCCGACCCTAGGTCTGACTATAGCCTTATTTTGTTTCCTCCCCCTTAGAACAACTCATCCAGGCATTTTTTCCTAGAAGACACATAACAAACATTACTCCCACAGATCAGCCCGAACAACGACCGAATGAGACCGCACTCCTCCCGGAGGAACCCCAATACAATAGAGCTCCGGGCGCCTCAAGGGAAATGAAAAAGAGTAAAGCCCTGCCCCAAGGAGAAGGAGCGAGAATAACAGGATCGAAAAGAGGGACCCTAAACGAGATGCCGATCTTACTCGGAAGACAACTCTTGGTCTAAACGGAAGACCACACTCAAAAACTTGGCCGGGTGGTGGGTGGACCAAGACTATCCCATCGAGGAATGAGGACGGTGGTCGCGGAGGAAGGAGAGCCAAGAGGGGAGACGGTCCCGGTAGCGCGAGAAAGCTCGAGAATGACTCAGCCGCGACCGATCGCCCTCGAAAAGGAGGGGAAAGGCTACGCCCTACGGATAGGGAGAGGCACCCCTAGTTCAGGATTCGACGGGTTCCGGTGCCATCTTCATAATCTCGTTTTCTAATCGACGGTTTGGACGGTTAGCAGGACTTGGGGTAGGGAGAATTCACTTGGCGATCCCAGAGAGTACGGCCTGCACAATCATGCTGAACTCTCGGTCCTCTCCCACCAAGACGAAGGGTGTCTACAGATGCTCAGAGTCTCTGAGGGCCGTCAGAAAGCTCGGCTAATATCTCATCTAAGATGTCTTCTACCTCTCTGTCTCCGGTCTCTACGGAGGTCCTACGCTAGCTACGCCGCGGCGATTGAATTCTCTCCGGGTCTCCCCCGACCCGAGTAGCCAAAAGCGCAAATCAACACTTCGGCTTGGGGCCGGAAAACACGAGAACGCGTGTTTCATAATAAAAACCTGAAAAGCCACGGGGCAAAAAGGGGGGCCGCATACGAAAGGAAGACTATTCCTCAGCCATTGACTCGCGCAGAGCGGAGGGAGGTCTAAGACGGCCCCGGTCCTCGCTCGCCAAATCCTCTGGACTTACTCTCGCGGCATGGACGAGCAGCAATCGCGGGTGTCAGTAAAATAAAACGTTGGGGTGTAAAAATGAACCGCTTTGAGAGGACAGTCCTGAGATCGCGCTCGGCGGTTCTAATCGAAGAGGGCGGGAACTATATTCAGGTGGAATATAAAAGGCAATATTCGACTAATATATCTAACAAACAAAAGGGAAACGATATATATGGTCTACTATGAGCGTACTCCAAAGATTAATCCTCGCAGATGAGAAATAGGGCAGAGAGAGCCAGCATTAATGATGCCTCTTTGCCAGCCTGTTACGATTGGAGGGTAATGGCCAACGAGGGTGGGACGGGGGGGAAAGGTCAAAAAGTCAGGAGCAGAAGTCTGGGGTGGGAGGGTGCTCCAGGAACTAGGGGGCGCGCGAATGGGAAGCTCACAGGAGGGTAGGGGGTCCTCAGAATCGGGAAATGGTGGGTGAAGGGGGAGGGGTAGACCCCTAGATAGGTGTGGGACCCAATTGATTTGTAGTAGGTAAATCTATCCGTAGAAGCTTAGAGTCTCTAAGCAAGCGTCAGGAGCGAAGGAGGAGATATAGGAAGGGCCTCGAGGAGCAACGTGCAGAAAGAACTTCTTGGTCGTCACGTACGCCGAGACAGCGGGACGCAAGACAAAAAAAACCAACAGCCTGCGCGCCCATTCACCACGAAAAAAGAAGCACCTCCCTTGGAGGGGGAGAAACCGTCTGCGCGTGTTATGACGGAGCAAAATAGCCTTCCACCGCAGGACAGGGAGTGGCTGCGAGGAGATTGGAGGAGAGATAGCAAGGATCTTTCTTTCGAATGACACGTGCAGGGGGACGCGTGGGGTCGCTCGGGGACCGCGGGCTAAATAAAAACTAATACTCCTCCGGAAAAACAGATCTGAGGGGAAGGGGACGATATGGGCTCTTGCTGTCGAGAACGAGGGGCGTACCTGGAACGAGCCGAGCGTTTCTCTCTCAGCGAGCCTGAGGGGCCGCGAACGAAGAAAAGGCAATGAAACTTAGCCTTGCTGGTTCATCAGTCTACTAGGAGGTGCTCCTCGGAGGGGGGGGGGGAGTCTGTAGTCCTTTTTTGACTAAAGGTCGGGAGAGGGTCGGAAAGATCGCCGTAGGCTTCGGGAATGATGGAAGATAATGTGGGGGTCTTATCGGTGTCTGAAGGAAAACTCTCAAGGGGATGAGAGACTGTTAAGTAAAAAGCTCCGGCTTCTGAGATAGCGCTCAGGAGAAATAGAAGGTTCCCACTCCGCCTTCTCGAGAGTCAGAAAAGGAAGGAGCCTTAGGAGGTCCCCCAAGAGGGGCCGGGAGGAAAAGCTCTTTGAGAGAGAGAAGGAAACTTTCGTCGCTCATGAGTATAGTCGAGAAGACCAGTTGAATGTCACGGCCGACGAAGGGATAAGGAGAGAGTACTATCGAGCCACGGATCTAGGAGAGGCGGGGGTAGTGCAAACCCTATCACAGTTAAACAAATCGGGGGGGCCCTCACACAAAGAAAGGATTAGTATAACGGCCTAAGGGAGGCCAGGCCCGGCAGACCGTGATGCGGGGGGGGCTCCGAAGGGATGCACGACTGTTAAGGGGCAGCTGCTTTCTTCTCTAGGAGATCGAGCGGTCTAACATCGGGGCGAACACCGTGGGGATCTTTACCTTTGGTCTGGTAGGTGCAAGGAAGTACGAAATGTCTCTGGTTGGGGCTGCTTCGTAGTACTCTTGGTTTTTGCAGGGTATCTCGCGCGGGACTGTCAGACCCAGCTGAGGAGGTCGGTCTCTCAAAAAAAGAAAGGGTCCCGGGCGCCAGGGGGTCTCGCTTCGAGAATTGCGGACGCGAAGTTCTGACAAACCGGTGGGTGATGGGGGGCGAAAAGGAGACGGAACGGCAAGAGAGCCGAAACCGATCAGTCTTAGACAGATCCCTGTGTCACCCGACATAGATTCGATGAAAAAGAAGGGTTCACCTTCCACCTCTCTATCGTCCCACGACGAGGGAGAACAAGCTGTATTACAAGGCGTCCGCATCTAAACTGTAATTGAATCGAAAGAAAGTTCAAGGCTTGAGAACTTACGAGGGGAAAAAAAGAAGATCAAGAACGATCGAACTTTACAGCGCGTTAGGTAAAGCCAGAATCTCGAGTATCTAGTTTGGAAGACGAGCAGGTCAGTATGGGACATCACCTCTCAAGATGGTCCTTAATCATAGTTGGGCACTCCGAGGGCTAGATGCAGCTGGCACTCTCTCTTTGTCATCTTAGGATCACGACCTGTTACAAGCGCATACCTCCCTATGAGCGGAGGCAATTGTGTAGATTTCTGGGGGGGCACACGACGAACACGAAAAAGATTTTGGTCGCGGGGTACCTCTAGTAGTCTCCTGCATACAAGGGTGCGAGATGACGGTAGGGAAGTGGGCTCGAGTATCTAAGGGCAGAGGAGGTGGAGGACCCCGAAAAGACAGGCTCGAACCCGAGGGACGGGAGTTGCAAGGGAACCGGACGTGGGGGGGGGGGTCAACGGGCACAGTGTGCCATCAAAAAAAAATCGCGGACAAAGGGACACGGTGAGGCGGGGGGCCAGGCGCCGCCTTTTCCAGGGCCGCGCCTGGGGATCTGCGAAGAAGGTAGGGAGATGGAAAATGCGGACCCTGAGGGGATATCGTCATAAAGACGGGCACTGGGGGATAAAAGGCACTTAGCAAGTGGAAGAGCACTCCTTCGAGAAGGGGGGATAGGAGGGGGGGGGAATTGTATTAGGCCCCGAAATATGGTGGGGCTCTCCGGATACCTGGCTCTTGACAATGGGAACTACGACTCGAAATCTCCTCTAAAGGGCGCCTAACGGAAGCACGGACAGGCACTTACCGCGTCTGAACGAGGGGCTCGACATCCTTAATGTGCTTGGTTCTAGAAGGGGGTTCTAGTACGTAGCGAGGGACTTTGAAGAGCCCGTTTAAAACGCATGTACAGAACACGAGAGCTGTCCCTCGAGATGACGCGAAAAGCCGTGGGGGAAAACGAAGGGGCTTGACTAAGTGGCAAACGAAGCATCCGTGTCAAGGTCTCGCGGCGTGAAGGTTGTCGGGGGAGAATTCTGAAGATCAAATGTGTAAACTTCCTAGCAAGGCGGACGGGGGCCTTACGTGATCGTTCAGGTGTAAATACTACGGCTTGTAGACGGTTGAGCTCCTGGCTATCTTTCGATTTCTTGGTTTGGGAGGACACGAGCTAGAGTAGGGGTTGGGAGTAAATGGTGCGGAGGGTGAGGAACTCTAAAATAGACCACGTCGGTCAAGTCGAGAGCAAACGATCGTGCCCAATGCCAGGGGACCGCGGACGTTCAAGGGCGGTGTCCTTTTCCTAAAAAAAAAACCGGGATGCCTATTCAGTATACAAAAGCAAAAAACGCTGCTTCTAACTTCTACGGAGTTACCTCTCATATCCCTTGGGGATCCATATTTTGGAGGAAAGTAGAAGCCTCGCTCACATATTGGTCGTGGTCGATATGTAGTTACTGGGGGGAAAAGGCACTCGAGGACGAAGTTAATCAGTCCACTGAGGATCCAGAGGCTCTGGAGCCGATCGTCGGGAAAAGCGGGCCGGAGGATTAGGAATTAAAAAAACGTCTTTTAATGGGGTCTTCGAAGAAGAATTCTATTCAGGTAACTTGATAGGATGCTAGGGGGAATGTGAGGAGTTAATCCGTAGCACCAACGGGATTTCGTTGGTCGGGAACCATCGCGGGAAGCTGGTTCCAAGGCCGAACTAGGGGGGGGCAGGAGGGCGACAGATGTCCTTCCTAGTGATGAGTGAAGCAGCCACTTCAGCTCAGCTGTGAGTAAGGCAGGAAGAGCTAGGAAAATCGGGATCCTGTCAAAGAGGTCGCGTCGGAACTCAATAAAAAAAATAACTGGACCTAGGGGCCTTCCGCCGGGAGCTATCGCAGGGGATCTGATGCAACGTCTGCTCACCAGCACGCCGAGTCGAGCCCTAGGGAAGAGGGGGTGTAGAATCTCAAAAAAAACAACAAAAAAA
>Ga0179593_1422236_pt1 | contig 12422 bp, 13 predicted proteins | sample CZODoug2_1_08_16_FD_185931 | JGI IMG/M metagenome (GOLD analysis project Ga0179593, IMG submission 185931) | Vadose zone soil fungal communities from Angelo Coast Range Reserve, California, USA - CZODoug2_1_08_16fungal (PacBio error correction) | ecosystem: Environmental > Terrestrial > Soil >...
GGGTCAAGCCAGTTGGGAAAAGTTTGTTTCCGGGGGGCGCAAGGCTTTAAAATAGGGGGGGAGTAAGAAGGTGAAAAGGGGGAAAGATGGGTAAAGTGGGGGGTACTCAAGACTGGGGTTGTGAACGTAAAAAAACTAAGGGGGGTGGCACACCAAAGAGAAAAAGGGAGGTGGCCAGGGGAAGGACACTATATATGAAAAAAGAGGGGGAGGGGAAGTTGAAAAAAAAATTGGGCCTGGGGAGTATTAATGACCACCGGTGCAGGGGGGGTCGGAGAAGGAATTTCTCCAAGGTCTCATGACACAGGGGGAGAAACTAAAGGCCGCCGTCAAGGGGTGAAATTTTAACGGGAAAGGGGCAGGGAAAAGCCTCATAATTTTGGATCAGTGAAACTTGTTTCATTGGAAGCGCGGTGCGAGGTCATAAGGTTAAACCGGTGGGGGTGTCTACACGAGAGCCTCGGAGGGGGGGGGGAGCTCAAAAAGGGGGAAGAGGAAAAAAGATCTGGCTGAGGGGTGTTTCCGTGGGTCATCCGAAAGCTGATGATCAGGGACCTCCGAACTGTTGCAACAGGAAGGTGGGGCAAGGAGAAGTGCAGGTGCAGGGGGAAAAAAAGCCCATCTCGTAAAAAAGAAATCTGTAACACGGCCACCGTCGAAAAATGAACTATTACGGCCACCGAAAATTCACAAAGGCTCGAGATGGGGGGAAAGGCCCCCTCTGGGTTGGGAGGCCAGGGGAGGAAGGGAAAAAGGACCGTCCATAACAAAGATCCTCATTGGCGGAAGGACAAGGAAAGGGAACGCTTATTCAACGAAGGGGGAAACGTTGTCAGAGAGGAAAGAGAGAAAGTTCACTACCGGGTGGGGGGACAGGCCCCAAGGGGGGGGGAGGGAAAGATAATCCGAATCAGAAAAGTAAAGGGTCCAACATCAGTTGAAAAAAACAGATCAGACAAAGGAATGGTGCCCATGCGCTTGAAAAACTTGGCGGCCAAACACGAGGGTGGCAGAGTGCCGTCGGGAAAGGGGGGGGGGCCGTTTTCGGGGAAATTGAACAGTGCGGTTCGCCAAAAACCAGGAACGGTCAAATCGAAGGACTGGCATAGTTGCAAGGGCGTAGACGGCTACAAAAGGGGGGAGAAAGACGGACGCAAGAAGGGGAGGCGTCTCAAAAGGAAAAGGACCAGAAAAGCAGCGGTAGGGGGACACAATATGTTAGGGCCGCGGGTCGAGGAACACTCAGGCCCTTTCCAAAGGGAGGAGGCACAGGGACCCAGCGGAAACGTAGGGCTTCTACGATTCCGCACACTTCTGGCGTTGCCTCCGAAATAGGCACTGGAACTCGGGGTGACCAGTTGAAGAGATTACTAGACGGGCAAGCACCGCAGCTAAGTTGAGGTTAGACTTGGGACCCGAAAGTAGGAGACACATCATCCTATGAGTCGGACGTAACTAAAACGTTGTTCTCACCCTGTTTCGAAGCGGCCCCCGAACAGTCCGTGGGGAAAAAAACAAGGGCCGGGGGCACCCTTGTGAGGGAGGCTCACGGAATGAAGCGGAGGGTAGGAGGGGAAGCAAAGTCCAGGGACGGCGTCTTATGAAGATTGAAAACATCCGTTAGCGAGCGCACGTACAGTATAAAGCGGTACTCTCTAACAAGCTCAGGGAAAGGCTGGGGGGACCCAGGGGGGGGGAAAGACTTGCAAAGGAAAAGGGTGCAGGTGGGACCTAGGGTGGACAAACCGAGTTTTGGAAGCACCGATTGGACGTAGTCTCTAAAAATACACCCACTGGTCGGAAGAAAGAATAAGCAGGAAAACTTAAAAGGGGGAGGGGAGATGGAGTATCGACATTGATTCCCACGCAAAAAAAGTCACCCACACGTCAGGGACACCCGTTGCGGACCGCAACAGGTGAAACCTGGCGAAATGTCGGGCCCGGGGTGAATTGGGCTCATAAAAGGACACAAACCCTTAGATCTGAAAAAGCGGGGGGGGAGAAGGAGGGGTTGAAAGAGGGACAGCTCGTTGGGGTGATAAGCACCTTGGGGGGGGAAAAGCCGAGAAAAGGTGAGAAATGAAAAAGAAAGTAAAAGGGAAAGGGGGCGGGGACATAACGTCACCTCTAGGGGAAAAAAGTCGAGCCGGATGGAATCCGCGTGCGCAAGCTGAACAAAACCCAACCTGGGAGAAAGCTGGGTGGGGAAAGCGCCTTGACGGGAACAAAGAAAAAAGGTCAGAGGAAAGGGGACTTGAAGGTTCTGGCCACGGCTGCAACTAACTAACCGGGGGAGTGGGAAACGCCAACGACAATTGGGAAAGGAGCGCCCAGAAAGGAGGGACAACAACAAGAAGAAAAGGAGGAATTACGACGTGAATCGACGAACATGAGGCAAGATCCGCACTTGTAAAGGCCTAGGGAGACCACACGGATGGGGGGGGGGTCACAAGGGAAGCAGAAAGAGGAAACGGTACTTCAGGGGGGAACAGGGTGTCTGCTTGACGAAAGTTGTGAAAGGTTTGGCAAAAAGGGGGAAAACTGGCTTGGGGCCAACATTGAAGAACGGAGAGTACACGTACACGGCGAAACTGGGGGGGGGAGGAGGAGAAAAAATTCCTCTGCCTGGGGAGTCACTGTATGGCGTAACTGCCAATCAGACCAATTCAAGGGGAGAAAAAGATAAAACAGCGGCCAAAAAAGGGGGAGAGTCAATCGGGAGGGGGGGGAAGGATGAGGAAAGGAGGAGTCTTTTCGGTCACGGACAGGTAACGGGGAAAAGAATGGACGTGGGGGGTATAGGAAAGGGGAATGGGAGTGGCAGGCATCGAGGGGGGGGTTGAAAAGAGGAGGGGGGAGAAAAGTGGAAAAAGCTGGCAGACAGGCGCCAACAGCGAGGGATCGGGTGCAATTCAGGGCGAAAAGGGGACAAAATCGTTGCAAACGAAAAAGGGAGACGGGAAAACAGGGAAAAAAGAAAAGGGGAATCCCTGCTTGAAATTTTGAGGATGCAGATAGATGTCACCGAAAGGCCGGCACGAAAACTGACTTGGAGAAAAAAGGAGAAAGACCAACAGGGGGGGGAACGCTAGAGAGCAGCACAAAAGAAAACAAAACGAACTCACAGACCAGGTCTTGGGTGCCGGGCAGGACGGGTTGACAGGCCGAAGGACAGGAGCAAAAAGGAGGGGATTTTAGGGAAAGGTTTTTTCGGAATGGAAAGAGGGTAGACTTAACGGTGGGAAGGGGCGCGGCCATGTCTCTGCCCAAACCACCTGACACGATTTGAGAAAAAGGTTTGGTTGGGAAGGGGAGAAGAAAAAAACAATCGCTAGGGGAGAGGGCTTCAGGGCACCCGGGTTGCCGGTGGGGGGGCGGCAGGGTTTATCGAAGTACCACAGAAAAAAGGGCCGCGGGAAAGACCTAAAAGGGAATACAAAGGGGGGGGGGAAACCGGGGAGGTTTTACCAAAATGAAAAAGGTAGGGAGTGTAGTAGCCGAGGGGCTCTGATCGAGGATTGGAGAGTTTTTAACCGAGGGGCAAAAGATTGGGAAATAGAGACCATCAGGCCGAAGAGGAAATGACCCATGTCGCTGGCGAAGCGAGGTGGCACCGGTTTACTGTAATAAGACTGGCATAGGGGTATTTGGGAGCATAACGCTCTAAAAAGAGGACCGGGCCCGAAAAAGGGGGGACAAGTAGGAACGATGAAGGGGTTCAGAAAAAAACAGGAAATAGACGGGGAATCCCGCAAATGAACAGGCAAGCATTCATAGCGTAAGTAAGGCCTAAGCGAAGGGGGATGACCAAAGGAGAGAAGAGAGAGAACGGGCGAATCTCACTCAATCGCTTAGACAACGGAAGGTCGGGCAATTGGCAATTTGGTTAATCGTCCCAGACCGAGGAAACATGTAGGGGGGGAGGCCACCTTGTGGGGAAAATTCGTTTCGAAAACAACAAACGTCATAGGGGGGTATTCCACGAGAGAGGGAGAAGAACCCTTTATCAAAAGAACATTGGACGCGGGTTCAAAAGGAAGAGAGAATACAACCATCACACAGTTCACAGGAAAAAACATCATCACGGGGCCACACCCCACCTTCGAGAAGCGATCCCCCACCAAAGGGACCCATCGAGGGCGGAGGCGACAAAAAAAAGGGGGGGGGTCTACAAAAACTTAACGCAAAAAGGGAAAGGGACTTGACAAACAGGAAACGCAACGCGGGAAAGGTCACGTCATCCTGGCCCGAAAATGAAAAAGAAGGGGAAAGACGAGGCAGCTAAGTCGGCCCGGAGAAACGAACATGCATGATAAGGAAAAAAAAAAAAAGAAAAAAAAAAAAAAAAATAAAAAAAAAAAAGGCAATAGATACAAAAATGCTTTGAATGACAAACCTTCACCGTCAATTATCTGAAGGAGCTGGAGAGCCTTACGTCCTTGGCGTCACAGTCCACAGGGGACAGGTCACGGTAGGGAATGATAGGACACAAATCAATGTTATTTGGAACAAAAGCTTGAAAAAACAATCGGGGGTTTGATAGAGGATACGGATCGTCCCAACTGCTTCTAAAGGGCGCAACTATCTACGGCCGAAATTGGCAGAAGGTCCCGAACGAGGGCAACCAAGGGAGAAAAAGGCGGATGAACCGTTACAAAAATCAGGATCAGAGAAGACAATTGAAAAAAGAAAAAGGCACGAAAATTTGGGAAACACGGAGACAAAAAGCCTCATGACAATAACTTCTAATTGGTGTGCCGGACAGGAACACACCGGGGGTCCCGGGACAAAACAAGTCGGGGGCAAAACACCTCCTTTTGCGGGGTAAACCTCTACAAAATGTAGATCAAAGGCTTCACACGAAAGTCGCACCAAGGAAGGAAAAAAAAACAATCAGTAACAAAATCAGTCAAAAAGGGGGACAGGTCCAAGCCCGTGTCTCACAAAGGGTTTGCGAGTCAGAACCAGCAAGAAAAGAAAAAAAAAAAGGACTCACCATCAGCCACAGTCAAAACTCAAAAAAATCCGGGAGGAAGTGAGACGTTCCGTGAAACTAAGGACGGCAGCCGGAGAAATGGACTCATGGCCTCACAACTTATCACGTCATACTCTGGGAACAAATTGGTAAAGCGCACCGCATGGGAGCGAACAACGCCCCTGACTCCAAGCCAATTGCATGGACACAAATCTTCGGATGTGGAACCTCCGTGGGAAAGTCCACGGGGGGAAGAAGGGAGTCTGCGCAGTCAGCGCCCTCAAACTTCGCTAAAACGGAAATTGTACGAAAAGTGTCTGGCCAGGCAGCCGAAAGTCATCCCCTGAACGTGTGGGGATGGGACCGGGCCCTGGGGGGGGTTAACTTCCCTGGAAAAAAAACTAAGAGCCACTACGCTGGGGCAAAAACCGAGATCCTGCCACATACGCGAAAAAAAAAAGCGCAAAAAAGGCCCGTCAAGGCGAAGGTCAATGCCGGTCCGCGCAGGAGAATCCAATCACCCCGAAAAGAACATGAAATAGAAGCTGCAGGGAGCATTAACAGACAGCTTTGTGAAAGAAATCGCCTCGGGCTCCCCTGGAGGGAAAGGGGTCAAAAGGCATGTCATATGCACAAACGTTGACAGGTAGCCGTACCGAAAACGCGCCTGCGAAGAAAAAGGTCCAGCCGAAAAACGGCCGGTCGAAGTGGTAACATGACAGATCCTTATAAAAGCCCCACCAAACCGAACATGAACACACGCCCAAACTTCCACACCAAGCCGAATTCAAAAAGGGGTCCCGTTTTCCCGTCGGTGGGGGACGGAAAACCCACCGCCGTGGCGCAGTCCCCAGTAAAAGGGTTTGGAGTGAGAGTTTAATTAAAAGGGCTCATGGAAGGGAGGGCTAAAGAACGTTTTCAAAAAAAAACCCGGACACTCTGTGTTCAAGAAAAAGGCCTTAACATGGAGTTGTTTGGGGAAAAAAAAAATATCCCGGCCGGGCACACAATGGGAACGCACTCAACTCCGGGAAGAATGGCGAAGCCTTAAAGGTGGGACCCTTAAGAGAGCACAAGGATGGGGAGACAAGTTGGTTGTCCTCCCACAATTAAAGATAAGGACCCACCTGCTAAGGTCATCCCATCAAAAGCGGCCGTTGGTAGTAATGTTGGTTTATGAAAGCGAAGATTAGGGTGTGGAATATTGAACCAACAAAGTTTGGAAATGATCGAGGGGAACGTAGGCTTTTCAACTTTCTTTAATACAGCGGTGTCACAAAAACGCATCTCAAAAAGGCTGGAAGGAATACAGGGGTTGCCTGGGGAAAGAAAGAGGGCACTAAAAACCTAATGTCCAGTTTAAGCCTTCCAAAAAACAAGTGACCGGGGGGGGGAGTGGGTGCCTCAATGGTTGATTGCTTACAACAATCCTCCGACAAACACCGGGTGGAAAACGGGGGTCTAGTGAAAGTCGGCTCAAAAATTCAAGGGTGGAAAAGGTTCATAATAACTGCGCGAAAAAAAAACGACTTCGGGGGAACTGTGGAAGGGCAAACAGCGGGGTGGGCAACTCGGTAACGGGCGGGCCATGGTCTAAAAAAGAAGGAGGGCAAGGGGTGGGCTTCAAAAAAACACGCTTTCAAAAAAAACCTGAGCGTGGGGACGAATCCGCAGGCAAGAAAGTGCAGACTCGCGGCTCAAAGGACGAACCTCGGGGAGGGCGCGACTTCATAAACTGTACCTCTCCCTTCCCCCAAAGGTGAATTCCAGTCTGGGATAAATAAAAAAAACCGCAAGTCCCCAATGCCCAAGGGGTACCGTCAAAATGATGTCAGCAAACTAGGAATTGTGTAGAAAAGGTACTAGAATCCGCCACTCGTGGAGTGGCACACCACGACGGGCCAGACGAGTGACCCCGAAAAGGGGACAGAAACCGCTGCCCGTTCTGGCACGAAGGGGAAATCTTTAAGCCGCACGACCCGGGGAGTCCAAGCAAGAGTAGCAAACCCGGGGGCACAGCAGGTTGCCGCAATCTTCGGCAACAAAAAGAACGGGCCGAAATGGAAAGTTGGAAGCCGACATGGGGGAAACCCTTCAGCCTCACGCGGGGTTCCTCGAGCACTGGAAAACAATGACGCGAAATTGGAAAAAAAAGACAATAACAAGGGAGGCCGGCCTCGGTGGGAACGCTTCGAAAAACAACTGAAAAGAAAAACGTGCGAAAGCCCATGCTTCTCTGGGCCTCGGGAACCCAAATCGCCACGCCGACGGAACCGAGAGAGGCGAAACGGTATGCACTCTAACGGCACGTGGACGTAGAATTGGCTAGCGACCTAAGGGCCAACTGGCCATTAACAGGGCAAAACCAAAAACCCTGAAACCTGGGGGAGCCGGACTCAAAGATTGACTCTGGGGTCGCGCAGGGGTTGGCAACTCCAGGGAATACGCATGGGGACGCTAAATACCCCCACAAGACGAATCTGGGCAACGGGAAGCCGGGAATTTTGTTCTTTTCTTCCAAAACGCAAAAAAAAGTGTAGCGCGAACCGGAAAAGGTTTATGCCAACCACCCGCCGGGAGGAATGCAAAAAAGAAGCGTTAGTCGCTGGTTGAGAAAGGCCCACCCTCCTTTGGGGGGGGGGGGGGGGGGGGGTGCGGGAAAGATCGCAATGCCGTAAATGAGAACCCTGACGGCAAGTCGGGGGAGACAAGTTCCAGTCGGAAAAAGGGGACTAAACATTTGGGGCCACAGCCACAATGAAATGTAGGTGATCGGTCAGATAACGTGTCCCGTAAAAAGGGCCGAATAAGTGAAGCACACAAAACCGGGAACTGCGATTGGTAGGGACCAAAAACGCAAGGAAGCGACTGCCGATAGTACTGGAAATCAAGATAATGTACAATGGGGAAAGTCCTTGAAAGAAGAAAAGCAAGCGTCTTCTCCGCTGCAGAAAAATACAAAGACCCAACAAAACGCCGCAAATACCAAAAGAACGATTGGTCACTACAAGTACCGCAGAATAAAAACCTCCTATGGAAGTTGTAAAGAACCCCAACGATTCGGGTGTTGTTCAAAAAATTCCTCTCGCCACGTCGCGAAAACTGCAACAAGTGGCAAAAAAAACGATCACCGCGGGACCGTGACGCGTGGAACGGCCGGGGACAGACAGGGGATGGAGCCGAGGCCGAGTGGGGGAGGAGTCTCTTCCTTAAAAGATGTTCCAGGGGGGGACCGCTGCAGCGGCCGAGCTTATCAAAACGCCAAAAAGCCGTCCAAAAAAAAAAAAGTCATACGCCCCAAGGGACGGCGGTGGAAAAGAGCAGGCCGATTTGCGGAAAGAATCGTGAAAAAGGAGGAAAAACGAACAGGGACACGAGGATAACCAACTTCGGAGACGGGGACGAACAAGCTCGCGCAAAAAAAAACGTTGAAAAACCCTACTGGCCGGGGAAGCTGGATGCAGACCGAGGCGGGATGGAACCAGCCATGGAGCCGAAACAAACCTTAAACCAGGCTTGGATGAATGCGAGCGTCAACAAACACACCGGGAGGGGGGAGAGGGGAGACAATAAGAGGAAAAGTAAACCAGCAAAGGAAACTCAATTTTCGAGACGCCTGCCAACAAAAAAAAAAAAAGAAAAAAAAAGTCGGTATCAGCTTGTCAAACACGCATAGGGAACGTGTGTTGTGAGGGGAAAAGAGGAACTTGGGGAGTCAGAAGGTGTTCAACGGTCTTTCGCCTGGGCGTGCACTTCCGGCCAAACGATCTCGAAAATCGCGGAATGGTTCCAAACGACCAGCCGTGAAAAAGAAGGACGGTCAAAAAGTGGCGCTTGGGGCGGTAGAGGAAAATCTGAAGAAACTGCAACAAATGGGAGAAGAGGACCCCGAGGTGATAGGTACTGGTAAAAAACAGGGGCGCTCCAAAACAGGAAGGAAAAAAGTGTGACGGCCAAACTGTGAAAGGTTTGGCGCAGCGATGAGGATGCGGGTGGGAAAAAAAAGCAAAAACCATCCGCCCCTCGGAAGGGGTCCGCGCAGGAACTCCAAAATAAACTGGGTGGTCAAAACGGGTTGGGGGTCCCAGTGTGTCGAGGCAAACAGAAAGCCGGTATGAATCTTACCGGAAATAAACTCTAAGTAGACGACGTATTAAAAAAACGCGAAAACGTGCCCTGGCTTTAACCGGCGGAAAGTTCACGCCTTCAGAAACGCCCGAGGAAACGTTAAAAACGAGGGAAAAAAACCCTCGAGCAAGGTGTCAACCAAAAAGGCGAAAACAACATTTGTCGGTTAAAAAAAGTGAACGACAAAGGGAATTCGATCCCGACAAAAGAACCAAAGTTTGAGGATCAGGACAAAAAATTTCCTCGGAAAAAAAAACACTTGCCCGTTCAGCGGAACGCGACCAAACGGGGGGGGAAACTCACCGCTGGTGGGGGCAAGGACCCCCTGTATGGGGGGGCGGGGACACGCGGCGCAGAATCTAAAAGACTTTGCAAGATCCGAGGGCTGGATGACGCAGGCAAACAAACGCAAACTGAAAGGCAACGAGTTCATCGTGCAGCAGACCCAGGGTTTCCGGTTGGTACGGCCAGGTGAAAACCGTGCCGGTAGGTTCGCCATCACGTGACGGTGCGTCCGGGCGGCATAGTGGGCACTTCGTATAGCGGGCGAGCCAGAGCAGCGCCCGGACGGAAGAAAGGGGCGACCCCCGATGTCCCTACGCAATAACGGGTCCCTTGGGCACTCGGTATTGCCGAAGGTTCGAGGGACAGCCTCTTGGGCAAAAAAGGTCAACCAACATGCCGCAAAACCTTCCCATTCTAAAACCCGGGGGTCGCGGGACTAAATTCCTCACCGGACGGTCTGGCGCCGATCTGCAAAATCAACCGTGTCCCTTGCAGAGACTTGCGTCTTCGTAAAGAAAAGAGAACGGCGGCCCATGAGGTAAAAAAGACTGGGGCACCCCACCACCCGTCACGCCAATGAACAAAAGCTAAAAAGACTCGTAATTAGCTGAGGGTGAGGGAACTTCCAATGGGAGTGCCCTGACCCGCCTTCGGCAAAAAAAGGGGGAACACCGGAGGCATAAGCATCTCTATCATCGGTAAAAAGATCGTTCAGTAGGGAAAAAGAGATCCGAGACGTCGATTGAGGCGTCAAGTGAAAGTAAGTAGAGGAAAACGATCGTAACACGACAGGGAACATAAGATGCAAAAGCACCAAGCCGACGCAACCACTCGTCTGCACCAAGGGGAAGCAAGGCACTCGGGACCTAGTGGGGAAATAGCCGAGTTGGGGGGTATACGCCAAAGGGGAGTACTTACGCACAGATGGATATAAAAAACAAAACACCGCTGGGCTCTGGGTCAAGGGCACCACATCCAAAAAAAAGGAAGGAGAGGCCCAGTGGGCAAAAACCAATCAAAAACAAAGGCCACGAAAAAGTCCCAACTCAACGCCGGTAAAACCGTTGCGGGACCGAAAAATAAAACAAGTGGGGCCATGAGAGGGGACTTCGGCCACGCGACCAGGCGAATCTGATAGCTTGGAGAATGCTTGTGGAAACGATCAACCCGGGAATCGCCCGTTTAAAGCCTCTAAGTGAGAGCCAATTGTGGGCGGCCGGCATAACCCGCAAAAAGAGGATGCCCTAAGGCAGGGCTGGCATATCTTGCTGAAAAAGCCACATGGGCAATCCAGAAAAGTGTCAATCGCCATGCCACGAGAAAAGGTATATTAAACCAACGTGCACGATTCCGGAGGGCGGGGGGGGTGGCAAAAACCAGAAGGGAGGGTGTCACCAACGGGGCAATGTCTGACGGCGAGGCACAAAGAAGAAAAAAAAAACGGGAACGAGACACTCTTTCCTTCGGGACGGTGTGTAATTAAAAAAGGGTGAAAAGACTCCATGTGGGGGAACGGCCTGAACCAAAAATTAAATTCGGGGGCACAAAGACACGTCGGAGACGGACGGGGAATTCCTTTGTAAAAAAAAGTTGGCGTTGGGGGGGGGAGGAATTGTGAGGCATCCTCTCTGGTGCCGGCACGCCGCCCCCGGCGGCGACCTTCACAAGGGGCAAACGTTCGGGCTGGGTATGAAAAGGAGGCGGACTCCGGCAAAACTCGACGGAGGCTGCAGATGAGCTTCAAAAAAAAAAAACGCGCGGTGTGGGTAATGAATCCAGGGGCGAGCTGTCGTGGGTCTCTACGTCAAACGGGCGGCAAACCACCTTTGCCTTCAAAAAGACATGCGGAGGCAGGTCGCAGCCCTAGTCGTCACACCGGAGGTGGGGGTGAAAAAAACAAGGAGTTGTGAAGGCAAAATGACCCGCAACGCCAACGCAATCGAGGGGACTGCAAACATGAAACGGGCAGAAAGAATTTCAAAAAAATCGGAAAGCGAAGGCGACGCCGAGAACAACAAAAAAAACCTTCCCACATGTCAGAAGCCATTTGCGGATCAGGAGCGCCGTTGTCGCCGATGGCCGCGCAGGGGGAAAAAAAGTCTAAATAGGGGACCGGAACTCCTGGGGCACGCAATCCGCCCCCGCTACGACGAACTCAAATCGCGTTCGGTTCCGGCAAACACGGGGGGGTGCAGCCGCCAAAAACTGCAAATCAACCAAAGCCACGGGGTGATACGGTGGAAAACCAGAGACATGTGTTTCGATGAAGCGCTGGGGGTGAGACTTCGGGGAGCTGGGTCGCTCATTAAGGGCCAACCACGCGTCACGAGTGTAAATCCTCCCGGGGGGGGGGGTGGGAATCACGGTGTTGGAGCACAAACAAATCGCTATGGGGAGGGGTGAGGAAGAATTAAAAACTTGGGACGTTTTGCCGCAGGTGATACAAAAAGAGATCGCACAAAAAAAACCAGTGGTGCTACGTGGGCTGCCAGCCCGTAAGGAGGACCATTCTTTTGGCCCGTCCAGGAAGCCATTCCACGCAACTCGGAGATATATGTGTTAAGTAGCGTGACTTGGGACGCGGGAGCGGGCGAGGGCAAAGCACGCGGACTTTTGGGAAACACAGGTTCAAACCAGAAAAAAAAAATTTGGAGGAACGGGGAAAAAAACCAATCTTGCTGCCGCCGGTACCTTCTTGTAACCGCCGGCGGCCAACTCGTGTAAGGTCCGGTTAAGCAAGTATCGTTGGATTCGATATGGCTAAGGTCACAGGGTAATTAGCCTGAAGACCGTTTCGGACCGTGAAAGCTTGGGGGTACCAGTCAGGATTCTAGTTGATGGAAAGAAACGCGGACCGGGGGGGAAGAAGTACCCCGTCAGGCCGAGGCCCGGAAATTGAATGACCAAAAAAACGGAGGAAGCCTGATAGAAAAGGTGGCTGGATGCTCTGCGCTGGGATGCGCTGGTCGGGCATATAAAAAGGTGTACGTGGGCGACCGCTCAAGGTTCGAAACTGAGCCCTGCGGATCAAAGA
>Ga0179593_1642747_pt1 | contig 12422 bp, 16 predicted proteins | sample CZODoug2_1_08_16_FD_185931 | JGI IMG/M metagenome (GOLD analysis project Ga0179593, IMG submission 185931) | Vadose zone soil fungal communities from Angelo Coast Range Reserve, California, USA - CZODoug2_1_08_16fungal (PacBio error correction) | ecosystem: Environmental > Terrestrial > Soil >...
AGAACTCGTAAAGAGTCGGCGGAAACACCGGGTTCCACTGCTCCTCTTCCACAAGAAAGAACGAAATCGGAAAAAGTCAGGTTCTCCACGTCATGAAACCAGGGGCGCTACGATGTGACAAGAAAAGAGGGGTCTGTAGAGATAAAACTGAGCAAGAGTTCCCCTCCATTAAACAGGGTACAAAAATTCTGAGAGGAAACTTAAGCATGCAATTATCATTATGTTAAGATACCAGATGAAAAAAAGAGAGAATTAGACGACTAACAGCCCAGGGAGGAGGACAATCCATCAACGGCGAAACTGGATGGGGATAGCCCTATCAATCAACCACGTTCTTTTTCTATACTACCTATACAGGGGGAAAGGAGAGCCCCTGAGAGGGTCCTAAAAAAAAAAACTACAGAGCGAGGAATCTCGAAAAGATCGGTGAAGGAATCCACCCGCCCCGAAACCCTAGCCGCGCTTGTCCAAGGGGAGAAGGGAATCTAAAAATAAAAAAGTTCAGGAAGAAAAAAAAATCAGAGATCGTACTAAGGGCCTGGTCTTCCACCGGAAGAGGATTCTTATGTTACGGAAATGGGGACTGAATCCTCCTTCAACAAACCCCAAACAGAGGGAGGCTATCAGAAAGGAAGAGGAAACACTAGCGCTCACAGTCATGCATTACGAGGGATCCAAGCACTCCGTGGAGGGAAGATTAACGACGAGATCGAGGGTCGGAATACGACACGGTTCATCAACCTTCCGCCCTCCAGAAAAGGTAGGAGTACAAAGGGAAGGGAGCGCGGGAACTGGGAGCTTCCTGAATGAAAAGACCAAAAAAGTTCACAGGCGGACCGCGCTGCGCCAGTTGGACAAGTCCAAGAAAAGGGCAGAAAGAAAGGTGCGTAACAGGGGAAGATACCATTCCAACTCTCGGGTTCGTGTTAGGTAACCAAAGGGTAGGAGGAAGAAATCAGCAACCGATCTACCACTTTCAGCGGGGGGTAAGGGGGGGGAAGCCATTAACTAATAAGCCGGCCATTAAGTTGGAAAAAAAAAAGAACTAGGAGGCAAGGAGACCTTGAGAGGCGCTTTAGGTTCGAGGTCGATGGAGAGAAGTGCCCTCTCGCCTCCCCACAGGCCACGGAAATCCGCGGTGTAAGTTGACGCTTGGCTTCTTCAGGTAACTGACTAGACGTCCAGGAAACCTGGGGAGTGACTCTGAAAAGGTCAAAGAAAATGAAGGAACACTAATGAAGAACAAGGAGGGTGCCGGGGTCCTGAAAGATCGAGTCTAGGATGGACGTAGACGAGGTCGGAGCGGAGCCTGAAGGGACGAGGCGAATCTCTCGAAGAATCTATCTCAAGGAAAAAAAGGGGGGGGCAGAGATGAAGTGCGTGATTATTACGAGGAAAGGAATGAACGAGGCCGAAGCCCATGAAAAGCTACGGGGGACAAATTGGGGGGGACGCATAATCCGCCGCGGAAAACGTGAAGAGGAGAGGCTCCAGCGAAAAGGAGAAGGTGAGGCCAGACGACTGTGCGGAAAAACTTACATTAGGAGGCGCTGGATGAGAAACATGATTGAAGGAGAGCACCGATGCCCTGCCACCGTCCTTAAAAAGGAGGGAGATGTTCATCGACGGGAACTAGAAAAGAAATGGATTGAAATATCGCTTGAAGAAAGAAAGGGTCAGTCTTTTAACATAAGAGAAAAGTGACTGGAGAGAGAGAAAACAAAAACTTGGGAAGATAGAAAAGCCAAGGTCAAATTCTGTCTAGGGCCCAAAAGGAAATGGGAAGATCAGAATAGGGGAAGGGAAGTACCGATGCGGCAAGGGATCCGCTGTCCGAAAGCTAATCCTTGGGGCAATGCTCTGGAGGGTAGGCTACACCTGCCTCGTGTAGGACAGAGAAGAAAGGGTTTTCAGGGGGGTTCAAGAAAACCCCCCATCGAAAAAACACACGACGTCAGGCAAAGAGAATGGGGGACGTTGATCGTCTATTTATGGTGGAAAAAAAAGCCCAACTCGCTCTCCAGCAGGGCCTTTTATCGATGAAGGAAGCAGCCCTCTCAAACTTCAGATGCAAAAAAAGGTTGTGCCATACGTGAAAGAAAGGAAACTTATTGCAGCGTAGCAGAGTCGCGGGGATTTCAACTTATTCAAGGAAAAACAAGAAAAAACTCAGAAGGGCCTCACTGATAAAAACTCGACAGGCAGAACACCTCATCACGGGAGAATCGCGGCGTGGGGGGCAAAAAGGCTTTTACACGCCGCTTCACCCTGAAAGGGCGGAAATTGATACGCAGAAAAAGAAAAGAGGGCACATTCATTAACCAACTCTAACCGCGGCAAGGGGGGGAATGAAGTTCGCTGGGAAAAGTCGACTTTGACTAAAGCCTGACGAACACTAAGAGGGGAGACAAATGCGCCTTTAATCGCGAGGGAGGGAGGCGACGGAGGTGGTTCCAAAGGACATTGCCGAGGTTAAGGACGCCTAACGATGACAGGTATCTTGGCGGTTCTGCGTGTCGCGCCGAATTATGGGTTCCTCCCCATATCAAAGGGATGGGCGGAATCCACGTCATGCAAGGTAAAATTCCAGAAGAAGAGGGGCCAGGTCCACCTGGCAAGGACTGCGGGTCCAGTCGGCGGCCCGAAAGGTTAAAAACGGCGGGGGACGTTCATCAGCTTCGTAAGAAGTGCCTCTCGCTCAAGAAGCAGGGCGGAGGGCTAGAATGTCGGACACAGTGTCGCCAGGCCGTCGGACGATAGGGATACTCGTTAATAGCGCCAAAAGGCGAGGGGTTCCGAAAAATGCAGGGAAACGCAGGGTGAACTTGCGACTCAAGATCTATCGCATCAGTTGGTGGGTGGGGGGTCTGAATCTCTCCGCATCCGGTAACACCGTTAACAGCGGCAAGATGGCTCCCTGCACAGGACTTGGGGATACCGGCATCCAAAGTCTTGGCTGATTTATTGTTGAAAGGCGCGGTCTCCAGACAAGCGTTCGGGTTCCCTCATCGGACGAAGGAAAAGAGAGTCGCGCGGAAAGGGGTTCGAAGTGGCACAGCGCAAAGAAAAGCGCTCACGTGGCGAAAGCGTAGGGTGGGGGGGGCATCCACGCAGGGTCTTGGAAGGAAAACCAGATGGTCTTCCAAAAGATTCTCACACTTCCCGTTCCGGCCGACGATTGGAAGACCAGCCCTTTTCAGGGGCGAAGAAAGGGGAGGCTAAGAGCATAAAAGAAGAGGAAGGAGGGAGCTGTAAAACTAAGGGGGCTAAGGGACTGGCTGTAACGCCTGACTGTGATCTCCCTGACTGGGACTTTGAGGAGGGCAAAGTGACTTTTCTCTGTTCTCGACGAGAGACATTAGAAGAGTAGGCTCCAACTCTTTTAAACCCGCTGAAGGGAGAAAGGATCTTGACAGAAACTTTCGCGGGAGGGAGGGAAAAGGGACCGCTGGAGAACCATCGAGGTCAGGTTGATCTACGAGTGTACGACGGATCTGGCCAAAAGAAGAGGAAAAGTAATAGATAACGGAGAGTCGTGCCTCTTCTGCCCTAAGGGGTGAAAACGAGTCCTTCTCACCTCGACGAAAGCAGGACCGTCCAGATCAGGCCCCAGTGGGACGGAGCCTACTATCTTTTCCAAGCCTTCGAGACCGGAGATCAAGATGCTTCACGGAGTACCAGGAAGAAAGAGCTCGGGCCTCCAGGCGACTCGGAAAAACAGGGGGGAATCAATACGTTTTCAGCTCACAGGAAAAAACTTATATCACTGCCCTTCAGGGCGAAAAACCAAAAGGGAGACAATCCCGAAAAACTCGGGAACGGGATGCCGGCTCGGCAACCGTGGACTAAACAGCATACTCCCTGCTGGTCGAGGCTTACAGAACGAGAGGTCGATCGCCCCTTTTAAAGGGAAGCACCCAGGACAAGGCGAGCTGGTAGGCGCGAAGCAGCGTTCCGGTGAGGCCGAGGGGAAGAACCTCAGACGCAGAACAGCAGGAGCCGCGAAAACAATACATCATAAATGTGATGCAGCTCACAGAGGTAAAACCCACCCCCCAACCCTGTCTCCAGCAAAAGGGCCGCGGAAACGGTCGTGACTTTCCGGGCGGGGGGAAGGAATCAAAACACCCCCCAAAGAAAGGTATGCATAGCGTCGCACGTGCAAAGCGGGGCAAGAGGCGTTCTTCAGCCACCGAGCAGAGGAAAAAGCTTCACTCGGTGAAAAAGGCTGAAGAAACAACACGGGGGGTTCCTCCCGGCTTCGCAACGCATCGTACTGCTGACGACGGAAAGGTACAACGGACTGGAGGGACGAGGGAGGCCTTGCCTGAAGAGGGACCTGGTTCTAGAAAAAGCCCAGGGACAAGGCCAGGAATCTGCCCAGAAAGCCCGGTTCGACAGCACTCTCACAACTCTCTGGGAGGCACAACCGAGTGAGCGCGCGCCATCAATCGAAACGGGGGGCAGGACTTGGTCCCGAAAGATTTCAGGCCCTCATCAAAGCAAGCCAGTCAGTGAACTTACATCATCAAGAGGACGGAGTATTCCAAACCTGTGAGACGGGGAGAGGGATAGTGTTCGGGGTCTGGGAAAAGTCAAAAGAGAATGCCCACAAAAATGCCAGGCCGCTGTTGACGGGCTGGGGGGTGGGGCCATTCGGAAAAGCCCGAAGTACGTCCAAAAAACAGTGGGCTGTGAAGGTCAAAGAAAAGAAAAAGGCTCCCAAGAACTATCTTGATGACCAGGGGGGGGGCGGTGTGTGTTGGGGGGGGGTGGGTTGGGGGGGGGGGGGGGGGGGTGGGTTGGACTTGAGTGCGGGGGGGGGCCCGGGGGCTGCAGTCGAAGGGGGGAAACCTTATACCGCTGGGGCGGCGGTGGAGAGGTCGGCGGACTCGGGAAGCACCGAATGCTGCAATACGTAATGGGACGCCACGTAATGGGTTCGTGAGCTGCCGGTAAGGGATTGAATCCTCATTTCTTCCCAACCTGCTGGGAGAGGGAAGCCTGTTAGTCCGGGGGCCAACCAGAGCGCTTCGGAAAGTAGCTTCGTGAGGGAGCGAAATCACCGCCTGGGGGGGCGGAGCGGGTTTCCACGGGATTACTAACGGACAGGAACTGCTGGGAGCTCCACTCAGACTCGGGGGGAGGAAGAAGCCGGCAACCGTAAGCAGGAGGGGCTGTAGGAGCTATCCGCCGCATCAAGGGGGAACGGGACTGTTCACAGGAGGTCCTGGCTTGGAAATGTCAGTCTGGAAGCCGAAACAGCCGGAACTGGGCGATTCTCTCAAAAAATCTTGGGGGGAAGAGGAGGAGCAACCAGAAACAGGCTGAGAGGAGGTTTCCCAAAACTGTTATCTTCAACGCGAAATAAAGCGGCCCGGAGGGACAGATCGGATGCTGCTTATAGCCCGCTAATCTCGCCTCTTTGTACCACGGTGGCAGATCTCGGAAATGCCTTTCACCTAGCTTGTAGATCAACCATCGCAACCGAAGTGTTTTGGCAAGGGAATCTCAAAAAAAAGGCCCCCGGGATAGCGTCAGCACGAAAGACTCAGCGCCTCGGCAAGGGAACCGACTCGGTTTGGAAAACCACGGTCACCCCGTCGCTCAAAGAATGGCCTGGGCACCTCGATGAAGACCTCATCGGACATCCTTAAAAAAAGGGTGTCCAGAGGCTCAGAACGTCTTGTCAGGACCGGTGGTATCGCGAGTTCAGAGCGCGTCAGAAGAAACACCATAGGAAACACCTGGTCTACGGGGGGGCACGCTAGAACGCGCGAGCATACCAGAAAAAGGAACATCAAGCAGGAGAGACTGAGGCCTTCAGGGAACGGACTATCCAAAATGGGGACCTGAGTATTTCTGGATTGGGTCCTGAGCCAAACGTGGATCACGAAAGAAGGAGGGGCTGCGCTTTGAATTTACTGCCCTGCCTGCGATACACGAACAGGAACCTAAAGACTATCCGCGCGGGTAAATCCTCTGATTTAGGGCGACGGAGATGTAGTTTTCAAAACTAAAGGGGGAAGGGAAGGCCGGGCCAGACCTTCACCACTAAAAGAAATGGGTTAATTGCGGTTCTGTATGTCGCTACCTCCTCGTGGGAAAACTCAAAAACCGGGAAAAAAGGACGAAAAAAAGTGAAGGCACTGTGTCCAACTGTCAGGTCTGTGATAATCAGCTTGATTGTCAAAAGGAAGGGGACGCCGTTCCGAACGGAACAGTATGGATCCGCGTGCAGAAGGAGCTAGGGTCCCGCCAGTCAAAGCGCTCATGTCCATCGCAGCGCAAAGCGTATGACGAAAGGGTTTCGGCCGGGATCAGCCAGCCGCGCGACCCTCAAGGTATGGGAAAAACTGAGGAAGCAAAAACTGTACCGCGCGGGGGTCACGTGAGAAAAGGTACCGGACGCCAGATTGGGGGGGGGGAGATCTGGAAAAAGCCAGGGAAAAAGGGCCCGCGTCCCGGCACGCCCCGGCCGGCAGTACCGGAGAGAGAGCCCGATCTTGTGAGAGGGAAGGTCAATAAGGATGTCGAGCCGGTCGCCCGTGCACGGCGAGCGGCGGGTGCTCCATAAAAAACGCTTCGCTCTTCACCAGCTAGAAGGGTACGGATTGGGGGAGGTCAGCGAAAAGCTAAAAAGTCAAAGCCCGACCAATTTAGAGTGCCAGCAAAATGGGGAAAGATCGGATAAAAATTCCCTCTTCCTTTTAGGGAGGGGTCTCCGCCAAGGGAGGTTCGACTAAGGGGGGGGGAGTAGAAGGCGGGCAGGATCTGAACACGGTCTGCTCAGGTCCTGAGGTACGGTCCGGAAGTCGGACAAGAGGCAAACGGAAAAAATTGCCCTTTTAACACGCGAGCATCTGGATCGTAGAAAAAGAAAATTCGTAATACAAGACGGGACCGCCCGAGGGAGGGCGCACCTGGATCTGGACGGGGCGGGCAAGCGCGCGGTAAGACCTGGAGAGGAGAACCATCTCTGGCGGTGATAAGGGGTTAAAGGAGAGAGCAACAAACGGGAGGATGAAAAAAAGAGTCGGATCAACGTAGACAAATCGGCTATCCAGAGGTTCTCCAGCAGCTCCCGGTCTGAAACAGAACCTAAGAAAAAAGGGCGAATCAGCGGCAGCCGCTTGGAGACCGAAGGATCTTAAAAAATCGGAAAACTAGACAAAAAAAATCCTTTGGCCCCCGCCCGAACCGTCACACAGGCGCTTTCCGCAACAGAAGAAAAGGGAAGCCCTGCCGGCGCGATCTGCTGCGCGCGCCGAAGGACAGCGAGCCAAAAAAAGGGGAGTAGGAATAAACAAACTCTGAGGCGGGAACGGGATAGTGCCGATTAATAAGAGGGAGGGGGGACACTCGAGGTCCGACGGCCCCTGCTACCAATCCGGTACGAAGGCCCAAAAAACGGTTGCACGTCGACTGGCAAAAGCCGTCTACGTTCTCCAGAATCGCGACCACGCATCCGGGATCAAAGAAAAGAAAAAAAAAAAAAAGGCTACCGCCAGGGCGAACAATAAAAAAGACCATGGAGACGAACTCACAGAAGGTCGATACGGGTCCGTCCGGGCTCCATCAAAGGGCGGGCACGGTCGGCTCGTTACCGGATGGAGAGACCGATCAAACCTCAGAAAAAAACGCGAGGAAGAGGTGATCTCTAGGCCGCAAGTGCAAAAAAACTTCTAAACACAACATTCTTCGAAGTCCCCGCGCAGGGCCTGAGCACGGGAAGAAATCAGCGAGTCTGATACGAAAAAGGGGTCCTCCCCGGCAGCGCCCTCCGAAGCATGAAATTACGTACGAGGGCAACGGATGGCGGGACGAATCTAATGCCTGCACGGGCCCGATCCATGTTTGGAGGGACCGGGGGCGACCAGGGGCAAAGCGGATCGTAAAGACCTGCCCGGGCGGGGCACAGGCCTCGTGTCATAGAAAAGAGGGGATCTGGGTAGGAAACCGGAGGATGAGCTAAGGACAAGAATCTCCCACGGCAGAGGGGGGGAAGGCTGGAGCGGCCGTCAAGGATCCACCAGGCTAGTCATTTTACACTGACACAAAAAAGAGATACCAGAAGCGGGGAGTGAACTGGGGTCGCGGTTTCGCAAAAAGGGCAGTCCCGTGAGCCTCCCCGAAGCGCAGCAAAAAGCCCACGATGTAGACGCATTTAAGCTTGGAGAGACTGACAAATGTCGAACAGGAAAAGTGAGGGCGGGGTCAACCCAGGGCCTGAAGGATAAAAAACATACAAAAAAAAGAAAAAAAAAAAAAAACAAGAATACACGCCCTGATCTTGATGAACACTTGTTTCTTGGGGGGAAACTAAAAGTCAAAAGTAGAAAGGGGATAGCGGCGCGTCGGGGGGGAGGGGCAGGAAAAAACGCGACGAACTAGAGGAAACTATCACGTACTGATCTGGCAACTGTTCAGTCAGCTAAGGGATCTGAAAAGAAAGAAGAAAAGCCAAGGACGCCACAGGGGGGTGTGGCTGGGGTGGCCCCTAACTAGGAATGATAAGAAAACTTTGCAGAAGGGGATTAAAGTCGAAAAATGATTCGTCTATCAAGGTGGGCGGTAGCCGGGATAACAAATTCTGAAAAAGGAAAGGTGGGATCTCCACGCAGGGAGGGATTACGCCGATCTGATAGAGCCGGGCACACAGGAAAAAACGCAGGTATCTTATAAAAGAAGCCGTCATCCTTGCCCGGACAAACCGCGGGCCTAGAGAATGGAACGGTTAAGATCGGTTCAGGAGGAAAAACGACAGCCGGGGAAAGAGATCAGAGAAAACAAACGAGGAGAGGGAACAGAGGAGGAGAGAGGGGCACAATTTTAACCAAGGGAATTCCACAGAACGTCATCGTATCTCATGCGGCAGTTCGCTGGTCCCTCGGCAGTACAAGGAAAAAAAGGAAAGCACGGGGGGGCAGGAACACCGGGCCGGGGCTCGAGGACTATCAGAGCGGAGAAAAAAACACTGCATTAGGGGGGAAACGCCATAAGGTCCGTTTAGCAGTCGTCTTGCAGGGGAGAGAAACCGGAACCGGCGGAGGCAGAAATACTTAAACCGGCCGCAGCGCCTCGAGGGGGGACAAAGCAAAAGATGTAGGGAAAACGGAAAAGTCTCGCTCCAGAGCCTTTGGGGTGGGAGCAATCCCAAAGAAAACAGCAAGGAAGGTGGGGAAAGAAAAATGGGGGCTCAGTACCTATTGAAGAGAGAGGGAGCGCGAGTTCAGCGCAAAATCCCCAGGAGACACTCCTCCACCGTTCTAAGGGGGGGGGGCAGCAGAGACGAGCCCAACGAAACGGGGGGGAAATAAAGCTCAGCTTGGACTTCGGCAAGGACAGGCAGAAAAGGTGACAAATCCCCAAGACCCCTGAAATTTGAGTGCCGGACGGTATAATTTTACGAAAAGTGAACAAAGCAGAAAAGTCGGGCTGGGCCCGGGGGGAGAACGGTTAGGGGAGACGGGGAAAGACTGCGAACCTAACCCGAACCTACAGCGATCACCTTTAGAGGGACTCGGCAAGCGGGGATTCAAAGGGTGAAAATTACTGGGCCCTGGGATTAAGGGACCGAAGGAGAATCAAGAGTACCGTATATGGCGGTCTGCGTGGCGAGCCGCTCATCCAGGTTTTGAACCCAAGGGGGGAAACCTGGCAAAAGGCAGGCACGGAAACACCGGGCAGGTCTGGCAAGACCTCTTGCAAGGGAAAACCTGGTCAGAGGAGAACGGGCCGAACGTGAAACATGTCTGGATCGACGTGAGGTCCCAAGAGGAAAAGGAGCAACTGGAAATCGCCGCGTAAAAAGAAAATCGGGCGGGCGAGACGGGGAGGAAAAAAAAGACCTATTCCATGAAGATCCCGTGGAACTCTACAGCGAGGAATAACGGGAAGGTAAGCTCGAAAGGGGGGGGAAATGCGACTCAGAGAAGACGAATCGCAGTTTTGGTTAAAGGGCTTCCATCGCTCGTTCAGCCAATCCTGGGAGAAAAAAAAAAGGAAAAAGACCGGACAGTACCGAGGGGTCCGAGACCGACTTGGTGATCGGCAAATGGGCTTGAGATATTGTTTGGGATGGGGGAAAGTGGAACAATCGAAAACGTGTTCCGTCAAAGAGATCAAAAAAATTCGAGATAAACTAGAAAGACTGTGGTCCAGGCAGACGCAAGCTCTCAAAGTGGGCGATCAATCAACGGTGATGGTAGAAGACAAAGGGGATTTGCCTTACACCAGAGTCGTCCAGGGGCAGCTACGGAATCCCAAGAGAAGGGGATGGAGGGGTCTTCCAGCCCTGAGTTCGAGCGAAAGAAAGAAGCGGGCGTCAAAATATCAGCTCGGAGGCCGTGAGAGGAAACGTTTCCTGAATCCGGAGGAAGGAAGGGGGCGGAAAGGGGGTTATGCAGGGAAAACAGGACGCGACATTCTGTGATCTCGGGTCTCGACGCGGAAAGATCGGGTCAAGGGGCGCACCTGAGAAAGGGCTGGGAGGGGGACGAGCGATGCTGAAGACCGGGATAGCGGGAGAAAAAAGCGGCTGGTGATCGACATGGTTTCCGAGCTCAAGAAGAGAAGCACAACAAAACTAGTGAAGGGCAGGTCAGTAAAAAAAAAAGAGCTGGGTTCTACGCGGGATAAAAATCCCTTCAAGCAACCAAGAAAAAACCGCCCAGCCGTAGATTTTGCCGAAAGGAACAGCGAAGGGCCAGAAGGGGGGCCCGCCGAAGAGAGAACAAAAAGAAGAGAAACTGTCCCCTTGCACTCCCGGCTCCTGGAAACTAAGCCGGTCGAGTCAGCCAGGCCTGAAGGACAGAGAAAGGGGAGGGGCTTCCAACCGCTACTGATATCCGGGGAGGACTCAGAAAAATCTAGAGCTCGAGACAGGCGGGAGAACAAGCCAGAAAAGAACGTCGGGAACGGGTAGGAATCGGCTTGAAAATGGACCCCTGCTGGGGTCTAGAGTACAAACAAGAAAAAAAGAGAAAAAGCCAAAATGGGAGGCCTTGCAAGCACCCAATCCGGCGAACTATCTGGTAGGGGAAGAGAAACGGCCTAGAGAACCCGAAAGTGCAGGGGGAAAGAAAGTCGAAGAGACATAAGAGAAGCCAGTTTATGGAAAGGGGGGGAAAAACCAAGTCAAAGACTCAGAAAGAGGGGCCTCTGTTCGCCAGCAAGAGCGGGCACGTTCAGAGAGGACACTTATTTTAGAGAAAGATCACGAAAGGGGGGGGGGGGGGGGGGGGGGTGGGGGGGGGGGGGGGGGGGACCCGAGTATCTATATCTATTTCTCACTGAAAACACTTGGCCAGGAAAGCTCCTTCAAAAATCCGCTGGCCATCACTAGGAAGAAACTTGACTTGGCAAACTTCTGAGTGAAACAAGCGAGCAATCACGTCATGATGAGGGGGGGCTAGTTACATTTATCCGCGTATGGCGGACTTCCGAAACGTCGTATCCATACGCTTTTGGAATCGTCACGACAAGGACCCTCGTCTGGGCCACAGGGTTGAAACTGCCAGAAAAAAAAACCAAAAAACCAAAAAACAACTGTCCCTGTGCGGTACACTTTAACTGAAAAGGATCGACCGGCCACTAAAAAAGAGGGGGAGACCAAAGAGGATTTGAGCTTCGAAAAAACCTCAAAAGCAAAAAAGAAGAGGGGGGTGGCAGGCTGGTCCCGGTCCGATTGGAAATCATAAATAGTCCAGTCAGGGGGGAACTTTGAATACCAAACTCCCGATGCCAGGAGAGGACCTGGCGCGAATGTAGGTTCGCGGGTCGCTGGTCGAATAACGGGGTCAAAGGCGCCTCCCCTACAGCCACGCATGCATGCCGAGTGGGGGAAGGAGTGCAAAGGACGAACGGGACAATCCGAATATACCGTCACTAAAGACATTTCAGGGGAGATTCAAGGGGGCCTTAAGTCCTAATATCAAAACACAAGATAAAGATGACCAATTAGTAGGTTCTGCCACGAGGGGGAAGCGTGCAAAGTAGACCAGGTGGAGGGCGGTCGGGTGCTGGCCTAACTGGACGACGCAAGGGGAGAGAAGAAAGAGCTTGTACGAGCCCGTATTTCAAAAGTCATTCAGCTAATGAGGTGGGTTTATGAGGGAAGGAGGGCCAGATTGAGCTCTACGGTGACCGTGGCTGGGGGGAAAACTCCAAGGAAGGAGGTCCAAAAGTGAGAGTAAGGTCGTATCCTCCTGGGGCGGGAGTAAAGGCACAAGAACTAGAAACATTAAACGGACTTTGTGATCTCCACGCCATGCAGAGGGAGTACGCAGAAGAGGAGAAGGGGGATCCGAAACGGTAACGGCGGAGCTGTCGGGGAGGCTATCCTGCCGAAGAAGGGAGTACTGAACGAAGTGAATCGCGTGGAGAAAAAGGAGCTGGGCACCTCCGAGAAAACTTGTGCG
>Ga0179593_1311017_pt1 | contig 12421 bp, 14 predicted proteins | sample CZODoug2_1_08_16_FD_185931 | JGI IMG/M metagenome (GOLD analysis project Ga0179593, IMG submission 185931) | Vadose zone soil fungal communities from Angelo Coast Range Reserve, California, USA - CZODoug2_1_08_16fungal (PacBio error correction) | ecosystem: Environmental > Terrestrial > Soil >...
TTCGACGGGAGTGTCTAGGGGTCCTGGAGCAGCCAACCACTTCTCCACAATCAATAAACTCAAATGGTTCCCTCCTGCTGAAAACAAAACAAAACGTCCCTCAGTGCGTGCTGGACCTGCTGAAGCCGAAAAAAAAGCGGTGCAAGCCACTAAAAAAAAAAAACGTAACGGGCCGCCCGGTGAACCTGCCGTTCAAGATCAAAAAAGAAGGGAAATCATCCCGTTGGCCGCGTACTCCTTCCAAAGAGGAGGGGGGAAATAAAAAAAAGGCGAGCTGGTCCGGGCTCGGGACGAATAAAAATCAGAGAGAAGGAACTGAAAAAAAGGGCGCGGCGCGAAACACCGCACGCTACGGGGGGAGCCGCAACGGATGCTGCCGGTAGGGAAGACCGAAAAACGATACGCTAATAGAAACAAAAAAAAACGATCGCATCGAGGAAAAGAGGCAACACCAAGGAGAGGAAACGAAACTTGTTCACCAGAAGCAGGGGGGCAAGCGGACGACTACCCAGGATATGGAGTCCTGAGCAAAACTTTGACATCTACCTTTTCTAAGAATCATCGACCAACGTCTCCGGCGGAGCAAAGACAGATGACCACGATAAAAACCAAGAAATGAGGCAAGGGAGGGAGAAAGGAGGCAGGACACCAAAGCAGTACGCCAAACCGGGTCGGATAAAAACCCCCCACGGGAGAGGGGCGAACCAGAATCAATCCGTGTCACAAATATGGGGGGATACGTAACCGTAACTGTACCCAGGGAACCAGGCCTGGGAGCTCGAAAAAAAAAGCGATCAGAAAAAAGCCATCGCGAACCCCGAAATTCACCACGGACGGGCACATCAGGGCTCGCGCTGTCGTACAAAAGGGGCACGAGACATGCTCCTGGACGAGATAAGAGAGGGGGCGTTGAATAAAGTTGGAAAACACCTCTGAAAAAGGTCAAGCGGCTATTACCACGGCGTCGGGACTCGGGGCTGGAGGAAAGAAACACAAGTCATTCCTAGATCCGTATTACCCAAGGATCTTGGCTTAAAAACGATCGGATCTCCGTACCGAATTGCCTGACCCTTTTCAAAAACTGGGGCCGGCAGCGCCCCGCAACGGGACTCGAAGAAAAGAGGGGAAGCTTAGCGAGCGGAGTTCCTTTAGCGCTAACCTGGTGCAAAAACTTGGTCATGACTGAACCGCGAGAAAAAAAAAGGAAATTCTCAGGAAGGAGAGAAACACGGATGCTCACGATCCAGTGCGCTATCTAAAACCGAGGACCGGCTTGGGCTGCCTGGGCGGTGACTTTCACGCCAAACAGGTAGGCACAACATCGAGTTGGGAAAGCGGACTGGTAAACACAGAGGGCTCTCACCTAAATCAAAAGAATCTTAATCCGGAGGCACGGACACGGGGATCGTCTGATCCTGAAACCGGTGGAAACGAGGGTGAACAAAGTTTCAAATCTTATTGCCCCATGGGCCCAAGGTCACACCGGGCTCTCCCGCCAAAGCCCGGCCGAGTGGGTGAAAAAAAAAGGCTGACCGCACGGTCAAGTTCGCCACACAGGGGGGGTGGTTGGGGGTGGTTGTGGTGGGGGGGGGGTTGGGTAGCGTGTTGCTGTTGGAGTGGCGGGGCGAAGATCGCGTTGCCCTCTTTCCTCCCGCGGACTCCGTAACCCCCAAAAGCTACACGTCTGCTCTAACGGTCTTACAAACTTCTCAACCAGATGCCCTGACCCCGCAACCCGTGCCCCGCCGGGCCGGTAAACGGGGAGTGGAGCGCTTCGGCTCTGCTCTCCCTTACGAGCCAGTTGCAGCGGGTGCAAGCGGGGCCGAGATCGGCTACGTGTTTTGCCAGACTCCCAGAACCGCTCAACCCTCATCAATCCGGGAAGGGGCATCCAGGATATACGGGAAAATAGCCTTCCAACTGAAAAAGTCTGCACGGACCCAGTGGGCCAAACGCGGCCATCTAGAAAGGAAAAGAAGCCTGGGGTGAGCGCCTCCTACCCAGAGTGTCCAGAGGGGAAATGAAACATAAGCTGGACATTTTGCCCTGCCCCACAACACAGGAACTGAACAACCCCAAAAACCACGCCGGGGAAACAAACACCGCCCGGGCGCCACAAAGAGGCAGCGATCACGACGTGCACGCCACCAACCCACCTCCCCACGAGGGGTCATGAGTCAAACTGTAAAGTGTCAAAGCACCGCTCATGTACTAAAGTCCAAGGATCGAGACCAAAAGAATCCGACTGCCGACCATCGGCACCCGTACACCAGAAAAAATGGGAAAAAGGGCCCCAGATCAACGTCGACCCCGACGGGCAGCCAACTGCCGGTGAAAAAGGACAGACCTCGAAAACCCAAAAAGTAATGTTCCTGAGCGGTGCGTCAAAGAAAATCGAGCCCCCGAAACAGGGTTCGCTAGCCGAGCTCACGGAAAAATTTTGTTTCGAGCCTTGCCGCGGCCAAAACTGAAGACCAGGCGCGTCAAGGACGGCGGCGGAAAAAACGGGACGGCTGAGGCGCAAGTCACTCCGGCACTTCCTAAAATAGTAAAAGTAAATAACGCGCCGAACCGAAACCTTCCAACCTCCTGGACGAAGCCGGGGAACCGCCACGGCGGCAGTCGCCCAGAAGAATCGAACAAACTTTTGAAGGGAGCTCGGGCTCGGAACAACAGTTCGGGCTCGCTGTAAACAACCTCGACAAAACAGGCACGGGCCTCTCCAAAAATGCCGACGGAGCAGGTCAAGCGGCCGACCTGCAGGGGCCTGTCCATCGGGCCCGGTTCGCCGTTTCATGGCGCCAGCAGTTCCACTGTTGTACTTTGCCTGCTGTAAAAAAAAAACAGTCTCGCGGACGTCCCTCCTCGACGAGGCAAAAAAGTCCAAAAGAGTAGGTCGGAAAGGGCGCACACCACGCCCAACGTCGGCAATTGACACGGGAAGGGGGCGGGGGGAGCGGGACTTCTTGATGATCGGCAGCCCTTTCGGCCTGGAATGTAACAATAATGACTGCGCTGTCGTTGAAAAAAGCCCGATGCAAAACCGCCTGGCGCAATGAAAAAACGTTCTGGAAAGTCAGAACACCGCCCTGAGTAAAGGAAAGTCCTCGTATCAGGCAAAAAGGGAGGCGAATGCAACCCGGCAGGGCCGGTCGCCGGTGCGAGCGCCAAAGACGAGCAGTTTGGGCGTGCCGACCGCGTGAACGGGTTGAGATAGACAATGCCAAAAGTAATCGCTCGCCCCCCCGCCAAACTAGAAACTGGCCGCCGGCATGGCGAGCCACGGTCGCCGACAACGTCAGAGGAAAAGGATACCGACGAACCCGCCCGGGCGGGGGAAAGGTTCAGAAGGGAGGCGAATCGACTTAAAAAAACCCAACAAAAAAACCCCACCCTGAAAAAAAACCGGGGAGCTGTCCGGCCAGATCGAGCGACAACCTTGAGACACCGCAAAACGCAAGAGTGTCTAAACGACCGGAGGTCACTCAGAAGCAAAAAACCTCGGAAGGGCGTCAGCCGTGCGAGGGCCAGCGTTACCGGAGGGGCCATGCGGAACACGAAATCGCCTCCCCAACCGGGGTTGAACACTCGGTCCACCTCGGTTAGAACACAGAACCAGATCAGCCTATCCAAGATTAGGTAAAAACCGGCTGTGAAACGCGACCCGCGAGAACAGAAGTTTAAAAGGAAGCCCCCAGTTTTTGGCGGCAACTGCACCACGACGATACTCGCTCATTCAATCGACCGGTGATCGGAGCAAAACAGTTGAGGGCGAAGTAAAAGCTCCCACGGCAAGGGAAGCGCCCACGGGTGAGGGAAACCCGAAAACACCACCGCGACGTGAAGAAAGAAAATCGCTCCGCGCAGAAAAGCGTTCGGCGAGAGCACCGCGCAGCGATTCCAAAAAAACCCCGAAACCCCAAAAAAAAAACAATCGGAGCCCCTAAGTAACCAAGGGGGGGCATCAAAATCAAGCATGCGGAATCCGGGGAGAGGGGTGGGGGTAGAAGCGGGGAATCCTCATATCAGCACGAAGAAACGCACGCCTGCTCCGACCGCCGATAAAAAGGCCGCAAGGTGCCGGGACCAAAGAAAGCACGCCCGCGAAAGCTCGGGAAAACCTAAAATATCGGTAACCCAAAGTTAACTACCCCGAGAAAACTTCGGAACCAAGCCTGTCGGGTCCTAGCAGGGGGGGCCGCGCTGGGCGGGCGGGCATCGGATTCGATAGGCAGGTGCTGGCGTACATCTACGAAAACCGATGCCCCATCAATCGGGGTGAAAGATGAAAGGAATGGCGAACCCGAATACCCGGCAGGTGTTTCGCATCAAACAAAATCCCTCGCACTACGGAAATCTCAAAGCCGGAAGGACTGACTCCTATCCTCACGGCAGCAAGGTGTGATCGTGGTCAATCGCTCCTCCGGATTCAAGGGGGTCCGAAGGGATCCGTAGAAAGGAAATCCTTTCAGCGAAAAAAAAGGGGGCTCCGGGAAAGCCCAAACTCAGAAAGGAGTCGGCGTCCGATGCTGGTTAACGAGATCACAGAAAAAATGGTGAAGGGTGAGTATCAGACTCCGAAATGAAGAACAGAGCGACCTGGAAGATCGGGTGAACAGCGCAGCATCGCGGTTCGCTCCAACTATCGTCCAAGGTTACCTAATCACCCGGAGTTGACTCGGGCAATGAAGTCCAAAGGGTAGCAAAAGGACCACGCTAAATGCATCGTGAGCCCGCCAAGCAGAGCTGGGACAAGGGAGCACCGGAATGGCCAAATTCACTGAGGAAGACTATCCGATTAAACATCATGTTCCAAGCGGGCGTGACCGAGAAAAGTTGGAGGGCCGTTAGTTGGTAAAAGAAAATCTGGGTAAAAGACACAACAGAGAAACCACAGTGCGGGAAGCCCTTGCAAAGCGAGACGGAACGTAAACAGGGTGAACCATCTCACTGTTAGAGCGAAGTTGACGGAGGAAAAGGCCCGCGCAGGGAACAAACGCGATCACGAAAACATCTATCAGCAACAACAAAAGCGATGATTGATATCTAGTTCTGTCCGGGGTGTTCCGCGGCATGCTCGCCGAGATCAATCGATGAAACAGCATCTGGTACACTGCTCACCGGTTCAAGGCTTAATGCTGCAAGGCGTCCCGACAGTGCAGGTGACCTTGGGCAGCCTGCGGCAGCCATTAACCCAAGATCGGGCGGGAGGAAATCTAACTTGACCTACAAACTCGGTCACGCCGCAGCTGGAACCTTCCTTTCAGTCTGCTGATAATCCAACGCAGATCCTGCAAAGTGGCGCTTACGCCGGTCAATCTTACGCAGCTGGCTGCGCACTGAGTCGCTGGGGACCTAGTTGGCGAGTTCCGACTTCAAGAAAGAACCGCCGTTCGCGGCAGCACCGTGGCCAGGAGACTTGGGGCGCGCACGCGATGCTGAAACTGGTCAAGACCGGAGAACTGGAGATCGGCTTCATGTGTCGCAGGCGCTGTGACGGGAGAGGGTACATCGAACCCTTGCGCGGACCTGCAGGTTTCACACGCATCGCAAGAGCGACTACCCGCTGATAGGGGGGGGCGGTCCGGAGAATCTGGTGTCTGAGGGATGGGTGCAACTCAAGAACTTTCCGAAAACACCGATCCGAGGACCGAAACTTACCAAACACACCGAGGATGCCGAGGACAGGAAAGTCAGTCCACCTCCCCTAACGTCCCGAAGGGTCCGAAGGGCCTTGGAAGCTGCCGCGCAACCCGACGGGCTTCGTTCGCATAGAAATGGGTACGCAGGATGGGGATCGTCGGCCAGAGTATCTGGACAAGAAACTCTCAAGCATACCCAACCTCGGAGACGCCCCGCCATCGCGGCCCACCTGCTCAAGGAAAGACTGCGACAACCGACTTGGATAGCTCTTGGAGGGAAAGGGCCAACCTACAAAGAAAAGGCCGCATCTGAGGGCGTTCATGCCGGCTCGGCAAAGCGCCGGGGGTCCATCGCGGCTATGAAAAGAGGTGCAAGCGGTGCTATAGACACCGACCTTCAGCACACTAGACAAAAAGGACACGGCTTCCTTCCACGTTTGTCACGGATATGGGAATTAGTCTCGGACGACCGGGGCGCCCGGGCATGAGGCGGGAGGCATCGCCCGCTCTGGCACCGCAACGCTGTCGCGGGCTTCTCTCCGTGTTCCGGAATCTCGCCTGGGGCAGGCTGGTAGAAAAATCAAAAATCTAGAGTCAAGCCCGCGTGGCCGCCGTACGGACGCGATGACCGCCTGCTCACTACAAGAGCGATCTACGCCTAAAGACTTGAGAATGGGGTCTGTGTGAAAGTTCCCCCAACAACTTGGGCGTCAAAACGTGCTCAAAAAGAGGAGGGTTGTGTCTCGAGGGCGCTGGGTGAAACCACAAAAAAAAGCGATCACCTACCGAGGTCCGCGTGATCTGCATCAATGCTTCTGAAAAGGGGTGTCTCGGGACGAGAAGCCCTGGACGAGTTGTTAAAAAAAGGCAGAGAAGACTGAGGGGAAAACGCATGGCCCCTCCGGGGCACGACCAGAAAATAAAGGAGCGGACGCCCCGAAGGGTTTCGGGTGCTGACCGCAAAATGGGGAGGAAAGAAAAACTTTGTAGTAAAGAAATGGGTAGCAGGAGCTAAAGAAACCAAACTCTCCCGCGCACTCAGGAAAGTCCAAGGACGCAGTCGGAAAAGAGACCTGAAAATGCGGAACGCCGCCCGAACCGCCGGGTTACGTCTGATCGTGTAGATCGACGCGTTAAAACGGTGCGCTCAAAAACGAATTCCAAGGGCGAATTGCGCGGGGCCGAAGAGCTAAGGTTTCAAATCCCCAAAGCAAACCAGAACCGGTCGCAAGCAACTAGAACCTGGCCAAACACAAGCGTCAAGGAGGAAGCTGCTGCTGCCGAAAGAAACTTCATCGAACACATTCCTGGACGCCGGGCGGGTTCTCACTCCTACCACACGGAGTTGTCAGGCGGCAAATGCGCCAGCGCAGGGGACATCGTGTCGACACTTTCTAAAAAAAAAAGCTGCACAGGGAGACCACCGCCAATGACAAAACCCAGAAGTCCTGTCGGCAGACATCAAATCAGGTGCCCGCAAACAAAAATACTAAAGGGGTCATCTCGCAAGACGTGGGGCGTGTGGGCGAACTGGGAAAAAAAAACTCTTTCTTTAGAGCATCGTCGGGTTCAGAAAGCAGTTGAGGCCTCCACCGGCACCGGAAAAGGGCCCTGGAGAAGACAAAACCGTCAAACGCGAACCGACAGGGCCAGAAAAAAGACCCTGGAAAAATGCCCCCAGATCCCCAACTGTCTTTTTCCGGAGCAACTCTGGAATGCCGACAATGACAGCGGAGCAAAAACACGTGTTGTCCGACAAAGAAGGAACAGTTGTTTCGAGCCTAACGCGGCGAAAAGACGGGCGGAACCACCGAAGGCGCCGGACGGCTGCGGGGCAAACGGCGGCAAAAAGCTCCCGCCCCACTCACAACACCCCCAAGGAGGAAGTAAACGAGAGGAGACTCCGCTCCCCAAAAAGCCGCCAAAAACGTCCCTCGCGGAGCCTCCACGGCGGCTTGGCGCCGCGTAAAGGAAGACTAACAAAGGGACGTGATAACGCTCCGACAAACGTTGCGGGGCTCTGCACTCCGACGCAACCTAAAACCAAAAAAAAAGAGCTACCGTAACCGCAGCCCGCAGTTGATCGAAGTCCGGCGGCAGGGCCTGGGCAGGGGCCCGGCCGGCGGGGTCGCCGGTGCAGGGCTGCGGCCCGCAGGCCCTGACGTGGCCTCGTTCGGCCTCAAAGTGATACGGGCAAAGGGAAACCAAGAGTCTCGACCCAGCGGTCGTGAAACAGTCGAAACCCACCCCACCGTCGAGATGACCAGCAATGTGAGGTTGGCGGGAAGCACCTTAGTTGATCGCAGCAAGGAAACGGATAGTTCGAGGGGCGACTCTGGGTCCGTCCTAAAGAGTTGCAGCAGGGAAAAAAGATGCCCACGCCTGAAATGCCGCCGAAACTCTTTGCTGGTAGGACGAGAAACCTCCCAAAAAAGCCATTCCGAGGCAATCTCCGGAGCGCATGTCATTCAGCCTCGACGGCCCAGGAGGCAGTTGGGGATGCCGAACCGAGGAGAGTTTTGAGCGAGTTACTGGGGGGCCTAACAATAGCCAAACCCTACGCGCACCAGAGGGCAAACAGCCGGGCGTGCAGGCACGTCGCCGAAAAGCCAATCGAAACCGATCCCGACGTCACAGGCCCGGGCGGGGCAGGAAAGTCATCGTCATTCTAGTTCACCGTACGAGAACCACTAGGGAACAAAACTTTGATCCGGGTCCATCTGAAAAACCTTGCCCCCGCGGAAACTCGCCCTGAGGGTGGGAGAACAGCAGGGAAGCCGTGAGTCACGCCCGCAACCCCTACCAACGGTAACTAAAATGCGAGGGCCAGTTCACCGTGGGCCCCCCCAGCGGCAAGTCCCCGCAAACATTGGGTTGAACCTCGTGTAAACTCTTTTGGGGAGGATAAATCCAATCAAATCAAAAAACAAACACGCGACGACAGCAGGTAGGTGAAACCTCTGGGCTGGTCACCGGGACAGGAGAAAAAGGGGAGCCTGACTCCCACGTTGTGGCGTTTGAAAACTAGCAAAACGCCCAAGAAAAATAAGCAGCTGCGGAAGCGGGAGCCGTGATCGTGGAGAAAAGTCATAAACGTACGGACGCCACTGTTCACAAGATCTCGCTGGCGATTTTGGACACACCACAGACGAACAAACTAAATTCCCCCGCGCTCTCGCGAGAAAGACGTCTGCAGCGCAAATCTCAACTAGTAAAAGCCAACCAGCCCGCTAGAGTTGCAGTCAACGAGAGTCAGAACCGAATGTCCAGATCGTGAAAAAGGTCACAGAGTAATCCGGGGAGCGGAGGAGGACTGGGCAAGAATCAAAAATAGCCCCACAACCAACTCGGGAATAGCCCGACGATGACCCGGCCGAGGTCCTGACAGGAAAAGGAAGCACGCGATACGAAGGACCATTTCACGGGGAAAACTGTTCAAGACCAGCTCGAGCACGTCGGGGCCCCTAGCTGCAGCAAAGGGTGGGCCAGATGCGGGTCGATCAATATGCGGTCGGATATAAGTCTGAGGAAGCTTGCCGAAGCTCCACAGCAGCGTTAACCTAGAGGATGGCGAACCCGACCCGGACCGGGAACAGCAGCCGAAGGACAGCCGCCCTCGGCCCTCTAAGCCGGGATTGTGAAGAATGCAAATCCTCAGCGGGGTGATAGGGGTGTCCATCGGGAAGAAACGCCGATCAGTCTCAATGAAGTAGAAGTCGGGCCAAGGGGCAACAGCACGAAGCCACCGTGATGAAAAAAGAACGCCCCCAGAATCAGCGGGTATCTCATGGCCAAAGGGCGCGTTGCCCGGGGTAGTTAATGTCAAAAGAGAAGCTGAGACTCAAAACATTAAGCCGATCGACCGGGCCCAGGATAGTGAACAGCAAAGAGCGTTGCGCGCCAAATAGCGGTCCACGGTGAGCCGCGCACAATGAAGGTAAGTCCGCGAGGATGCCGTCAACATTACCACCCGAGAAAAACGCTCAAGGCTCTTCAATGAGCAGCCACCGCATCTGGACGCGCGCTAAAGCGTGCAAAACTGTCAGATGGCCGGGATGATCAACTAACATGAACTTCTGTTCCAGCCGGGGCGTGCCCAAAAAAAACTGGGGAGTCCCGTTGAGATGGAAGACCGCCCATCGTGGGGAAAGGCCAGCCTTATGCAACATCACGAACTTCAAGGAAAAGTGTGCAGCAGCAAAACGAACCGAACCAAAAAAAAACGACCTTTCAACCAGGCTTGGTCGTCGCGGACATCGCGGCGAGCAGGCCCGCCGCCCAAAGAAAAGAAAAAGAAATCTAAGCAACAACAACCACGGAAGGAGGAGTAAATCCCCTCGTGTCGTGATAGGGGATTGGCGCTCGCCGAGAACTGCGAGAAAAAGTTGACAGGCTCCCAGTGTCCGGCCGAAGCTGCCCGGCTGGCCCGCAGGAGGGCTGGGGGACTCCGCTGCCTACCGGTCCACAACTAAGGAGTTCTAACATAGAAACCTAAAATTCTCTGGAACCCGCTTGGAACCGCAGGGATCTTCTCGCTGATCACGCACAGCCTTCCCTTAAAGGACGCGCGGAACTACGGCGGCTGGAGGAAGGAAAGATTAAAGTCGATCGTTGTCAGATCTCAAGGGAAACGAATCCTGCCTCAACGAGAGGCAATTCGGCTCAAAGTGCCCGCTACGTGGCGCGAAACAACAACGATGAGTGAAGCTGGGCACCCCACCCTGGCCAGGTCCATAGAGTGATGGGCGGAGTCTCAGATTAACTATCCCTCTGGTCCTGACAAGAGGAAACTCACGGGAAAAGGCGACGCCCGCTTTGATGGGGGCGTACTGATCATAAAGTAGGGCGGACAACTACTGTCCTACCGGTTCTCGTACAGAAAAAAAGGCCGGGCCGGAGAGGACACTAAAACCAACGATGCTGAAAAGACAAGAAGAGGGCCCACCTCCCGGCCGGCCCGCGGGCCCGGTACGCTGGCAGGGCTCAATTCTCACACCAGTTACTTGTCTTCGTTTCGCAACACAGAAAATCATCCTGGGTCCGCGTTATTGGGGAGCGTCGAAAAAGTATTTTTACAACCGAAGAAATTCAGATCGACCAAACCTCGGATCAGAAACCCGCCCAAGGCGCCCAACTCTCCACGCTATCTAGGCAAACGATTGCTCTCGAGTGGTCGTGAACGGGCCCGCGACATGCTCATGGTCCGCTAGGGGGACGTTCTTGCCGACCGGGTGAAGCGGGGGAAAGGCGACGTGGTAAAAGGCGGAGGACCCGCGGCGGGGCGGGACTCCGGCTGATGACAATCAAAAGGATCATCCTCAACGATCAAACAACTTCAGTGATCGGTTCTGAAAGCGGGACTGGACGGGTCGCCGTCACGCGATGGGCCGGGCCTGGGCAGGGAAGAGGGGCGGCATCAGCCCCGAGCGGTGGATCATCTCATACCTGTTCTGCGGAAATGCCTGGCTGCCGGCGAAAGCGGGCATGTCCTGGGTTCACATCGGAAACCCGCGAGATCTGCAAAACGGGAACCAGTACGACGCATGAAAAGCTGCTCACTCTCACCGTCTCTAGAACGGATTCCTTTGGGTTCTGCCCTTGTGCAGGTTCAACGAAAACAATGGGCTCATACAAACAAAGAGCGGTGTTCTCAACGGGCCCCCCCCCACCCACCGCGGGTTTCCAAAAAACAGCAAAACCTAAAGAGTCCCCGCGTCCTCATGCTGCTGAAACGGTAAGTCTGAATCATCAACGCGGTGGACGGTGGGGGAAAAACCAAACAGTTCTGGAGATCTGGAGGGCCCCAATGGGCCCACCTTTCACCCCACCTCTCACGCGGGCCGCCAAGATGGGGATGACTTGACCTCACGGAAGAGCCAAAAAAAGGGCAGGTGCCCCGCGGTGTCCTAACGTGTCGCATGAAAAAAAGCCAGATCAAACTGGAAAAAACCAGACGGGTCGCGTCCCGCACCCTCAAAGCAAAAACGCCGGGAAACCCGCCCGGCGGTGCGTCGGGATCGTGGATAGGGGAAGTCGCAAACGTGCTCAGACAGGCCGCAGGCAAAAAGGTGAGCATGGAATGACCTTACACCTCAAAGATAGCCGCCCCCAAAGAAAGCAGGTCGGAAAAAAACTGGCGAAAGGGAACGCGCGACGCGAAACTCGAAAATGACAGCTGCGCAGAAGATTCCGAGAGGACAGCCGAGAAGCGGGTTGCTCGAACCTCCCAGCACGAGTGTTGTTCCGGCACGGCAATGCGAACAGCAGCGAAGGAAAGGGAAAAAGCGACAAAGCCCATGTGCTGATCCTACAATAAACCCCCTGCCCGGAAAAGACTAAATTCCGCAGGGCTCAAAATCAAAATGAGAAAAAAAACCTCCAGAACCACGATGGTCATCTCGCACAAGTGGGAGGGGCAAAGAACTGGCCGACCGTAAAACGCGGGCAATGTACGCGGGCCGCATCGTCTATGTCCAAACGGGAAGAAATAATACCCGCATGACCCTTCAATGCCTGCTCAAGGCATGACCAACGAACCAGAAAAACCCCGAAAGAAAGCCCACAGTCGGCACGCCGGACCTGACCGCGATCCCCAGAGGGGCGGGAGGTTCCGCGCGGACCCGCTGCCATTCCTGGGATGAAGTAAACTCCCCCGAACGGGTTCGAAGCAGAACAATACACCATTTTCGAGCCTAACAAAGCCGCAAGCCTCCAGGCGACCCGGCCGCGCCAAAGGCCTTCAGACCGGACGGCGATCCGGACGGCCGCCGTCCCCGGGC
>Ga0179593_1443392_pt1 | contig 12421 bp, 19 predicted proteins | sample CZODoug2_1_08_16_FD_185931 | JGI IMG/M metagenome (GOLD analysis project Ga0179593, IMG submission 185931) | Vadose zone soil fungal communities from Angelo Coast Range Reserve, California, USA - CZODoug2_1_08_16fungal (PacBio error correction) | ecosystem: Environmental > Terrestrial > Soil >...
ATATCAGAGAAAAAAAGCGTGCAGAGTTTAGGATCGCCTGGTAACATCCCATTAAGGGCTGGGACAAGAGCAGGTTTGAAAAAAAGAAAAACCGAAAAACCATGAAAGGATTGACAGATCAACAAGAGATGGGTCTTCATTCTGAGGTGGAAGAATTCGTCAGTAAAAGACAAGGAAAAGGAAACTGGAGATAAGGGAAAACGTGGGCACTGAAGGGAGGGGTGGATTGGGTGGTCGGGACGCGACGGCTCAAGGAGGTGCGGGAAAAAAACATACGGGGTCACAGGATCGACATGGAGAGAAACCGGGAAAACAGTACGTCGGAGCGCTCCCGGAGCCAACCCCAAAAGGTGACGAGTGGGTCCGTCGCATGCAAAAGGGGGGACGCGGGAAAAACTTATCATCTTGGGACCAGGGGAATGGGAGCTCGTATAGTAGCAATCAATAATTAAGCAAAGAAATATGGGCCCGAGGGACGAACTCTGTCAAAGAAAAAAAAAGGAAAGGAACAGGCGAAGCAATACCCAAAGGGAACGAATTGGGTAAGAGAAAGATTTTTAGTGGCCGAGGGGGGGGAAATGGAGGGGGGGCCTTTGGCCGTTTCAACGAAAAAAAGCCGTTAGAGACCGTGGGAGGAGGGACTCTCGAAGACAAGAGCGAATCCTTTTCTTTCGGAGGGAGGAAAAATGAAAGAGGCCGTTGTGTGACATGCCGAAAGCCGAAAAAGAAAAAATGGGGTGGACTGAAAATTCTCGAGTGACCTCGATTATGCAAGGGGTGGAGCAAAAAGGCACAAAAAAAAAAAAAAAAAAAAAAAAAAAAAAAAAAAAAAAAAAAAAAAAAAAAAAAAAAAAAAAAAAAAAAAAAAAAAAAAAAAAAAAAAAAAAAAAAAAATAAAAAAAAAAAAAAAAAAAAAAAATAAAAAAAAAAAAAAAAAAAAAAAAAAAAAAAGAAAAAAACCCTTTAGAAAGGGGAAAAAACTAGTGATCTTGCTAGAGACTATAACAAAACCCCATCCGAAAAATTCCATGGGTGGGAAAAAAAGGCGGTAAAAAAAAAAAGGGTTGAATAAACAAAAAAGAAACCGCCTTTACACTATATGGAAATCCATATCTAGAAGATTAAATGACCATGGGTGGATAAGGCAAGAGAGTTGTTAGAACGCAGGGGTATCGGAAAAAATGGCGATGCCTCAAACCCAAGAGTGAATGCTATCACGGGGGGTCTTGACCCAATATACCAAAAGGAAAAGGGAAAGGGCAAGGGGGAAAAACCGGGTTCAAAAAAAATGCCCGCAGTAAAAAGGGCCCGTGTGATATTGCTTGGCAACAGGGGGCGGAGGATGGAACGGGGATGTCCAGGGCGATCCTGAATCAGGAAAAAAAGGATGTTACAGGAAGAGAAAAACGCACTGAAACCGACAGTCATGGAGGGAGGGGGGGCACGTTATTAACAGCCGCTGTTTCAAGCGAGAAGCCGAGAAAATACTGCAAGCCATTGTTGGGAAACTTACCCGTTTTAAAAGGGAAAGAAAGGGATGCTTCACTCCGGAATGGTGGGGGGATTGGGGAAGGGGGAACAAAGGAAAAAGGGCATGTAATAAAAAGCCGCAAAAGGGATATGCAAAAAAAAAAAGCAGGGGGGTTGGGGGAGTTCCGCCTTAGACTGCCATCTGGGTTGGTGGGAATCGGACGTTCCAGAGCGGCGGAACTGAACACAGGGGAAAGCAGCGCGAATTTATGGCTTGTGATGGGAGAACGGAGTTGAGCCGGGGGGGAGGGGGGTACAAGTTAGGAAACCGAAGCAAATGACAATCAACCTTGAGCGTTGTGTGGCAAACAAGGGAAAAAGCGTGCGATCGATCAAAAAAAATCGAGGTCAACCGTGCTGCTCCTTCCGGAGGGGTGGGGGCTTGACGAAAGCGTCACCAATCAAGGTCTCGGCTCAAATTCGAAATTTGCTCTTAAGAAATTGGCGGAGCATATTAGCGTTGGAATGGAAGGCACCCAGGAATCCAGTTCAATATCGACCTCAAAAAAAACGGAGTGTTCCACATTTAAGGAACGGCAAACCAGAAAATCCAGATTTTTTTGGGACCGCAACAAATTGCGGCACAAAAAGAGCAGGTTCGGGTCTCCCGACCAATGCATTCGGCCTATCGTGAATACCAGGAGGGACGGAGGTTACAAAAAAAACCTGGGGGTGGGGGAAGGGAAAAAAAGGACGAAGGGGGGGAAGAAAGCAAAAAACGTGAGCGACAACTTTTGACTCAGAAGCCCGAAACAGGTGCAGCAAGAAAAAATACTAGTTTCCAAAAAAGGTCCGACTAAAAAGCGGTAACTTTGAGGGGCGGACCGTGAGCCTGTAAATCTGGGGGGTACGAATCCTCAGGTGGAAAACGAAAATTGACCGGGAGTTGTTGGGGAAATGTGGAACATCGAAAACGGAACAACCAAAACAAGTCAGGGGCATTTGGAAAAAGGACGGGTCCGCCCCAACACGTTCAGGGACTCCACAGCACCGGGAGCAGAAAAAACGAACAATGAGCGACGGGAGAACCGAGCCGGCAGCAAAAAATCGCGGAAAAATGTCGGTGAAAGGAAAAGTTGAATCGGGGGGGGGCTGGTCCGACTCAAATACAGTGAGGACTCGAGGGTTCCGTTCCTGACAGTGCCGGGCAAGTGAAAAAAGCAGTGGTTACACCGCAAAAAGGTTGTCGGACCGGGGATTGACTTTAGGAGCCGGGGGAAAAAACCAGCCGTGTTCAAGGCGCGCTCAAAAGGACCCACGGGGAAAAAAAAAGGCAAAACATCCTCGTACCATTGGGGGGGTGTGGGGGGAAGGCTATTGAAAAATGAACGTACCAAGGTGTGCGGGCGTAGACCGGTCAGTTAAAAAAAAAAGGGGTTTGCGATTCAAAACGTGCACGAGGAAAACACGGGATAACCAACTGTTAAATTGGGAGTGTCAAACAAAGGCGTCAATTGGGGGGCGGGGTTTGACCGAGGTGGGCGCGCAACCGCCTGACCCGGTTGAACCGAAGAAGAAACCCTTAACGGGGGGAAGGGCAGGAGGGAGGTGAAGAGAATCGAAAAATGGGGGCGCAAGAAGGAAAAACGGGAAAAAAAGAAAGGAAGTTGAAGGGGTATGGTAGCAATCCAGAGTCTCTAAATCTCGACGACGAAACATCATGCAAACCATGAAGAAAGCCAAAGATGGGAATTGCACGGCGGGACGGCGTCAAAACGGAAGGTCTAAAACCCGGAGGACGAAGCACACAAGGGTATGCGAGGCTAGTGTTAATGACGGGTGTTTCGACACCGGTAAATGAGCCCCGGACATGGGCCAAAACTCGAAAGGAAAGTCCAGGCTGGGACCGGGGATAAACTTTCAAAAAAAAAGGGAAAAATCGAGAAAGAATCAACAAAAAAAACAAGCCGGGCAAAACGGCAGGCCAACAAAAGAGAAAAAAAAAAAGGGGGGACGCAGTCAAAGCCCATATCAGGAGAAAGGAGAGACGGGAATAATGGCACGCGATATCCGGGGTGGGGGAGCCGGGTACAATACGAAAACATTCCTCTAACGTAAAAAAAACAACAAAAAAAAAAAAAAGGAGAAAGGGGGATTTGTAAAAGAAACAAAAGATAGCGACAAAATTCATGGAGGAACGAAGGCAGCGAGATATTCCAACCTTGGGTGAAAGGGGAAAAAGGTTCAATTGGAAAGCCAGGGAGCACTGCGCTGTGGTAAGATGGGAGCAGAGGGCTCGTGAGTCCATGGCGAAGGAAACAAAAAAAGCCGGTGACCCATTAGCGGCTCCGGGCAAAAAAAACCGGGAAAAAATAGAGGCGGAAGAAATGTAATAAGGGAGGCCTCGTCCGCGATCACAAAACATGGGGGGAAAAAATTGAAAAGAAGCGATGAAAAAACGAGGGGACTACTAAGAAAGAACGGGGGGCCAGACAGATAGGGACCATGGACGTATGGGAATTGGAAAGGGAAATGTCCTAAAGGGAAGAAAGGAGGTCCGCAAAAATCGCTGCACTAACGGTCCAATTCCAGGTCGTTAAAAGCAAAGAACTGGCAAAAACATAAAAGGTTAACAATAGGGGGACCTAGCGAGATGCACGCAGGGGGAACAATGGTTTCCAAGAAAAACAGGGGACCGCCCCGAAAGTGAACGAAAAAAGAAAAGACTGGGGCCAAAAAGGGGGGGTGCAAAAAGAAAGTGTGTGAAGCTCAAAAAATTTCGGGACAAAAAAAAAAAATGTGACAAAGGATGAAAAAACCTCCAAGGGCAGGTGGATAAAAAAATCGATGTCTGCCCCCGTACACACAAAAATTCGCTTTTGGGTGAAAGATAAAAAATGGGGTAAGGTTTAGGGGGGGAAAAAGTAAAAAGAGTCTGACGGGGGGAACTGTGGAGAAACAATCAAAGGTGCAAGGGTAAGCAACAACAAAAACCACAAAAACCGGGGAATAAAAAGGGGAAAAACTTTAGGGGGGGCCAGGTGGGAGGTCCAAAGTGGGGGGGAAACAGGAGTCACAAACGGGTGCCGACAAAAAAAGGCAAAAAATTTAATGGCCAACAACACCAAAAAAAATGACTAAAGGGGAAAAAGTTGAAAATAAAAAAAAAAGTAGTGAGAACAAGCTTAACAAAACCGCCTCAAAAGTACCTGCAGAAGGGAAAAATTTTAAAGCCCCACAGGTACAAACGAAAAGTCACTTCAGGTTTGGGCAGGGGGGGTCCTCAAAACGTCGACCTCAGTTGGGGGTGTTAAAGCCGTGTTTTCAACTGCAAGGTTGGGATTTCTACGGGAGTGTATGGGAAATGGGTTATGGTGGGAAGGAGAGGGGGTAACGCTGGGGCCACACTCTGGTTCATTAAAACAGTCCCAAGGGTTCAAGAACTAGTGGGGTGCGCAAGGGAACAACACGCAGGGGAGAAGGAAAGGAGTCGAGTAGTGGCTGGGGGTTTAACGCCGTGAAAAATCTGGATGGGGGGTCCGAGCCACATTTAAGGCCCACAAACTCCATACCAGGGTGACATCTGGAGAAGGTGGGGGGATGGCGTGTACCTCCCACGGGAAGGGAGGCCTGAGCGACACAAGAAAAGTAAACCCTATCTTAGGATCCTGGACCAGGTGATTAAGCGGTCATGGCACAGCGTCGGGACCTCAAACAATCAACAAAAGGGCAAAAAAAAACACACAGAATGTGCAATGTAAAAAAAGGGGGTGGTTAATCAATGCGACTCAACGAACGCGGGGTCAGAAACACAGTCCTGTGTTGGACTGTTGGGTCAAAACAATTGATGGAAGGAATACGGGAACCCACCCCTTTTGACCGGGCAAATTGCACCATGCGAACCCGTCCCAAAAGGATGGGTGAAAACAGTTGGAGGAAACACGCATTGGGGGGGTAACCAAAGATACAAAAAGTTAAAGATGTTCACCCGCGTGTGTTTCGGGTGAACAACATTCAAATGTGGACTACCTTAACGTGGTCTGGAAAAAAAAACCAAACCCAACCACAACGACCAGTGTTTTTGCAACAACCGAAAAAGGGGGCCCTTACCAAAAAATTGCCCAAAGTGATAGGGGGGGAGTGGGGGGGTTGACCGCCAATAGAAGCCCTCACCCACCCCGACAAAAAGCAAAGAGGGGGGGGTGGGAGGGCGTAAAGAAAAATGAAAAGTTCGTGCGTGCCGTGGGGGGATTGAAAAAAATTGCAACACGAGGGTTACCACACCCAAAAAAACTACACAGCTAAATGGAGGACCAAAATGGCCCAGCAAAACTTGAGCGGGGGGCAGAAAAGGGGTGCGAAAAAAGGGCAAAACGCCAGGACACTCAAAACGGGGGGGGGGGGGGGGAAGGTGGTTACTAAAAGGGATCCCAATGGTCCAAACCAAAAAAAGAAACAGAGAAACACGGGCGTCGAAGAAAAAGGGGGGAAAAAGTCGAAGGGGGGTAGAGGATAGAAGCAGATTGACCGGGAAAGGGGGGGGGGGGGAAACCCGGGGAAAAAAAACAAAGAGCAAAAAACAAGTAAAAGGGGGGGAACTAAAAAGAAGGGGAGGAGTACCCGGGCAGGGACATCAAAAAAAGGAGAACACGGGCAAACCAAAAAACTCAGGGGGGTAAAAAATTCCCCACCATAAAAAAACCCAAACAAGTGCCGAAGTCCCAGGACCAGTCGGGGGACCTACCAAAGGGGGCTTACCATGGCTTTTCTGAACTGACTGTGGTTCCACGAGGGTAGGAGTGTTCAGAAAAAAAAATAAACATAAGGGGGCACAAGGTAAAACGGACAACTAAATGTTGTCAACAGGTGGGGGGTACAAAAAAACACAAACAAGGTTTCATTAACTACACGCAAAAAAACACAAGACTTGCCAAGGGGGACAAGAAACAACGGGTCAAAAACAGGCTGGTGCGGTTGGACCATAGAATACAACCACCGGTTTTTCGGGGGGCAACGGGGCCATTGTTCCCGGGGAGGACTCAAAGCCAAACTTGGTTTTTCACCAACTTTTTAACAAAACTCCCCAAATACACACCCAAAGGAGCGGGAAAAAAAAAAGACAGAAGAAAGGGGAACATGGGCGGGGCCAAAATCTCAATAAAAAAATCTGGGAGGGGGGGGAGAAAAAAAAACGTTAACAAAAACCGCAAGAACCCTTACTCCCACTTGTCGTGTAACGGGGGGGCAAAGGCGGGGGTAGAAGCGGGGGGCATCTAAAAACAAAAAAAATCCAAGGGACACCAAAAAATAGCATACAATTGGGGGTGGGTGGCCAGACGTTCATCTCACGAGGGGGTCAAAAAAAAGAAAAGACGAAACGAACGGGACAAAAAGGAAACCTGGTGGTGAAATGTGGCTGGAAACAAGTAAACGGTAACAAAAACGAGGTATAAACCCCTCAAAGGGGGGACTCAGCAACTGAAAAAATGTTGTTTAAAAACAGGGAACAAGTGGGATACATTAAGGGACTGGTGGCTTATCATTAATCAGGGGGAAAGAATAAATGGGCACTTGGTTTCAAAAAAGAACAGCACGCCCGAAGTAAAACAAAAAAAGGTGTTTAAGGAAAAAAAAAGGGGGAGTTGTTGGAATCAAAAGACAGAGACTTGTGAGGGGAATGGGTTATCGAAAGACTGGTGTTGGTTCAAAAATGGGGGGATAAAATGGTGGTGTTGGAAAAACAGTACAAACCACCAATGCAACCCCAAAATTGGGGGGGACAGGCGGGTTGGTTTACTAGGCTGTCAAGGGAACCCCCCACACAAAAAAAAAAAGGAAGGAAGTGTTGTTAAACGGGGCAAAAAAAGTAGTCAGAAAAGGGGTTTGGGCCCACGAGCCAAACAACTCCACTGGCAACCCATCAGTAAGCCACAGCAGGAGAAAAAAGGAAGAAAAAAAAAAATACCAGTGTGATCCGGTGGCGGGGGCACACAATTAAAGGAAACATGGGGGGGGGAAAACAAACAACAGGGGGGAGCCCCACAGGTAAGGCAAAATATCAAAAAAAGGCGGCTCACATGGAATTTTCCTGGAATCCCCCCGCAAGAAAAGGGGCAAATGCCGGGGACACAGGGTTCTTCCAGGGGGGGTGTGATGTACAACAAAGGGGGAACGTTGCAAACCAAAAAAACAAGAGTGCAAATTTCAAAAAATAAACAAAAGGGGTGTCAATGACCACCATCTATTTTTCCAAATATTGGCACAAAAAAGTTGAAGAATCTTGGAAAAATGTCAGCACCAACCGGAAAATCCTGCAGTCTGAGGGGGCAAGAAGGGAACCCCAAAAATCCAAATGGGACAAAACCATATGAGGCCAGAACAAGAACCCCGACCAACTGTTTGAAATTTCGTGGGACACCTTTGAAGTGAGGAATTTGGTGGGGAAAAATAACAAACACGCGGGGCAACCCCCCAATACCAAGGGCATGCCCCAAAAAAGCAAAAATCATAAGGTTGTCCACAAAAACAAGTACGCCATCCCCAGGGGGGGGGGGGGGGATCGGGAAGGATAGACAACGTAGAAAAATTGTTTACAAATTTTTAAGGCAACCACAGTCAAGAACCCTCAATGAATACCAACCTCAAGGGGAAAAGGGACTTTAAAAAAGTGGGTGAGGATCAAATCGTCCAAAAAGGTTTTGTACCCTAAACCCGTAAACCAAACAGCCGACCAGGCCGGGGGAAGGATACCTTCTTGCAGTAAAGGAACTGTGAGGGAAGGTGCAAGAAGAAACACTTGGACCAAAAAAAAAAGGTTTATAAGGGAGACCCCAACAACAATATCAAATCAAAAACAACGCCGGTGTTTGTCACCACGGGACACTGTTCAAAAAAAAAAAAACACAAGGTTGGAGAGGGAAGGGGGGCAAAACAAAAAATGTTCGTGAAATGGATTGATCTGTTACACAACATCCAACGCCCTGCACTGGGGGGGGCAAAATGGTTTGGGGGGGGGGACTTTGGGAAAGTACCATTGTACGTGTTGACCGCAAACTGGGGGTGGTAGTGGGGCTTGGGGGAAAGTTGTATGCCCCACGACTGGGAAATAGCGAAAAAAAACGCCCAAAATCAACCTGCCCTTGGGGGGACGTGGGACGAAAACAAGAAAAAAAAAATCCGTACCGGGGGAAAGGAAAAAGCTAAGACCGGGAAAGCTCCGTGCATAAAAAAACAAAACAAAAAAAAACAAATTAAGGGGGGATGAGTGAAAATATATAAGAAATCGGGGGGCAAGGAGCAGTTGTTATCCCTGGGAACTGAGGGGGAGTGATTCTAAAACTCGGACGACCAAAAAAAACAAACAAAAACCAAAACAGTATAAAGGGAAACAACCACGGTGGGGGGGACTAGGGGAAAGAAAAAAATCCACCCAGTAAAACAAACTCAAGGTTGGGGGGTCAAAAAAGAATGTACTCCCCAAAAACAGGGGCCGAAGGGAAATAAGGGAACAGCCGAAAAAACCATGACGAATCCAATTGTTCCCAAAAAATTTCAAACCACAATGTAACGGGGGAGGTTGCACCACCGGGGGTAAAGGAAAACATTCCCAAGGGCTCAAGGGAACAATGAGCACATTGGCAAAGTATGTAGGACCACGACAAGGGGGAATTGGAAAAAAAAAATGCCCCTCCCTGGTGAAAAGTTAAGGAACCGGAGCACGGATAACACAACCCTGGGGGGGGGTCACCGGGGGGTACGCAAAATCAACTGGTCCGGACAGAGTAAAAATCCAGGTGTGGGAAAAGCGGGCCCGGAAACGATTGGACCGGTGGAAACACGGCCCCAAACTGGGGGGGGGGCCAGGGCCGTGCCGGAACCAACACCAGAAGCCAAAACAATTTGGGGTCAAGTGGTGGCACAAAAACTTGAAACAATGGCCGCCCCACCAAAAAGTTGCGCATTTGAAAACGTACTGACAATGGGGGGGGGGTACCCCCCATTGGGTGTTAAGGAAGAAAGAAATCACTGATCGGGGATACAAATTCCGAAACAAAATAAATGTGGTCCTGTCACAAACCGGGGGCGTCTGGGCCCGTGCTGTATTGGTTGAGGGGGCGGGGGCCCAGGGGAAAATGAGAGGGGGAAATTAAAGAAAAAGGGCAGCCTCCGTCAATGACGGCACAAATCAAAGGTGTCACTAACCAACCGGGGGGGCCCACATCAAGGGGGGGAAAAAAGAAATTGGAATTGGCACCAAGGCGGTGTTGGAACAAAAAAAGGAGCTTTGGAGTCAGAAGGGGAAAGCGGGGGGGGAACGGGGAAGCCCGCCTGGGGGCAAACCCATCTTGAGAGCCGCCACAGCAACAATAAAAGCGGTTGGTACCGGTTCCGGCAACTCAAAACCGTCGCGGGCGGGGGTGTTTTAACAAGGTTACGTCCCTTCCACCACACAAAAAACCAGCAAAACCGAGTTTTGCATGTCGAATGCGCGGATTGAAAAAGCCAGAGGGGGGGGGGGGGGCCGGGTGTGGAGCAAAAGGAAGGAAAAGAAAATTGGGAGAAAGGACCGAAAAAAAAATAGGCAATGGGGGAGGTGTTGGCAGCGCACGCACTCGGGGTAAAAAAAACCCGGCGTGTACCCTAAATCTTGGTGGCCAAAGGGTGGGGGGGGGGAAGGGGGGCAGAATCAACAAAATTGTGATAAACAAAACAGGGACAACACACCGCTTCAGGGCTAAAAAGGCCCAGAAAGCCTGAAAGCACGTGAAACGCAGAAACGCCCCCCAAGGCCAAAAAAGAACACCCAGTGGAAAAAAAAAAGTTGGTTGGGGAATGGGACTAAAAAACGGGGGCAAAAAGGGGATGGGGGTTCGAAAACCGGGACCGGGGGATGTCGGGAAAAAAAATGTCCGAATTTAATAACAGTCCAAAAAACAATAAAAGGCTTGTCATGTGTTAAATCCGGGGGGGGGGGTAAGGTTTTCAACAGGGGAAACATTATCGTGAAGTGGTACTTTATTTAACCTTAGAAACCGTGGGGTCACCCGGGAAACCACCCTTTAAAACAAGGGGGACTGGCAAAGGCGAAGACGGGGCTTTGGGGGGGGGACTGAAATGGACCAAAGTTTGGGACAGCAGAGTCACCTCGGGTTAAAATCTCGGTCGAGGAATCCTCACGAACATGGGGAATTCAAAACCCAAAGTCCACACAGGTCAAATTTGTGAGCAAACCGGACTTTGTGTGTGTTTGTTACACAAGTAAGAAAAAACAGTCTGAAAGACAAAAGTTGGGGGGGTGGTGTGGTGTAAACAGTTGGGCCGGAGGACGTTGGGTGGGGACAAAAACGGCCAACCCAAAAAACGGGTGGGACTTGAATGGGGTAGTGTGGGGAAACACACGCGGGCGGGACCACGAAAAAAAAAGAGCAAGCACTTAAAAAATATCAAGGCAAAAAAACCGCCGGTGGGGGCGGCAACAAATAAGTGAAGCCGGGACCACAAAACAGTGGAAAAACAGCGAAACAGGGGGACAAAAAACCACGCCGGTTGCCGGGGGTCAATCTCTAAACTTAATGCAAAGCCAAGGGCGGAAAATTGACCTGGAGGTGGGGGGGGGGGGTTACCTTGGGGGGGGGATCTAGTTTTGGCAGACACAAAACAAAAAGGGTGATCACAAAAAAATGATGGGATTACGGGGGAATCAAACAATGGGGGACCAGTCCAAGGGGCAACGAAAAAAAAAAAAAATAAATTTGTGTGTTGGACTCACAGGCGAAGGGACTGATGGAGGGAAAAAACAAAACTGAATAAAACCCCGAAGGTTTACCTTCTTCGTCGGGGGGCAAGTCAGAAAAAAAACAGTAGGGCGGTTGGCGGGGGGCACCAAAAAGGGGGCCTAAGGGGCCACAAGGAAACTGTCGCCGGCCAACAAACAATGTCGTCATGGGGAGAGAAATGAATTCCGAAAGGGGGGGAAAACAATGTTTAATCGGGAAAAAAACCCACCACGGGTGGGTGGAAAAGAGTTAAATTTGAGGCCCCGACAAAGTTCAAGTCAGTGGCAAGACTCGAAAAGGGGGCTCACCGGGGACGTGGCAGGGCGGGAAGAGGGGAGAAAAAAAAACGCCCGACAAGTATTGGGGGTGGGGGGGGGGGTTAAACGCAAACAAATGTACGCCCAAAAAAAGGGTCTGGGGGTTTTTAAGGACACCATAGGTAAAAAAAACTCGCTAAAAGAAGCCCGTGGAAAATCACACAGCGAACGATTTGGTGGGGCCACATGTTAAAGGTTGGTAAAAAGGGGCTTTCAAAAAAAATAAAAACAGGCGTGTCCTAATCTGTGTCAGACCGAACCACCAGACAAAAAACTGGGGCAAGCCGGAAAAAAAGGGAAAAAATCATTGCAAAATCAGCCGAAAAGCACTGGAAGATCCCTTCATGAAGGGGGGGAAAGAGGGTGACCAGGTGTGGAGGCCACAGGGGTCCCAACGGCGCCCACAGAGTTAAAAATTAAATTATCTTTGTGTCATGGAAAAGAACTATTGGGGAACTGGACAAGGGGGGAACTTTTGAATGGGGGGGGGGGGAAAAAAACACAGGGGGGCCCCAAAGAAAAACAACAGAAACTGTTCCTTGGGTATCTGTCCTTGTGGGACCCGAAACAATCGAAAGGTGGCTACGAACAAACCGCACCAAAAACAAACCAGGGGTGAAAAATCGTAACAACACTGGATTTAACAAAGGATAGAAATCAAAACGAGAGAAAGCTCACGTGAACGGTGGGGGCGTTAAGGCTGGGGGGTAATTGGTGAGGCTTTGGGGGGTCGAATCAATGATCAAGGGACGGAGAAGTTGGGGGGGGGGGTAAACATTTAACAGGCCTGAATGGGGTGCGGCACTGGTCGTCCCTGGGGTTTAAGATGTTGACGGCAAGGGGAAATTCACAAAAAAC
>Ga0179593_1500559_pt1 | contig 12421 bp, 10 predicted proteins | sample CZODoug2_1_08_16_FD_185931 | JGI IMG/M metagenome (GOLD analysis project Ga0179593, IMG submission 185931) | Vadose zone soil fungal communities from Angelo Coast Range Reserve, California, USA - CZODoug2_1_08_16fungal (PacBio error correction) | ecosystem: Environmental > Terrestrial > Soil >...
GAAAATCACACGCACCAGACCGGCGGCCAACGTGAGCGGACAGGCCTCTCCAATACGTCAGCTCTATCGCGGACCTAGGGAAAGGGGAAACGAGTTGGGGAAGGGATAGGGTGAAAAAAACCGATCTTGTTTGTGAACGCCCATATGAGAGGAAAAAAACACTTTGCTTAAGAGGGGGGCCAACGCCAGAATTTAAAATAACGGTTCGCGAGCAAAGATTAAGCGAAATGGAGGCCGGAGGCTAGCCTACGGCTTAAAGTCTAAGGGGGGGCTTGAACTCTATTCTACGTGAAACAGAACGTCTGAGGTCCCGATAAGAAAAAAAACAAACAAAAAAGGAAGGAAATTTTGCTAATAGAAAGGGGCTAGCTGACGTCTGGGCGTGAAAAAAAAAAGGGGGGGGTCATGGGAAAAATCCTATTCTCAAATGAAAAGTTACCAGCTGGGGCAATCGCTCGAACTCGGGGGAATGTGAGCCGTGGCAGGAGTGGACAAAAAACAACCGAGAGGACTGTTGGGGTCTAGAACAGTTATGGGGGAGAAATAAAGCACGAGTCAAAGCAGGAAAAAGGCGGAAGGGAGATTTCTCTGGGGCAAGGGGGGGTTGAAGAGAAAAGAGGAGCCGGAAAAAAAAATCGGCGGCCTCTTGCAGGAAACCAGGTGGGAAGGAAATGATAGAAGAACCTTTTTTTAGTCAAAGGTTCCCGAAACTAAGGGCACTAGAATAGAAAAGGGAAAAAAGGCTTTGACGGGCTCAACTGAACAACGTGAAGATACCATCCTCAAGCAGAGCGGAAGGAGGGGGGTTGGGGGTATCGCAAGCCCAGAGAATGGACTTCTACACTTCTTCGCTTAGGAGAATCGGAACACCTAGGGAAAATGGGCAATTAAAGAGAAGTTAGGCGGGGAATGGCAATCAGGGGGAAAAGGGTTCAAGGAAGGAACGAAGGAAGATAAGCTGCATTTAGCTCATAGGGAGGGGAGAGCTGGAGAGAGCCTTCCACGCAGAGGACGGGGAATCAGTCCTACTCTGACGGCTGAGGGTTGAAGCCCTGGAGAAAAAATTCCATCCCACTGAGAACTGGGAAGCGGGTGACATGATGCGGTTCAGACGCAACGTTGATTGAGCTTTGTTGGAGGCAAAGGGGGGAGGGGAAAATACTCACGGGGGAAGACAGCTCATCGTTTGTCAAATCTTGTTTTCGAGCGAAAAAGGAAGTTTCAAAAAAAGGTGTTCGTAAATCCGAAAATCAGAGACGTGAACACCTTAAAGTTACTAGGCGGAGGTAGGGCAACTTTTAAAGACGGAGTCAGATCCATCATGCAGACTATACCGTTTTCCCAAAAAAAATGGCACCCACGGGAGAAGGGACCACTCCTAATCCTGACTCTATGGCGATACTAAATGCGCAACAGGGGGGTTCTCAATTTCTGGGAAGCAACCTGTGATCCATGGTAGGAAACTGTCACAGGGGAAGGGGCCTGAGGAGACGAAGGGGAATACAGATCCTTAGGGAGGGAGAATCCTCAGTATGAAGCCAGGGCAACAGGGGAGAGAAGCGAGGGGAACTTAACACCTATTCCTTGGGTATGGGCTCAGGCCGACCTAGGAGAGAAATTCACAGATAATTTCAAACCGAGATGAAAGAAACAGAAGCGAGGGTTCAAGCCTATTAACACACGTAACTATAGAAAGAACGACTTCTGGAGGGTCAATCGACGCTTCATACTTCCTAAACCTTGGGGTGGAAGGAATCTCAACTGTCCGGCAACAGGTTCTCCATCGTTAACAGACTCACTTTGGCCAATCTGAAGGCCCAGCCTGAAAGAGAGACGGGGGGGAAGTAGGAGGGAGAAAAAGGGGGACATTAAAGAGGAGATGGAGATTACGTGAGTCCCTATGGCAGGAAGGAACGATCAGGCGAAGCCAGCCGGGGGCTCAGTAATGCTTCTTCTCTGAGGCACACGCCCTCCGGGGGGCAATCTATGTCACAGGTGAAAGGTCCCAACTCGAAAAAGCAAAGGGTAGCTTGGGAGAAGAAAGAAAGCACAGCCGCTTCGAAAATCAAGCGGTAAACATTGAAAGGTCACTGCGCGAAAACTCCTCCAGTCCGCGCAAACACGGCGGCGAAGTCAGGAGGGGTTGAAAGTCGCAAAGAGAAATCTCTCACCCAGCCGGAGAGTGAGGAGAAAGAAGGGGGGGGAAAGGAAAGAGAATCAAAACCAAGGGAAAAGCAGATCCGTGGTGTAGCGAGATGGGGGGAAGCGCAGCCCTGGGGCGGATTAATACGAAGCGGAGTAAACTTGACGTGAGTATCATAAGGAGAAAAAAGATCCTTTCTCGTTTAGAGGCCAACTGGGGAGTAGAGCGTGGTGAAAGGGAAGCGACCGACAAATCCGGGAACTAGGGTAAAAGGAGACATCGGCTGGCAGAAGTTTCCGGGCAAGGGAGGAACTCTTTAAGAATCAACTTCTCCGCGGGAGGGAAGTGCGGAGGGCAAAATGAAACCTATCTGGACTGGGGGCGGGGCGCCTTAAAAGGGGAGAAAAAATTTCTACACTTGAGATTCATTGACGATGGTTAGGGGGAACAATGGTTAGGGGCTTGAAGAAATGGAGGGAGGGGATAGTCACACCGGGAAGAGCCGTAATATGCGTCATTCGAGGAAAAGAGGCTGAAGATCAATCTCAGCTGGGCGAGAGAGCATTGCGGGAGGGATGATATCACAGAATGAGGGGAAAGGTACCAGATACTGAAGTCAGAGAGACTATTCCAAAAGATCACTCCTATTACGGGGACTGTAGGAAGAAGGTCCAGTCTCATTCATGAGCAACAGGCTGAAGGGGTCACATAAAGCGTCTCGAAGAAATTAGAGAAACACAGTGGTGTAAAAATGACTGAAAGGCAGACTCTCTGTGGCGAGGCGGGGGGGGGGAGGGGGAGAAGATTTTTCAATGCGGCGCATTCCCTGTGGACTGAATTAGGAGAAGGAGTAGGGAAAAAAGCGGGTACCTTGTTCGAAGAGGTCATATGAGTTAACTCGAATCCTCGGACGGAGGGTACTGGCAGTCGGAGTGGAGAAAAACACCGGGTTGGAAGGGAGTGGGGGGAGAAAGCGAGAACCGTGAGCGGTATCAGTTGCGAAGAGTCTGCCGAAAATGCTGCGCAAAAAAGCCAAATCGTTCCGGAAGGAGACCTTCAGAATAGTGCAAGCTCCTACATGCGAAGAAGGGGGGAGGGGAGGATAGGAAGGAGGGTTCATTGGAGCAAGGTCACCGTTGTCAATTTCGTCTGAGAGGAGGATCAAAAGATATCGACTTTTCAGAGGCCGAGAAAGTATAGAATAAGAAAGATCAAGGAGAGGTCAGGGCGGGGACCGGGGGAGAAAAAAAAGGGTACCATTAAGGACGCGTCACTAGAAACCTATCTATTGCAAGCAGCAGGTCCAGGAGGTGGACGATACGAAGAAAAGGGTGAGAAACGCCTAAGGGAAGGGGTTAGGGGAGAGAAAAGAAAAATCCTTCTAATCTTGGGAACTGCACTCCTTATTTATCTTCAAGGGTGGTTAAGAAGACAAAAGGAAAAGGTTTGAATTGTGCAGTTTCAAGCGAGGGAAGGGGAACGGGAATCACAAAAAGAAGGCAAGGAACTCGGGCAGAGAAAGGGTGGACATTCACTCTTCTGAGTCGAAGTTAAAGCGGGAGGAGTTCGGAATTGGAAACGAAACAAGAGATAGGAAATCGAAACAGGAGGTGCTGAAAGTTAGAAGTCCCAGAAAGACCTAAGTGAGCCAGACAAAAAGTTCCGATCTTGAGAGCTTGGAGGGGGGGGTGGTCAGAAGGACCAGTACGAAGGAAGTCACCCGGACGCAGCATCGCCGCGTAAGGAGACAAGGTTAACCAAGGGAAGGGAGAACGACAGGAGGGGACACAGTGGGGGGACACAAGACCGGAAAGAGAAGAACCTTTTTTTCGGAACCATTGAAAAAAAAAGGGGAGCCAAGGATGGGGCGGGTCAAAGAACTTGCTCTGTTTAAAGTCGCAGTATCTTGACAGCACCGGGGAAAGGGGGACGTAAGTAAAAAGTCGCCGCCACACGGGGGGAGCGGAAGAGGGGGTGCGGAAGAGAGGTCGTTGTCAACCAAAACGTCTGGGGGTTTCTGGAGGGAGGGGGCGTGTTGTTCAAAGGATCAATGAGGGGTTGCCTGCTATGGAACCTAAAACCAGGGACACGGAGAAGAGCTGAAAAGCCTTGATCTAGTCGGGAAGAATAGAAGATGGTGGGGGCAAAGGTGTCCCGGAGATTGGCACGTCCGAGGGGACGGCTGGGGGGGGGAGGGGGAACAACCATTTTTCTCTTCTACATAGCTCGAAACAACAAAAAGGAGGAGGACATCAGATCAAGGGGGAGAAAAACAGCCCGGAAAGGAAGGGAAAGTGAAGGGTACAGGGAGAGACCTAGAACTTCAAAGGGTCAGGGGGAGAATGGACCGGGATTCACTAAAAGTCAGAATTGGGGCAGAAAGCTCTATGGGGGGACACGGGTCTTCGGGAAGAAGGAAAAAACACGATGGCATTTGAAATGGTTGGGGAAAAAAAAAAAATACTCTCGGATCAAGGCGCGCAGGGGGAAACCCTCATCGTGGAGGCCGCGTGAAATAACGGTCTTCATGCAGTTCACGCGAAGGGGAAACAGGGTTACCCCGATCAAAACAACCAGCAAGAAGAAGGTGCTGATGGGGGCTAAAAAAAGGTAGAGGGAAAGGCGGAAACTGTCCTGGGACAAAGCCTGTCAACCAAGGGAAAAGGGGGGGGTTACCAGTCATTTCTACTTAAATGGTTAGAAGAAAAGAGGGGGAAGAAACAGAAAGGATGGACAAAACAAAGGAGAACAACCGATGCGGGTGGGGGGCGAGGGCACTTATGGGCTTTGGGAGAAGGACGTCACATCTTCCACGTAAAAGAAAGGGTCTTCGCTGGAGGGCATGTTTAGTAAACTCAGTAGAAGAAAAGTAGCAAGGAAAGGCAAACCGGGGTTCCGAGATGTGCGAAAGGAAAAAGGGTGGGATTTGAAAAAACGCTATGGTCCTGCCAAGGAAACTTCCTCCTAAAAATTCAACCTGGCATGGCTTGGAGGGGAGCAAATCCAGGGAAGAAAATGAACGAGGCAAGAAGGCGGAAGGATTGTCGACCGAACATAGCTTTAGGCGGCAAGGCATCGGAAGGTATGCGTATCTACCCCTAATGGTCCCGCGGAGAGCAAAGAAGAGAGGGTGCAACTCAGGGGATGGTTGAGTCCCATGGAAAGTAAGCATTCCTAGGCATAGGCTTAGACTGATGTCTCGACTCTCAATGGGGTGAGATGCAGAAAACGCGAGGGGGGTATTGATCCTGCCGAAAACTCACGGGGGGAGTTGGACCCTTTATATCCAATATCCGGAAAGCTGACAGAACGTAATCTTGCAGGAAAGAGGGAAATATTCGTGTCAAAGACTTCGCAGGAGCGGGGGTGGAAACAAAGGAAGGGGAGGAATAAGATACGAACTGAGACAAGTTGGACATAGGGAAGGGGTTTAGGGGGATCGCCCGGACTGGTGCAAAACCGGGTGTTAGACTGAGTACATCAGAAAATATAACAACGGAGGTTTGAAAGAAAGAAAAAGGAAGCCACGGCAGACGAAGAAGGAGCCATCATGAGACGATAAATGGATGCTTCCTCCCAATTGCCCAAAACGAGGATCAAAACCGACCAAAAGCCTCCCAATACAGGGGGAAGAGAAAAAGGACGACAGGGGGAAGTAAACGAGGAAATACAGAGAGAACCTGTCATCAAGGGAAGAACAGGAACGGGGGGTTTGATCCTTCATCGAAAACGAAGGAACGATAAATATCCAGCTATTCATGCGAGCGGAGGAAAGGAGAGTAGGAGATAGGAGAGAACTGAACACCAGAAGGAGGTTGAGATCGCGTCCGAATCATGAAAAATGCTCTCTCAGGGAAAAAAGAGGGGATCAAGCCGCTTTTTCGCCGAGGTCACAACTGGGGAGAAGAGGACCAAGGTAACTATAACCCGCCAACCGCTAGGGACTTAAAAGCAAAGGGACTGGAAGAAACCTGGGGGGAAAGTCAAATGCAAGACGCACCGAACCACTTTCCGTTAAAAACGTGGGAGACCAATTAAGGACACTACATCATACCAAGCGGGTTAGCAGTGACGTGTAGACCTGGAAATGAGAAGATTATGAAGGGCACGTCCCTAGACCTTTCCTCGTCCCGGATGGTAAGCCAGAGAGAAGTAGAAAGGAGGAGCGGGGCCCTTGCACTCAGAAAGGCTGCACTTGGACATCCTCCTCTCAAAAAAAGGAAAAACTTAACTCCAAAAAGCGCCAGAGGAGAGCAAGACACATCCCATTCCTGCCCTGTCATGCTCTAAAAAATCCACCAGAGCCAGCTCCCAAAAAAAATTAGGAGGGTGGGGGGAAAGGAAGGCCCCGTGCCGACGGGGAGGAAAGGAAGAGAGATGCGACTGCCGGGGCATTGTCAGCTACTACTTGAAACAAGGAAAGAACGAATCATCCGGGTGGAAAACTGTAGTTTCGAAAGCCCTTTCAAGAGCCTTTGGGCTCCGAAGGAGAGAGGGCCCAAAAAAAGAGCGGGGAAGGCCACTTTGCAGCGGGAACCGGTGGGACAGGAGGGGCAAGCAGAGCGCGGGTGGCACAAACCATCGGCTGCTCGAAGAACAGTTGACGGTCCTAGGGACTCACGTGCTTGAAAAAGAGAGCAGGAGCCGCTGTCAGGGGGGGAGGGGCCGGTAGCACACAAGGGGAAGGAGGGGAAGTGGGGGACTAGCCGCCCTGAAAAAGGGGGGGGTCAACAGGTATAGGAAAAAAGAGGGGAAGCAAAGTGCGGATCATTTTTAAGGCCAAAGGGAGGGAGGGGAGGAGAAGTGGGAGGGAAAGAAGAGGGGGCGCAGAGGGGCTCGTCCGAAATAGGCGGATTCGAGCGAAACAAGCGTTCTTCCGGATATCGATGTGGTGGCCATGAAAGAATTTTCTTACTGCGTTTCGGAACGATCGAAGAGGAGTAGGGGGGGTTCAGAAGCTAACGATGACCTCTAGAAGGGGGGAGGAGAATAGGAGACATACTAAGTATTGATATAGGGGCAATTGTCGTGTCGAAGAAGGCACGGTCAACACGGCAGTTCTGAGCTGAGAGGAAAGGGTGCGAGGAAGCAAAAAAAAATGCGGAGGGAGATATCGCAAGGCGGCCGGAACAGGGAGGGGGGGGGGCGTTGGCCTCGTGGGGGAAATGGGTGAAAGGAATTGACCTTTATGCGGAGGGACCGCAAAAAAAAGAGGGTGAAAAATCCGGACGCAGGAAGCATTCTACGCGAAAGACTGGCCGGATTAACGAACAACCCGTTGCTTGGAAACCACGTCGGGAGACCACGATAAAAAGGGAGAGGAGAGACATCTGCACTCAACCTGGCGCAAAAAAAAGACCAGACTAGGGCAGATCTGAACAAAAAAAAAAAAGCCTCGGTGAAAGATTAGGTCCAGTAAGAGGGGGGGCTTCGCTTCCTTTCTAAAGGTCTCCAGCAGGAAGTAAAAGGAGCATCGTATAAAAATCTCGGGGAGATAAAGCCGAAGAGAGAGCATCAGCAAAGGGGACAAAAATGCAGATGGGCTTATTTGGGGGACGAACCAGTAAGTTGGGGGGCCAACGGAGAAAAAAGGACTCGAAAGAGGAACATTGGGGACGAGAAGAGATAACGCGAAACCTTTTGCTCGCAGACCTGCTCTGTGACGGTGGCTAACAATCCTCAGACTTACTAAAGAAAAGAGGAGGTGCAGAAGAGGGTAGCGGGAGGAAGTGGAAGTCCTCCAAGAAGATGCAGTTTAAAGTTTCAAGTACATCAGGGGGAAAAAAGGGGGAGTCAAAGGGAGCGCACAGTGACATACGCAAAGGAGAGTCAGATGTAAGGTCTGTAGGCTGGAGTTCAAAAGTGGACCTAAACATCTCTAGAAAGATCAGCGATAGGGAAAGCTGTGGTGAGTCGAGGAAAAGAAAGGGAAAAAAGGCCAGAGGAAAAAAAGGTCAAGTAAAAGAGGGGAGACTTCCGGAGCCCGGTAAGCTCGGGACGGGGGGAGGACAGATCAACGGGGGGGAAAAACCAAAGGTTCCCTTCATTTTCGAATCCTTGGGGAAAATGAAAAGGTTGGGGGGAAAAAGAAACCGGTGGTAGCGACCATTCCAAACACAATGCGGTGGTAGGGGAGCTTCAATACGTAAGGGTCCTCCGAGAAGACTACTTTTTCACAAGACTACTGAAGAGGAGAAGAGGAAAAGGGAAAAGAAGAAAGGGAAACTGAAGGGACAGTGAATCGACAATATCTTGAGGGTTTTCAAAGTCTGGCGGGGAACCATCGGGTGTTCTCTATATAGGCCGCGGAGGAAGAACATTTATGGAAGAGAAGGAGTCGCGGGTCCAAGCGGGTCCTGAATGAAGAGGACGTTGGCAAAATGGTGGCGATAAGTGGTGAAACTGTCCTACTGTCAAAGAGAGGGGTGGTGGGACCCCCAAAAAAAAGGGGCTCGGACAAGATCACATCAAAAACTGAAAGGGAGATAATATGTCGAGAGAGACAAATGAAACGTCACAAACAGAAGGGCCAGGACCCAACTTGTCGGGGCCGGGAAGGAAAGAAGCGTGGAGAATGGGAAAAGGAAAGGGGAAGAACAGTGGGAAAAGTAAGGGACCGATCATTGGGGTTCAGCCTGAAGTGGCTGGGGAAGAGGGTGTGCCAAAGGGGGAAAGAAATCAGAAAGCTCTTTCTTCGCCAATGGGGGGCCCACATGCAGAGAAAGAGGGGACGGGCCAGGAGGTGCACAGCGGGTAAGGGGTCAAACGAAGAAAAATATAGCCACTTCTGATAAAATCCAAGACCACCAGCATGGAATATTGTGGGTACACTGTTTGATAATGGCGTTCCCTTCGAACCCACTGGGGAATGCCTGAGGGAAAATGAAAATGGGTAAAAAGTAGGTAGAATGGTCGACGGAAAAAGAGGGAGGGAAGGAAAATTATGTTAACACGAAAAAAAAAGAGCAAAGGGGGGGGGTCGACGCGAGTATTGGCTTTAGGGGAATGAACGCAAATCAAATCTTAAAACGGAGCTGGAACTTAGATGTCTATCTTGGGTTCACGTGGGTCAGACATCAAGAGAAAGATTAAAGACGAGTAAAAGGGGAACCAGAAGTGTGGGGCCCACTTTGGGGAATGACCATGGGGGCCTCATGAGTCCAACTAAAACGGGAAAACTTTTCCTTCATTGGAATGATGAGAAAAAGAGGGCTAACAAAGAAGAGTCAAAAGCGAAGGAGGGGCGAAAAACTCCCATAACTGGGGAGGGAAAAGAAAAGGCTTCGATCTTATGCTTCCAAGATGTAGGTGATGGAAAGAAGTATCTGGTGTCGTGCAAATCCTGGGGGGTTGTCGTAAAGGAAGCACTAAAAGACGCGCTGTGAGTACTTACGGAGAGCGAATGGTTTCGCGGGATCGCAAGGAGCATCTTCTGATCAGTAATCATCCTCTAGGCATTGCATGAGGAAAGCTGATGGGAAAGCAAAGTGATCAAGAGTATCGAGCAAGAGAAGGGAAATCGGGAAACTATTGGGCATGGAAGGAGGTGAAACGTCCTTTAACTATATAGCTGTTTTTTTAGGCAAAAAAGGCAGGGGGTGTATTCCACTCATGATCCGACAGAGAGAGGGGGACATCAGGAAGGTTTAGATACCATTTCAAGCACCGGGGGGTGGAGGTAAAGCCGAGATTCCTAACGTGACACGGAAAAGGGGAAAAATATTGAGAGATGGGGCAACTGGGTTACATAAGGACCCGCTGCTATCTTCTGAGGGGAAGGAAGGGGGAAGACAAGGGGGAGTACACCAAACTCCGCACAGCGCTTCAAAGGATTATTTTAGGGAAGAAGCTAATAAACCATGGTTTTTGAAGGGAAGGTATCTATGCACCTGGGATAAGCAAGGCAGTAACTCCCGGGTGTAGTTCCTTCATACAAACGAGGCAGTATCAAGAGACTCTTATGCCTAAAAGAGGCCTAGGGGAAAGGGGAAGATTACCTTTCCATCGGTGGCGAGGAAGGGGAAAAGAAGGTCAGAGTGGGGTTCTATCCTTACAGAACTCCGAAGCAATGAGAGAAGGCAAAAAATCAGGAGAAGGAATACCGCGAGGGCGCGAAATTCGACGACTAGGGACGAGTAAAATAAAGTAGCTCCGTGGCCAACGAGAGGGGAAAGGAAAGGCTTTGAGGCCCCCCTTTTGTCCTTAACAGAGATGCGAAAACCTGGGATCAATCTTAGAATTGTGGAAAAAGGAGGAAGGCGCAAGGAAAGTACCGAAAAGAGAGGGGGGGAGGTTTCGCGAAAGAAACGGAAGTATGTATGAACAAGCACGAAGTAGGGGAAGGCCGGATTGATGGAGCCATCCTAATTGAGGGTAATAAATTTTCCCTAAAAATCGAGAGCAGACCGCCAGTACTGGAAAAGAGAGAAAAGGCTGCAAAGCCCGACTCGGTCGCGTTGATAAGAAAGAAAGAGCATCAGAGAAAGGACGCAACAAACGGTCAGAAGGAAGGGGAGAGAAGACCATTCCTCACGTGAGGGGCTTAAAGGCCTTGTTTGGGAGGGGTAGACCTTGGAAACAAATCACAAAAAAACAAAGGAGAGAGAAAGAGATAAAGGCTCAACGACAATGAAAAAAAAATTTAACCAGAAGAACTCGCGAGAGCGGAGTCTTGAGAAAGTCCACAAAAGCGGATTGGAAATCTTATTGCTCCGAAGGAGTGGCAGGGACGGGCGTGAGAGAATCACAGCGAAGTTGAGGGAGGTAAGTTGGCATCCGAATCCGAGTGGGCGGGGACGGGAGATCTCTAAATAACTGGAAAGCGTGAAACTGGAAACTCTCAAAGTCCGGGAAATCGAAAGGAATAAACGGAAAAAAATGTCCGAAACCTTTCAGGAGCTGAAAAAGTGGCGAAAGGACACAAAAAAACGATCTGTACTGGGGAAAAGGAGAATTAAAAGGGGATCAAACTTTGTTAAAAAAAAAACCCCGGGGGGAAAAAACTAAATTAAAAAGCCGAGAAGTGGGACGTTTAAGGGAAAAAAGGGGAGGGAAGGAGGAAGTATTGAAGAAAGTTTCAGGGTCTTCGTAGGAAAACATTTTCCTAGGAAAAAAAAAAGAATGTGAGAGCTACAGATCTTCTTAAGGGGAATCAAGCATCGACTGTGGGGAAAGGGAAGGAGGGCATTGGGACGATTCCGAAGAAGGAGGTGTTCAGTTTTCAGCGTATCAAGATTCTTCAGAGGCTTCTCCTGAAAGGCCGATCAAGAATAATCGGAATTGGGAAGGTAGAAGGGAGGGCGGAAAAACCAGGAGGGAGTGAGCGACAGGTGCTTCGAGAACCTTGAGAACCATGGACGCCTTTAGTATCTCAAATTACGTCTGCAGGAACTCTCTGGCGGAGTCTTCTGTTTTGAGAAGAGGGGGGGGGAAAGGGGAGAACATTCCATGTGATCGCGAATGATGTAGACCGAGAGGAGGAAGTAAAACAGTAGGGGCTACAGCTCGATTAAGTTCAACCTCTGAGTGGAAGACGGAGCTTTAAAAGCCGGGGAAAAAAAACAAGAGAAAGGGGTTCGTAAAAAATCAGCAGGGGAAACCTATTACGAGCAGTGGGGGGCGATCTTTGAAACGGAGACCCTGTCACATAAGCTTTTCCCAGGTAAGATTAAATGAACAGAACGGGAAACCGCGACGCGGAAGAATAGGATGATAAAGGTGCTTGCCAGCATCCGAGAACAAGTGGACCTATGATCAAAGGCGAACGACTGTCGGGCCGAGATAAGCATTCTGGGGGAATCGTCCATAAAGAGGAAAAGGGAAGTGGAAGATAAAAGGTGCCGGAAAGAATAACCGATCTATTGCAGGGGGCAAAGGGGACCATTAGGGGACTAACAAGGGAGAAAAACCTGGGTGAGCGGATCTTTCCGCCAGCTCTGTGGAGGTAGAGCAAGAAGAAAAGAAACAAATCGCGCTCCGGATGAAGACGAAAGGGATTTGGAAACATCATTCCAGAGGCCCAGTGGGCAATTTGGGGGTCGGACTTCTATCAATGAGCAGGGAAAAGGGGATAAAAAAAAAGGGGATTCGCAAAAGAAAGAGGTACCCACGACGGCTCTGGGGTGAAGTCTTGCCTTGCGGGGCACTCATTTTCCCCAGCGATGACTGAAGGAAATAAGGTGAAGAAGATGTCGCCTTGACCAAGAAAGGAGCAGCCTACCAAAAGTGAAGGGGCTCAGGGGGGACATCACTTCTGACTAAAGGGGGAAATATCAAAAA
>Ga0179593_1417267_pt1 | contig 12420 bp, 15 predicted proteins | sample CZODoug2_1_08_16_FD_185931 | JGI IMG/M metagenome (GOLD analysis project Ga0179593, IMG submission 185931) | Vadose zone soil fungal communities from Angelo Coast Range Reserve, California, USA - CZODoug2_1_08_16fungal (PacBio error correction) | ecosystem: Environmental > Terrestrial > Soil >...
ATTGAGTCTCTTGCGTCATGCGCGGGCTCACTAGAAAGTCAGAGCAATCCTTCGCAAGAGGAAAGGAGGGGAGACGGTTAAAATCCACTTCGGCTATCGAATGGGTTCAAAGGGGGCTAACAGGTAGGCAAATCGGAATGTCATGGTTAGCTTGTATGGGCCTAAAGAACGCTTACAAAGGTACACCGGGAGATGTCATCACAGGAGTCGAAGTGGAAAGAACTGGGGCGTCGTAAGTTTAAAGGCACTCCGCGGGGGCGTATAATCTTTGGGGAGGAAGGGTGCCTGGAGCAAGACCGAAAGACACTAGCCGCAAAGAAAAAGGCGAGGGATGGTTTCCAAGGACCTTTGTAGGGGCCGAAGTTAGGCATTTTTGGTGTGGGAGCAGGAAGGCGCGGGAAGGGTACGCGATCTGGAGAATGAATACTGAAAAAGGAAGAAATGAAAGGGAAAATGCCGAGTCATTCAAGCATTTTAGCAGGGAGGACGAAGCGAACTGAGCGCTATAGGAACGATTGGCGACCTTCGGACCTTTCCGCAAAAGAAAGTTACGGCAAAAACCAGAGGGGATCGTGAGAAGGGGGATGTTGACGGCTGAACGAGATACCGACTGAAAAACCCGGAGAAGGAGAAAAAAAAAAGTGAACACTTCCGAAACTCTAGGGTAAAGGAGAACAGGGGGGACAATGGAATTGGGTGGGGGGCATTCTCCAAAAGGGGGAGAAGAATCTGACGAAAAGGGGCCGCCGAATCATCTGAACGAGGCCTGGAGCAAATCAAAAAGGTTGACGGTAAGGAGAAGGGGGACCAATTTTAACCAGGGGAGGGAGGAGAGGCAGTTGAAATAGGGTGTGAAAACGCAAAGGATTGCCGATCACCTTTTGGGTCTGCACTACTCAGTCGAAAAACTATTCAAAAATGGGGGACTGGGGGAGCCGTGCAAGTCTTGTGAACGATAGGGGGGGCTGTCATGGAAGCTGGGGGCAGCGATGGTAAGGGGTATCCGCCTTCGCGGAGCGCCGGCGGGAAAAAAAAGCAGTTTCGGTGAGAACAGGGGGAGATAATCTAACGGTAAATATCCGGGTCCTAATAAAACTCAAAGGGGGGGGGTCGGAACTTCTTCCGGAGGGAGGAGGGGATTGGACAACTAAAGAAAGAGGGGGGAAGTTTGGGGGGAAAACCTGAGGTGATTTACTAAGGAGGGGGGGTGGGCTGTTGGAAAGGACTAACATTCTTCAACCTGGTCACGGAGAAGCGGGCAGAGTAGAATGACAGAAGAAAGAAAATTCCGTTGGAAAGCAAAAGGAAGTATGAAGGGGAGAAAGCTAGGACGGCGTCGCACAATTCTTGGGGTCGAAGAACAGAAAAATAAAGGGAGCCAAATGAGCAGACTGCTGGGAGAGCGCGAATTTGATCGTTGGAAGGGGGGCTTAAAGAGATCTCATGGTGCCCTGGGAGAGGGGGGGCGGAAGATAAGACGCGGGGGGAATAAACTCTGACTGAGAAGGGGGCGCGGGTGGGGGCATGTGTCTGGCCAAGAGGAATTATCTTTTGTTTGGTGGTTACTCAATTCCAATTGTGGGAGTGGAAGCATATCTACGAGCGTACTCTTACGGACAGATAGGGACACGCACACCAAGCGGAGGAAAAGGAGAGACATTGGATTGGGCTCGCTGAGTGTAGAAAAAAAGGCGGTTAACTTCTCAGGAAAAGGGAAAGGAATTATCCTGACAAAATGAGGCGGGCACAGGGTTGAAGAAATTTGAATAGTTGAGGGGGGAATCTGCATCAGGGCTAGAGGGGGAATGGGAGCTGGAGACGGTATTCTGAACCGAATTCAGGAAAAGGGGATGCGCCATCTGAAACGCTATATCACAGCCCAAAAGGAGCGGCATTGGATGGTTTGGGGACCGAGGCCAGAGAGAGGAAAAAAAAAAAAAAATTACGGTGAGAACAAGGAAGGGGGGCTTTCTAATTTATCCATGTTGAAGTGGTTTCTTCAGGAGAACCAGCTAAGGGGGTTTGTTCCCCAGCCTGGATTGGGGTGGGGGAGGGATTGGGTAAAAGGGGAAGGGGCACAGGAAAGCTGGACGATTTGGTGAAGGGGAAGCGAGGATTTTTAATAAAGCCTCGGCCATCCCCGGGAAATTGGAAACAGATCAGAAAATTTTGGAGGGGGGGTTCAAGGGCCGACTGAAGAAGGGGAGAAAGGAGATGAATTGAGGACCGTTTAAGATCTGGACAGTGAGGCCCACGGATCCCCCAAAAAATCCTCAGCCGGACCTGCAATAAAAACTTCCTTGCTCAAAAAAAAGTCACGAGGTGGCTGGGCCTCATTCTGGCCCAAATAGATGATATACGACAACCCCCTAATTCATCTGAACATAGGAGAAAGAAAAAAAATAAAAAGACAAACATTGAAATTCGTTGAAAAGGAAAGATTAAGAGACAGGAAATCACGCCGTTGTAGGCAAAGTCTATTGGCAAGGTTTTTTTGTACGGGGAAAGACGAAAAAAAATAGAAGTACACGAGTGTTAACGGGGGACGAAGACGGAAGCGATGGGTAATCACACACATGAAAATAAAGGTGAATGAAGGCGGTCAAAAAAAAAAAGGTTTGGGGAACCCTTTCTTTGTGAAGGAAGAGCTTTGTTTCAAAGGTGGGACGGATAATAGAGGGACATGATTCACTAGACTGGGACCGGTGAAAAAGGATCAGGGCATTGTTTGTTCGGGTATTACTAATTCATATAAAGGTCTCCCAGCCGGGAAGCGAAGAAGATGGAAGTCTACGAAAAAGGAGACAGGGGGGCATGTAAGGATATCTTTGAAGGGGCCGCTAGGAGTTTCTGAGAGGGTGCCCAGATCCAGTATTGTTCAATGGCAAGTCTGTGCCGCTAGATACGGAGGATTTCCGGCTCTGCGTGTCCTCGTGGTCTCATTGGAAGGGTCTCTCCCCTTCGAGGAGGGGGGAGCACAGTTCAGGAGGACGCTAGGACCAAAAACAACGTATTCGGGGGTCAAAATATATATCGGAGGAAGAATTTTTAGACTGAGCCGGGCTTCTTGTTCTCTAAAAGAGGGAAAGAGGAAACAGAGGCAGGAAGAAAATCGAGTGATGTAATGAGTGCTCTAAGGGCCACTCATATCGGCTTACCACTGTCTCCCGAGGGTCTGATGGGAACGGGTCTGGCACGTCCTCCTGCCATGAGTCGCCGGCCATCGTCTTTCCTTCGCGTGGCGGGAGGGAGGTCATCCCGCCTTCAGAATCCACAACCCAAGGGAGCCCGAGGTTTCGGTTGAAGAAGGTCCTAAAAGAGTGCGGGGGAGACAAAATCTAAGCGAAAACAAAAAGTCGGAGCCAGACGTAAGAAACGTAGTACTAAAAAAAATTTTAAGTGTACGACCATAGGAAGGACGGGAATGTATTGTTTGGGAGCCTCAAGGAGCAATTCGAGGAAGAGGGACCGTTTCGAAAGAGGTCCATCAACGGTTGGGCTTGCTAACCAGAACACAAAGTGATCCCGGAAAATAATAGGGTTTTACCGGACTAGGGATAGGAAGTCCTTAATTAGGAAGGGTAAGCCCCATGGGTGTGGGGAGGGACGCAATTTTTATGCTCTATGCAGATGAGGTGGGGGTGGGAGATAAGGAGTAGGGACCAAGAAGAACTCCAAGAGGGCTGGTGCGCCCCCGAGTGATTGCAAAGAAAACCTCTTGTGAATTGAAAAGGGGAGGATTACTAGCAGAGGCCAATAACTTGAGTTGGAGGACGGGATCACTTTCGAAGGAGAGTGTCAGTTTGGAAAGAAAAAACTAGTAAAAATAGTTGGGGGAGGGGAAAAATGGAAAGATCTTTATTACAAAAAACTCGCGGAAGGAAAAAAAGCGGTCTCTGATTTTCAGGGTCCATTCGAAAAAAAAAGAAAAACAAACAAATCAGGTCATTTAAATAAAAAAATGAAAACAGGAGTCATAGCTTGGACGGAGACGCTTAACAAAAAAAAAAGGCACCGCTCACATCACGCTTCTCACTTCACGAACTCCTTTCTGAGAAGGGGGGAAAAACGAAGGGCTTGGAAAAAATCCCCAGGGGAAAAGAAAAACAACATCAACGGCGAGGAGAGGGAAGGGTCTACATGCGTGGCCGGATCGCAACCGAAAGAAAAAAGGGGAAACGGGCGCGAAGTGGCGGACCTCCGCCTGCCACAGTAAAATAGACCATTAGGGGATCGACGCGACCGTGCTGAAAAAAAAAAGAGAATGGTGCAAAATGAAGGGGAGAAATACACCTCCGCCTACCTGGATGAACAAGGGAGTTTCCAACACTCGTGTGAAAAACTACGGTCAGGGAGGCATCCTCCAAGTAGAAAAGCGGTAGGGGGAGCTTTGGGTCATAGTGTCTCGGGGTAAAGGGGGAAGAGTAAACTCGTACGCTATTGTCTGTCAAAAAGGGGGAAACGTGGTGGAACGCCCAATCCAAGCAAAGCAGAAAGAGATACGGGGACGGAAAAAAACTCAAGGATACTAAGAATTGAGAGAAGTTGGGAGAAAGTCGGATGGTCCGATCAACGATAAAGGGAACAACCAATGCCAGAGGAAGCTAAAGAAGGAAAAAGCCAAAAAAACTTCGCGATGATCTCCAGGAAGGTGAGGGGAAGGAATTTTGCAAAAGGAAAGGGGTTTTCAAAACTTCAAGAGGAAACGAAGGGGGGTGCGAAAAATATCAGGAGGGGAAACGAGGGAAGGACTATCTATGAGCAAAAACAGGTCTTGCCGATCGATGGGATTCGACTCTGCTCCGTCGAAGAAAAAGTTTCGATAAACGGGGAGAAAAGGTAGTCATCCTAAAGCCAGAAAAGAAGAAGAACGATTCAACTAACTCAGGTTCAAATAAGGGAGGAAAGAGGGAAGTTGACACAAGAAAGCCGAGTACCAATTTTCTCTCAACAGGGGGAGTAGGATCCGGACTAAAAAAAAAGTGTTCGGATGCGAAAGCTGAGAATAAGGAAGGGTCGAAGAAAGAGCGTGCCCAGGATGGAAGTCGCGACGTCGTAAATTACCCTTAGCACGCAGAACAGCCTTTTATAATGATCGAAATCAGAAAGGAAAGTCGACAACCTTTGAAAAAAGGGTGCAGGAAGGGGGGGGTGGAATAGGGAATGAGCATGAGGTGAAGGAAACAACGGCAAATCTCCTCGGGTGGCAACGGGAGGCCCCTGGAAAAACAGGTTCTATACGTGTCTCTTAAATCCTTCAAGGTAAAAGGGGGGGAAACTTCTCACTGAAAGCGAAAGGGGGAGAAAGGAGCCTTCACGTAAAAAGGGAAGGAGGAGCCCGGAGAGGTAGTAGAAATGAGAAAGAGCGGTTCCAGCCCAACAATCCCGAAAAAGCCCGTGGGAGTCTCTTACGTAGGCTTGTGTAGGGAGGGTTTGTAGGGGGGAAAGGGGAGAAATGGTTTTAGGAGAAAATGAACCGAAGGTTACGGATCAGAGGTAGGAACGTCTTAAAACAGGAAAGAAAAGGAGCCTATAGCGGGAGGGGAACAGTACGCGGGCAAGAGGGAAAGGAAGGGGGAGACGCAGCAAGAGGATCAAGGGACTGAAGACGTCAGATAACAAAAGTGGGCGGGCCCCTCCATACAGAACTGTAAAGCTTAGAATCGACAGAGAAGCAGATAAAAAAAGTGCCGTTGACTTCCGTACTATACCAGAAACGCGGCGCGGTGAGGCCAGAAAAACTAGGGCAGAACCCAATGGAGAGTCAGGGAGGTCGCCAGGATAAAACTGCTCCTGGAAAAGAAATTGCGAAGGAGAGGTTGGAAATAAACCTGGGTCAGGACTGGCGAAGAAAGGAAAAAGTCAAAAAATCGCCTGTCCACGAACTGTGGACGTTCCAAAGGACGCCCTTTTCCTTGTTCCACGGGGAGGAAACTGTGGGCATAACCATCAATGCGCGTGACAAAAGAATCCTCACGGCCGAAAAGATCAAAGCAAGGGAATTCTATTTGCCGGACGAGGGAGAAATGGCCTGGGATGGCCATGAAGAAGAAATCATATAGTAAAGGGGCGCAGGGTTTCGATAAAACAGAAGCATGACTTGAAAGGGAGTCTTAAAGTCCCGTGCACGGGGCGGGGGGGGACACTTCACATTGCGCCTAAGAGCCGACGAAAAAAAAGGAAACGATTGGGGGGAAAATGGGGTTATTTTCCGCGAGCGGGGAAAACTTGACCTCGCACTTTTCGTAAGCGAAAGGCCAAAGAGAAAGGACAATCGGAGGTGAATGGAGAACGATCGAGAGGAAAGGGAGTGAGAGAGAAGGGGGGGCACATGTGCTCTGCGACCAGAAAAGCGAGTTACCTGGATCCTACGAACAAGACAAACTGTCCGATCCTTATATGGCAGACAAAAAGGGGGCCTAGAGATAACCTGGGACATTTTCTGGGACTGGGGATGAGAGAGGGAGGACGACTGTTGGGTTGGAAGGATGGGATGCATGGAGACAGAAGAAAGATACCAGCAAAGTCGGTTGTTACCAAAGGAGGCAGCTGAGGAAAAGGAAAAACCGATCACCGGGGGGGGGTAAGTGAAAGAAGGATGGGAAAGCTCGAACTGTAGAAATGAAGTAATAAATGTTATGGCTTGCCTCGCAGGAAAATCAGGTCTCTTATTCAATCATTGAATACGTGAGGGGAAAAAATCAAAGGCCGGGGCGCGGAGGGGGTAGAGGGCTGGATGAAAAAGGGGGGGGGAAGCGACGGCTGAGCAAATGAATTGGAGCTTTTAGTTTACTGGCAAAGACTGATATACTATTATCAAATACATACATATAGTCGAAGAGAAGTTTGGGGGGGGTCCTCAGGGGGTGGGGGATTGCACTAAAACACCCATTAGAAGGGAAAAGAGGGAAAGGCAATAAAAAGAATACGTAATATGCGCACGGTGAACCGGGACGAAGATTGGTCTACTAACTATTCTCAAAGGGGGCGCAGAAGGATTCCTCACTTCCTCCTCGGAAGGAAACTCACGAAGGGGGGAGAGTCTTCTCAAAACTTCAAATGGATTCATTGATAAAGGGCCCAAAGGGGAGGAAAAGGATACGAGAAGTATCGACGATGATGTCTAATCAGGGAATATTGGTTAACAAAGCCGGCTAAGGGGGAATTTGTTCACCAAGGAATGTTCTACCAACTCTCAAAAAACAGCATGGAGGAAGCTTGAACACCGTGCAAAGGCTTTGCAGAAGGGAGGGGTTGCTCGTGACAGAAACGAAGGTAAATCGATTTAGGACTAGACCGTCTAATCCTCAAGCGCAATCCGGCGAGGATTTACCTAACTTTCCTACTAAAATAGGGACCGTCGGAAGAAGTCAACGTGTGGTGACGGGCGAGGAAATACTCCATAAAAAGAAAAAAAAATAGTAAGAAACAGGTTAAAAACAACTAAGGGAATGGGCTCTTCTTTTTTCCAAGACGACGAGGGGAAGACATTTGGGGACCTGAGTAATGGGGGAGGGGTGGCCGGGTTAGGCGGATGGGGAAAAAACCTTTTATCAAAGGGTATCGACTGGTCGTCTAACGGCTTAATGGGCGGTCTAGCGGAAGAACAGCTGCAGGGAGAGGAAATATTGTAAAAAAATACGAGGACACAAGTGAAAAAAACGTATGAAAATACGCAATCGGAGCAGTAGCACCGCAAAAAAAGTAAAAGTAGGATTAGGAATTTTCATTGAGATGCCCTCGGGATTGGGGACTTGCTGGGGGGAAAAGGAGTTGGAGGGAGACCGACGGGCGAAAGGCCTTCGTCTAAGCTTCTGCGGACAGGGAATTTGAAAGTTCAACGCGAGGTTGGGGTGGAACGTTTAATCAAATATCACTTTTTTGATTGAACAGGAAACAATAGAGGGAACTCATGAGGAAACTACGTGAGGAGGGTAATAAAGAAAACACAAAACAGGGGCAAACGAGGAGTGGGTCAATGTCTCAACGATCCGGTACACGCGGGTAACGAGTGCAATCGTAACTCTCATAATGGAGGCCTGACAAAATGGGGGATTCTCTAAAGTATTTTGCAACAAATGATCGTTTACGTGCAGAAGAGGGGCTTAGATGGAAATGGGTGCTTGGAAAAGACGTGCCGGGCAATTCTTCGAGCATCTAAAGAGATAGAGAAACGAAAACCACAAAAACTCAAGGTGGGTTTGGCTGGCCAAAAAAGGGAAAAGGCTACGGAGGAAAATATCCTGTCGGGGTCTGATTAGTCAGTTCATAGATTAGAGTGAGAGGGGGGGAGGGTTTACGGTTTGTGCCCAACTGGGAAAGAGTAAAGCTTGAGGAGTTTCAAAACCAAAGGGGGGTGTTCCATCCTGGGTTGTGTTGACCGGGGGGAGAATTACTTTTTCGCCGGAAAGCGCACGATTGGGAAGAAAAGTTTTGTTGAAAAAGAACGGAGAGCCGAAGGGAAGGGGGTTAGGAGGAAGGGGGAGGAAAACTCAGTTGGTTGTGGGCAAATGGAAAATAAAGGATGGGGATGCCCGTGGTCTTATTTCAACGACGGAGGGGAAAACCATCTATAAAGAGCAGGAAACGAATAAGGGGGCAAGTGGCGAAAAACCCTCGGGAGCAGGCGTGACACAGAAGGTAATAAAAAAAAAGAAAAAAACACGTAAAACCCCTCCTATTCCTACATCCAAGAAAGTAAAGGAGAGTTGAAAGAGAGGAAAGGGGAAAATAAGAGGAAAAGAAAAGAAAGGAAGCCAAAGGTATTCCGCGCGCGATGGGGGAGGTGGTTTAAGTCAAGCGGAAACCGAGGACGAGGCAAGAGGGGGGGTTTTAAACAGAACTGATAGGCTCGAGAAAGGGGAGATTGTTGGGTAAGGGATCACCAAAGAAAGGACCTAGGGGACTCGTATGGCCGCTGAGTAAAAACAAGGATTTGTCACTGACCTCGAATCTCTGCTTTTAACGAATGGTACGCTAAGAGGAATGAGCAAAGAAAAGGGAGTCAGGGCAACCGAAAGACGTTGCAGGGGTTGTTGATAGCTGCTGGAAGTCGCGCCCTTTCCGGACAAACGAACCGAAGATCCTAGCGTCGGAATTAAGGCGCCAGGGGGGGAAGACCTGCGGTACCAGACATGAAGCATGTGGGCGAACCAAGAGCAAAGAACTAAAGGATTGAACGCTAAGAGGAGGGGTCCGCCTATGCGATCCTCCATGAAAATTACAGGCGCGGCAGGAGGGAAGATCGTAAAAACGAAAAGGGGAGAATTGTCGGCATTAATATGATAGAGACACAGGAGGAGGAAAAAGGAAGGATGGTCTGCCTACTTGATCGAGCCGGGAACCATTGAGACGCAAGAAAAAACGCGCCGGTGGTTAAAAATAAGCAAAAGCTAACATCCTTTAACGAAGAGAGGGGCGACAACTAAGTCTGAACGCGAGAGAGGGAAAAGGGGAGGCTTATGAGGCGCTGGCCATCTTCAACTTCGTGCAGAAAAAGGAACAGAGCCCGGGCATCACTCCCTAACAGGAACTCCCCGCTTTCAGGGGGGGAAACCAGAAATTGGGGGGGGCGGAGAGGGGATGATCCAAAGAACGAGTAAAAAACATGCTGTCGAGAAGGGATCCCTGGGTGAATTACCCTCAAGGCATCAACGGTAAGTAATGTGTTATCAGAAAAAGGGACCATTCGGACGGCCATGCAGGTGGGAAATCAAGGAGATCAAATCGGGGGGACGGGACGCCTTGGGGCACAGATCCGCGAGGAAAGGACCACTGGGGAAGTGGGGTTACCGGGAGAATCTTTTACCGGGAGAGATCTTCCGGGGGGAGAAAAACCCATGACGGGTTGGGGGGGGGGGAGTAACTAATGAACTGGTGGAGTCTCGCGATACGCGTTGTTCGGTATATCTTGAAAGAGCAGAAAGGGGGATGGGTTCGCCCTGTTGGTTGGCCGGTGGGAGGTAGAAGCTTGGGGCCGACGAATCACTGTCTGCAAGAAAGGAAAAGAAATTTTAAGACCTTATCCTTTTCGGGGGGGACAGTCTGGCTCATTGCCCAGACAAAAAGCTCCTTACTAGTATGGGTAAAAAAAAAAAAAAAAAACAAAAAGGTGCCTGGCAAGAATTAAAACGAGCAAACTGAACCAACTAGGCGCGAGGGGTCAGGAGACAAAGGCATTCGGACACCGTCCCCCAAGAAAAATGCTTTTTAACAACTGAAAGGGGAGGGGCTTTGGCAAATCTCTTCCAGGAAAAAAGGTCAACAACCGAGAACGATGAAGCTAGCAATGCCTCAAGAAGGTTTAAAATCACCGCCAAATTCTTTCTCGAAGAAAACTCTGTCAAAAACGAAAAATAAAAGGTCGATTGCAGAGTTTCCGGGGGGGGGTGCAAGTCAATGGGTTCTATTAGCCCCGCAAGGGCCAAGAGGCGGAGAAGAAAGGTGCGGCCGACCAGCATCCAAAGGGCCCGATCGAGGAGTCAGAGGGGCGCTAACTCTTAACAAAAAAAATATCATCCTTCTCAAGTGAGGTAGAAGCCCCAGTGGGGGTAAAGAAACTTCATTAGGTTAAGGTGCCAAACTCAGTGGAACAGCCGGGGATCCCGATGAGCAGGGAAACAATGGCAAAAAGAATCTTCTCAGGAAAAGAGAGTGGGGTGATATGTATCGCATAAGTAATCATTAGCAGGGACGCAATAGGGAAGGGACAAGGAAAATGATCTTTGCTAACGGAAAACACCAAAAGAAAAGAGCGGTGAAAGCGGAACTAACTACGGGAAAAGAAAAACGAGCCTGAAGGGGAGGAACGAAACCTGTCTAGGAAGGGGAAAATCCCTCATTGACCAACAATCGCTAGAAGCAGACAAGTAATCCAATCGCGAACGCCTCAAAAAGGAGTGCAGGACATGCGAAAAGGGGGATTTCCCTTACGAGGACTTACAGACGTTGGGCAGAAAAAACAATCAGGTACTTCGACGGTCAATATTCGAAGCAGCGCAGGGGCTTGCCAGGAGTATAAACTTCTCTCACAGGAAGGACTTACGACGAACAGGGGAGGAACTTGATAAACTGGAGGACCGAAGCCAAAAAAACGACCTTGGAAAGGGAAAAGAAGGTCCGCCGTAACCAATCTTTCTAGTACACAATCCAGATGCGTCAATTTTTCCGGGACTCACCAGGTGGGGGCTGGATCGGGGGGAACCCGGAAGAACGTTTGGAAAATTGCTAATCCTGCGAAAGTAGAAACATGTAAAGAGCGGGAGGCCCAGCTTTCCTCTCGGCAGGGAGCAAGACATTACCCAAAGCCGAGAAAGAAGGGAGAATAATTTAGAGCCACCAGCATTCATAGCGCAGAGGGGCACGTGAAGTCTAAGCAACATTGAGTTGGAAGAGTGATCCACGGTGACTGACGGGAAAACTGACAAAGGACACCGCCGGAGGGGCAGGACAAGAATATATTACGCCCCGGACTCTCTAGACGGGACTCACAAACAGTCAGGTTGCAGCCAAAAATGGTGAACTTCCTCCTGAAAAGAAACGGGGCAGGGATCTTTGCTAAACGTCGTGACTGGGGAAGGGAAAAGGTGAATAACATAGGTCTCCCTCCAGTTTTGGGCGTTAGCAGACAATCATCTGACGGTAACTTGAACCTTCAGCTTTAGTCATGGGTGGGAGTGGGTATTGGAAGGGGTTGTCCCAATGTGCGACCACTCTTCCGATTCGAGACTGGAAGAATAGAAGGTGAAGGAGAAGGAGAGGAGGCTGGCAGGAAGGGGGTCAACGCCCGGAAGGTGAAAAAAAAAACAAATCGGGGCTAATGACCATCATATCTCCGCGCACAGCTGATTTGCTGGGTGGTCCTCAAGAACTGTATCAAATGCGCACGAAGATCGCCCAGCGCGTCATAAATTGAACAACAGCTTTGATTCAGGTCGAGGCAAAATGACCGCTCTTACTTGAGGGTCGAAAACCATGCTCGGCAGATGTAGGCCGCTGAATCTGCCTAATGTGGAACCAGAATGCCCCGCGCTGGGGCACAATTTCATTTTCTTGTCACCTTCAACATCAATTCATTGACAAAGCGCTGAGAGGATAAAAATGCGCTAACTTTGAAAAAGGGAAAGGCCAAAAAGCAAAAGTTTCAGGTCCAAAGGATCCGGGAAAGGTTGCTCAGCCCTATCTGAACAGATTGTGTCTCCGTTAAGTGGGACAGCTCTATTCCCAATACAAGCAAAGGTAATTAGGGGGGGGGGGTGGAATGTAGGCCTGAACAACTGGAGAAAAGCATGGATAATTCAGGGATGAGGGGAAAAAAGCAAGGAAAAAAAAGCGATCGACGAGAGGCTATGATCAAATTTGAGAGGGTTTCGAATCCATTAGGGTCTTCGGGGAAAAATCTCCGACTGAGACAAAGCGAAA
>Ga0179593_1627293_pt1 | contig 12420 bp, 16 predicted proteins | sample CZODoug2_1_08_16_FD_185931 | JGI IMG/M metagenome (GOLD analysis project Ga0179593, IMG submission 185931) | Vadose zone soil fungal communities from Angelo Coast Range Reserve, California, USA - CZODoug2_1_08_16fungal (PacBio error correction) | ecosystem: Environmental > Terrestrial > Soil >...
ACCAAAGAAAAATCAGGACTAGATGGGGGGGGGGGAAGTCAGGGGAAAAACCAAATCGAAAATGAAGTGCAAAAAAAGTGAGAGAGCCTGCCTATGGAAGGAGAAATCACGAGCAGACCGGAAGATGGCAAAGGGGACTGGAAGAATCTAGTCTTTCGGGGGAAAAGTGAGCAGGCCGGGCCTCAAAAAGCAAGAAGGGCTAGGGAGAACCGCTGAAATAAAACTGCCGCCTTCGGCTAAAAAAGGGGTGTTGGCCAACGATAGACGGGAGAAATCAAACGTTCAAACAAGTACCCGGGGAGATGTTTCAAACCAAGGCAATCCGAACGAAAAGGGAGGTTTGAACAACAATCGGAAAGGAATCCAAAGTCCTGGGGGAGCCAGAACACTTACAGAAACAACGACAAGATCGAAATTCTTAAGACCAAAGGGAACGACACGTTCGGCCACGCTCCCAACAGAAAAAAAATCGAGTACGGGTGGGAAGGAAAAGGAAAAAGGGGCGTGAAAGGTACTCCGAGAGGCAGGAACACCAAAAGTGGGGGCGTGTCGGCCCCAATCAAGGAACAGGCAGAAAGGCCTGAGAAACCAATTAAAAGAATGTTACCCGCTCTAAATCGAAAATCAAATGGGTGGGAAGGTGGGGGACTTTCCGCGAGAAAAAAGGCATGTGGGGAGCCGGATGCACAAGACCAAAATGGTCCTAGAAAAGGCTCCAGGCGAAAGAAAGGGGGGAGGAGAAACTATGCTGCGGGCATAAATGCAAAAAAAAAGGGTTCCAGGGATCTGGAATAGGGGACAGAAAAGGGACAAACCGGTCAAAGTCGCGGGAAGACCTGGCCTGTAAAAAAAGAGGGAGAAAAGGTTCCAGATCGAGCTCCGCCAAACCGCAACTCAAAAAAAGGGTTCACAAACCCGCGCAAAAAATCAAATCAAAAAAACAAAGTAGAAAGATGAGGCGAGTGGGGAAGTGTAACGAAAGAAATCCTTGCACGAAAAGGGGGGGCAACAAATTAAAAAATAAGTCCCTTCCCAAAGGCAAAGAAAAAAGGTTGCTGCAAGAGGTGAAAAGTGAATGTCATGGGAAACAGAACGCAAAAAGGGTTTTTGGGGGGGGGGGGGGGTTGTGGGGGTGGGGTTTGGTGGTTGGGGGTTCTGGAAGGCCAAGACGAAAACCTGGGAAAACTGGAGCCTTGAAAGGTTAGCGGCCCCTGAAAGGGGTGGGGGAACTTAAAAAAACGTGGAACGATGAAGTAAAAGACGAAAATGGGTAACTGCAGGAAATAAAACTTATGGGGGTAAACCAGGAGTTTTGGGAAGTAGCCTGCTGGGGGACAACACTCCAGGTTCTCGAGAGAAAATAGAAAGATCAATGGAAAAAGTGCTACGAGTTTTGTTTGAGAGAATGGCGTAATATCCTACGGACTCGTGTGGGACGAACTAAAAGAATCAGCCTAGCGGAGGAGAGTAATCAGATTCTTAATGAAAAATACTTTGGGACTAAGACAGGGACTCAGCGCGATAAAGGCTCGATTCTGAAACAGTCAAAGGTTCAAAAAGGCGGGGGACAAGCATGAAACAGCCGGCCATATCTTGTTCGAGAAAATTGACGAAAGTGCGACAACAATGCTGATAAAGAAGGAGGGCAGAGAGAACTACCATTCTCTCAAGCTTATTGAAGAAAAACGTCTCAATTCACAAAGTCGCTTCGAGCTGAAGGCCAAGGCGCAGTTCAAAAGGGGAGGAAGGTCCCTTCTCCAGACTAACAGAAATCTCTCAAAGGGAGCAGCGCCCGATGGACCTGATCAAAAGGGAGGCCAACAGGTTGGTGTCCCCAAAAAAAACTAAGACCAGGGGGGGAAGGGGAATCCTAGCGGCAAGGAAAAAAGGCAATTTTCGATTAAAAAAAAGGAGGATGGTCCAGGTGGAAAAAAGGCCCAAATGCAAAGGCTAGGGCGGATAAAATTTGTAAAGGGAAAAACTAGGACTAAGAAGAGAAAGGGGTCAAACCAGGTTTCGAGGGAAGCAGGGTCTTGTGGGTGGGCACAGGACGTCACGACAGGCAGTCGACTAAACGCTATGTCAAGGTTTCGGGTGAAAAAAAACAAACAAAAGAGGGCCAGAGAAAACGCTACTGGAGTCCCGTTACATAAGGGAACAACGACTAAGTGCGAAAAGCAGGATAGAAAAAAAAAAATCTTACTATCAGAGTGAAACGGAGACTAAACACCCGGGAAGAGGTCACCTTAATAAAAAAACTTGGCTGCGGGTAGCGCGAGTTGAAGCAGTAAAGGGGAGATCCTTAGGGTCGACGGGAAAATTCCCAAGAAGGAAGAATCTTTTACGAAGCGTGGAAAATAACCAAGCGCAAAAGTTCTTACAGACTCAGAATTCGAAAAGAAAGGGTGACTTGATGAAAAAGGGAAGGCAACGTATGGCAGCACAGTCCAACAAAAAAAAGAGAAAAAAGGGGAGAGACAGAAGGGGAGGGGTTAAATCTGCAGTCGAAGGAGAAAAATAAAAGGGCGAATATTTAAAAGAGAGAAGCATAGGAAAAACAAGTCCCGGGGGGAACTGAAAGGGGGGGGGGGAAAAGGGAAACAATAATGGAAGTAAAGACTTCAGCCTGCGGGACCGCCCCCCCACACCGACAAAGCAAATGGGACTTATTGAAAGGGAAAAGGTCTGTGACAAGGGGAGGTGAGCACTCAAAGGTAAAAAAGCTTGGGGGGAGGGGAGTCAAAGTGCCTGAAGCGCGCCTGAAAAAGGTAAATATCGTTCCCGAAAGGAAGGGGGAACAAAAAAAAAAAAAATCTCGATCCTAAAGTCAAGAGGAGTTCTTTAGAAAAACTGACTGGTGAGAGGGCGCCGAAACTGAACGGCCTGGCGAAAAGGAGGAGAGGTGACGTTAAGGGAGGGAGAAACCGTTGCTCAACGGAGAATGAAATAGGAGGGTGCAAGGACCTCAAACGACGAACTGGACAGGGAGTTGGACCAAGGGGATTGGGGCAGGTCAACAGATAAAGGTTCTGGGAGGAAAAGGGGGATGCGGTACGTAACTAGCGCATAAACTGAGGGGGGAAAGTGACGCGCTCGAGTGCATTAGGAGCATAGGGAAGGGGGGAGGGGAAATGGAGTTAAACGCTAAGCTAGCCGCACGAGGAAGAGAAAAAGCCGATTCAAAACGGCATGAGGTGATGAACTTGAAGGGCACGAAGGGCCGTGATGAAAAGTGGAGATCGAAAGAAAAAAAACTAGGGGAGGAGGGGGAAAAGGGGAAGAAGGGAGAACTGGGCTTAATACTACACAACCAGCAAGCGCCGCACATCTGGAAATCATCACTCCCAATCATGAGTAAATGGAACAGTCCGGCACTCAAAAAAAAAAAACAAAAGACCACAAGGGAAAACCGACAAATCAGCAGACAAATTACGGAAAGAAAAGGTAAGATGAAAATTCGTCGGCTCGTTCCTTAGAGTGCGAAAGAAGCAGTGTGAAACGAACGTAGAGGGGAGTCAAACCACAAGGGGGGGAGCGTACTCACAGTGAGGTACGTTGAAGGGAGGGAGAGAGGGAAACTACTCCGGGGACATAGAAAGTGCTAGGGACACCAGAAAATCCCTCATCGAGCGGGAACCCTCCGAAAAAAAAAAAAGGGGGGAAAGCAGAGGACGCGAAGAAAACCCTTAACTAGAAAGACCACGCGGATAAAAGATGAGACGGGCTGTTTTGGGGTGACAATAGCTCAAGAACAAGGAGGAACGGTCCAAAAAGGCAGAAAAAAAAAAAGGGAAGAAGGAGGGACGGATAAGTGACCATAACAGCTAAACCGTCCTGAAAACGGATCCCATCCGGAATGTAAGAGGAAACAGGGAAGGAAAGGCTATGCTTAAAGGGAACAAAAACACATCCGGTGAGTATGGAAATCCGCAGCGGGGGAAGTCAAGGCCGAAAGGGGGGGGAAGAGCGGTGAAGGTGGGAAATCCAGCAGAAACCCGAAAGGATCATGGGGACGCCATGGGGGAAGGAAATCCTTCAGGATGGCCACGGCTGTTCAGTTAAAGATAAAAAACGCGGCGGGGTAAAGAAGTCAGTCAAAGAAAGGGAGCGGTTTAAGAAACCAACCGGAGACTTGGTTGAAAAAGAGGAAAAACGAGGGGAGCAGGGATCCTATTATGCGCTAAGTTTTTAAAAAGGCAATGACCCCTTTAAGAAGGACCCGCCGAAAAAAAGAGACTAGCCAAGAGGGGGGGGGCAAACCACACCTGGGATAAAAAAGAATCTGGTTTACGCGGCTCCGGAAAAAGCTCGAGTGAGCGGCGAAAGGCTTCAGACGCGTAAAAGGTGCCTTAAGACAAGAAGGAGAGGTGCAGCCGATCGACAGACTTCGGTTTCATGAAGTGCAGATCAGCAGGGGAGCAGGGAAGAAAATGGGAAAACGACGAAACCCATAAAAAAAAAAGGACGGAGGGAAGACGCCTAAAGCCAGTGGGCAAGGGGGAAACCATCAGCATAAAAAGAGCGTGGTAAATGGACCAGCACCAGCTTCGAAGAATGAAACAGTTTTGGGCAAAGCGTATGGGGCATAACCCTCCGGCCCGAGCGGTGAGGAAAAAAGGTAACACCGGGTAAAAAGCACCTGATGCCATCTAAACTGCAATCTGAGAGAGGTCGGACGTCTGGAGCGAAAACACACGGGAAACGAGGAATAGCAGGCATTCTAAAGAAAGGGGGATAAGGAGCCGTTCCACTAAAACCAAAAAACCAAAAGGGAGAGCGATAGGAGAAGACGGGCACCCTCATGAGAAAAAATTGGGGGGGGAAAAAGAGGTTCCGGCTGGGAGAAATCAAGCTCGTCCCCGGCGACCGGTCAAAATGCTGAAGAAGAGCGCAAAAAGGGGTGAAACATCGAGCGCAGGGAATAGCAAAAGAGGATCGACAAAGAGGGGTGACGAATGAATAGCCATCATACAAGTGAGATGCTTCCAAGCTCAAAAGAGGAAATAAGCTACCAAAAAGAAAGAAAAAGTAGGAAAAAACTTTTCTCTCAAGCTGGAAAATGGCGTCTCGGCGGCCTAATACAAACTAAAAAGAAAAAAAATAAAAAAATGGAGGAGGAAAAACACAAGGTAAAAGAAGGAGGAACCTCGCGAACTAAAGAATAAAAGGTGGCGGTGGGGCCCGCTCAAAATGTCTACAAAACACGGCAATTCCAGGGTAAAAAAAAATACCGCCCTAATGGACAGCAGAAAATAGCCAGGGAAAACTAAATATATGTATCATAACAGTATCAAAATTCGGGGAGAAAAATAAGGATCAATCTCCAAAGAGGGCAGAGAACCAATGAGCGGTCAAAGACCGGGCCACTTCATGGGTGTTATGAGCCACTTCGTGAGGGGAGGGCTCAAGACTTCGAAAGTCTGCATCCGAAATCAAAACTCCAACCCAGACTGGAAAAAACCACGAACCGGAGGAAGAACAACAAGAGGATGATAGCGGAGGGTTGGAAATTGACGGGCTCATTGTGATCTTTCTTACGACGGCGCCCGGTAAAAAAACTCTAATTCTAAAAGTAGGAACCACTAAGCCACGAATCAGGGACATCAAAGGGGTTTATTAGCAAGCTTGCGGGGAACTATTTTTCTGGTTTCCATCGGAGAAAAGTTGAGTGGAAGCCCCATGCAAAGAAGCGCCGGGAAAAGGGATACCGGAAAGGACGATTTACAAACCAATTTGTGTAATTGTTTGGAATCAGACCTGAGCGAAAGGAGGAGAAAATCCCCCTATATTCTGAGAAAAGGAACGGGCAAAAGGGCGGGGGGGGGGAAAAAAAAAAAGAAAGCGTTCAGATTGAAAAAGGCGTGGGAAGAAAAACAAGAGGCGGGAGCCGGAACCGCGACTCAAGAGTGGCGAGCAACATGAACCTTCCCTGATTTTGGCTAAAAGAGGTAAGGAAGGAGGGGGAAAAGGCCGAAGGAAAGGAACAAAAGATATATTTCTGCTTAGAGGAGGGGCAGACGTAGGACGCAAAGGGCTTTGCGACCGACGCGATTCCGGGGCTAGGGTCTGCAAAAACGGCTGCTTGGGGACTGGGGAACAAAAAAAAAAGAAAAGGAACAGAGAGGCGGGAGGTTTCAGCCTGACGAGCTGCAAAAACCAGGTCAAAAAGAGGGAAGGGGGGTGCAAATTGCGCTAAATGACCCTAAAAGCACCTTGAGGAAAATTAAAGAATGACAAAGGAGCAAACCGATCAAGGGCCCCTGGGTCTGAAGAAAAGGAGCAGAAAAGCATCGCGCAAACACCGCCGCGTGCATCAGGGCCAAAAAAAGGGGTGCAACAGAATAGCACCGGGACCGGATTAGGAAGACGAAAATGCCAACGGTTCCCTGTCGGTCGAATGGGGCTGCTGTTGAAGGGAACAGCAACTTTAAGAAAAAAAAAAAATTAGAAAAAAGGGGAATTTTGGGGGGAAAAGGAAACACCATTCGAATAGTCCCTTAAAGGGGATCGGCTAAGGGGGGGTCTTGGGGGGGTAAAAAGACTTAGAACAGTAGAGAAAAGAACGTCCAGGGAAAACAGTGTCATGAAAAAGGAAACTAACAATATTTACCGGAAGTTGACGAGAGCTATTGAAGTCCAAAAGAAAAACAACGATCGCCTGCGCCTGACGGGATTGAAACCGTCAGATTCTGGCCTTCTGCAAAAAAGAGGCGAAGAGACGAGCATGGAGGAGGGGGAAATACTACCGAGGTGAATGAGGAAAATTTCAAAAGGAAAGCAAAAAAAACTATTGGGAGACAAGAATAGGAAGAATTCCCATCGTCTTGGGACACGCAACAAGACCAAGGATTAAATACGCAGAAGGTAAAAGGAAAAAAAGGGAATTAAACATGGGAAAAGTAAATTATTTTGATGATAGAAAGGCAAACAAATACCTGAAGAATTTCAACAGGAATATGAGGGGTGAAGGAATGCGTTACAAGGAAGAAGAGGGACCAAGGAAAACATCGACATGAATTCCCCAGCAAGGGACGGAGAGGGGGGGGGAAAGGGCGAGTGGTTGTTAGTAAATGAATGTATTCAAAAGCTAAAGGAAACGACAGGAAAAAGGGCTAGGTGACCCGGGATAGTAAGTAGGACGGGGGAAAGATATTTCGAGGAAAAACTAACGAACAACATCAGTTTTTTGACAGTAAGGGAGCCAGCCAGTCCCGTGGGACCCGAAGCTCCGGTGAAACTATGGAAGTTGAAAAAAAAAAAAAAGAGGGACGGGTGAGGCAAGGGGGGCGGCTTTCTTTTAGACGGGAAAAAAACTTGGGTGGTGGAAGAGAAACAGGCCGGAGGTGAAGGGGGAAGGGGCAGCGCGCTGTGCTTTGGCGTATGAAAGGGAGCACGGCATGTGGAGTCGACGGTAGGCGAAAAAGGAGCGCCATCCCGAGAAAGGAGGAAACTGGAAAAAAAAAACAAGGGATAGGAAAAAGAATAACTCAGTAAGCAAAAAAGGGGGGAATGCGCTGCAAACTAGAGGGTCTCTAGAAACAGACGAAGAAAAACGCGCTAAAGGATAAGGGAGGACTGGGAAAAAGGAAAACTAATAAGCTTTAATTTCGGGGGGAGCATAAAAAACGCAAGCAAAAAACAGGAGAAAAATGACCCGGCCGATTCGCGCGGCACTGGGAGGGAAGGACCAGATCGGGAAGTGTGGTGAGGAGAGCACGTATGACAAAAAAAAAAAAGGGGGGAAAAAAAAAGATCAGGGAAAAGGGCAAAACAGCTCACACAACAAAAAAGAAAAAGAGGGGAATCATCACTCAAGTAGTCCCCGTGTCTGCATCCGGAACCGAGCAGCGAAAAAAGGAAAAAATAAAAAAACAAAGAAAAAAGGAGAAACAAGCAAAGGAGAGGAAAAGCGAGGTCAAGACAACGGCGGACGTAAAATGAACGGTGGCGAGCTAGAACTTCAGAGAGCCATCCCCAGGGGGGAACGAAACGATGTGAGCCGAAAAAAGCCCGGTACAAGGGAGAGGGGCCGTTAAAAGAGAGGGAGACAGACACTAATCCTTGACCAGAAAAAAGTGGCGCTGTAGCAAAGCACAGCTGCGCGTCCCAACCTTAACGTCAAAGAAGGGGGAACGCACCAAACCGTCCAGACCAAAAGGGAGGGGGGAAAAACACACAAAAAGAGCCAGACCAAACCTCGGCGAACACGGAGGACTCGGCGGTTTTTGCAGGGTAATAAGCGCCGCACAGATCTACCAAAGAGTGGAAAGAAAAATTACGGACTCACAAACCCGAGTTGCAAAATGGGGGACGGGGGAAAAGGCCGGGCAAAACAGCTTCACCCGGAAAAACAGTCCACGAAAAAAAGTGATCTAAAAGAGCAGATAAAGAGAAGGCCAGGGAGAGCGGGGTTTCCACAACAAGAGACGTGGAAAAACTGATTGGGGAAAAGGATAAAGGGGGGAAACATGTCAAGTGGAAAAGCTAAAATATCAGCAGTGTGAGCCCTCGGGGGAAGGAAGGGGTCAAAAAGGAGAACCCGAGCCCAGGTGGGGGCGAAAGAGGGAGGAAAAAGGGGGAGGACCCAACAAACGCGGACAAAAGTGTCGGAAAATGGGCTGACCGAAAAAAAGAAAAGGAATGGCGGGGGGGGAAGCCTGATCAATCAGGGGGAGCCGATATGACCAGAGCGTGGCGGGGGAATGAGTACCTCACAGGTTAAAAAAAAACTAGCGTAGAAAGGAAAGGGACAGAACAGGAGTCACGAAAAAACCAAACCGAAGGGAGAAAGTCCCCGAAGGGGCGCGCCAGGGCCCATAATCTTGGGGGGGGAGGAAGAGACGGCACCAAATAATCGTTGAAGAGACGGAGCAGGAAAGTAAGGGGAACACTCGAACAGGGAGGGCGGGAAATTGGGCATCGGCCTCGTGGTAAAAAAAAAGATTTATACTAAGTCGCAACGAACGGAAGGTCTTCAGCGGACCAGGAAAGAAAAACACCAAGAAAGCTGACATAAGGAGAAGGCACGTAGCAAGACGGTGGCGGAACGCGTGCGAAACAAAGAAAGGAACGGGAAAAAAACGGTCCAAAAAGGGAAAGAATAAAAAAAGAAAAGACGACCAGTTAAAAACGGTTGGCTCGGAGGCATACCAACGGTCCAGCTAGGCCGTAGCCGGGAAAGGAAAAGGGAGGAAGTCAAGAAGAGGAGCGCCTAAGGGTCGGAAGGGCAATGGGAGACGCTCAGGAACGGAATAAAGCGGAACGCCGGAGGGTCAAGCAGCAAAACGGGGCAGGGAATGCCGAAAACACGGTCCAAGGCTGGAAAAAGAGCCACAGAGAAGAAAAAAAAAAAGCTGGCACCGAGCCCTTGTTGGGGGCGTCGGAAAGAAAATAATCAAAAAACTGGGGAGCGAAACCGGAGTCCCCGTACACGGGTGAAAAGCAATGCTGGCAGAATCCGGGGTTACAAAACGAGATATGAGAAAGAGGGGAAAAAGGTGTTAAAGTCAGCCTCCAGATCCCAAGAAAGGCGATAGGGAGAAAGGGCCTACCGTCAAGCCAGCGCACGGATACAGGGAAGGGAAAAAAAAAAAAAAAGAATCCCCCCGTAGGACGTGGAAAAAGGGGACTACGCAACACTGAAATATGCTCGGAAGGCCCATTGGAGTGCAGACCCACAAAGAGAAGGGAACACGCAAACAGGGGGGCGCATTCAAAACAAAAACCGGTGGAGTCTGCTTGACAAAGCAAAAAAGCGAAAGGGGTCACCAGGTGGGATTGGGGGGGCTGTCGGTATTCAGTCGTTAGCCACTGGACAGCAAAAGAAAGATTTCCGAAAAAAGAATGTCCAGGCGCCAGCGCAAGGAAAGTGGGGGAATTGGCGATATTAGTTGGGCCATCTATTGGCCGCGAAGAAACCGGCAGTATCGAAAAGGGGAGAGGGAAAAAAACAAGTCGGGCTAAACGGAGGCCTTTGTCAGGGGGACATACACCTGGAAAAAGGTCCAGGGGAAGGGGGAAGGGCTGACAGGGAGACACTCAGATGCGCCAGGCCTTTGAAAAATCAACAAAGAGAAGAGAAAAAGGAGGAGGAGAAAAGAGAGAGAATGCTGTGCTACTGCTGGGATCAATGATGAGACGCTGAAAAAACATAGAAAGTTAAAATGAAAAAACACAATTACGTTCCGGACCGAACGGGGCTCAGAAGGAGGGGGGAGATTTGAAAAAGCCTTTTCGGCCAGACCAAAAAATTGGGAGAGGAAAAAACCATTTCGTCGAAGGCTAAAGTGCAGGGCGAAGGTAAAACGGGGAAGGGAGGAACGAGTGTCACGGAAAGACCAAGGGGTGGGGGAGAGAGGGGGACGAAATGACACCAGGGGGAAAAGGCCAGGAAGAACAACCTGGGTCGGCTTCAGCCGTACAGCGCGAAAGTGGGACTACCGGGGAAAGGTGGTGGTTGAGATGGGGTTTTGAAAAATAAGGGGCTTGATAGGGGTAGGTGGGGGCTGTTCTAGGGAACTAGTGGCAGGTGAGGGAGGGAAGGACGGGGGACGGGAGTGAGAATGGGTGGAGTTAAAGATGGAAAGCCGGCGTGAAACAAGGATGGGGGCCAGAGGAAAAAGCGAAATTCACAGTAGCCGTTCAACCGGGAGCGAGTCGTTGGGGAAAAAGACAAGAAGTAGTGGACGAAATGGACAAAGCACTGCGATCAAAAAAGAGGAGGAAAAGAGGAAGAAACTAGGCGTGGTCCGCTCATCGAGGGGCCGACTCGATTTGCAGAGACGTCGCTAAGTTTTGGGAAAAGACGGAAGTGAAAAACAGGCAAAAAACAAGCAGCTTGAGTGACTCAAGGACCGGAAACGAGATGACAACCAGGCGGATCAGAGTGAGATATCCACAGAAGTGAATGGGAGGGGAGGGAAAGGCACCGGACTAAGGAACGTGCTCTGCTGCAGACACTGAGCAGGAGGGGGGAAAGGAGGGTAAGGAAAAAAGTAAGAAGAGGATCCAGAGGTCCCGACATCGCGAGGGCACCCTGAGTCAGCGAAGGGCCCCTGCGGCCAGGGGGGAAAAAAGAAAACCTCTTACGGACGGGACCGAGAGCCTCCTAAAAAACAACAGGGGTCACAAGGGGAAGTCCGCAGCTGGCTCTTGTTTTTACCGCTTATTAATGGCTCGTGGCTTGCAAAAAGGAAAGCCTGGGAAAGGGCCACCGGAGAGACGAGAAGGAAAAAAAGATCGGGGAAGAAAGGGCGGGGGTTCAGGACTCGAAGACAGATGAGTTCGCTGAAAAACGATCTATCTTGAATCAGGTGAAGAAGCGGTCAGACAAAATTTACAGCGACTCTAGTCAGGTGTAAATGGAAAGGACGAATGGAGTCTAGACGGCCAACATCATAGGATTAAAGGGAGAGACCAGATTCGGTTTACAAACTGGTCCCATAAAAAAAAAATTGGGGAGAGGTGAAGACGGGACGCAGGGTTATTAGGAACGCTTACAAGAAAAAAAAAAAAATATGCGCCATAGACTTCCCCGGACAAGAGTCGGGAACAAGACGCACGCGGAAGGAGAACCTACGCAAAAGGGTAGAAAAAGGAAAGAAAACATTTGGAACGGAGGAAAAATTTGGAATGCATGTAAAAAGCCGACGAAGAAGGAAGAGGAGGCAAAAAAGGGGATATCTGCGTTTAAAATCTTACTGAAGTCTAGAGGGGAAAAAACCCACACGCCTTAAAAATCCATCAAGACCCCCCTTGATCTACATCCTTGAAGCTGATTGCACCTTAAAAAAACATTGGGGTCCCTTGGCTATCAGTCCTGAACGACCGTACGAAAACCATTAAATGAACCTTCTCTCGAACTTGACTGTCGGTCAAGGGGAGATTATCACTCAAACTGGTCTTAAAAAAATCTTTTTGGGGGGGGGGGAGGAAAAACGCGAGCCACGGCGGTTCAAAAGTTGCCCAGGGCGCTTACTTGAAAACCACAAAATCCTTGAGGAGAGGCTGAGGGGGTCTTCTCGGGAAAAAGGGGCTCGTCGCATTCCGGGACAGGTGGGAAGGGGGAGGAAAGGGGGCAGCGCTGATGATGAGATGGGGGCTAGAAGTGAGTCAAAAAGGGAAAGGAAAGGAGACGTTGAAAACCTGCCGCGACCTCTCAAACGAAAGAGGGCCAGAAGCCGAGCCTCCGGTAGGGAGGAAAGGGGGAGCGGCCGAAGAAAAAAAAGTAAGAACGGGAGAGAGGGCGACGATTTCCTACGTGAAAAGGAGTCGGTCTCCTGGTAAAAAGGGAAAAATAGGGAGTGAAGAGAAGCAGAAAGATTAGTTCGGGCGGCTCAAAAGACACGCCGACGCAGGTCATAAGGTAGAAGTAAAGGAAAGAAAAGAGGAGCGAGTGCTGTGTCCGTATGAATATTTGCG
>Ga0179593_1632482_pt1 | contig 12420 bp, 18 predicted proteins | sample CZODoug2_1_08_16_FD_185931 | JGI IMG/M metagenome (GOLD analysis project Ga0179593, IMG submission 185931) | Vadose zone soil fungal communities from Angelo Coast Range Reserve, California, USA - CZODoug2_1_08_16fungal (PacBio error correction) | ecosystem: Environmental > Terrestrial > Soil >...
CAGGAAAGGGGCAGGGCACCGGCAAAAAGAATCTCTGATCACACCCTCTCACCTGTAACACCCATCAATCCCTAAGAACCCCCAACCCACCCACCCCCAACAAAACCACCGGGAAAGAAGACATTAAAATCGCAACGACTGCTCTAATACTTAACGGCGTACAATATAAGGATTAGCCCCGAAATGGAATAAACGGAAATCAAACCCCATCACACAAACCGCCCCCAACACCCCAGCCCCCCAAAACCGCGCACGAGCAAGCTTCCCAAACACCCACACTAGAAGGCCCGCATGCAATCCTAACATATCCAGCACAAAAAAAAAACCCCAATGGCCAACCATTCACCATGGTACTCATAGACAAAAAGGAAAAACGTCGGTCAAAAGCCAGTAGGGGGGGGGGGGAAAATTAAAATGCTCCCGATGATGATCTCTCGAGTTGAGAAAGGGAAGATATTGGATAATTTTCTCCCACACCCCTCTCACACCAACCAAAGCGTAACACCAACAAAAACACACCACTTAAACCAACTACACCCCCCACAACCCCCCCCCACCAATCCCCCACCCCCCCCCAACTAGTCCGGGGGGAGGAGAACAAGTAATTACGTCCGTCCCCGGCACTCCTATTGTCAATACCCTCCCACTACTGGCAAAACAATACAAGACAACCACCAACCACCACCCCCCCCCAAAAAAGCTAACCACCTGAGTGGATAACCCCCTAACGCTCCTCCCACCGGGACAGGAATGGTACTACAGTAAGACAAGAAAGAAATCCCATCGTTTTCCCTGATAGGACCCAACCCACCCACACGCCTACTTTTAGGAGGGGAAAAAAGGAAAGAAGTGAAGTACGTCCGTGGGATAGTAAGTGCCGTAGAAAGGGAGAATGCACGAAGCCGTATGAAAAGAAAGGGAGAGTGGGAAGTGAAAGGGAAGTAAAAATAGAATTAACCAACAACCACATAAACCTGAATAAACCCGATAAAGAGGGTCGAGATAAAAGAAAATGAGTTAAAACACGGCTATGGGAGAGGAAAAGGGGAGTTATAAAGCAGAAGGTCAGAGGAAAAGTATTTATGGATGAGGGATGGAAAGAAGAGACGTTGGACTAGAAAAGGGACCCCAGGGTTGAAAAGAAAAAAGGAAAGCTAGGCGAGGGGGGGAGGGACGAAGCAATTTCGACTTCTGCGTCCGTCGGCTATTCAACAAAAAAGCATGGCAACCGAGCCTCAACTTTGTCCGTAGAAAAAAAGAAGATCCTGGTCTTGGGGGGTACAACAAAAGGGTTCCAAGATGCGTCCAATTAAAAGGCCCCTTCCCTCTTAGAGAGAAACTGAAGGAGTCACAACCAGCATTGGTGCGAAAGAGACCGTCAAGCTGATCTTCCTCCTACAAATGAATAATGGAGGGGTCCATAGAGGGCGCCAGGATGAAAAAGGAGGAAGGAAGGGGGTGTTCTGGAGGGGCCTTACTGTCGAGTTCGAGCAAAACAACCCCACCGAACCCGCCTCCCCAAACACCCCCATTCGGCACAAACACATAAACCAGGACTCACTTTTGCCCCTAGTAGAAAGTAAAAGCCAAAAACTGATACGAGAGAGAAAAAAAAGAGGACGGCTTGAGTTTGAAATTTCCGTCTCAAACTCATCTTGAAAAGCTCAAAAACAAAAGAAAAAAAAAAAAAAGAGGCATTGATTGAATAAGAATGAGAAACTAAAAAAAAAAAAAAGCACAAGAACGGAAATGGGGGGGCAAACTCGTCAAGAACGATAATTAGGCCGAGAAAAGAAATGGGTGTCACGTGACCAAGAGGTCGACAATGCACAGTCTTTACATAGCGCTGAAGTGCGGTTAAGTAGGGAAAAACGGACCACTCGTCCTATCTCCGGAAAGATAAAAGAGAAAAAGGGGGGGAAACAAAAACTAGTGACATAAAAGGCAAGACATCCCCACAAACACCACTATGTGTCACCGTCTTTAAAATCTCTCTGCCAGAGGGCGCCACAACTATCACAGGGTGTGACTTCTATCTAACGTAGTCTTTGAAACCAGCAATAAAAACCGGAACAAAACAAAACCTGTACCACTTCATAGCAAAAGGAGGGAAAAGAACATACGCAAGACTGTGTGCGAAAGGTGTATGATGCAGAGGTCGACAGAGAAACTTCAGAGAAACAACCCCAAAAGCCGCAACCACCAGACTCGTCCTTGCATGAGAAAATCAATATCAGTTCCAGCGTGCCTCAAACAAAAGTAGGGACAAACCCCAACACAAACCGAAAATAACGGAGATGAGAATAGGAAATTCGTTGTAGAGACAGTAAAGGTCAGGTGTATGCGGCGCACACCGCTGATACTGTTCCGCCCGTTACCTAACAACCCGGGTGACGTGTGGGGAGAGCTGGTAGGGCTTGTGAGGCGACGAGAGCAGGGCATCATCGAAAAATGATGGTGGTGTGACCAGAAGAAATCCAATCAAGCCACAGTATCCGATGAATATACAACGCGGACAAATTCGTGGCGTAGCTGCGTCGCTCTTAAAGCGTGTGAGGGGGTTGGGTGGGGGGAACAACCCAACATAATTACCTTCCGCGCCCACTAAGTAGGGGGGGGGGTGTTGGTGGAGGAGGGGTTGGGGGGGCAACCACTGCAAAAGAAGAAAATGGGAAGAATAGGCACGGAGTGCAAAGCATTCAGAGTGTGGTAGTACGCTCCTTCCCCTCCGGGGGGTGTGGGTTTGGTGTGGGTGTGTTGGTTTTTTTTTTGTTTTTTTTGAGTACCGGTCGAGTCTGCGCATTCTTCCTTCTTTTATTTTGGGCGTAGCCCCAGCTCAATTCTCCGAGAATACTAACAACAATCAAGAGAGAAAGGGAGTGACCACAACCCACGTGTTTGTTGGTTTGTGGTGGGTGAGAGGTTGGATGATCTTTATATTGTCGTTGGTCTGGTGAGGGGGGTGTTGGTTGTTGGTGTTGTTTGTTTGTACCTCTCGTGGCATTTTTCTTGTCCGAATTCGCAACATGGTTGGAGGGGATGTGGGTGTGGGTAACCTTAGTAGAAGGTTGTGGAGATATAACTAACATTATATAATCCAAAAACACGAGAAAAACAAAAAACGATACCAATTAAGTCTTTTTCCACACAAAATCCCTACTTAGCGGAGTACAAAACAACGTGGAGGCGTTCGTTCTATCAAAATACATGGAAATTGGATTGCTTAACCACCTCACTTTCTTTTTCGAGCATTCAATATATGACGATTGACACTAAGGTCAGTCGAGCGAGGTACCCCCCTCCCCCTCTATCTTTCCCGAGCTCTCAAGTGGAACTCTCCAAGATGAACTAGATCTATGAATGTACACAATACCGTAAATCGCAGTTTATCTTACAGCAGATGCGGAATCGAAGTAAGCAGGGGGAGGCGGGGTAGAAATTCCATATTTTATGACCCTTTTTTCCACTTTGAGAGTGGGTAGTGGTGTGTGGGTGGTTGTGGGTGCCCATATGTTGTGGGGGGGCATAAACCAACGATTAACCCACCTCCCACCCCTACTCCCCTCTCTTCCCAAGAGAAGAAAAAATTGTAACAGCCGCCGAAACAACGTCAATAAAGAAGGTAGAACTGTGCGTACTAAAGCTGGCAGAAGGAGATTCCGCCCCATTCTCAACGCCGAGGTTGTCCGAAAAGGAAACGTGTATCTCAAAGGAACGACGCAAGTGGGTAGTATCGTGAACAAGTCCTGTATTAACTTCATCGGCGTCCACAACAGGGGGTGGGGATGCGCCGCGCTTGGGCTTCGTCCCTTTGCTTGCAGCAGAAAAAAACTGACATTGATTGTCGCTGACCTGACAATCTTACCCTCAATCACTGGGAAGTGGGTAATCCTCGATCAGTTGTTTGCGGAACAGCTGAAAGGCCTAGTGGGGGGGGTGGGTAAAAAGGGTGCTAATGCTCTTCAAGTCGCGCGTGGAGGGGGGTGGTGAATGGTTTCACGGGTGTTGTGTGGGCACGATGCAAAGGAGAATAAACTGCCAGAAAGGGAAAATCAGCTGCGAGGAGAAAGCCAGCGAATCTACGAATCTTGCAGTGCACAGCACTGCTCCTGAACCTTCCGGTTACCTTTTACTCTATGTTAAGTCATCTTTCGTTTCTGTGTGTGGTATGCTCTATCACTCCGTATATCCCATGCTCAAAAAACCCCTCACGCCAACGCGTGCACGCAGCCAACCAACCAAAGGAGGAGCAAGGGGTTTGTGTCTACTGGTTGAAGGACCGTAGGGACAAAGACGGAGACGTAAATATAAAGGTGGTGTGTGGTCGGTCACGTGCAGCCCGGGCCCACCCCAAACAACCCCACCAAAAAAAACATACAAAAGGGAATTTGCAGTTTAATTTCTTTTTGTAGTTTAGTTGGAAGTTGTAGGGGGGATAAAAACCAAAAAAAGGGAAGCAAGTGGAGAAGAGAGAGAGGAACAGGAAAAAAAAAAAAAAGAGGGATAGGTTTGTGGGAAAAAACCCAAAAAGAAAAACAGAAAAACAAAAAGGGGGGAAAGACGGGGGGGGGGGGGGGGGGGAGGCGGGGGAGGAGTGGAGGGGGGGGGGGGTGGTGGTAGGGGGGTTGTTTTTTTTTGTGGGTGGGTGTTTGGCTTGGGGGGTTCTATGTTTTGGGGTGGGGTGGGGTTTTGGGAGTGGGGGGGGGGTTAGGGTCTGCTACCTACGTAATGCGAGCACGCTGTCCCCTATCCTTTTCTGGCGCATCACATTACGGCCGAACGAAAAATGGAAAAAACACTTCCGCACGCGGTGAACTGGGCTAAGGGGTGAAGAAGGGATAGTGATCGGCCTCCTATCTTTCTTGACGATGGTTGGGAAAAAGGGTTGCCCCGAAGGTTCAGAAAAAAAAAGAAAATGATAAGGAAGGAGCTCCATCCTCTGGCCCTCTAATCTTGCCTAGGGAAAAACTCAGGACGACTCCGCGGATAAAATAAGAGTGGGAAGCAAACCCAACGAGGAAGTGATAAAATGGTAGGCCCTCTCATTAAATTACCGGGTGTGGGGGGGGCCGAATACAAGTACGGCACCTAAAAAAAAAAGAGGGAGAGGGGGGAGCCTGGGCATGACAGGTATTGTCATGTAACAGAAACGTCTCTATGAAGATCTTTTCCTTATGGACCAGAGGCAGAGAAGGGAAAAAGGGATATAAGAAAAACGGGGACTCTTCAAAGAGGAAGGTTCTTTTTACTGGACCGCGAAAGGGAAAGGAGGCTCGGCTCTTTACCAACTTGTGTCGACCGGGGGGTGGGGGGGGATGTGTGCTCCCTCCGGTGTCTGTTCGCTCCATTGCTCGCCGATTGGGGGGGAGCAGAATCTTTCGCGGAAAAAAGGAGCATCACACGAAGTTTGATCGCTGTTTCCACTTTGGAAGTCCCCCAACGTCGGTGAATCAACCTGGGCCACAGGGGGGGATAGCGGGCCGAAAACTTAAGGGGAAAATGGCAGCTTTTCCTCTAACTGCGTCTGGAGAGGAACGGACCTGAGAGCACGTTAACTAGCAGTGAATGCGTACGAAAAGTGGAAAAAGCTTGAAAGGAAAAGGGGAGGCTGGGAGGCTGTTTTTGTATTCAGGGGGAGGTGGGGGGGGGGTTGGGTGGGTCAATGGCCTGGGGAGGGTAATGGGGCGAAACGACACCATCTATAAACTCACATCATGAAAAGACGGCGGTTTCGGGCATCTTTAATACCTGTGAAGCGAGGAACGGAAAAAAAGGGTTACTGGAGGGACAAGAGGGAGGCAAAGGTGCTTGTCCCTGGCAAAATTCTTTCCCCGGGGAGGGGACGGCAGTATCCCTTCGGTGAAGAGGTCGAAAAAGTCTTCAAAGGCTCAGTGGCACTTGCTAACACTAGTTGACCCTGCAGGAAAAAAGAAAGAACTCAGGCAAAGTTCTTTTGGGAGCGCGAACAAGGGAGAATCCTTGGGGAAAAGGGAAGGGGGAAAAAAATGGGGGAGAAGAAGGCCCGGCCGTTGCATCTGATGACTGTGGTAGAAAGGTCTGATCTCGTAGCTTCTTGATCTTTGTGGGATTAATGCAAAGAGACAGGGAAAAGGGGTGCGGTGGCAAGCAAGCCCTATTGCGAAAGGGAAGCTTCGATTTGTACGCTTCTGTACTGTAAGGAATTCGTAGGCGGAGGGGGAGGATTTGTCATTTAACAACCGCTTTCATTGTGCGGCTGCTTCTCTCTCTCAGGACAGGGATAGGTACAAATTGGTAAATGAACTCTCTTTTGTTACAGGAAAAAATACGGTCGGGAACCAGGGGTACGGGAAAAACCAGGGGTCTCTGAAGTACAGAATCGGAGAAAGAAAAGGCAGAATATAGGGTATTTCGGCAAATCCTGCCCGAAGTTGACTGTGAAAAAGCGAAAGGCAGAGAAGGGGAAAGAGGTAGGGTGAATCGAATACTTCAGCTGGAGAAGAATCACGGCCGGCTTGCTTGATAGCGTCTGTTCGGAGGTACAAAGGCTCAGGGTATCGAAGAGGAAAGACTACCCAACCGAACTCTTTCATGATTTTCCTAAGAAAGCAGGGTCACCTCTTCGCCTTGAGGAAACGGCCACAGGGGAAAAAAAAAGAGAGGTGGGGCCAGACCTCTTCACGAATGGCCCTGCCGCGTGAAAAAAAGGGGGCAACTCCATTTTCTGCAGGCAAAAAAAAGGATGGACATTACTGGATGGTTAAAGAGAGGGGTGGAGGGGGCAAAAGGGGGATGAGGGTCCGCATTGCGTTTCCTTAGATTTCAAGGAGGGAAATGAAAGCGTCTGCAGCCTGCAAGGGAATGATTTAGTTGACGAACCAGTCAAAGGAAGTTAATGGAATACAACCACTCTCCATAAGGGGGGGTTGGTTCCACTAGATGAAAGCCGCGAGGGCAATGGCGAGGGAGGACACAAGGAATGGGAATTAAAGAGAATCCGTAGACAGCCTCCGTATCTGAAAGATGAATTTGGGTAAGAATATGGGAATCGAGGATGGGGGAGCTGAAAAAGTGGACACCAGGGTTGATCACCTACTTTTAATCGGGGAAGCGGCATCAACTTCGTGTGAGGCGAGGGAAACTCTATGGAGAATAGGTGAGGAAACTCAGTTTGTCCGTTCGACGGAAGAATACCTCCGACTTAGAATACATAGGAGCATAAGAGCCTACGTAAAAAAAAAAATGGAAAAGGACGGCACCATTAAAAAGCCCCTTCCTTCTTGAGAGCCTTCACATCGGGATAGGCCAGCTGGCAGGCTTCCATCTTCCTGCTGTCCGTGGAGGGGGGGGGGGGTGGTGTGGTTGTCTTTTTTTTTATGTTGTTTTGGGGGCGTGTTTTTCCAGTATATGTGATCTTACATAAAAGGGGAGGGTTGTGTGGTAGGGAGAGGCAGGGAAATGCCAATACCGTCATGCATTGCTTTACCTGAGAAGGCAGGGGTGTGTGGGTTGGGGGGGGGTGGGGTTTGGGTAGGGCCGTACTTTTCGATTCTGGGTTGGGGTTTTGTTTGGCGGCGGCGGATTGAGAGACACAGGCCTCATTTGCCCTCTAGCACTTGGGAATGGTGTGTGGATATTGTTGGTTGTGGTGAGGGTTTTTGTGTGGGGTTGTTTTGGTTGTGTTGGGGGGGTGTTTTGGCGATCTTGTTGTGTGTGCTAAAGAGAGTCATAGAGAAAACGCCCCCTCTTATGATGGGGGAGAATTCCTCTTCACATGTGGGGGGCGATGGAGGGGGGGTCAGCTTGGGACAGGGGTGGTTTGTTGGGGGGGGGGGGTGGGTTTGGGCTTTTTTGTTGGTTGGTGCGGTTTGTTGTCGCGTTTTTGTGACCATTCTGAATTCGCATTAAAGGGGTAAGTGTGTGAAAAAGCGTGCATATAAACTCACCTGGTGCCAAAGGGGGTGGGGTATGCTTCGGACAAAGAACGAATGGGGTTTGATGTGGGTGAAGGTTTCTGATCTCCTATTGGTCAGATTGTCGAAATTCATTGAATTTAAATAACATAAAGATTAAAATTGCCGAAAATGAGGCGCTGGAAGTGCATGTGCACCTTAGCTAAACAAGGTGATCGAAAGGTAGATGGGGGTGTGGGGGGGGGGGGGGGGTTGGGGTTTTTGGGAGGGGTGTGGGGGGTCTGGGGTGTGCTTTGGGGGGGATGGAGATCTGGTTTTTTATGCGTAGCGCTCAAAAAAGGATTGGAAAAAACGTTGGAGTGACTGTTGTGTTAGGGTGAAAGGTGTGTGTGAAAAAAAAACGGAAACGTGGGGTCAGGGGGGGTTTTTTGTGAAGCTTTTGTTGGTTTATGCGGGGTGCCTAGGAAGACGTGTATTATTGGAGGTGGTGGTACTAAAGGACGGTTCCATGGTTGTGGGTGGTTTCATGGGTTTTCTGCATTTTTGTCTTCTGTCTGGGGGTATTAGGGGTGGGTTGGGATGGGTCGGCGGGGGGGGGATTTCAAATTCCGTTAGAACAGAGCCCCGGCCATGACTTTGCACCCAGAAAAGTAGGGAGATAAAAGGGAAAGAAAAGCGCAGAAGTGAACCACCAAAGCACAGATCCCTTTCCAGCTTCTGTCGATTCGAGAAATAGGGATGCTTGAAGTTGGAAATCCTCGATGATCTGCTTGGGTCAAAGCCAAGGGCATAGGGAAAAAGCTTTGTCTTTGGGGTTGGGGGTCGGAAGGGGTTTTTGGGTGGGGTTGAGTGGTGTGTGGTTGGGGGCTTTTCATTCAGCTATGGGATCGGGTGCGGCGGTATTTTTCTTTGTGGTTGTTGTGTTTTTTGGGTTCTGGGGCTTGTGTGGGGGTGTGGGGGGGGGTCGTGGTGGATGTGGAGAGGGGGGGGGTGGGGCGGTGGGGGTGGGGTCGGAAACACAGTTCCATCCCGCTTTTGGAAGGGCCCAACTAATTAGAAGGCCACACGTGGGAAGGAAAGGTCGTAGCCAAACGCACTCTCGCCGTGTTTAGGAAAGGGTTCCTGCAAACACCTTCTCGTAGGACAACGTCAGAAAGAGGGGGGGTGGTTGTTGGGGGGACTGGAGAAGGGATGTTGGAGCGGGTGGTGGAGTGGGATGTTTCAGGGGGGTGTCTGAAGGTGGGTGGGTGGGGGGGCGTCTTGGGAAAACCAAAAGAAAAATCCACAGGGTGGCGTGCGATAGGGCTTGTCGAAAGTAAAACAAGGGTTTGTGGCTTCACGAACAAAAGGGGATTTTGCCGGCATTGTTTTTCCTTTCCCTAAAAGAAAAAAACGTCTCACGGGAAAAACGGATAGGGGGGTAACAAAAAAGCTTTCCAAACAGAATACCGAGGGAAGGGGGGGGTAAGAAAGGAATGGTTCGATCTGCCCATGACGTGTTATTGTTGTAGTGTGTTTTTGGGGTTGGTGTTTTGTGAAAAGAGAAGGGGGGGGGAACGATTCCAGGGGGTGTCTTCATCGTGAGGACCAACTTTCGGGCGGGGCTTCGAATCCTCTTGCAAAAAAGGGTGGGGGTGAAAAAATGTTTCATCAACATTGAATTACATACGCGGAAAAATTAAAAAGGAGATATCTCACAACAACAACAACACAATGATTGGTGTGGAGGGGGGGGGGGGGGTGGTCGGGAGTGGGGGTGTGGGGGGTGTAATCTGAGGGACGTGGTTGAGGGGTTTTTTTTGTTTGTGTGGAAGCTTCTCACACAAACACTCATCGGCATTAGGGAGGAGTGAGAGGAAGGGATGGAAGGGGAACGACGGAGTCATTCCACTGTTTTCCTTGCTGTTGGGGGGGGGGGGGGGTCTTTTTGGTGTGGGCAGAGTTGTGGGTGGTTTTTTTTGTTTGGGGGTGGGGGGGGTGTTTTTTTTGGGGTGTGAGGGGGTGTGGGTGACGGGTGTGTGTTGGGGGGGGGGGTGGTTTCTTTTTTCCACTTTGCGGCAGAAAGAGAGTGGAACAGAGTAGGGGGAGGTGTGTTTTATAGGCTGGTTGAGGTTTTGGCACTATGTGGTCTGTTGCCTGCACAAGACCGCAGGGCTACGGGAGTGAGCGCTGAAACACGGGGACTCGGTGGGATGCTGGTGGAAGACCCGAAAGTTTGTCATCACGATAAAAAAAATCGGCGGCGGGAGCCACAGCTAGGGGAGAGGAACTCCCACCTTATTTTAATATCGAACAGTCTCTGTGAAAAAGGGGAAAAAAAACACCATCAATTTTATTCTTTTTGGAAACGGGGGAACTGTTGGGGAAAACGATCTCGAAAAAAAAAAGGCACGGCAACATCCATAAGACGGTTTCCTGAAAAGGAACCGACATATACCGGCTCATAGGCAGTTGCCTGGAAGAGAAGATCCATCAGTCTAGCGTGGTTTTGTCTTAACAGTCTTCGCAAAGGGAAAAGGGGGGAGGGGGGGTGGATAGCGCTTAAGCGGTGCTCGCCCAACGGGAAAGCAAAGGTGAAATCAAGCAAAGGGAAAAGGGGGGGGGAAAAAAGGGGGCAAGATGCCCGTTCTCTGCGACCAGCTTCTTCATCATCATCCAAAGGGGTCAAAAAAAGGAGAAAAAAAACAAAAAGGGGGAGGCAAAGGAGAGCGAAAAGAGTGGCAGGTACTTTTCTGGGGGGAAAATAAGGACCTACTGGTAAATGCGCTGGTTTCTCGCGGCCAACTGACATAATTTGAAGAAAAGGGGGCGACAAATCATGGCCTTGGCTTCTTCTGAGGGAGTCAGAAAATCTAATTGGTGAAAGCCGGAAAACAACGGAAAAGGCAAACTGAAGAGGAAAAAAGGGAAGGGGTGCACGGACTTTTATTCTTATTTTCCTTTCCAGTCTCTCAAAGAAAAAGATACAGTGTCTTGACGTAGGTGTTGGCCAGTCATTTCAGAAACCGCGGGGGGGTTCGGGTATACTGGGGGTGATTAAAAAGGCAAGTGCGACCTGCGGATTCCATTCTTGTGAACCGCGAATAACGGCAAGGATTGAAGGGGGGACGACCCGCGGAAAAGGAAGGTTCGGGGTGTTCGGGGTGGTGTGTGGGTCCTTCTACAGGCGGTGTGGGTGGTGGCGCGAGGTTGAGGTAACGCTCTCTGAGGAAAATTGCGCCAACTTTAACGGAGAAGACAAAGGGATGACAGCGCCTTATTCACCAAGAAAATGGTTCATTGCCCCTACAACAACTCCTGCTCTCGGTAAAGCCTGGCAGAAAGGGACGAAGAAGATTTACGACAGAGCTGGTCCGTATGGACCCGGCAGGAGAGATAAAAAAAAAGGAAAGCGCATCAAAAGAGACTTTTCTTTAAATGGGGGGAGGGGGGAGGAAGAGGAATGGAACAAAACTTTGTCCAGAGGATTCTCCTTCGAGGGGGGGGGGGGGGGGGGACCTGAGGGCCTTTCCGCAGGGCTCTACCCAGAAAGAAGAGAAGGGGGAGCGGGGAAAAGAGGAAGGGGAAAAAGTGGAGCATGTTCCACTTTGCCGCTAAGCGCTGAGGGAAAAAAAAAAATGGACGTTTCTATGCCAACGTCGCTCTGAGCTGAGTGGACATCCATAAAAAGAGGAACGGGGGCGGCTTTCTATCCGTATCGCCCAAGGTACTGAAAAGAGGGGAAAGAGAGTGAATTCTTAACGAAACTTAAACAACCAACAAACACCCCAGACAAACCAACAAGGAAAAAGGGGAGAAAGCCCCAGAGAGAAGGTTTGGGGGGGGGTGAAAACAAAAGCCCAACTCATCTGTTGAAAAAAAGGGTTGTTCCCGAAGTGTCTCCCCAACCAGGGCCTGCTGCGTCCATATGCCTGGAGGAGGCTTTAGGGAGGAAAGAAGGGGGTCGACGAAAAAGAAAAGGTAGAGGTCATCCTTCTTTCGGGCAGTAGGAAGAAGGGAAGAAAAAGGACGAAGGCACTTCTTACGGAATTACTTTGCAAGGCACTGGAAACCTGAGAAATGGAGTTGAAAAGGGAAAAAAAAGGGAAGGGCATTATCCATTCGTGAGAAAAATTATACGGGACACTTCGTCCAGTAAGGAAGCAAGGCGATACGAGGGGAAAAAGAAAGGAAAGGAAACTCATTCAAGAGTTTCTTTTTGGGGGAACGGATAGAATGGGAGCAATGGGAATTTGAACAAACGCAAGGCGAAAAGAACAAAGGGGGCCGGGGGAAGGGAAAGAAAAGAAAAAAGGGGGTCTCTCTTCTAGTGCTGAGAAGAGGGAGTGGGGGGGAGGGACTCCCAGACTTCAAATCCTCCTGATTCATGGGAGTGGGTCACAAAGCCCTATATGAAAAATAGGTACTAGCAGCCTGAGAGAAAAAACAAGCTCAACGGCATCGATGGGGGGGAAGTGGGGAGCTTCTCGGTCTTTTCGATGGTTCCCGACCGTCTTTGAGGAAAGATTATAGACCTTGGAGAGCATAG